>Ga0247757_10000054_pt1 | contig 83661 bp, 94 predicted proteins | sample UWRJL126311R4_FD_180929 | JGI IMG/M metagenome (GOLD analysis project Ga0247757, IMG submission 180929) | Plant litter microbial communities from Arlington Agricultural Research Station in Wisconsin, United States - UWRJ-L126-311R-4 | ecosystem: Environmental > Terrestrial > Plant litter >...
GGGGTTTCTTTACGAATTTTCATGCGCTATGCGTTCACGATGCTACTAGTGGTGTATGTGTGTATATACGAGTTTTGTTTTTCCGAGTCGAGTCTGGTGGAGTTGAAGCTTTGTAAATAAGCCTTGTTTCTTCATCCTCCTGTCGCCCGCATGGCTGCAGTAGCATCGGCTACGAGAAGCGGGTGTGAATAGCGCCCCGGAAGCGCGGGCTATACTATTCAGAATCTCCTCCCATGCATGTAGAGTAGTAGTAGCAGTGATACAACGCCCAACCCAGAATTGCCATCCATCCATCCATCCAACAGAATAAGAGAACAACGAGCGTGTTGGCCAGGGTATCTTCCAAAAACGGGTCCATCCGTCGCACTTTGAATTCCTTTTACATTTCGTTTGCCATCCCTTCACCACACGATGCCTCTCCAATCGAAATCCCCGTCCACATTCACCCAGTTCTGCTTCCCGAAGGCACTGTCCCATCCCATCATGACGGCCAGGATCCTGCACCCGACACTGCTCACCGTGCACACCACTGTATCGGCTTTGCTCAGCACCGACAGATCCAGCATGTACGCCCGCCCCACAAGCTCGCGAAGCTTCAGGGCCCCCTCGGGCACGTTGGCACTGTCGTGCTTGGCGGCCTCGTTCGCGTTGACGGTGGGCTGCCCGAGGCTGAAGAAAACGTCGCGGTAGAAACCACCTTCCCAGCCGGTGATTTCGTCTATCCACGGGTTCTTCTTCCCCTGTGCGGCTTCGAGTGCGGCTTTCGTGGCAAGGATGATGCGATCCTGAGCGCGGACGGTGTTGGGGCCCAGCTCACCAGATTCGTATACGGTAGGGTCGTCGGAGGCGAGGACGAGCTTCGAGGAGGTGTGGCGCGCAAAGAGGTTGTTCTCTTCGCGGCTGCGCTTCTGTTTAGATTTGGAGTTTGCGTTCTCGATCCGCGTAATGTAGAGGTCACGTGCTGTGTCCATGTAGCGATCCAGGGGAATGTAGTCTTTGGAATATTGGAACTCATATGGATGTTTATCTCCACGACGGACGTGGAGCCCAATGCTTAATCCACCGTCCTTGGCAATGGGTCCGTAAAGGGAGTGGGCGCGGTCCAAAGCATAAGTAGCGTCGTCGGCGCGCAGCCTGAAGAGAGCCTCGTAGCCGGTACGGAGGAGAGCGAAGATCTTGTGTTGACGCTGGACTTCATGTTTTGTAGGGTCTTCGAATTCTTCGGTGAAGGCATGGCCAAAAGCAGAAGATGCTGTCGCGCCCGATATTACAAGGTGTCGAGCGTTATGCGGGCAAGGCACCATGTGGGAAGGGGGAGGGGGACGACATCTTGCAGCTGGAGGTGGCAGAAAATATGTAGAGTATTTGCCATATGGCCTGATGACAAGTTAGAGACGGAATAATGATGCATTGCGCCGTCACGGAGAAAGGGTCACGTACCATCGGGTATCATCCAGGAAGAAGGTTCGGTTCTCTGCTTTGGCGAGACCATACGACATCCAAAGACGCAGCAATGTATTACCAAAGCCAGCGTCATTGGTCTCCATGACATACGTTAGAGTTCTGTCGCACACGGCCTGTCCGCTGGTGGGCTCTTTATCGGCAATGGCAATGTCATCTACGAAGCCCTTTGGCCGCCCAGTAGCTTTGGACTGCGGCAGCAATGCTTGTTCTTCAGCCTCGGAAATATCGATATAGTACTGATCTTTTTGGTAATAGCCAAGCATCCGCCTAGCTATGCCGCTGTTGGCTTGCACATCTTGGCGTAGCTGCTTCGACACCTCCATTGCCTGCTGGCAAATGTCCCGATACTGCAAGGGCTGTAGCGGAAAGTCATATTTTGCTGGGATGGACACAGTCCATCTCGGTTTGCCCCTGACATCATGCACTGCCAACGCTGATGGTTCCTCGGGTAAGCGACTGCCTCCAACCATCTCCCACTCCTCGGCATCTTCCTCATAGTTGGCCGATTGGTGGTGGTGGTGGTGGGCGTATATTTGACGGACGATGAGCCAGACCAGAATGGCCACTCCACAACAGCCAATGAGGATTCGCTTCACCAAGCGGGTGTGGCTCGCCGAAGGTTGCTTCTTTCCGTGACGTGGTATCAGTGACGGCAGGCTGGGCGATGGTGGTGGTGATGGCGACAGCAGGCCCCTCCGGGACGCCACGGTGGGGGAAAGAAAGGTGGCGGACGTGATGGAGGGGCTCAGCTGCGAGTACGAAGCCGTCGAGGCAACGTGTAGGTTTGGGTTCCTTCTCGCATGCATCTTCTTGAATTTCTGGGTTGCTTGGTTAAGCATGGTTGAGCAGGGCTACTTCTGGGCCGACACGTAGTGAGGCCAGCCAGGGTGACAAGCAGCTGCGAAGAGAGAGACGTGGGGAATGCTACCTGGCCCTGCAGGTGTGCGAATGGAAACGGGGGGGGAGGCAGGGTCGTCAAGAGCCCCGAGCCCAAGGAGTGTACGAATGCAAACGGCAGACAGAAGGAAAGCAAGAGAGCAAAGAAGGGGGGCGAATGGGCTCAACGGTCGCACGAGGCAGTCATCCGCACGTCGACGGCGAGTGGGGAGAAGGGAGAAGAGGAAAGAAGAAGAATGGAGGGTTTCACGGCAGCCAGTGCAGAAACAAAACGCGGGCTCGGATCTCCATCAAGGACGGGCTCGGGCAGGCGGGCGACGGCGAAAAAGGACAGAGACAGCTTCCCTCCAGAGGCAAGGCGAAGACGGCGTAATTTCGTGAGCACTCGAGGGCGCTTGAAGCCGGTCGTGTTTGGGGCACAGACGAGCCGGGGCCTGCGAGGTGGCCACGGCGGCCTGGCATTGGGCCGGCAGCGCTGCAGCAGCCGTTTCAGAAGGCAGATCAGACCAGCCCCGGACCTCGCTCCCGCGGCAGGCCCTGGTCGCGTGCATCAGGAATGCCCGGACGTGCATATCGACGCTGTACTTACAATACTACCGCCCTCTCGCTCTCCCTGCGTGCCTACATACCGCCCACCGTCCTCGCGCGACGGCGGGCGGAGCGACTGAAACTCGTGCACCGCCCGCCCATGGCCGCCTGAGCCGCATGCCAGCGACGCCCTGCCGGACTCCGTCCGTCCCCTCGACCGCATGCAGAGAGGAGCCAAGTCTGTGGACGTTGTACCTAGATGAATTGACCATTTCGCTCGCATAGGAAATACGGGGTATCAAAGCTCTTCGTCCGCGGCATCCACAATCCACGCGCGAAACCTCCTCCCTTCCCTTTTCCATCCGGGCCACGCCCTCCGCGGGCCAGCCCTGGCAGCCGCCTAGGAAAAAACAGCCATAAGCCCTGTCAGATGCCCTTTGCACTGCGTGCGCCTGTCTCTGTCCCAAACGCCCTGCGCCCTGCAAAAACCCAGAAGAAAAAATGGTGAACCGCACCCCGCCGTCCTGCCCGGCCCCCTCAACTGGCCTCGATCAACCCCTCGTCGACTGGTCGGAGGCTGCTCCGCCGCGTGCCACTGCTTGCGTCGCCAGCCAAGCTGCCTCGTCGCCCCTTGCTGCTGTCCGACCGTACCGAGTCGACTTGTTTGGAAATCATCTCGTCCAGCATGCGCGTCATGTCTTCAATGTTCCGTTCCGATCTGGACGAGGCGGGGAACCTTGGGCTGACGGGCGACACCGACCCCTTGGACATGAAGTTGCTGGTGCTGCCCTCGCTCCGCTGGTGTGACGTTCGCCTGCTCCCAGGCGATCCCTCACTGGCCAGTTCTTGAGCCGTCTCATTCTTCTTGCGCGCCGAAGTCAGCGCTGCAATCATCCGCTCCTTGTCCTCGAGTTGCGCCCGCAGGTTGGAGATTTCCGCGTCCTTCTCTGCAATCGTCGCGATCAACCCCCCGTCTTCGCTAGTTCCAACCGCTTTCTGCGAGAGCGACATGGACACGCGTGAGTGGCTAGACCGACGAGCATGTAGGAGTCGCTTCTCCAGTGTCGCTATGTACCGGTTCTTGTCCGCCAGATCAGTCTGAAGAGAGTGGATCTGTGCCGTCTGGCTGGCCATGCCGTCGCCGTTGTCGCCAAGCGAGTCTTCGTCTTCGTCTCCGTCCATGGGAGGGGATGAAAAGCCCGTCGGATGCGCCGACTGCCCAGGCACTTCGAGCGTGGCATGGCTGGCAGACGATCGCACGGATACAGGTCGGAATTCACTTACGGTCGAGGCGCGCTGAAGGCTCATGGACGAAAAGGACCGGCCGTTGTTGACACCCAGGGATTTCGAGCTCAAGATCAGTCGGTTCAGATGCTCGATGCGCTCCTTGAGTGCAGTCCTGGCGAGCTGCATCTCAAGCATTTGCTCCTCGTGCCGTTGCTTGTCCTCCAGCTCCCTGGCCTTCTCTTGTTCTTCATCCTTTTCTTTCTCCCCCTTAACCACTTGCGTTTCCTTTGCTCTGTTCTGTTCCTCGAGTTGCTTCCTAAGCTCTTGAATCTCAAGTCGATACCGATCCAGGAGAGCACGGCTCCCTGCATCTCCGCCGGCCCCCAGGGACTCTTCGGCCTTCTTCGCATGACTGATGATGTTGTTCTTGGCGCGCGATGCGAACTTCAGCGTGTTTAGGGTTTCCCCTGCATGCGTGTTGGCCGTAGCGCTGCTACCACTGACACCTGTCTGGATGGTGCAAAGGATGCTAACGAGCGAGTTCCCCGAAAGGGCGGGCTGCAGGAGACGGGTGAGCTTGCTGTCTCGATACGGCAAATGCTTCTCCTTGCTTGACTTGTCCTTTTCCAAGACGGGCTTGTCCTTGTCACTGGACAGTCGTGCGATGACGGTGCCGAGGGTGAGCAAGCTCTTGTTGATGTGAGATCCCTCTGTACGTCTCTCCTTGTTATCGGCAGCCTTCTCCGATCCGGCCAAATCGATCAGACTGAGCGTCGAGACACGAACACCGCCAGGTGTGATGGCTGCCCGCTTGGCGTCCTTGAAACTGCCGCTGGCACCACGTTCACGGCTTTCCACTACGATCTGGACGACTGCGTGACTCCGTGAACTTCGAGCATTGAACTGCGTTCCGGCCACTCGACGAGCATTGTCTCCGCGAGCAATGACCCTGAGCAACTGCGTCGGACTCTGCACAATCTCCTCCTTGAGCGGCGTAGCGTACACGCCTCGTTTGCTGTCCTCTCTCAACTTGATCTCTTCCTGTGCCCCTGGTTGTCCGTTGGCGGCCACGATAGGGCCGGCGAGGAGATCGTGGATCTTTTCGTTGTAGATTTCTAGGTAACTGACCCGCAGAAGAAACTCTCTATGCGGTGTCTCGCGGATGTAGGAAAAAATGTCGGTGATAGCTAGGGGTATGACGCCTGGATTGGTGGCCGTTCCTTGCATGGAGAACGTTTTACCCGTACCCGTCATGCCGTAGGCGAAGACGGTGCCATGGTAGCCTTCCATGACCCGACGGACCAGTCGTTTTGCTGCGGCGTCGTATACTCGGGCATTGTTGTCTTGGGTGTCGAACACATTGTCTACAGGATAGCCAGTCAGCCGGGGGTCCGATTGTCCGCCTTGATGCTGTGCAACCTACCATAGTAGTAATCTCCGCCCTCCCGGCCTTTATAAGTGATGAGCGACCTCTTCCCATTCACTTCCCACTCCATCTCCTGCTTGCCATCCTTGGCTGCAAAATCAGGCCGCACACGTACACTGACAATGACATTGCCCTTGCCGTCCTTTAGCGTGGGGCCCTCCTCCGCCATGACGGTTCCCGCACGACTCCGCGTTTCGTCGTCGCCGATATCCTCGAAGGTTGTGGCGCTCGTCGCGTAGGAGCCCTGGGCCGAGGAGTTCCTGCTCTGCGGGGGCGAGGGCAGACTCAGGTGGCCGGTGTTCTCGACGGCCAGGGACTCGCCGCTTCCGTTCAACAGACTCGGAGGAGACAGCGGCGACTTCCCCAGCAAGCTTCGACCGCCGACATTCGAGACGCGGGGCGCGACCTTCTTCAGGCTGGTCCTCCTGGACGGAGTCGCTGCAGGCTTGAAGCCCGACGCGAGCCTCGAATCGACCGAGTCGCCGTTGGGCGTGGAGCTCGCGGACAGCGGGCTTGGTGGATGGCCCCCGAGTCTGCTCACGTGCTTTGGCGGCTGCGGGAAGGAGCCAATGCTCACGGTTTTGCGAAGGGACTTGCCTGGCGGCAGTGGGCCGGCGAGGGAGTCGGATGTGCTGAGGGTCGGCAGGGTCGAGGTTGAGCTGGTGTGGCCCTTGGGGGTTGGTCGCATGGGCAGGGCCGAGGAGGACACGGCTCTGCTGCTGGCGAGGGCCGGGAGCAGCGAGCCTGGAGAGGAGCGCGAGGCGGGGCTGATGTTTGAGATGCGGGACTTTGCGACCGGTAGCGAGGGCAGCGGGCCTGTGGGCGGAGCGATCGAGGGCCGCGACGGTCGCGGGAGCGAGTGGTTCGCCATGATGCGTGTGTGCTTTTTTCTCGGGGCAGGAGGAAGGATTCGGAGGCGGGTGCTGCGCTCTGCAGCGAGCGCCGTCCGGCTAGGAGCCTTGAGTGCTTGAGCGCTACGGCGTATTCATGTCCTTTCTGCTCGACTGCGCGACGACGAAACTGGTGGCCCCGGTCGGGCGACGACCAAGCTGTTGCAGGGCCGTCTGGAGTGCTCGGCGGCGGCGTGCTACCCGACGAGGATGCCCTGGCGCGTCACAGACGTGTGGAATGGCAGCGGACGGCGTGTGGAATGGAATGCGACAGCAGGCAGAAAAGCAACGAGCGACGGTGCAAGGGCTTGGGGTCCAGCAGGCACGAACGAAGAGGGAGAGAGGAAGGGAGCAGGGGTGAAAGGAGCGTTGACTCCCAGGGCGCGTCGGCTCACAGGCACCGCCTTGCACGGGCTCGAGGGGGGTCAGGCGAATGCGGAGAAGGAAAAGCAGTGGAATGGCTCCGAGCTCGAAAAAGGGGGCTCGCAGACGCGCGGGGGGTCGTCGAGCTTCTGCGCGCTGCCCCCATGCACTCGCGCCCGCCGGCCGTGCAGATCGCCATGGCCTCCAACGCTCCGCCGCTGCGGTAGCGACTGGCGGGCAGCCTCCAGCCCACGCCCGGCCAACCAACACGACGAAGCTGCTGCATCAAGCCGAAAGCTTGCAATCAATCGCCCGGCGCAACGTGCTGCCCCCAACCGCCGCCAGCCCGCTCGCCATCGGCCATCGCAGCATAGGCCACACACGAGCCGACGGTGCCCTGCCGCCGACGAGCAAGACGGGCTCCAATTTCCGCGTCGACGGCCTGATTCGCCATGAGCGAACGCTCGAGTAAGGCTGACAGTACGTGATGCAGTATGCGGTATTGGCCTACAAGTACAACAGCTGCTTGCCGTTCTGCAGCCTTTCCATGCATCTGTTCTTGGCCATCTGCGACTCCTTGGGCGTGCATGGCGAAAACAGTCATTACCCACGTACGCACTCCAATTGGCCCTGCCCACGTGTGTGAGCCGTCCAAGCAGCCCTGGCACCATCGATATTGTTCCCGAGCACCTTCTCCCAACCATCCTGCTCGCGTCTGCCAGCAGAGCGCGGCAATGCGACCGTCAACTCCTTCACACACACACACACACATACGGTCCCCGTTTGTGCAGCCTTGTGTCAGTCCCGTCGACCGGATGGGCAGCCGAGCAGCACCTGCATCAATCCCCACCCGGCTCAGCTACAATACTGTAGCTCTGCCCTTCACTAGCCCTTCCGCAAAAGGAAGCTTGTTCACCTAGTCCCCCACCCAAACTTGGTAGTGCCCATCCATGTCACCACCAGATACTGACAGCCCCAGAAACCAAGGCTGATGGCCAGTTCCACGGTTCCGCAGAGCGCTATGCGTAGCGTCTGTATGCCAACCGACTTCCAGCTCACTTCGCCAGGCCCCAGAAGCCTTCGGAGCGTCCCCTGCCCACCACCGTGCATTCCCCCTCGCCCATGCAGGTAATGCGAAGCTACAAGCGACAGAGTGACGCACTTCAATGGCAATGTCGCCCACATTACGAACTGGTTCTTGCATATCGCCCCAATCATCTGTGACGCTTCTAGTGAGAGCTGTGTGACCCGCTGCCTTCCAACGTCTGCCGTTCGTGTGCCATCGGGCGATACATGACCCCGTTGACTGACCGTTTCCCGCCCGGATCCAGCCATCTCACTGTGCGACGAAAGGACCTGCGGCGGAAGCCGCACCTCCATCTCCACGACCCCTTCCCGGGACGTGATTCGTATCCGTGGGTCATTCTCATTATTGCTGACCTGCGATGCTGTTGGAGATGGTGGAGGCGATGTGGGAGTGGGTGGGGGTAATACGTCGTTCAGCGATTGCACAGCCATTGTCATCTCAGTGCTTTCGCCATTTCCAGCTACCGCTGTGCCATCGCTATGACCCCATGGATCCATCGATGCGTCAATTCCCCTCCCTGGTATCCCGTGACCTACTCCATCCCTTGGTTGGGCGTTCCGGTTGGTAACATCTTCCTCAGAAGACCCAACTCTACCCCATCCTACAGCTACAAGCACCTTCACGATGCCATCGTGGACGAACTGCGGCCTTCTTCTCCGCAAGCCGAGTGAGCCTGTTCGGTTCCTCACAATGCCGGCTGCCCAGGCCGTGCCTAGATTGGTTGGACGGATAATGGTTGATTGCGTGGCTTCGTTAGCCATACCATATGCCCATCGTTCGAGTAAATGATCCAGGCTGACAAACAGAAGCGGAGAGAGCAAGGCCGCTTGGAACATATCCGTGGCTGACGTGACCGGTGATGGGTAGAGTGAAAATGGTAGCAAGGGAGACGCTTGGGAAAACGGTACAAACGCTCCAAGAGAAGGTAGCAAGGGTGTAGAGGCTATCAGCCCAAGCCGTTGAAGATAGGAACGGTAGATCAATGGGTAAAAGAACACTTCTACCGACAATTGGAAACTGCGATGTTAGCCCATCACAATGATGAGGAAAGCATACTAACCATGATGCCATCAAACTTCTCCAGCGCCGAAAGAATTGTCTCGTTTTGGGGCCGGCATGTCGGGCGCGAAATCGATCAAGGGGCCGAAGCACATCGGCAACGTAGAGTGTGGTCTGAATACCGAGCTGGGAAACGACACGAGCGGCCAAGCCGTCGTAAATCAACGTCTTTCCCGAGAGGTTTCGCTCATAAGCAACGATGTCGGACAAAGGCAGCGAGGTCTCGTAGGGAAATAGCTTTGTAGACTGTCAGTCATAAACTTGAACAGGTAGCTGGTGACATACGGAAATCCTGTATCGCAGTGATTCAATCCACCATGTGCATAGGTTCTGCGTCAATATGAATGCGATTCCTATAGCACTGCCCGCCATATCTTCGTTCTCCAACGACTGCAGCCGGTCGTCGAACGAGCCCGGGAGATCCTGTGAGGGGGAGCGGCGCCGTTCCACGACACCAATCGAAGCAAGCACATCATTCTGAGCCTCACGCATCTGCCTGCCGTGCTCGTGGGCACGTGGGTTAGTTGGATTGCCACGCTCGTCATACAGTTGCATATATCTGTTGACACGTGAAAAGTGGTTTGACAGAACGATAGCATCCTGGGAGGCGCCGACCTGAACATATTCAGAACTTGAGGTGGTCGTCTGCGTTGGTTCAAAGGCCGATCGACCCTGGGGAAGATTAGCTGTGCCACTACGTATAGTCTTGGATTGTTGGGCATGTATACCAACGCGACCCTGGTCAAGTAGGCTTGACGGCCCATGGATATTTGTTTTCAAGTCCCTGCGCAGAAAGGTTGTGTGATGCGTACCATAGCTGGGGAGGAGGGCTAATGGAGCTCCATTAGGGAAGGACGTCAACGCGCCCTGGCTTATCGATAAGCTACACCAGGACGCGTGAAATTTCCAGTCGCCAAGATTTCCATTCACATCCCACCGGCCTTCTCCTCGCTGCACAACATCACCATGGCCCAGCGGACGGCTGTTAAGACCACATTTTCCGTAGATCGGACGCTCCAGCCCATATACTCTGGCGGAAGCATCGCCCTGAGCGAGGATGGCCGCATCCTCGCGGCTTGCTTAGGAGAAGATGTGTTGCTCACAGATGTCACCAATGGCCAGGAACTGGCGAGAATAGATGGCGTAAGTTCTCTCGGACGGTTCACACGAAGCTCCAACTTACCAGTGTAACAGGATGGCGAACCGATAACCGCCCTGGCTAGTAGGTACAGCGGTATGCATTCGCAGTTATGTATTGACCCTCACAGTCACGCCTTCCGCCTCGCACTTGATCACTTGCTCGCGGTCCACCACCATGCGCATATACTCTTTAGTTCCTTCCGGCGTCCAAGAAGACATCCTGGAGACCGAATTATTGCGTTCTCTACGTCCACATACAACGCCAGTAGTAACGCTGGCCGTTGACAAAACCGGCACGCTCCTTGCTACGGGCGGCGCTGACGGCATCGTCAAAGTATGGGATATTCGAGCGGGCTATGTGACCCACAACTTCCACGGCCATGGGGGTGTTGTTTCTGCATTACACTTCTTCCAGCTGGAGGTAGTGGAGACGAACGAGCCGAGCGAAAGCAGCAAAAAACGAAAGCGACGAAAATCGCACCAAGGGGAAAGCGACGAGCATTATGTGATGGAATCCAGCTTAGAACATAGACTAGCTTCAGGGGGAGAGGACGGCAAGATTCGAATTTGGGATCTTCACAAACGAAAGAGCGCCGCCGTTTTGGATTCACATGTTTCGGTCGTAAGGTCGCTGGACTACTCGCCCGAGAAAGATATCCTAGTATCAGGGAGTAGAGACAAGACATTGATCATATGGGACGCTCGGAAGTGGAAAGTTAAACGCACTATTGCAGCTCTTGAAGCGATCGAGGGCGTTGGCTTTATTCTAGGAGGAAAAACCGTCTTCTCCGGTGGAGAGCACGGTCGGGTGCGCTTATGGTCTGTTGAGTCATCCCAAGAGATAACTTGTGAACAAGAGCCCGGGATCGAGACGGACGCAATTGCCGAAATTCTCCACTATCCCAATCTGCCATTTATAATATCGGTACATGCCGACCAGGTCCTCAATTTTCACTCGCTCGAGTTTGCGCAAACGCTTCCTATCGAGGAAGCTCCCATCGACCCATTGCGGATATTCCGACGAGTTTCCGGTACCCACGACGAAGTCATTGACTTAGCCTACATTGGCGTAGACAAATCACTCCTCGCACTTAATACCAATTCGGAAGATGTGCGGATAGTGACATTGAAAGCAGAGAAATCAAAAGATGGAAGTTATATTGGTGCCGATGTTGCTTTGTTAAAGGGGCATGAAGACCTGATCATTTCTCTCGACGTCGACTGGTCCGGACACTGGTTAGCAACTGGTTCGAAAGACAATACAGCTCGTTTATGGAGCATCGATCCTAGCAGTGACACATACACATGCGCCGCTATTCTTACGGGTCATGCAGAATCGTTAGGCGCTATTGCAGTACCACACATTGTACCTCCAGAATCCTCGCCGGCCTACTTAGATCCGCTGTCTCACCCTCCGCCATACATCATCACGGGTTCTCAAGACCGGACGATAAAACGGTGGGACACGAGTAAAGACATGAAGCCAAAGTTGCGTGCAAAGTACACTAGAAAAGCGCATGACAAGGATATCAATGCGGTAGACGTGGATCCTTCAGGTGCTCTTTTCGCCTCAGCATCACAGGATCGTACTGTCAAGATATACTCTGCTGCAGATGGCGAGGCTGTAGGGGTTCTAAGAGGCCACCGTCGTGGCGTGTGGACTGTAAAATTCCAGCCAAAAGAATCACAAGTTCCCGGTTCCGGGGGCAAGGGCTTGATTGCAACGGGGAGTGCGGACAAAACAGTCAGGGTTTGGAGTCTATCAGACTACAGCTGCCTATTAACGCTGGAAGGTCATTCCAACAGCGTCCTAAAAATTGCATGGCTCCCTTACCACCCCATTGATGCACGCGACAAACGCGGACCTCAAGTAGCTTCCGCAGCTGGTGACGGGCTTGTCAAAGTATGGGATTCTTCATCTGGTGAAGTTATGTCTACCCTTGACAATCATACCGACCGTGTTTGGGCACTTACTACACATCCCGCAAATGGAACCCTCGTATCTGGTGGTGCTGATAGCGTCGTCACTTTCTGGCAGGATACGACCAGTGCAACCCTCGAAGCTGCTACGACCGCAGAAACCGAGCGTGTGGAGCTTGATCAGAAACTGCAAAATTATGCATACACGGGTAACTACCGCGAAGCCATCACACTGGCTCTCCAAATGGACCAACCCGGACGCCTCTTTTCCCTCTTCAAAACTGTCGTTGAGACTGAGACCCCAGATGAGGGAAGCCTTTCTGGACTCGGTGCAGTGGACGATGTGCTCTCAAATCTTGCTGATGAGCAACTATATAAGCTACTATTACGACTGCGCGACTGGAACACCAATGTCCGCTCTGCCCCAGTTGCACAGAAGATACTGTGGACTCTGGTAAAGAGCTATCCCGCTTCTAGGCTCGCAAGCCTTAAACCAGTTGGCAAAGTAGGTGCGAAAGGCGGCTTAAAGGACATTCTCGATGCAATTCAGGCATACAGCGAGAGGCATTACAAAAGAATGGAAGATTTGGTTGATGAGAGCTATCTGTTAGATTTCACACTGCGGGAGATGGATGAGGTCGGCGATATAAGAGCTGTCACGAATAGTACCTCTCAACTAAAACTCAACGGTGATACGGTCATGGTTGATTAATGGAGACGAGGAATGGTACGAATATACCCAATTTTGATCATCCAGAATACGAGAAATATCCCACTCTAATGTTTGATCATATTTCTTTATGTTTGGTTTCTCACATCATATATTATGCCCCTTCTTTGGTTCTCAAGCCTCGAACACCTTGGTTGTACTGACGTTGATGCGACTCCACTTTCTGCCCCTGCGCAGACTGCTCAGAAATTGTGTCGGCCAGTAAATGTGGTAAAGGATTAAAAATGGGACAGGGTCCCATATGCTGAACGTCCCATCCCTCCAGCTTATAGCATGGTCCCAGAAAGCTGCAAAGCCTTTGACGACATCTCCTATGTTCACCTGGCCCCATAACAGATCCAATATGGGTAATATGACGAAAACGACAGCGTCATGTCCGATCCAAAAATAGGCTGGTGTCGGTGTACATGGAACAACTATATCCTTGCCCTCAAGCTCGGCTTCCTCGAGAAAGACTGAGAGATATGCACCCGCCATTTGAGGAGTGGACGAGAATAGCACGACAGCCGTGTGTGCCCTCGGATTGCATTCAATAGGATATAACACCGCATTCTGACCATCTCCTTCGGCAAGGAAATCAAAAGACAAATGCCCCGTAAAGTCTTTTCCACCATCTTCAGCCACACATTGCGTGAACGCAAGCATCTTGCTGAAAAGAGGCGACGATGGAGGGAGAGCATCGTAATGCATTAGTAGCTCCGATGAGGAACACGCGGTGAAGGCTACCACACGGCCTCGAACTACCAGCGCGTGCGTGCAATACTCGATACCGGAGATATATTGCTGGATTTGGAAAGGGTTAGTGCTCGATATGGTGAGGGACTGAATATATGACTTTGTCTTCGAGACGTTGGAAAGGGGGAGGAGGGTCATCATGTTTGCTCTTGCGCGGTCATCGACCCCGATAGGCTTCATGATGTATCGCTTTTCTTCTTTCTTCTTCCCTTTCCTCTTGCTAAGACTTTGGGTATTGTAAGGGAGTAGTATATCAAGGGCCTGCTGTTGAGACGTGCATCGATGGCTCTCAGGAACAGTCAGGCCTAGTGATCTGACACAATCAATAAATTGATCTTTATCGTGTAGTCTCTCCACAACGTCTTTGCGGAATTGTATTGCTCTGAAGCGCTTTTCCGTGATTTCTTTAGCTAGCCTGACTACCTCACCATCCTCAACTGCAGCTACCACACTCGAACAACTAATCCAGAGATCTACATTCTCCCTACATATGACTTCGAGAAGTGCGTCTATGTACTGTTCTGCGTCGTTCCCTTGAGGCAGAGCCAACGTATAGAATTTCCGGATCGCAGTAGAGAATCGACCGGGTGAGATGGGAGACGTGTCGGCGCCGACAATGCGGTGCGGTGTGTGCTCACTTAGGATCCTTGCGATAGTCAATCCTTTGGTCATGGAAATGCCCGTCACAAGTATGGTTTTTCGTCCCGCATCTCCATCGTGTGGAGGTATAGGGTTTGCTCTTGGGAAGATCTTTGAGTACACGAGACTCAAAAGGACAGAAGTAATCGATAGAGGTGCCGCAAAGAGGCTCAGAAGTATCAAGAGGACATTTTTAGGCACGTGACCGTAGTAGAACGGCTCTGAGATATGCGAGCGTGGCATGTTTGGTGGCGGCGAAGGAACGTGACTGCGCGTGGGGATCGCGCAGGTGAGATCTGAGGCGACAGGGGCGGATCGAAGAAAAATGGGGATAACACCATACTTGATTATTAGAAATGCTAGCAAAACTGGTGTTGTGCAAAGAATCAGAATAACCCCTTTTAGTCTACACGTCATTGTTACCCCTTGACTGTTATGCATGTGAGTCTTTGACCGCGTCACAAACAAGGTCCCTTTTATATACACGATAAATAAATCGCAGCAATAGAGTGGAAAATGCGTCAATTATCCGTGTTAAACTATAGTTTACAAATAACACATATATCTCTCTTTATTGACTGTCGTAGCTTGTCACCACCAAGGCCTATTCAATACGCATGCATTCTTGATCCATACAGTGCACAGTAATCCACCTCTCAGTTATCTTCTCCTACACATCTTGTGATCTCGACGCCATCCTGGCAACAAATTAGTTTTGTCTATGAGAGTGGAAGCAAGGCAACTTACTGGCACACCTGTAGGCTCATAGCTATTCGCCAACCTACTTTCATATACCAAGTTTGGGTTGCCAGGGCTTTGGCTAAATCTTGCGGCACCATATCTTGTCTCATACATCTTAACATTTTTCTCCGCGATGCCATTTGTACTACTGTTCTTGTCTTCGCAAGCGAATTTCCTTTTCTTCTCCTCAACACTGCTTCGAACATATTCCAGGTATGGTGGGTTGCCTGGCTTGATAACGTTATCTGCCGCAAGCACTGAGCCTTGGGTTATCAAGCCGAGCTCCTCGCATAGCTTCAGATCCGTAATGTATGCCGGTTTGTAATGATCAAGAAACATGAGATCAATATGTTTGAGATCGCCAGTCGAATGTAGCCGCGCAATGGACTCGTCACTAGAGCCCACCACGATTTTAACGACATCGGAGAGTCCAGCCAGGTCGACAAGAGAAAATATCACTGCTGCGAACTCGGGGTTGCGTTCCAAACTGTAATATCGTTGGCCGCCAGCTTTCCGTACCGCATCACCAAAAAGGATGCAAGAGTATCCTATATAGCCTCCCAACTCGACCTATGAAATATGGTTAAGAAGTATTCAACATTAAGCTTAGGTCTGTACTCACCATGGTATTCGGTGCTACTTCTGTGATCAAATCACAAACAATGCGACCCTTCTCGTCACCGACATTCATGAGGTACTTCTTGGTTCGCCCAAACTCATCAATTGCGGCAAGCACCTCTTTTGGTGAGCCTCTAATCTTGTCGAGATTGTTATGTGAATACACGAAGTGTAAGAGCTCAATCTCACGGCCATCATCGAAGAACGTTTCTTCTTGGGGTGCGTACGCCTTACTCTGATCAAAGCTACCCATAACGAATTCGAATTCAAAAATACTCTTAAGAACAGACTAGATGGTTTTCCGTGTAAAAATTCAACTACGGAGCATCCATCCCCGGAAACGTCAGTCAAGGTCCACCAACCGATGACGGAAACACATCGGTAGACAAATTGAGCCAGCCCACATAGATTTTCCACGGAATAAAAGTATACGTCAACAGTTATGTGAATCGACAAGGAGAAAAAATCTTCCACACGTATTCTCCATGAGAGCTTGCCAAGTTTCCCCACTCTTATGGCGAAATTTTAGGTTCCGTTTTCAACCAAGTTGCAGTCGTTACAGAAATATGCATCCACTCGGAGCATACCGTGCTCTGTTGATTGGTCTCCATACAAAGACCTTTGAAGTCTTGACGTGATGAAAAAAAGTCACTGTCGTCACCAATAATCGTCGCGCCATACTCGCTTGTCATGGGCCGGTCTGGTGTTACAAAGAAACGGATCACAAACTAACCTTTTTTAGGAAAGAGCGCCTTGAGGCCGTGTATCGAATCTATCCGATGCGGGAGCTAAGATCTCGCAGTTGATCCAGAAAATAGCACAGGAATTAATACCCCGCCGTTAGGAATGCAGCATGAATAGAGGCTTTGGTCGGCTACTGCACAATCTCGGAGAAGACTTGGAATCCAAATGGTACAACAGGCTTTGTCCAAATTTCCCTACGATCTGGCATTGAATCCTAGAAAGTCATTGCGAGATGATGAAGTGATCGTTGCGAAGCCGCCCCGCTAAACCCCTCATTATCTCCGCACTGTGGCCCGAGGCGACCTGATCCGAGAGCAATCAGCATTTGACAAATCTATTCCTGTTCCTGACAAGTACTGAGCATAGTGAACAGTCTTTGTTCGTCTAGGATGCTGAAACCGAACATTATGCATGACATTAGCATGGTTTCTATGATCCGGAAGGGGACTAAGTTCAAGTCTAGGCCAGTTTTCATTGATAGAAAGGTCATATCATCATGTCGTGCCCATAGAAGTTTAGGCTAGCATCCACAGAAGTTGTCTAAATTCCACGCAACAATACCTAGTCCATATTAAGGGATGAGCAAGACGGCTACGTCCAATTGACGTGACCAGCCGCTCTCGGCACTTGAGGCCAATGAGAGCTACACATAGCCCCATGAATATAGACTTGACGAGACGTACTCACTGGTTAAAAAGTCTTTATATAAAGGCGTAGTTCCCCCTCAAATGCTATACCATCTAGTTCTTATTACCTATCTTTAGATTTTACTTATACTTCATCTTACATCATGTCTGATCTAAAAGCATCTGTTGTCGAGACACAGAACGGCTTTCATGTCGAAGGATACGAAAAGATCGAATATGACTTCACCTTTCTCGATGGTGTTTTCAATCCAGAGAACACGCAACTCACCGACTGCTACAAGCGATGGGGCCGCTGTCTTGCCATTATGGATTTGAACATCTTTAATCTCTACGGAGACGCGATGCAAAAGTATTTCGACTATCACAAGCTCGAGTTGAAGATCCACAAGACCATGATTGGAGAGAAGGCTAAGTCTATCGATACATTTCTAAGCATCGTGGACTCGATGACCGATTTTGGTATCATACGCAAAGAGCCGGTCTTAGTCGTGGTATGTAGCCGCCGTGCTGCGGTATTGCGAATTGAGCTGACATGGCCAGGGAGGTGGACTTGTTACGGATGTTGCTGGGTAAAGCCACGCCATGCCACTGAACCATTGCCTAAGAGCATATCTAAGGCACTCTGGCCTATCAGCCACACGAAGGATGGTTTGCTGACTGATTGACATAGTTTCGCATGTGCTGCGTATCGAAGAAATACGAACTTTATTCGTATCCCGACGACCGTCATTGGGTTGATTGATGCAAGTGTTAGCATAAAAGTTGCTGTGAACTATGGGAACTATAAGAACCGTTTAGGGGCATACCATGCTCCCATGCATACCTTCCTCGATTTCGGATTTCTTCGAACACTCCCTGAATCTCAGGTGCGCAACGGCTTCGCGGAGTTGATCAAGATTTCTAGCTGCGCCCACCTGCGAACATTTGACCTACTTGATCAATTCTGCGAACGATTAATCCAATCACGTTTTGGTCGCGTTGATGACGCTACGGGGGAGGTTCGAAAAGCAGCAGATGAGATCAACCGCGCCGGCATCTACGAGATGCTTAAATTGGAGACGCCCAACTTGCATGAGATTGGGCTGGACCGCGTAATCGCCTATGGTCATACGTGGAGTCCTCTCCACGAGGTCAGTTTCTACATGCGTTGTATAGGTTTATTGCTGATAGAATATAGCTGTCTCCCGCGGTTCCTCTCCGCCATGGCCATGCCATTTCGATTGACATGGCCTATTCGGCTACTTTGGCGAACAGTCGCAAGCTCCTATCCGATAAGGAACACCACCGTCTCCTGGATCTGTTCTCACGAGCCGGTCTGTCAATGGATCACGAGCTATTCGACGAGAAAATGCTTGATAAGGCTACGACAGCCATTCTCAAGACCCGAGACGGTAAACTTCGTGCTGCTGTTCCTAGCCCTCTTGGAAGCTGCGTTTTCCTCAACGATGTTACAGCTGAAGAAATGAATGCTGCCTTACGACACCATAAGGAGCTTATGAAGCAGTTCCCTCGTAACGGTGAGGGCATTGATGCTTTCGTGGACGCGAGCGACACTGGCTATACTGTGAACGACAGACCAGTCGAAGAGACAATGGGTGGGAACAAGACCAATGGGATTGCAAAGAAGGTTGCTAATGAGCTCCCCAATGGATTGAAGGAGGTTTTAGCAAATGGATATGAGAATGGGTACAAAAACTGAGTGCAATATACAGTAGCAGGAGTGAGATAAGGATAGAGATACCACGGCAAGCTGCTTGGATTGAAGATAGCCGTTCGCATTCCCTGCACAAAATTCATTCTGTTTTCTGAAATTGCTTGTCCGTTTCTTCAGATCCCCGGTTATGCTGCTCTATTTGCAACATAATGGAGTTGCATTGACAATAAATGTTCTCCATTAATCGACACCAACGCCCCATCGCCATCAATTAAGTTGACCCACGAGACGCTAGCTTCCTACAGGAGAGTTACTCTCCGGAGCCACGCCACCAAAAGGTGACTGGCAACCAAGAGCCAAAGAAGTGCTAATGGTCGTGGCTGGCTCCGTCGCTTTTTTTGATCGAGGGAGAAAAGTCGGGCGTGGGTGACGATGAGATTTTATTCCGTCCGCGTGCCAAGCCACTAATCCCTATAGGGGTAGCGAAGACACGCGCACGTGCTTCTAAGATGAGGTCCAGCTAACATATACTCCTCAAGCCCGAGAATCTCCCGTACTGTGCAATGTCATCCCATTACTGGTCAGCATGGTCAGTAAATGAATTCATACACATCCAATGATACACAAGATGACACCTTGGATGTACTGGGTAGCATACTACAGCACGTGTTTACGTGTATGTATGCCAGCTGCTAGTTGATCTGGTCATTTACAAGCTTTTGTGGCAGCTCAATGTGCGTTTCGAACGCAATCGAGACCGTAAGCACACAACTACCACATAGCTTACATAGTGTTGTGTTGCAAAGGATCATAATTTCTGAACAACCGGGCCGTCCACTGGTAGAAGACATTGCACGCATGGCCGAACCGCCCAAACGCCAATATGCTACGCCGTCATACCATTGCCGTCTTTCATGGCACCTGCACCTTCTCGTCGTCCGCGTAATCCACTTCGCTCACCCCATCCTTTGTTATGACCTTGACTATGACGCCCTTGAAGTCAATCGGCATGCGTCGCTTGAGTTCCTCAGTGCACATCCGGAGAATCTTCATTCCCCGCTCGAAGTCAATGTCGGGATGATGGTGTTTGTCCAGCAAGGAGAGGCAGTAGTACCTTATCAACCTAGTTAGTAAAGTTCCAGACTACCGACATGTTCACTCTGATGTACGCCGGCTATAGAAACTAGGACTGAACGTACTGGGCATATCCATGTGCGGCATAAGGTACCGGAGCCAAGCTCGCAAGATAGTCAATCCAGTACAACGTCGGCTTGTCTGCAATTTTATCGTAGCCACCAAGTAGCAGATTCACAGTATATGGTCTCCTTGATCGCAATGCTCGCGCCAGCTCTCCTCTAACAAAATTTGCTGTGGCTGAAGGTGAAAGCTCCATGCCGTTGCGCATAGAGTATAACTGCACGTTAGCTTGAATGTATTCAGCAAATTGCACTGGCATCGAAGTCAGCCGGATGTCTCAGGTTTTCCTAGTCTCGTTTGGCCTGTACCTGTATCGCCAGCTTCCCCGGAGAATGCCATGAGCGAGTGCGGGTTGAGCTCCCTCGTCTTGTCATCGGAGGCCTTGAGTATTGTGGCGCCTCGCATGGCAGCTTTTGACGCGGCGATGAGAGTAAAGTCCTTGCCCGTAATTCCTAGAAGTACCTCCCTACAAACTGTCAGGTGTTGCCACGAGAGCCCCCTTGTGAGCCTTACATGATGACGGCGACACAAGTACTATGCTTGCGGTGGAGAGTAATAACAGGGTGGTTAGGGAGGCCGAGAAATTATGCGAAGAAAGAGAATAGGGTAACGGGTTGGATATTGGCGACGACTGAGAAAATGGGGCGAGCACGACGTTACTGAGAACAGAAAGCTGCTGGCAGTGATGCTGGTGGACGCGGCCGGAGCTGCCTTGATGCCAAGCTGGAGCTCGGGCCTAGTGCATGTTCACGTGACTAGTGGTGGACCGACGGACCTCGACGATGTCCGTCCTCGACGACTTCATCCATTATGGAAGCGTCTATGTTCAGCCTTGCCCATCTCCAACAAGCCAGGGTCCGTGAGCAACAGTGCATCGTGCTGACTCCACCGCAATCCCGAGCTGCGTCCCGTCTTCAGCACCCCAACTCGAGCATCGGTGCTATGCTCTGCGGCTACTTGGCTGCGGCAGTGAGACATAATCGCTGCAGCTCCTGGTGAATTCCACGGCCGCGACGAACCGGCGGCCAATGGACGGAGTGGACCCAACACGGTCCAGTTGCAGAGGCATCATGGCTCAGCAGATTTGATTTCGGTGTTGCCCCGCCGCTAATTGTACTACTATTGCCCCTCCCTCAACCAAAACCCTCAGCCCTCCCATAACAATCCCCCCATCCCCTCCCCGCAGACAACTGAACCTTGACACCAAAAACTCAAACGTAAGTCAATTGCTTCCTTGCGCGCCTAATCCGCGGCCGAAGCCTCTCTGATGGCATCCACCCTCGTCGGACGCCGGCCCCAGCACCCCTCCAGCCCGCCAACCGCCCTGTCCACGAAGCAAACTGCTTTTTCCACCCACGGGCCGGGTGCTGCATTTTTCACGTCATTTGATAATAACTGCGCCGATCGAGCTATATATCCCGCGACTCTGCTCGTCAATTGCACGTTTCCGTCGACATATAGCTGACCATACTTCACAGCAACATGGCCATCACCAAGATCCACGCTCGCACCGTCTACGACTCCCGCGGTAATCCTACCGTCGAAGTCGACCTCGTCAGCGAGACCGGCCTGCATCGCGCAATCGTCCCCTCGGGTGCTTCCACGGGCTCCCATGAGGCCTGCGAGCTCCGCGATGGGGATAAGTGTGAGGATCCCCGCTATCCACACCTCATCAAAGCTTTGTGCTGATCGAGAACAGCGAAGTGGGCTGGCAAGGGTGTCATCAAGGCCGTCTCCAACGTCAACGATATCATCGCTCCCGCTCTCATCAAAGAGAATATCGATGTGAAGGACCAGTCTGCTGTAGACGCCTTCCTTAACAAGCTCGACGGGACCACGAACAAGACCAAGCTTGGTGCTAATGCCATCCTCGGAGTCAGTATGGCTGTCGCGAAGGCTGCCGCGGCCGAGAAGGTAGTTTCAGGCTATTGATAAAGGAAACGTAACGCTGACTGTAGGCTAGGGCGTCCCTCTATATGCTCACATCTCGGACCTTGCTGGCACCAAGAAGCCCTACGTACTCCCCGTGCCGTTCATGAACGTTCTCAACGGCGGATCCCATGCCGGTGGCCGCCTGGCTTTTCAAGAGTTTATGATTGTTCCCTCTGAGGCACCATCCTTCACAGAAGCAATGCGTCAAGGTGCCGAGGTCTATCAGAAACTAAAGAGTTTGGCCAAGAAGAAGTACGGCCAGTCCGCAGGAAACGTCGGTGATGAGGGTGGTAAGCAAAGCTTGAACCTTGACTTCACATTCTACCAGTAATAACCATGCACTTTTTCTAGGTGTCGCTCCCGATATCCAGACCCCTGAGGAGGCTCTTGATCTCATCACTTCCGCTATCGAGGAGGCTGGCTACACTGGCAAGATCAAAATCGCTATGGACGTTGCCTCTAGCGAATTCTACAAGACCGATGAGAAGAAGTACGATCTCGACTTCAAGAACCCTGACAGCGACAAGAGCAAGTGGCTTTCTTACGAGCAGCTTGCTGATCTTTACAAATCTCTTGCTCAGAAGTATCCCATTGTCAGCATTGAGGATCCGTTTGCTGAGGATGACTGGGAGGCCTGGAGCTATTTCTTCAAGACCTCCGACTTCCAGATCGTTGGGTGAGTAATTCGCGAGTGATGGTGAAACCCTCGGCGCTAATGCGTAAATAGTGACGACTTGACTGTGACCAACCCCGAGTTCATCAAGAAAGCCATTGAGCTCAAGTCTTGCAATGCACTGTTGCTCAAAGTCAACCAGATCGGCACCATCTCGGAAGCCATCCAGGCCGCCAAGGATGCTTTCGGCGCTGTACGTACCCTAGCAACCAATTTGTAAATCTTGGCTAACATCACTATAGGGCTGGGGCGTCATGGTCTCCCACCGCTCTGGCGAGACCGAAGATGTGACCATTGCCGATATCGTTGTGGGACTCCGGAGCGGTCAGATCAAGACTGGTGCGCCAGCACGATCTGAGCGTTTGGCGAAGCTCAACCAGATTCTCCGTATTGAGGAGGAGCTTGGCTCCAATGCCGTCTACGCGGGTCAGAGCTTCCGCACCGCAGTTAACTTGTAGATGTGTGAGAAGTGTTACGTGACACAGAGCACGGATCTTAGATGACAAAAGGGTCAGAATGATTTCTCTATTATGGAATGAATGTAAACCTTATCGGTCAAAGCCAGACGACGAAATAAAAAATTCATGCTGTGAATCTTGTTCAGTATCCAGGGCACGCATGTGATAACGAGTCCGACTATTAAGTTAAGTATCGCTGAGGCAACCTATTCTTACAGAACACAAATACGGAGCTGGAGAGGCTTAGATCCACGGATGAGATTCCGTTGCGTTCTTTATCGACGCTTCACATTCACATCTTCGCTTGGGTGGATCTCGTGCCGGGTTGATCTGATCTTGTCTGTTGTAAGATGCCTGTGATTCATCAGATCAGTTTAGAACGCCTCATGGTTCTTAACGTCTCTTCTAGAACAAGACATCGGCTAACAGGAGTATGACATATCTTACTGTGATACAACACTATGACTCGAAGGAAGTCTAATTGCACCGCCCACTTTTACCACCTGGTAGCATCTTCGGTCCGCCCTACTCTTTTCGGTCATCTTTGTGGTTGTGATGCAGCAACATATACTCCTTTGTCTTTCATGTCCTTGATTGTGAACGCCTTCTTTGATTCGTATTATTGGCTTTGTTGCTCGATACGAAGCATTGTACAGCGAGCGTTGACTGTAAGTATTTGCCTTGATCAACAAAGAAACAAGGAGGTATTGTTCTATTATCCACACCTTGATTTAGACACTAGGCTTTTCATGCCTTTATAGTGTCCGGTTTGGCAACCCCGGACGAGCACCAACAGGTCCATAAAGCAGCGCCAGTCCTTCTATTTTATGTAGCATGTTATGCTCACCACCTCAGAAGCATAGCGTTTCCGTTTGTGAAAGTAACTAATAGTTTTATGATATACAGCATTCACGCCCTCAGCATTTCCACTTCGGTTTACTATCAACAACGAATTACCCGCCCTAGGCCTCGCGTGACAGATTTGACCGCGACCAAATAGTTGACCTGATATACAAACGGCCAAGAGAAAAGATTAGCTTCCTCTGCTCTTGACAAGCCTCACTGCTCTTAAACCTATAACACACTCTCACTGCACACCACGACTTTGTTTTGGTCTAGTGATCTAGAGGATCAAGGTGATACAAGGCTCTTGATGGGATCAACTCGCTTTCACTATGGCTGACCGCAAACGTGCAGTCGGTTTCGTCGATAACCCATTCACTCGGAATGCCACACAATTAAGACGAAGCTCGAGCGGAAGCAGGTGGGTCACTATGGAAGGAACTCTAGCGAAACGACCGCAGATCATACATCGGAGAGGCTCTTTCCCACACAGCCAGCAAGTGATTCCAGTCACCAAATCGAGGGCAGATGAGTACGATTCCGAAAGCGATGATACCGAATCCGACTATTCTCTCTCAAAGACGGTGGATCACGGCACCCACAACTTTGCGATAAGCAATGTGTCCCCGACCAGCCCCTCTATATACACAAATGTGTCACGATTCTTCACTCTGCCAAAACCAGAGCCAATCTCACCGCTCATAGTGAAGTTGCCGAGCCTCATGACTACTGGAGCGTCTCCAGAACCACCGTTTCACACTAAGAATCAATCGCCTTTCGATCATAGTTCAAGGCCACACACCCCCAAGAAACCACAAATTCCAAGATTCAAGCTTGGTTCTCCTACCTCGGCAGGCCGCGTTGGCCGCGATCAGCCTGTCCCAAGACTCAAAGGGTGGGACGAATTTCGTTCCCCTAGAGAGTCTGTGGACTTGAACTGTGACAGAAAGGCATCCCAAGCCACTATGTGGCCGACTAACATCACTGATCGAGGTGAGGGAAGAGATAATAGAGGTGGTCCAAGGTATTCCTCACTTGGAGCGGAACCTGCAGCGATCACAGGTCACAAGGGACCTGTCCTTACTAAGAAGTCGTCTGAAATAGAAGCGATCAGCTCGTTCTACGATCTTAGAAAGAAGCTAAAGGTAGTTTATACCCAAGGTCCCCAAGGCGAAGGCCAGAAGATGTGGAATGGAATATACCAGATGAGGGTTGGAAAACGTGAACTGAAACAAGCACAGGCAAGACTCGCGCGGGCGAAAGCTCAAGAAGAGCAACTTGATGCTATGCACGAAACGGCCCTTTCCATGCCTGTCCCAAAACCTCTCACTATATCACCGCCGATTCCACGACGCCCCTCACCTTTAGGCTTTTCTCGTTTAGAAGCAAACCCTGAACCTGTGAAACCGCCTCCTGAGAAGGTAATGACTGACTCTCATTGGCGCACAGACTCGAAGAGGGATAAGGCAAGCAGTTTGATGAGTTTACCGTCTACCTTGGAAGTTCCAATAAAAATATCACAGAGTGTGAGTTACGATGCAAAGGAGTCCGTCCTTGACGTCTCTAAAAACCGAGACCAGGTCCCGAAACTCGACCCTGCCCCTCGATCTAGGAGCGAAGCAAAGAGGAAAGATGGGCTTCTACCTCCCCCTCCGGTCCTTCAACCCGGGGAAACAACTCCAGTAGAAGTGGCTCAACAGGAGAAGATGAAAAAGATGCGTGCGGGAGCTCTTCCGACACTGCCATACAAACCACTTCCAAAATCCGTAGGTCAAACAATTTCTTCCATCGCATCACAAAAACCCATGGTACAGTTCAAGCACAAAGAAAAAGAAATAAGTCGCTTCGCTCAAGCTTTCTCTAATTTCTTTGACGCACCCCCAGACCGCAATTACTCCAGAAGACCTGCCGCTGACCACATACTTTCTACCAAGAAGCAAGAGAAGCACGCGGAGCTGAAGAAAAAGATCAGCGTACCGAAGCTTATCACCGTGCCTCACAACTTCTCGATTGATCATATCTCCGAGAGGGATGAGCCGCGTCAACATGGTGCCAGTGTCGGCGTGCCGCCATCCCGCCCCAATGGGATGCGTGTGAGCTTTTCAGGACACCGCACCAGCTTCTCAGGTAAGGGCAAGGCCAAGCGGGCCGTGACCCCTCCGCTCTTAACTCCACCGTCTCCGTGCACTGTCCCCATAGAGGCAAGGGCCCAAGATCGTAAATACAATACCTACCCAAAACCCAAGCCTGCTCGTCCCTGGCGCGGTCTACTAACTAGCCCCATAGGTGGTAGCTTCTTTAAGCGGCAGCGCGCGGATTCGGATACCTCCCTTGTCTCCAAAGATTGCTGGACCTACGAACAGCAGCAGTTGCGCAAGGCGAATGAGCTGATGGTGTTCAGAGGTCCTGTGAGGCAGCTGTCCAGCCAGCAGGTTCGCGACCTGGGTCCATCTAAACAGACCATGGGGCACGAATTCATAGATGATAGTGCTGTGCCAGAGCCCCTATTTTCACTCTCAAAGGTGAAAAATAGGGGCGCAGGTCGGATCAGGAATACTAGGTTCTACAATCCTGTCCATGATGTAATCGACGAGTATATCTGACACTTCTTTCAGGTTGGCTGCACCAAGCAGTATGGCTGCTAATGGAAGGTAGATGTTTCTGTTACACTGAGGTGCCACTGCTGCAAACTGTACCCCTGGCAAAGAGGTTGCGTGGTGAGATATGAAGATTGCATAGAAATACAATACTTAGCAAAAGCGCAAAATAACCTCAGCTGATCTCAATGGCTATGGCGCCCAGTTATTCAACCGAGGAACAGGATACACTATAGGAATAACCCAAGCCCTATTCTCCATGAGCTATATCCGCATCCTGGCGTTTAAGTCGACCTCTATTTACTGGGAATGTTCTTTCCTACACTCTCCAGCAGGTTGAAATCATTTCGCAGCACTCTTTACTGTCTCTCCAGCTTTCGTAGCCGCCTCTTTTGCTTTCAGAGCGATTTCTCGTCCACCCATGTTCCAATAATTGAAATAGCGGTAGCCCTGTGTGACCTGTGAGACAAAATTGATAGCGTGGCAGCCGAAGAGAAGATAGTTCGCAGGTGTAACGGCCATCGAATAGCGCATAAAGGTGGCTGAGTAGATAGCAAGAGCGCCTGTTGTCGGACCAGAGATACTGTAGTTCGTCAGCAAGAATTGATTAGGATATGCCTGCACCATCGCATGTTGGCGTTCAAGTCAAGCTCGCAAAAGGTAGTAGCAGGGGAAGGCATACACTTCAGGGTCCTTGGTTGTCATGTCTGCGATGGCAGCAAGGGGAATACCGAAGTTACTCGCGGGGCCCCAGAAATCTGAAATAAACAAGGTCAGCGAACGTCACATATTGCAATAACTTCATGCGGAGCCCTGGACATTTCGTTGCCCAGCGCCTCCCAACACATGCAGGATGTTCGTTTATCCCGTCATGCTGGATCGAACGCTATACTAAACAAAACAGAAAGGTCACGTACGTGTCGAGCAGAAGTAGTCGAGGGCCTTGTTGGAGCGTATCCGCGCATTGAGCGCCTTGATTGCTGCTGCCATTGCGACGGTGTGTAGGCGAAGTGTGCGGTTCGGGATGCTGAATCGTGAGTCTTCGGTCGGGAATCTTTTGGCGCTGACAGTTCGCCAAGAAAATGCGGCGAAGTCGGAACCAGCACAGACATAGACCGACTGAGAGGATGGTCACGTGCTTAAGGCAACACGCCATACACTAGGGGGACATCACGTCTATTTGGGCTTAACACATTGCACACTTGTTGATTGAGCTCTTATTACCCATACAGCATGCGGAAAGCGCTTCTGGAGAAGCATACTGTAGAATCTGGCTGTGGTATCATTTTTTTATTGAAAGTGAGTGCCCCATGAATCCATTCCAGCAGGGGCCAAAGTCCTTCTGCTCAATAAGACGCCTATCAGTTTCAAATCAACGGCCAAACCCAGGTGGTCCGCCTCGTCCTGCACCGGGGAACGGCGGTGGTCCACCAAACCCTGGTCCTGGTGGGCCTGCAACGAAGCCAGGTGGGGGAGGGAAACTTCCAGCTGTGACGATGTTAGTTGGTTTCGTCAAAAGTGGCTAATTCGGACTTACGAGGTCCGCCGGGTGGTCCTCCACGGCCCGGAAAACCTGGCCCAAAGCCACCAGGGGCGTTTGGAAATGATCCAGCTGCAATAGTATTAGCCCTTGCAAACAGCTTCGAGAAACCGGGCGGGTTTACCTGGTCCTCCAGGAAAGCCTCCCATTCCAGGAGCTGGACCAGTCAGGCCGACAGGCAGACCGCGTCCAGCAGGACGAGCCACTCCAGGTCCTGCAGCCAATGTTGCTGCAGTAGAAGGTCCACCAGTTGACGATCCAAGACGTGCAGCTGGATCTGCGGGCGGTGGGCCATCGACAGAGACAGAGATGACCTGAGCACCACGAAGGATTGTGAGTCCAAGTGCGCGGCGCTCTTCAGTCTCTGTGATCTGTTGGGCGGCGCCAGGAGCAGCGGCTTTGCCCTTGCGTCGCGTTCGACGGAACTCTTCTGTATCGGCGAGAACCAGGTTCATATGCTAGTATAATGCATCAGAGATAGAAGCTGGAGGAAGTCGGGAATGGCGCACTTTATCAAAGGCAAGCATCTGACCAACCATTTGCCTGCCGTCCTGGAGAGTGACCTTCATGCGATAGTTGATCTATGCTCTGTGAGTTTATGCGACTGCCGATTCAGGTGTATATCACCTACCAGATTTTGCTACAAGACAATCGTCAGTCAGTCAGTCTACGCGCAGTTCTTCACTCAGGTCAAGAACTCATGGAGGTCGATATGCAGTGGTGCTTACCATTTTTCCCTGCCGGTTCGTGGTTGCCGACATGCTGGAGGTGGCGCGTCCGAAGACGACTTGGAGTTACGGGGAGAATAGAACTGTGCAGCAGAGTTGTAGGTGCAGCCCCTCTGTTGACGCCGAGGGTGTGAGTGGAGCTGTTGCTGTGCTCTTTGCGTCCAAGAAGGTAGTAAAATGCTTGGCGCGCTAAGAGCTCGCTTAGCGACGCACCCAAATCGCTGCCGATTTTACCAAAGACCTCAGCGACCACCTCAACACTCCGTTCAACTAACCCTCCACAGCACACAAAATGGTAGGCCACCGCTGTTATGGCTGCCGCAATGCGCTTACTGATGACTGTGGCAGGCCGACTCCAAAGCTTCCAACCCCATGCGGGAGCTCCGCATCCAGAAACTCGTTCTCAACATCTCCGTCGGCGAGTCTGGTGATCGATTGACGCGTGCGGCCAAGGTGCTCGAGCAGCTCAGCGGTCAGACCCCCGTCTACAGCAAGGCCCGCTATACCGTCCGAACCTTCGGTATTAGGAGGAACGAAAAGATTGCTGTTCACGTCACCATCCGGGGTCCTAAGGCTGAGGAGATTCTCGAGCGTGGCCTCAAGGTCAAGGAATATGAGCTCCGCAAGCGCAACTTCAGCGAATCGGGCAATTTTGGCTTCGGTATTAGCGAGCACATCGATCTGGGCATTAAGTACGACCCGAGCATTGGGTATGTGGATTAGAAATGCAGAGCAATCGTGAGCATGCACTGACAGCACACAGTATCTACGGCATGGACTTCTACGTTTGCATGACCCGCCCCGGTGAGCGTGTTGCCAAGCGCAGGCGATGCAAGAGCAAGATTGGTGCTTCCCACCGTGTCAACCAGGCCGAGACTATTAAGTGGTACAAGAACCGATTCGAGGGCATTGTCCGGTAAATGAGAAGTGCGAGGGGTGACTGGGGATAGCATGCGACGGTTCAATGATATGAAGCATATTCGGTCTCGGAGGGTTGGTTCCCCATGGAGTCCTGGTGTGTAATTAACAAAACAGCAAGCATTATCTTGCGGCCCATCTATGGAGCTGACCTTGCTTTCGAGCGAGTGTCTTCGATCACAATACGATGGAGGCTTCACTCGGGTGAATGCCGTTTAACCATTAGTGATCTCTTCTGTCGCCTCGCGACTGCATGTTCTTTGTTGCTCATGTTTGGTGATGAATTTAGAGACTTGCCCAGCCTACGTCTCGCATTCGTACTCTCCAACCCGGTCTTCGGGCCTACGATATGGACATACAGCGAGCTTTGAACAGGCCTCCGCACCAATCGAGGACCCTGTGTAGGCAAACGCGAAGAACCACCGTCCAACATCTCTTCAACAAACCCGGTCAACAGACTGTCCTTTCTGTCTTGACCTTGAACAAGATCAAGTGTCATCAAGGCCTGCTTTTTGGCTGGGGCATGACGAATGTGAATAAATCCGTCCCCCTGTACGGTATTGATCCCTTAGGCCTCCCAGCCGCGTGATAAAGTCACGCGGATAGAGCAATGGCCATAGTTTGGCTAAGAGCGTTAATGCGCCATTATGTCGAGGATCTTAAAGGCACCCGAAAGGGGTATTTTTATGAGTTCCATTCAGCAGGTTTTGTACTAGGCAAATCGGACTCCTTCTGGACCTTCTTGCGTGTTTGGAATATATCCTAACTCGTCTGATTATCGCCAATGTACATCTTAAAAGAGCATGTTGGACGTTCAATGTCTCAGACAGCATGTATCGACTATGAGGCACAGTACTAGGCACGACGGCCAATCACCACCTTATTCACCCACACCTTGCAATTGACTACCTATCACGAAACGGAACTTCTGGTCGTCATATCATTTGTCCGTCTGGAAGCCCGAGGAATTTACACTTTTACTTATTTACTTATGCACTTTTCTACGTCTACCTATCTCCCCGTGCCACCACACCACCGCTCTCTTGTACAGCCCACGCCCCCCCATTCCGTACTCATCCCACCTCTCATGCCAGCCCCCGGTGCAACATCCTCACCCTCGCCACACATGATCCAGCTTACACACGGAGCCTATTGTACTTCCTACCAGACCCGTCCTGCACTGCGCCGCCGCAACGTCCCCCGATCGCCGTTGCCGGGCGGCTAGATAGTACGTACAGCCTCTCGGATACCCACTCCGACTCACATCGCAGTCCGGCCCCCGACCTAGGCTTAACGCCAGTGGATGGCGCAGCAGCAAAATGGGTGGGTGGACGGGTGTGTTGCACAAATACGCAAAGCAGGGTCTCTTTTCTATCGCAGACAGAGTACCGGGCACGGAGATTGTTCGCGGACGCATCAATCAATCGTGATGGGTTACTACGCATTATTGAGGCGGGCATCCCAGGTTGGGGGAAGGGAACTGGGCCATGGCGGGTATGCATGTGCCATTTTTCTGACAATGGCGCTAAGCGGCGGTCGGATGGTACGAGTGTATGGCGACGCGCTGGGCCTTGTGATATGGCGTCGTCCGGCCGCGTAGACGGCCTGGTCTCATGCTCATTGTGCGGCTGCGAGATTATCAAGGGAGCGATGCGGATGAGTACTTAGGCCCATGTGAAGAGGGTTAATGCACGTTGCACGGCAAGGTTTGGTGCCTCCTCGTAGTGTAGTCTCACAGTCGGTAGCGCTTGCGTATTCCACGACTCGAGTAATGCATAAGCACCAACGAAGAGATTGATGGAATCAGCGTTGTATCATGGAGTGTTAAAAATTTTGTCATTCGTTTGCCTGATTGGCACGACTACTCTGTACAATCGCGTCCTTACTCCACATCCAATGTCGAGAAAAGGAGTCATTCGTTTCGTCTTTCGGTTCCAGCTCCAGCTCCAGCTCCAGCGCAACGTAGGTATCAAAGGAAAAACCCAGTTTCCGTCCAAAAGAAATTATCAACGATTGATCGATGAGATGGTAATGAAAAATGCGGCCGAAGCCGAACACAAAAGGGGTTGGAAAAATCATATACAAGTTTACCCAAGAGATCGTGACCTGATCCCGTAGATAGAGAAGAAGTAAGAGGCGACGCTACAACATCCAGGTTCGAGCAACAGCATTCAAAAAATTCACGATGCTTCATTGTGAGTTCATTTATGACCGGTAACGGAGGGCCCAAAGTCGAAGCCAGGGGTTGCTGGCATAGACTGAGGTGGATGCGAAGGACTGGCAAGCGGTTGGTAAGCGCCAGGAATAGGAACAGCTGCGTACTGCTGTTCGCCTGGTGCAGCACCAACGTGCTCATTCTGCCTCTGCTGAAATCCAGGAGACACAGGTGGAGAAGCAGTGTGCGTTCGGACGGGAGCTTCAAACCCGTTTTGTTCTACTTTAGGCGTGGCACCCTGGATCCTAATCGGTGGTGCTTGCAGCGAGAAAGGCTGTGGTTGCGCGATCTCGCGAGCGTATGCATATTGGACTTTGTCTGCCTCACCGTTCTCGGCAGCGGATTGCGGGTCGACGTAGGCCGGGTGACCTGGAGGTGGTCGCCAGCCGCCGGAGCGTGGGGAGAGAGGGCCAAATCCAGGAGTGTTGGGTGCAGACTGAGAGCGCAATTGAGCAAGGTAGAGATCGGAGCGGGCCTTGTCACGCATAGCCATAGACTTCCGGAGCTTGCGCTTGGACCAGAAACGATAGAAGACGATAGCGTAGATGATGATGCAGAGGGTTTCGATCACGACCTCGATAATGCAACAGACCAGAGCCCAGTTCTATGTAAGAGTTAGAGTCAGGATTAGAATTGAAAAATCGATACGAACATACCTGGAGTCGGCACATCAGACCGTAAGACACATCATCTTCGAACAAGTGTCGCCGTTTATTGTCTACGCACGACCAGCCCCACATATCTTTATTATTCCCTTGTGCTTTGCTCTGATTGAAAACAGCGGCGCCAATGGCCCACATAATGATACTGAAAATGAAGAAGCCAACGGCGAACACAGTGTAGTACGCAGCAACCTTTTCAGCTCTGTGATGACCACCTCTTGAGTATGCGATAAGGACGAAGATTGACATGGCTAAAGAAATGCAGGCGATCGATAACAAGAGAACCTGAGGCCAAATTCTGGTGTTTTCGGCCCATGGAGGAAGGTTATTTCGTGGCGGTAGGTGCTTGGTAGCGTTGAAGATAGAGAATGCGGTTGCGAGCATGGATAAAACGATTAAACTGCACGCAAAGTTGATACCTCGTAGGAATATCTTCGCTATCCTCACTCTGACCTTGACTTTCTGTGGATGGTCAGTGGATGATCTATCTCATATCAAGTCTGGACATACTAGATCCTTCTGTTGCTCTTTTTCGGTGAATGCTTCTCGTTTTTCGAGCTCATGTTCTTCTCTGAACGTTGGACTGAGAATCATGGTCTCTGCAGTCCGTGGGGGTGCACCAGGTGACTTCATTGCGCTCTTCAATGGCGTCTTTGGCGTGGGCGGAGGCAAATACTTCCGGTCGGTTTCTTCCATTTCGACGGATTGGACGTAGCCGAAGCCTACGTCGGATATCTGTGGCTGGGGTCGGTAGTGGTTGGTAGGGTAGTCGAAGGGCAAGGGCTGAGGTGGGTCGATGGGTGAATAGACCGACGTTGCTTCGGCGAAACGTGCTATGCGTGGTGTCTTTACTGAAGGGGCGAGCGAATCTTTCGAGTTCCGTTTCTCGAGGGTAACTATGGCAGACTTCTTATCGTTGGTTGCCATCCTATGACTTGTTCCCAGTCACGAGGTGGGGGTGACAGAGGCTCATGGACCAGCGCAAAGCAACTCGAGGGTGGGAACAATATTGATGTCTACAGGAAGGAACAGCAACTTGGATCCAGTCCAGCTTTTGTTCAAAGGGAAGACAAATGCGACGAAGACACAAGAATTACAATAATGAGGCCTGCTGACAGGAGAGGAGAAAGAAAGTAAGGAAGAAGGGGAAGCGCTGGCCTTTTGTCTCAGGGCGCTTCGAGGGTAGAATTGGGCAAGCGGAGAGCACGGGCGAGGATGGAGAGCTGGCGGGTACTTACACAAGATGCAAGAGGATGGCGCCAATGTGGGCTGCTTGCACCACTGCAGGTCTGCCACTGATAGGCCAAGTGGGAGACGAGCAGCTAGTGAGGGCGCGCAGAGGAGGGTGAGTGGCCAGAAATAGACGCCCGGGAGAAGGCAGCCAACGATTAGCAGAGTGTGGGCTTCCAGACCGGCGCACCTGCAGCGACGTCTTGGTGTTGAAGCGCTGACGGCGTGCTGGTGGTCACCAGGCTGTCAGCACAACAGCAGTCCCAGCAGCGTCCAGACGGCAGTGGAAGAGGTCGTCAATCGTGACAACGTGTAGGCGTGGAAGGCGAACGAAGCGCGCAAGAAAAGAGAGAGAAAGAGAGTTTGCGGTTCCATCTCGAGGCGGACGAGCTGGCATGCGGCAGACTGGCAGGCGCTGGGCTGGATGCATTCACATCCAATGGATGGCTGGCGTTTCGCGCCTGGATAAACGAGCATGGGCGCAAAGACGTCTGAATGGCCAGAATGGACAGGGTGCGCATAAACGACGCTGGAAACAAGCTCCCGCAGACGCCTCGCGGGGGGAGGCACAGGCCAATCGCGTACGCAGATCAGCTCGTCGCCCTCGAGCAGGATGCGGGCTCCACACTGCCGTGGCCTTGTTGCTCGAGTTGTGCCGGGATGCCATGGCGGTCGAAAGGCATGCCTCGGCCGCGTGTCGGTCAGCACTTGTACATGATCCCTGGGGCGAGCGAGCCGTGAGGTTGCTAGATGCCCCGAACCGGTGCTTGGCGGAAGCAATATTGCGGCCATATCGCCTCTTCTGCGTGAGCGAACGCACAGGCTATATTTGGGGCCAATTCCTGTTCTCCGGGGCCGTAGAGTTCATGGGATGGTAGGCCATTGGCAGCAGGCAGGGTTGTCGACGCGGGCTGCGCTGGCCGTTGCGATGTCCACGTTGGCGCCATATACTGTACATACATGCGATAGCGGTTGTGGTCGGGCATGGCGCTGATCCATGTGGTGTGATCTGTCAGGCCAGGCACGAGAGGGGGTGGATGATGGATGTTGGATGCGGAGAAGGCAGTGTGATTGTATGTGTGCGTACGTGTTGCAGTCGGCTGGGTTGGCGGCGGCGGTGGCGTGGAGCTTTGGAGCTCGACGTGCGCCTGCGGAAGGCACGAGGGCCGTCCCTTCCGCAGTCAGAAATCGCAGTCGGTGAACCACAGCCATAGATGGGGGCCCCAAGCCCTCCACCTCTATTCAGCTCTTCCCCGCAGTGAGAACATGGGCCCGTCAGCCTCTATGCACCATCCCGTACTGCCTCTGAGCGTGTTTCGAAACATTTTAGTCCTATTTCGGTAATCGTGCCTTACTACCGCCCATCTCCCCGATCGTTCGTGTACGAACTGCCCTTCAGCCTTCTACCGAGCCTGACCCATGCATGTCCGTATTAATAGTATCTGCACCTGTCAGACACGACCAACGTTTCTCTACCACGGCCATTGTGCACCGCGGAAATGGGAATCCAGGACCTTCGATCTGCCTTGGACGGTGGGATTCAGTGCCGAACATGTGTTTAGCCCCCACACCACCTCGGGAAGACACGTCTATTTGCAGCCTCCCGCTCGCCAGGCTTCGTATCTCGAGGGTTTCTAACATCTTACGTGCGGTGGACCATACATATCTCTGTATATCGAGTGTGGTGGCTGTAGTCTGCAGCCCTCTTCGGCCAGTCCCGCTAGTAGAGCCATAGTTGCCCCTGCATGTATGCTCCAAGAAGGGCTCAAGTGTCTTCAGCCCATTATCATACGGCTTGGTCATGCCGGAGCGTCTGGCCATCTCAAGGTGAACCTCGACGCCGTTTCGGAATTCTGATGCGCACTAGCACGGACTGTGATGCTACTAACAAGAGCCGTAGTCACAGTTACATGTACTGAGTCACAAGTACCGCATATTGATACCTACTTGACGTTGGGTGCCCGCCTCTATAAAGGTATCATTATTATGCCGATGGCAGCGCAGCAGGGCCTCGAGGAGCCTCCAGCGCCTTACCAAAATGTACACCTAAGTTTAAGCCACCAGAAGAGAGTCTCACTCGCTGATAGGTCTGAAATACTAGGTGCCACTACTTCACGCAGTGTTTGATTTGCTCTTGCACAGTTTCAGGTTCCCGAAGAAACCAAGCGAGTCAGCCATGGGTCGAAGGCAGAGTATAACTCGCTAGCTCTTTGTGCTGTGTTTGGGGGCAGAAGGGAGCTCGACGCTCGCATTATATAGTGCGCAGCAGACGGGCGGAAAAGCGTTGCACCGAGCCCAGCAACAGTAAATTCGAAGGAACCAAGACCTGTCTCAGAAGGCAAACGCACAAAAAAGAACAGGGCCGTTTGGAGGCGTTGCCAAGTCAACTAGTTGCGAGCTCATAACAACAGGCCGTTTCTTCATCTTGCCCAGCTCACCAAGCTCAACAGGTCGGTGAGCTACTTACCCACAATATGAGATACGCATTAGCAGTCCTGCTCCAGAATGACTCCCAGGTCACCATCAGACGTTTCTATCCATTTGCATGGTAACAGGATCCCTGAATTAAAGGGTTGAAGCAAAGCCTAAAGAACAAAAAAAAAAAAAAAAAACAAAAAAAATATTTTACAAAAACAAAAAAAAAAAAAAGAAACAAACAAAAAAAAAAAAAAAAAAAAAAAGCCACCATCGTTATGCTACATCATCGCTGAATCGACCGTGGGTATGAGCTGGGTAGTGTACAAGGATGTTTTACAAGACCATAAATGCAATGCGACGCTGCTCAATAACAATTAATATAAAGGCCTCAATCAAGGTGTATGCGCCTGTGGGGGGTTCAGATCATGGATCTCCCATCCATTCTCCACAGTAGCCCAGTCTTTCTTCTCGCCGATGACCGCAATGCTATTTGTAGATGTTTGTTGCACAAGGTATTCGTCAGCTGCACGCTGAACCTGTTCATTAGTAACATCCAGCAAGCGCTCCCTTCGTGTCTGGGCCATATCATCAGTAATGCCATAAAGGAACAGCCGCATGCCCTCTTGCTTGACAGCCTTGGGGGCATCGTAACCTTGGAATACACCGAGCTTGGCTTCTTCCAAATCTTGTGCACTCCAGGTTCGATCGCGAGCCCATCGACCCGCTTCATTCATGACCTTCATCGTGTTCTGAGGATTCGGATCACGGTAGCTGGACATACCAAACAAGCCATTCAATGCCGCTTGGTTGGCCCCTGCACCGTACGCGCCACCCTTTTCACGTATCTCGGGGTGGAGGAGCTTGTGCGTAAGTAACTGTGCGAGAATTTCAAGAGGGGCACCGGAGGCATCAACATAGGGCACTGTTCGTACCGATCTGGCAGTGTAAGAAACTTGATATGGGAGCGGTATGAAAGTCTTCGTATTGGTAAGACCTGGTGCTTGGAACGACTTAGAAGGCACAGTAGCATTCTTCGGCAGAGAATCGAGGAACCGTCGCAATGCCTCTTGGTTTGAAGACGAGCTCTCATGGTCACACACGACCGAGACACGAAGCTGGTTGCTATTTGTAATAGCAAAGGACTGGATGGCCTTCAGTTTTTCAACAACATCGCCCAATGAGTCAGTCAACGGACGAGATGCGAGCCGAGTGCTGAGTTTTATAGAAGACAATCCACTTGCTTGCTCATGAAGCTGGGCAACAGGCGTCAGGCTGGCGTCTGCAAATCCCCGAGCGAACGAGTTTCCGGAATCAGCTATTGTACTGATGGCATTATTACGCACAGTTTCTAAGAGTTTGCGGATTCTCGTTTGAGCTTCTGGGCCTTCAAAGTCGGTCTCAGTAATCACCGTACGAATGATTTCATACATATCCGGAATGTTGCGGTCCAATGCTGAGCCTCCAAATGAAAGACCTTCTTGGAATGTATCAAGAGCGAACGGGGATGGTGTCGCAAAGTAGTCAGCTGAAATGCGTCCTGTCTTCAGCTGAATCCAATCTTGAAGCTCTTCGGTGGTTCTGTTTCCAGTCGCGACCACCCCAAGAGTGCTAGTGAACAGGGGGATCAACTCTCGTAGCTCGTCGGGTAGATGGTCAAGTCGGTGAAGAGCGCGGAAATAAGTCAAGCCATTCGTCGGAGCCTCCCGCCATTGAACCTTTACATCTTGAATTTCTGAATGTCGAAGCGGTTTCCGTTCCATTGTGCGAGGAATGTCTTTCACATATACTGTGGGTAGACAACTTAGATCCTGGTCTCTCGCAGATTCTTGTGTTTTGAGAAGTTCGAGTTCCCGCTGCTCCAGGTATTTCTGGGCTTCTTGTGGGGTTGAAAATTGCTTCGTTGCCTCCGAGATCTTTTCCGCAAGGCGTTCGCTTTCCTCTTGTACTAAGTCCTCACCAAAAGTTTCCGAAGGCGCCATCGTGAAGGTTAATGTGTTGTCGTTGAGTAGGTATTTTTCCACCAAACTCCCCAGGTAGTCACCTTTGGCATACTTCTCCTTGAAGGCATCCAGAGTGTCGTGCCAAGCCAAGGGAGCCAAAGGATCATGGCCTTTGAGCCACTCGGGAGCGACTGTCTGCATCAAGCCCATCCCAAATCCTGGGGTTCGGTCCTTGATGCGATATTCCAGCTGTTGAATTATACCGTCGACTTTGCTCTTTTCGAACCCGTTATTCCTAACGTCCAATAAAGTTTTGGCAAGAACCTCCCGAAGCTTGGGAACATTCTCTTTCGTCATGCTCGTAAGACCAACTGAGAAGACACCCGTCTTTCCACTGGAATCGTAACCCGTATTTGGACTGTAGTCCGTACCAAGATCAGCTTCCAGGAAGCTGCGGTAGATGGGAGTAGCATGGCCATCCAACAACAGACTGCTCAGCACACCCAGACCAAACCTCTCAACCAGGTCCTCCGTATCGCCCATCAACCAGCTCACTGAAGTGACATACTGTTGCTCGGCCGGAAGAAGTGGATTCAGCGGTCCGGGGACCGTAACGTGCTTTGGACCATCAAGTTGGATAGGTAGTTTCACGTCGATATCCACAGGGATCCTGTCGAAATGGCGCAGCCGCTGGTCCATTTCCTTTAAGTGTTCGGCCAGGGGCATGTTTCCGTACGTCAAGAGCTTGGCATTGCTGGGGTGGTAGTGGTCTGCATGAAATTTCCTCAGTTGTTCCCACGTCAGGTTGGTGATCTTCTGCGGATCACCACCGGAGTTGTTGATAGCCGGAAAGAAGTGATCTTGCCACCTGATGTAATACAGGTAGCTGGCGTCGGACATCTGACCCTTCATTTCATTGTACACGACGCCCTTGAAGACCAGGCGGTTTGCATCCTCGTCGGGGTTTTCTTGTTGTGCAGCCAAGGGGTTCTCGGGCCCTATCCGCCAGCCCTCTTGAGTGAAGTCATTCTTCTCCAGGAGCGGATGTAGTGTTGCATCGAGGTACACGGACATGAGGTTTCTGAAGTCCTGTATGTTGGTAGTGGCGAAGGGATAGGAAGTGTGGTCTGACGAAGTGAAGGCGTTCATGAAGTTGGAGAGGGACCGCTGCAGCATCTTGAAGAAGGGATCACGGACTGGGTACCTGAGGCAGATTAGCACAAGGTGTGGAGGGTGGCGAAGCAGTAGCTGAGGGCGCACTTTTTGCTGCCACACAGGGTGGTATGCTCGAGGATGTGTGGCACCCCCGTGGCGTCGGGCGGGTTGGTCTTGAAGCTGATGGAGAAGACATTGTTGGCGTCGTCCCGGGCAATGTGAATGTATTCGGCGCCCGTCTTGTCGTGCTGCAGCTCGAGGGCCGTCAGCTCCAGCTCGGGCACCTGCTTTACGCGGCGGAGGGTGAAGCCATGGAGCTGCTCGCCCACTCGGGGGAAGGTCGAGGGGTCGGTGACGGCGGCATAGGAACGACGGAGGATGGACGCAGAGGGCGCCCGCGAGAGGCCGAGGGCCGTCTTGCGGTTCTGCAGCGACCAGCGGGCGGAGCGCAACATGGCCAGGACACGCACGGGGGAGATGGGATGGAATGGGGAGGAATGGGGAGGAATGGGGAGGGCGTGGTCCGTTGGTGAGGCCCTGGCCCGAAAAAAAGACGGGCGCAAGGTCGCAATGACGCCTGCGACGCCGATTCGCCGACCCGGTCGTGCTCCCATCAGGCATGGCGGCTGTCGTGCCTGGTGCCGCGACATGACTAATACGCCAGTCCAGCGTGCAGGCCCACGGGCGTCTCTGGCAGCACATGGCGAAGACGCAGAATGATGCATAGGGCCCATTCAAGCCTGCCCTGCCTGCGCCGCCCGGACTGCACAGATAGAGAGATAGGGCGTTGGGTCGGGCACGCAAGAGCGTTGTGGACGCCCACGCCGACGGCAGGGCCTGCACCAGCAACCACCGACCGACGTCTCTCCCCTCTCTGCACTCGCTCTAGCTCTGCACTCTGCGCTCTGCACACACGACCATCCCCCCACGGCCGTCACCCCGGTACCGCCCAGCCCTACCCGCTCCGGTGCTGCCTCACCACCGCCCTGTGCATCGTTGTATAACGTCCGCTCCACTGCCTCCCGTCCCGTCCGTCCCACCTGCACGGTTCTGCCCACAGGAGAGAACCGCCCCGGCACGTCAGCGCACCAAAGCTACCCGGCGCTGAGCTGCACCCCTCGCTGCCGCTGAATGTGTGCGTGTACGTGAGCGTCGACTTGCACAAACCGCGCCCACCATCGGAGACGGCCCGGCGCTCTTTGCACCGCACATCGTCCGTCTTCTTGAGCATCGCCGTAATCCGCTCACGATTGCTTCATGGCAACCCTCGCCAACCAGCACCACCCGACCTCGACCCCGACCCAGTCTCGACCGAACCCGCGTACTATGGAGACCAGCCGTAGCGCGTCCACGTCCACGTCTGCATCCATGGCCCCCGCCCAGCATGCGCCCGTGCCGGGGAAGAAGGCAAAACCGAAGAAATCGGCCGACCCCTCGGAGCAGCAGAAGCAGATCCAGGCCAAGATTGCACAGCTGGAACAGGACGCTGCTGGGGACAAGGAGCAGGAGCTTGAAATCGGTGCGTTAACCCCTCTACATGGAAGAAGCAGCAAGAGTAGGGACGAGGTTGGCCTATCCTTGGGGCCCGGAGCCGGAGTCCTGAGCTTGGACTACCGAATCCTGGGCGACAACAAGGCGTCGCCTCTCAATGCGCTCCAAGCGCATGTGGAGACAACATGCCAGGCCCGATTTCAAGCCTCAGCGATGGTTCGTCCAAGGTTAAGGGCGTGCTTCAACCAAAACATACCCATGGGACACATTCTTTAAAAGCACTGGCTGACAATGCTGTATCACAGAGCGGGAGGTGAAGAAAGCGAACCGCGAGTTATCGTCCCTTCTTAATAGCATGGATGGCCCTCTGACACGCGTGGAAGTTGTCCAGAAGCGATATACGGAGCTCCTTGCCGACATGAAGCGTACTGAACGTGAACATCAAAAAGCGAAAAAGCGAGGGGATCAGCTACAAAAAGAAAAGGATGCGCAGAGGTCTGAGCTTAACAAGGTCACTACCATGAAAGATAAGCTGGACAAGCTATCTCGTGACTTTGCTAAAGAGAATAAAAAGCTCAAGGACGAACTACATAAGATGGAATCGACCGAGTCTACCGCGCGAGAAGAACTGCACCAACGTCTTGATGATCTGGTAGCAGACGTCGACCACTGCATTGCTGCTCAGCACCATTCAGAACCTCAAAACCCAGCCGACGTGGAGCTCGACGAATTGTAAGTAGGGGCGTGCATGCAATTGCGCTTGCCTAACGACGGGCAGGTTCCGGCAGAAATTCAAGTCCTTTATTGATCAGTACGAGCTGCGCGAGTTGCAGTTTCATTCTCTTCTTCGCACCAAGGAGCTTGAGATTCAATACCAAATGGCTCGGCTCGAGCAACAACGCAAGCAGCAGGAAGCCGAATCATCTAAATCTCATCAACTAACCAGACAAGTTTCCACCTTCTCCCAGACGGAGACGGAGCTTCGTACCCAGTTAAACATTTATGTAGAGAAATTCAAACAGGTACGTATCCCTGGCGACTTCAACGTGGAGCATTGGTTAATACTGACTAGATGCAGGTAGAAGAGACTCTAAATAACTCCAACGATCTCTTCCTCACTTTTCGCAAAGAAATGGAAGAAATGTCGAAGAAGACGAAGCGGCTCGAAAGGGAAAACCAGAACCTGCAAAGGAACAAAGAGGTTACCAATCGGAATATTGCTGAAATGGTGCAAGAACGAGAAAAGATGCAAGAGGAACTCGCCAGAAAGACCAAGGAAGTGGAAGACCAGCGTAAAAAGATTGCTCGTTTGGAAACGCTCTGTCGAGGTATGCAGGCTCAGGGCCGCGGCCAAGTGACCATGACGGAATTGGAAGAGGACGAGGAAATAACAGAGAGTGAGTACGACTATGAAGATGACGACGAAGAAGGCAGTGCGGAATATGATGATGATACTGAAGACGACGCATTGGAGCCCGTCGCCGAACACCGGCCTTTTGGACCAGTACCACCGCCTCCCCCGCCACCTACACAACATGTAGCGAATCCAAAAGTCAACGGTCACAGGCAGGCCAACGGTCAGGTCAACGGAGTGAAACGCTGATGGGTAAACAAGGCTCGATGCGCTCCGAACCGGCTTCAGCTGAGCCAGATGCTGTCGACTTGTGTACATAGCTTGGAGAAGCCCAAATAGGCCAAATTCGTGGAGACGATGCAGACTCCTGCGTCTTTGTCTAGAATGAAGCGTGACTATGAAACCTTTTAGGGGATCGTGGCTTTAGAGAGGAACATCTGCGACTTAGGTCTTCCCTCAAGTGTATATTATTCCGATGCAATGTCATGCTAGCGTTATGCATTCGTACTACTGGCTTCTTTTGCTCGGTGACCAAGTGGTAGGCATCTCTTCTGAACTCGAAGAACTATTCAGTGCAAAAAAAACCATGAACGGCAGGGCGTGGGATGCCATGTGATGGTCGACTCGTCGTTGGACCTTCAACCATGAACGAGCCTCGGTTCGGTACTCTGTTCCCCGCGTTGACGAGAATCCCTGTCGCTCTGCCGCATGCCCGTTATTTAGAGCCATTCCCAGGCATGAGGCCCACCTACAAATAAAACGTTCTGCTGCCGCATTCTTGTCTATCCTCTCCGCTATCCGAAGGGGTGATTATCTTCCAACTGTCTATGTTCTAGGCTCGACTGTGCTCGCCATGGCTCCTCCAAGTCTCCAAACACAGCTTTCGAAGCTGCTGGGCATCCAGTATCCAATCATCCTCGCCGGTATGGCACGTACGTCGGGCGGCCCGCTCGCTGCAGCCGTCTCCAATGCGGGCGGCCTGGGCGTCATTGGAGGATTAGGCTACACGCCTGAGCAACTTCAAGCAATTATTGACGAGCTAAAGGCGAATCTAAGCGACAAATCACTCCCGTTTGGAGTAGATTTGGCGCTTCCGCAGGTTGGAGGCTCAGCGAGGAAGACGAATCATGATTACACGCACGGCCAACTGGATGAGCTGATCGAAGTCACAATCAAGAACGGGGCTAGGCTGTTCGTCAGTGCTGTAGGAGTGCCCCCTGCCAAGACCATCAAGAGACTGCACGAGGCGGGGATCCTGATCATGAACATGGTGGGCCATCCGAAACATGCGGTGAAGGCGTTAGAGGCAGGCGTGGACATTGTATGCGCACAGGGCGGAGAGGCTGGAGGCCATACTGGAGACATTGCAAGCTCGATCCTCATTCCGGCCGTGGTCGATGTGGCGCGCAGGTACAAGAGTCCACTCACAGGTCAGCCAGCTATGGTGGTTGCTGCGGGAGGCATCTACAACGGCCGTAGTCTGGCTAGCAGCTTGATGCAAGGCGCGCAGGGCGTCTGGGTGGGAACGCGGTTCGTGGCCAGCACCGAGGCCGGGTGCTCGCAGATGCACAAGGAGAACGTTGTCTCCGCCAAGTTTGAAGATACGGACCGCACGCTGGTGGTCAGCGGACGGCCACTGCGAGTCAAGTTGAACGACTACATCAAGGACTGGCATTCGCGACCAGAGGAGATCCAAAAGCTAACTGAGTCGGGCATTGTGCCTCTAGCAAAGGACATGGAGGATGAGAAGGACTTTGATATTCCATTTTTAATGGGCCAGGTCTCGGGGGTGATCCAGGACATCAAGCCGGCCAAACAAATTGTGGACGACATGGTGCAGGAGGCGGTGGACATGCTGAGGCTAGGGCAGACGTACATTGGTGGGCCCAGCAGCAAGCTATAGCTGCACGTGGTGGAGTGGAGTCGGGTCCAAGTCTGGGTAGCGAGTGCAATGTACGATATGTTTAGCGGCGGGGTTGATGTAGCATCCAGTGGGCTCATCCAAATAATAGCCTTGGTGATTTATATCATGTTGGACATGTATGGGCCACTTCTGAAACTGCTAAGATGGAAGTGCTCCAATGGCATTGCTGGTACGCGTCTGCCCTGTCCCAGATACATTAGACTTGAACATCTCCTCTCCACGCCGTGTCACCGGACATTCGTCGTACCATGACCCCAAATCCGGCGTCCTGCTGTGCAAGTTTCGGCCCACAGCAAGAGACGACTTGCACCGGCGGCCCCAAAAGCGCAGACGGCGTGCGATCGACGCAGGGATGCTCAGCAGGCGGACCACTCAGCGGCCACCAGCCGTCCAGCTCCGCCGTCTTCAGGAGAGTGAACAGTCTCTCTCTGTCTTTTTGCTTTCACGTCTTGGTACTCTTACATGTCACGGCTGCTCCCCCGCGCAGCCTTTCGCTTCTCTGCGCCGGAGCCCCCCGTGGCCTATTCTTCCTCGGCCTTCACCATTACCTCCACCATTCATCGCACGTCTTCGCCAAGAGCCCTCGTCGTCTGCCGTCTGCATCTTATACATGACGCTTCGCCGGCCCCAGGCTTCTCTCGACTCCGCAGGCGCGCATATCCATGCAGTCGAGTATCCGGGCTCAGGCTGAAGTGCAGGCCCAGCGGAAGAAGGTGCGTCCTCCTAACTGCTGTGCAGCCTCCTGGTAGCCGTGGTTTGCTGATGATACTTGCAGCTCGCGAACTCGTACAAGCAGCTCCTCGAGTGAGTCCTACCCCATCGTGCGCCGCAAGGGCCTTACTCCCCGACGATGCTTATACGCCTTTTTTGCAGTGAATTCTCCACCCCGGATCTGAAGACGGTGGGCAACTATACCTTGGGCAGACTGATCGGGAAGGGCAGCTTTGGGAAGGTCTATCTGGCATCCCACAAACTCACCAACGGCTCCAAGGTGCGCCGGACCGCTAAGCACAAAAGCACAAGACTCACATATGCTAGGTCGTGCTCAAGTCGGCCAAAAAGGACGACGCCAACCTTGCGCGCGAGATCCACCACCATCGCCAGTTCATACATCCGCATATTGCTAGGTTGTACGAGGTCATAGTCACCGAGTCGCTAGTCTGGCTGGTCCTAGAATGGTGTCCCGGTAACATATGCCCATGTGGAACTAACTACATGGCACATCTGACACGCGAACAGGTGATGAGCTCTATAATTATCTCCTTCAGCACGGCGCGCTCGAACCATCCAAAGTCCAAAAGATCTTTACGCAGCTTGTCGGCGCAGTCTCGTACGTCCACAACAAGTCCTGTGTCCACCGCGACCTCAAACTGGAAAACATCCTGTTGGACAAGCATGAGAATGTAAAGCTCGTAGACTTTGGATTTACACGCGAGTATGAGGGCAAGTCAAATTACCTGCAGACATGGTGTGGTACGGTATGCTACAGCGCGCCAGAGATGCTAAAAGGCGAAAAATATGCGGGAGAGAAGGTAGACGTTTGGAGTCTTGGAATTATTCTTTACGCTCTTTTGGTCGGCGAATTGCCCTTTGATGACGACAACGAGATGGTTACGAAGGCGAAGATTTTGAAAGAGGAGCCAAAATACCCAGAGACATTTCCACAGCAAGCAAAAGAGCTATGCCAGCTTCTGCTTTCGAAACGGCCATTATTGAGACCCACGCTTGCTGACATATTGCAAAATCCTTGGCTAGCGGAACATGCACCAAGACAGCAGGAGATTTTGAAGCTGAAGCAGCCGGACCCATTTTCGACAGAGCTAGAGAAGGAGGTATTGCAGCGGATGCGAGGGGCCGGCGTGGACATGGATCAAGTTATTGAGAATGTGCTTGCCCAAAGATGCGATTCGTTGGCCGGGTGGTGGGCCCTTTTGCTTGAAAAGGAGGAAAGGAAAGCGAGGAGAAGAGAGCGCAAACGGAAAGAGAAGGAGGCCGAGGCCAAAAGTCTTAGGAGACTCAGCGCTGCAAGCAGTCGCCTAGATAAGCTTGCGCCTACGATAAAAGAAATGGACGAGGAAGGGCTGCACTCCGGTTTGCTAGGTGACGGACCCAAGAGCAGGGGTAGAGCCCTGAAGCGGAGCAGCGTTTATGGTGAGTGTGGTCCTGTATGCTCTGTGCTCACTATGTTAATGACACTCAGGTCAATCTTCAGATCTACCACAACTTCCTGAATCAGGTTTGACGCCTGAGCTTGGGGCCGAGAAGCCTCCACCGCCGGTCGAGAAAGACCGTGTTCGGAACTCAGACTCATCGTCTCGCCCACCACTACCACCGAAGGAGATGATTAGGAGAAGATCACAGGCAAGCATGCTCCAAGTCGTCTCTACCAATCCCGACCTTCTCCATCCGAACGGGTTTGTACCTAAGCGTCGGCGGAAATACCAACCACCATTCATGAACCACCTAGCATCGCTTCGAAACTGGCTAAAGGAAACGTCAAAACGCGCCCGCTCTCCTGGCGTTTCGAAGGCCAGCAGCGCAAAATCGCCAACTCAGCCAGAGAGCACCTCCCCTGATATGAAGCGCCGGCTGAGCAATGCAAACCGCAACTCCAGCGTCCACGCACACCATGTAAATACGGCACCCTCTACACACGCACCTAACCACCCGCGGATCTCAAACCCTGGGAAACGACCGTCCATATCGCCCGCACCTCTAACACCGCGTTCTTCTTACCGACGGTCTTCAGGGGGTCTTCGCGGTCGCAAATCGACGTCTTCGTCTGTATCCTCGATCCGTTCTATGCCGCATCACCACCACTCGCACTCCAAGGCTTCATCCACGTCCTCTGCCAGCATCACCTCACCCGCAGTCTCCGTCTCGGGCCACAAAACAAGATCGCCGCACGCATCGGTAAAGGTGCTGCCTGCGACTCCAACGAATTCGTCCTTCCCGTCCAACATTCGCCTCGTGCGAGCACCGCTCAACGAAGCCAATGCAGCATTTGGTGCGGCGCCCCCGCCTTCTCCGGGGCTCATCTTCGCCAAGCGAAAACGCAGCCCGTTCAAAGGGCCCATGCTGAACATCAGCACGGGGTCTCCTGCCGTCCCGCGCGGACGTAGTTTTAGCGAAGGAGCAGGCAGTCGCAGCACGAGCATACAAGGACGAAGAAGCGGAGAGATCATGGGCATCGCTGAGGAAGAAGAGGATGAAGAGGAGACAGAAGACATCGAGGAGGTGGAGGAATTCAGCCCTGTCCTGGGAGCTTCGGTAGAGGTAATGGAGGAGAACATAGCAGGAGTGCAAACGCCAGAAGCCGAGGCCAAGAAGGGAGAAGAAGCAGGGCTTGGTGGGGGGCTGTTATTGACGAAATTGGCAGAAGCGGAGGCAGAGAAGAAGGTGATTGCTTGATGGGAAACGAGTGTTTTGGATATCGGTGATACCTCTGGATTTTGGGCTCGATTTACTTCCTCTTCTTCGTCTTCTTAGGGAACAAAAACTTGGATAGGAGCATAGCGAGCATTCAGCGTTTGGTTCTCTTGTACACTTTCTATCCATACTTTGTTTCCTTTTGGTTCGATTCGTACAACTATCTGCTTGGTGTCGAGCTTCTACTGCATGCATATTGGGGCAGTCTTTTTCATATCTTGGTCAGCTTGCGTGGCACCCACTACTACCTTGGGCTCCTCTGCTACCTTCTCGGCTGTTCTAAATAACTGATTAAGGGTTTGATTGGCCGATGGACGGACGAAGAAGAACGATCAAGGTCCAATTAACAAATTGATTATGGTGCTGGGTAGCGCACGATACGCGAGTTCTTGTCCACATAAGCCTCGTCGGGTGGTGTGGTGTGGGTGGATACGATTGGCTGGCCATGGCGTGGAGATGCAGTACGCGTCCATAGCGACGGCGGGTGGGCGGTCTCACCACGACGGAGAAAAGGAGGGGCGGTTGCCATAGTGGTCGATGACGGTCGATGGCGGTCGAATGCTGCAGGCAGCCAAGAAGCTTTCGATGCTCCACCGGCGATCAACCAAGCCAATGGCGCAACGCCCGGGCTGCAGTACAAGCCGTGTCTATCCAGCTCTTATCGCGCCGTAGCAGTGCCCTGTGGCAAATGACGTAGGCTTTCTATTTTTTGCACGGCCTGCCACCCACACGGCCGAATCCCACGGTGCCATCCCAGCGCTGCCTGTGTCTTCTGCTGGGTCGTGTGGCCATGGCTGTACCTGGCGTGCGGCGTGTGGCTGGGAGCTTGGGTGGAAAAGGAGGCTGGCAAGAGTGCATCATGCCGGTCTGTGATAACGCAACCGGCCACACCCGACCTCTTTCCTCTCGGCCACCTACCGGATTTCGCCAACCTGTAGCTTCCCCCTGCCTCCTCATGGCGGGTCGAAGACAACGTTGCAGTGTGGGTCCCAGAGTGGCCCGGCAACAAGCCAGGTCGAGGCTCTGTTTGTAGGCCGCCCGTTCGACTGTTGAGTGTGCTAGGACCAGCCCCCGTAGATACCGGTGGCCAGGAGCATATAAGAAACATCTGGAGTCACCCCATTGCCCTGATCTCCTATCTTCTGCCGCCACTTTTCAAAAGTACATACATTTCCTCTGCCGAGCCCGCTTCTTCGGTCCCCCGCAAATCACCTTCGTTCAAAGTCGAGTTCCATCTTCACACTCTACCCTTCGCCCTCCACAGTCAACATGCAGTTCTCTATCGTCTCCGTCATTGCTGCCCTCGCTGCCGTCACGTCGGCCCAGTGGTACAACGGGACTTCCACCGTGGTCTACCCAACTGGCACTTCTGCCCCCACGGGTACTGTTCCATCCTCCACCGTTGGCTTCCCCGGCGCCGCTCCCGCTGTCACTGGTGCTGGGTCGGCTATGGCCATGCTCGTCGCTGCTGGCGGTGCTGCTCTGGTAAGTGTTAGCCATGCCTTCTTACCAAAGCTTTGTCGCTCATACGTACAGATGCTGTAAATACCTTCTACTGGTCCGACAATGGCACGACAACGTCACCCGGGCTCATTCTATATCCTTCAATCTTAATTACCATTTCTGGCATGTCTGAACGATAAACCAGTCGCCGGTGTGGGTTCCTGAGCATTTTCTGGCGCAATCACGATATCATGGGCGCACTATTCCAGACGCCAAATGAGGATGGGTGTGGATTAATTACTGTTCGATAACACCACACGTAGGATTCATCTGTAGATAGACGCCTTGCGAGGCCACCAAAGCCCCAAGTCAATTTTAATAATACCCTCTTCACATTAAGCAATCAATCTTTTGGCGGTGGTGTTTCACATGGTTCATTTGATATCGACTCTTGAAAACAGCGCAACTGGAGCCTTGACGCCATCCTGTAGTGAAAATTCATGTCCCAAACGCCTCCACTCGGCCTGTTTATCGTTCCTGCGCTAGTATGGTCTGCATATTGTACACCTATATCCTTGCTCACGATCATCTCATCGCTACGCCATCTGCGTCCTAGCGCTACTCCTTCAGGCGCCAAGTCTTGGTATCCATCAACCACGGCTACTCCATGGACTTGGTCCTATACTGAATCTCGACAAAGCCTTTTGACGCATCAGATACCCCACTGGCCTCGTGCGATGCCATGCATGCTGGTCCAACGGCCCACACGCGAGACCGACTCACAGTTCAGCCATGGCTCCCGTAAGCCTTCGCATGAAAGGCTACGCGTCCACCATGGCGGATACCGAGAACCCTAGCCACCCCGAACAAAATGGTGATCAGATACCCCAGTATGATGCTCCTGAGAGTAGACGCAGCGGCCAAATCGAAGACGCCCCACAAAGTGACCCGTGGTACAACTCTCCTCGCTGGAAGAGGATAGTACAGACGATACCAGCACCCGTGGCTCGTCGTGGACGCATAGTAATCCGGTGGATCAAGGGGCCGGTGCCTTCACGACAGAATCGCATCAAGCCCTTGTTCGAACCCATACAAACGTTGCACATTCGTCTCTTTGCGCGCTTTCCTAGAGCAGCCTCCGTCTGCATTTTCATATGCGTCTTCATGCTATGGATCGTCTTGTTCGGTGTCATACTTAGCACAGGTGGTCTTCCTCAAGACATAGGGGGCGTTGGTACCCCTATCCGGCTCTCTTGCATTGCAAGGCTCTGGTATGTCTAGGAGCGCTTCATCCACTGGCAAGACTGACACTGCTTTGTAGGCCCGATGCTCCTAGCTGTGGCCTGGACGGCAGGAACTGTCTTCCCTTTGACGATTCGACCCTCGCGTTCGCATGCCCTGCTGACTGTGCTGGTGTCTCGATTCTGAATCCTCGTGCGATTGGCGACGTAGAGATCAACTACCGCCCACTTATTGTAGGTGGTACCCCAGACTCTTCCGAGGACAACGAGTTTGTCTACCGTGGCGACTCATTTATATGCGGTTCTGCTATTCATGCTGGTGTTTTGAAGGACTCACGTGGAGGGTGTGGTGTGCTTAATGTCATCGGCGAAAAAACAAGCTATGGCTCGATATCCAGGAATGGACTCTCAAGTGTTGAGTTCAACTCGTCCTTCCCAATGTCCTTTGATTTCAATCATGACGAGCAAATCTTGGATGCTTCATGTCAAGACCCACGGTGGAAACTTCTCACCCTTTCTACAATTTTCACGTCCGTGATCTCTCTGTTCACAACGCATCCTGCCACTTTCTTTGGATCTATTTTTATCATAATTTTTTGGCAGATTGCCATGGCGTCTGACCCCCCTCCATATAGCGACTATCCTTCTCTGGCATCCACAGCGCTCGCGAATTTTCTCCCTGCTGCTTTCATCGCCGTCTTGATCTATAAATTCAGCGTTCGTAAGACATTGACCCGCCTCACGGCACAGTTCGAGAAGACAGTCCTATGGCTCGGCGCATGCTGGGTGGGTGCGCTGAACAATCTCACCCTGGACCAAATCCCAATTCAGCGCCTTACGCCGCACGATCTGCATCAACAACCTGGCGCTATCACAGCTCTCGTAATTATCATCTTGATTTTAGTCGTTATTGTTATCTACCAAGCCTGGTGTTTCCGTCTCGAAGGTCGTTTGCCGCGGTACCTAGGCATCTATGGTATACTAGCTTTTTGCCTGTTAATCCTTCTTGCTGTTCCATCACTAGACTTGCGCATTCACCACTATATCCTTGCACTCCTCCTGCTACCGGGGACCGCCCTACAAACCCGACTCAGTCTCCTCTGCCAAGGTCTCCTTGTTGGTCTTTTCATCAACGGCGTCGTGCGCTGGGGCTTCGCTTCTATCTTACAAACCGCCGTGTCCCTACGGGGCGACGCTCAGCTGGGCAGCGGGATCCCCTCCATTCTACCTCCCATAATCAACTCAGCCAACATCACTTTTGCGTGGGAGAGTCTTGTCAGGGGATACGAAGGTGTCAGCGTGTTGGTCAACGACGTTGAGCGCTTCAGGGGTTTCCATAAAAATGGAGATATGAACTTCACGTGGACCAGAAGGGCAATCGACCACCCCGAATTCTTTAGGTTTGGTTTCGTGAATTATCTGCCTTTTGGGGGCGTAACGTATAGCGATTTTACCAGAGCGGGTATCTGGTGGCCCAATGGGACGTGGTCTGATATTCCGCCCGGTGTTAGTTAAGATAGAAGAGAAGATGGTCTACGTCAATCATGTATAGATTGGTGCCCTGCGACATGCAAAGGGAAAAAGATTATTTTTAGAAGCCTTAGAAGACCATAGACCACCTTTCGAATCATGCATACGCTCTAGCAATTGCTGCATGGCCTAAAAAAGTGTACCATCGAAAAGAAAAAGCATACCATGAAATGGCATACTTCCTCCGACGAACGGCACTGCAACGTTTCGCAATACCCACGTAACTGAGCATGGAAAAAGTAGAGGATGGGCATCCGACCACCAACAATCCGTAGCGTCGGAGCCCGATGTTCAAGTGGAAAATCCCCTCCCATTCCCCAGTTCGTTGGTACGTACCGTTTTTGCGATTCAACGGTTTTGGCGTTTCTGTGCTAGACAGGCTCGGAATCCGGTGCCCACGACCGTCCCTGTCCCAGTCTCATCCAGACTACGTACTTGTTTTGCAACCCAGTTCGTGTAGTTAATCTCCTACCGGCACACCAAACCTATTCCATGCAGTCTACACTGCCCCACCCATCCGCTCCTGTGGTAAACCTTACGATATCAAACTACCTAACAGGCATGGCAGGTAATTCACACGACTCACTGGCTGTCCAGATCATCAAAGTAAAAACCATATTGCGGTAGTGATTTTGGCTGGTTGTGTATCCTATTTTGCCTTTACCCTCTCCTTTCGTTGGTATAAACTTTCAATCCATAAAGTAAACTACCCCGATGAGTCCGGGTACAGAGAGAGTTTGCGGGCATCAAGATTTGCACATGAAGCGCAAGCGCCAGAACCTTGTGCGCGTCTCATGCAGATCCAATCCCATCTATACATACACAGACATGACTATCTGGCCACCAAGAGCGACTGCTTCCATGCTCTTAACTGCTTATCCTTTTCGTCTAGCAGCGACGGCCCATCAACACGCACGTTGAATAGGATCTCTCCGTGCAAGCAAGATGCTGCGCGCATATGATATGTTGCTACGGCCACGAGCTAGTGCGCCAGGAAGTCGAACGGGGAGTTATACCAATGTGCGCGGTACGAAAAGATCCACAAGGATGGTTGCAAATCGCTGAGGGAAGTAGGACCAAAGATGCGTCGGAGAGTCAACGCCTCGTATTAGATTATGGTTGATAAAAGTAAGGTAGATCCCAGTAGGCCTGATTGAGGAATATGGGCAAGAATTTACAGAACGCTACAGACGTGATGAACGAGACCTAGGAGGCAGGCGCAGAGTGACAAAACGACAAAAGAAAAAAGTGGGTATCTCTCTGAAGGAGTGATGTAGTGTGATGATGCAGCTGTCCATCTGGGGCTTGCTCACATCCTCCCTGGACATTCATGCCCTCTCATGACGCATGGTGGGCTCCAAAACGATGAGTCCCAAACAAAAGCAAAAGTCGAATACAAGGAACAAAAGCAAAGGAACACGATAAGATGCATGAGATATGAAAACACTGAGGTCATCGTTGCGTCTTAGTACTAGCAGTCGTCAAAGAAGACTCGCCGGGTTCCGCTTGCCCAGCTTCCTCTCTCTGTTGAGCAACGGCAAGGTCATCTTGCCCGGCCTTGTGCCGGTCTCCTCTCCACCCTTCGCGGTTGTTGCTTGGCCTATACTCTTTCGCGTGGAGCTTGGCAGCGTCAACCCTAGCGCCGGCCTCGCGACGTACATGATGTCTGAAATGCGGTTCTGGTCTACTTCCTGTTTCCTCTAGTCGATCGAGATCCTCGATGTCGCTCGAGCTCATACTGCTACTTCTACTCATCTGCATGTAGATGAGCTGGTCACCCTCCGCCTTCTTTCGCTCACGTTGCTCCTTCTTCATATGCTCCATCTTTTCAGCATCACCTTGGCAATCGAGAGTGATAACGCGCAAGCCTGGGAAGTTTGACTCAAAGAAGAACTTAAGTTGAGGAAGGAGTTGGGCGTTGGGGCGGTAGGTGCCAGAGTCGTTGTCAATTATGAGTTCATAGTGCGATGGATCACTCTTGGGCTCTTCCGTTGGAGGGCCACCTTCTATCTGATCTGGGGGATGCGTCTTATTATTGCCACCCTCTTCAGGGCTCTTGTGATGAGGATGCTTAAGCCGTCGAATGAAGAACTCGCCGGAGAAGGCAATGTAGGCAGCAACGTCGGAATGCATGGTATGTTTGGACAACATGTCGATGCCAAACTCTTTTCCAGTTTCTGTGAAACGGAACAAGCCGTCGAGTGTGAGCACGTAAGTGAAGATGCGCCCTCCCTGGTCATGATGCACAAGCTCCAGGAATTTCTGCGTGAATTCTTTGCACGGTTCAGGAAAGGCCTCATAAGCAGTTTCACGGTCGAAGTTGTAGACCCGTGCGTGTTGGTGGTGCAGGGCTTTGGACAGGATGAAGCCACGAACGCCCTTTGCTGTGAACATGGCCTTGACAAAAGGCTTGAACTCGACGTAGCGGTGGTACATGGCCTCCGGCGTGGGCCCCCGCAGCTGCATCTGGTTCGCCTGGAAGTTGTAGCGCTCTGGCTTTGGCTTGCCGCTTCGATTAGACACCTCACCCTCACTGGGGGCTTTCTGGCCGAGTAAACGCCCCAACAGCGGGGAGTAGTGACGTATCCAGAATTGAGGCCCCACGGTGTATGCGCGGCCACCATTCTCGTCCTGTGTTCTGCCCAGCAGCTCCACACTCACCACCAGCGACCCGCTCATGTGCTCAGCCTTGTTGAAGCATACGGCCAGCGCCCGCAGGAGGTATGCGCGCTTGCTCGCCATCCGTTTCTTGATGGAATAGCTCTGCTCGTGGATGCCCGACCACTGTTCGGTGAGCGAGTCAACGACAACATGGGCATTACCCAGGCGATCGTCGTGGTCGGCCGGGTCCTCGTCGTAGAGGCGGCATTTCAGCCTGAAGCCCGAGGCGGGCACGTTGGCAATGATCCATTCTGTATTCCACACGGGATCTGTGTTCTGGCGTATTGTCGGCGTGCGCAATTGCAGTGGAGGATCTTCTTTGTGGCGTGGTTGAAGCGAGGTGATGAGCTCAGCGACGACGAAGGGATCGGCAGAGAGGGTGTTGATGTCAGCGAGGGGAAGGTTGCTCGCGCGGTGAAGAGTAATCTTGATGGTATAGCCAGGCGGCGCACGCGGCACCGGCGTGTCGTCGAAGCCACCGGCGGGCCCTTTTTTGCTCGAGTCGGTCCTGGTCTTCAGCGGCTTCATCGGTTCCGAGGGCTCTTTCTGGTCGGGCTTTTCCAAGGCTGCCGGCGCGTTTCCGTTGGGCGCATCCTGCGCACCATCTCCTTCTCCAGCCATTGTTTGCTGTAGGCCCTGAATCCCAGTAGAAGAAGACACAGACCGACGCGAGCGGCAGGCGGCGGAAGCTGAGCGGCAGCCACAAAGGACGGCACGACCTATGGGCCTGGCGGAGAGAGGCTATGGTACGCCACAAAGGCGAGGCGGAGGCAAAGGGCTAGGACCTCTGAGGGGGAGAGGGCAAGGGATGAGGAGGGGAGGGAAGGGAGCAGGCACACAGTAGACACGGGCACGGGCACGGGAATCGGAAGAGAGCCAACTTGGATGCGCTGAGATGGGCGGGGAACAAGCTTTGTTAAGCTTTGGCCAAGCCGCCGTGAGGCTGGCAAGAATTGACAAGTCGACCAGCCCAGGGGCCGGTTGTCATCATCGTCTGAACGACTCTTTGGCTATGTGCCAACTCCGGGCTGCTCTCCGCCAGCTCCCTCGTACCCTGTACCTACTAAACGTCATTGTACCGTACCGAGCTGCCCCTTTCACATTGCAGCTCCACCACCGCCGCCACCATCCCTCGCCGACGCAATTAAGCACGCCTGCCCGCATCCCAGCCTAGCTCAGTCTTCACTGTTCTCTCTGTCCCCATCCAACATGCTCCACATCTCCACGTCGCTACCCTCATCCTCATCCGATTCGTAGTCTGCCATGTCCTCTGTGCCCTTGCCGCTAGACGATACAAAGTCAGTCTGCATCCCGCTCTCCCTGCGCCCTGCACTTTCCTCCTGTACAACACCTTCCTCGAGCTCGTCATCTTCTCTTGGTGGGGAAGCTGGGGAGGTTGGCGAGGTGCTTTGGGCTTTCAGCCTCTCGGCTTGCCTGGCCAATTCATCTTCCGCTGCTATCTTCCGGATAATCTCAAGCTTCAGCTTATCAAACTCTAGTTGATTCCACGCCTTGACTGCCGAATTATATAAAAACCTCCATCGAATCCCTACGTTGTCAGTGGGCCACCAGTGCATCATCTGGAGGTCCATGACTTACCTTTAGTTTCCGTCTTGCTTACCCTGTCATAGTTGATTTGGCGTACGCCTTCATCAGTTAGACTGTCGATGTCATGTATGCAGCAGGGCGTTGCAAAGCACGGTTCATCGTATGGCTTTTTGCTGAAGGTTCTCGCTAGGAAGTTTGACTGGATGAGTTAGCCGTGAGCCTCTGGCTCGCGATAGATGGTAGTGGCCACGCTGGTGTTGCTTACCATCTTTGCGCCGCCGCGCACATAGTAGGCAAAATGGCAGCCATCCTTGAAGAAATTCTCAATGTAGACCAATATGATGCGGGCGGCCGAAGTGGACTGGTCATCGTCGTCTTGGGGAGCTTGAGGGTTCGTCAAAGGCACCAGCATGAATTCGTCGTCCAGTTTCTCACGAAGGTGTCCGCTGTCGTCGATGCCGCTGGGGCAGTCAGCAAGTCCACCCTAGCATCTGAGCAGCCACATGGATACTCTGTTACCTCCAGACATGGATGGATGCATCCGAGTTGAAGAGCGTCTCCAGACTTTCTAGTTCGGGGAGAACGTCGTCCATGGCAACTGGAAACGAGAGCACAAGTGCAGGATGGTCCTAGTGTCGTACTGGTGGCTACTACTTTAAATGGCGTTGTGACGGGCGTGGTAAAGGGATAGAAACAGCTCCCATGGCGTGTTCAAACTGTTCTGTTTATTGATCAGGCGCTGAGAGCGCGGGCGGGTGGGGGACGTTCAGGACGGCAAGTGCACGGCGAAGTGCGTCTGTGTATGGTTCTGTCAGTCCCCCAACACCACTCTAACTGCCCCTTCTGAAGAACCTGGAACTCTTCTTCACCATCATGCTTGCTGCCTCGGTGTGCAAGGTCCTTAGTCTTCTCGAGGCCTGGTATAGAATTCTGCAGCGCCCTCGCGTTTTGATTTGACGGTCGCGTATACGTATGGGTTCCTGAGCGCGCTACTAATAGAACGTGTCACGAGTCTATGGATTACTTTCCTTCAATCCAGGCTGGATCTGGGCTTTTCTGGTGTACCTCGCCCAATGCCGGTGCACTGCACGAGACTTCCAGATCGCCCAGTCGTGCCAAACATCAGCACAAAAAGCATGGCACGCACAAACCAACCAGCCTGGCACCAGAGGGCCCGTTTGCGGCTTCATGTTGACCAAGACTGAGTGGCTTTCTCGTGAGACACCGCTATTAGGCCACTGCTACCACCATCACCAACAACAACAACAAACCCCCGGGCATCGTTTCGAGCGTCAAACACCACTATTGGGAGAACAAGGACTAGGCTGCAAAAGGCATTCCTCGGGGTACCAGGCGCCAAGTGACTAGGGGTGCCCAAATTCGAACGGACTTCGCCGACCCACCAAAAACGGCGCACGCAGCCTACTGCCCTGCCTTCTCTAGCGAACATGCACATCTGGCCTTAGTCGTCAACATGCCCAATTCACTGCTTGAAGTGGGCCTAGCCTCTGGTATTCTGCAGCTCACCGATTTCACGGTCAAGATACTGCTCAAAGATCATGAGGTTTACCAGCCAAAGGATGGCTCGAGCGTGGACAACCGACTGTTGGTTCGGAACGTTTCCGACGAGCTTAACCGTCTGGTGGAGAACCTCGATGCCCACACCTTGAAAAAGCCAGACGCCGACAAGAAAAGCGGCAAGCTGGGCGAAGCTGTCCAGCAATTGCTCAGGCTGAGCGACGACACCAGAGCACTCGTCGCCCCGCTCATCGATGCTTTTGCGCAGGCCCAGGCCAAATGCACACCAGACGATGCACCCTGGCCAACCCTGAGAGACGGCCTCCTCACCGTGTGGAACAGGGGCCAGATCACAAATTTGAAAAAGAGGCTGAGGGCCAGCAGGAAGGACGTCGACACAACCTTCCTGAGGGCTCTGCGGTGCGTTTGGCCTTTCTCAACGTAGCTTGCGCTTGCGCTCATTGACTACCAGGGCTCACCTTGACCAAGCCTCCGAAAAGGTTCTGTCCATGATCAGCGTGGACGATCCGCAGACGGTGCACCGCGAGAAATGGCTGAAGGATGCATTGGAAGCAATCAGGGCTAACGATTGGAAGTCGAAAAACAAGAAAAACGTCGAAGCATTCTCCGCCCTCACCGATAAACTCGTAGTCGCCGAGGATGAGGCGCACTTCCGCGACCAAGTATTTAAGTATTTACACTTTCCCGAGCAAGACGACCGGCTCCACAGTATCAGCAAACCCGACGAGAACAGCTTTGATTGGATCTTTGACGAGCGACGACAGAAAGAAGGCAGCTTCATAGAATGGCTAGGAGGTACCAGCGGTCAGAATGTGTTTTGGATGACAGGTATGGACTTTACGATAGTACACAAGACGAACGCACTGACAACGAGCAGGAAAAGCAGGATCCGGGAAAAGCACCCTCATGAAGTATTTATTCCGCAACGAAGACCTCTTCCCACACCTAGAACAATGGTCTGGCCAGTCACCAGGTATCTTGACAGGCTTCTTTCTATGGAACTGCGGCAAGGAACTTCAGAAAACAACAATAGGTCTTCTGCGTACACTCATCTATGAAGCTCTGCAAGACATGATTTACGGGCCTCTAGAGCAGGATTCAAGCATCGTTCAGTGGGTTTTCGATAACCGCTGGAACCAATTCGTCTCCCACCGCGGTGGCATGCAACCCTTCAACCTGGTGGAGCTTGAATGCGCTTTTGAACTCCTTATTTCAGACTTTACCAAGAAATTTCTCTTCATGATTGACGGCCTCGATGAGCTCAACGAAGGTCCCACAAATGCGCTCAATATACTTTTGAATGCGTCCAGGCGCGAGAACGTCAAGATTTGCATCTCCAGCCGCTCATCATTAGTGTTCCAGGCCGCTTTCAAAGACTTACCAAGTTTAGAGCTCCATCAATGGACAAGAGAAGGAGTACTGGGCTATGTGCTTTATGCCTTTGACCAAAACGATACAATGTTTAACATCCCCGCTGAGGAATCGGACGGCACAGAAGAACGCGCTATTGTTAACACACTTGTGGAAAAGGCCGCGGGCGCGTTTCTCTGGGCGTCTTTGGCAACTGAATTCCTCATACAGAGCACAAATGAAACAGATGACGTGTCCACCATCAAATGGCGTGTCAACGCTCTGCCTTCAGATCTCGATGACCTCTTGACCTACATCTTCGACAATTTAGACAAGTCCCATTTTGAACAAGCCTCCCGCCTTTTTCGCCTTGTCGATGCCAATGGATATCCGTCCTTGTTGTCGCTCTGTAGGGCTGCTGAGGTTGATACAAGATCTAGTTTGGACGCAGAAACTCGCCCTTTGACTGCCAGTGAAGTGCTTTCACAGGCAGAGCGCCTGCGTAACGTTCTGGTCTTCAAATGCAAGAATATGCTTTCAATATTCGAAGCTGTTCCCAACGACGAAAAGCGCAATTCTATAGAGGTCGCAGACCTCGCACACTACAAAGTGAACTATGCACATCGTTCAATACGGGATTTCGTTAGAAGCACATACATGAATGATCGTATATTAAAAGCTACGGACTACGAGGTTTTCTCAGAAGATGAGCATTGGGCGAATGCACATCTATGGAGGCTGAAGACTCTCCAAGTTCAAGAAGGTAGGATGTACATATGGGATGCATTGGCCGACTGTATAGAGCACGCCCTCCGCCTCGAGACCACTGACAAGCGCGTCAGGCTCACCTATCTTGATGAAGTGAACGCCACATTGGCCACGCATCTTACCAACCCCGCCACCCCTATCTCCGTCATGGATTTACCACCCGGCGCCATAATCCAATCTTTCGGCGACATAGCAGTCTGGCTGAATCTCACCAATTACCTTTTCATTAAGGCGAGGTCCGCCGATAAGAAGGACTTGCGACATGCAATGGACTATGCCAAGGATGTACGGAAGAGACTCGGGCAAGGCGGAGAGGCCCGGTTTATAGGCAACAGGAGCAGGCTGCAGGAACTGTATGGGAAGGTCGACTCTGATCTTGTTGCGTTGCTTGAATACCATACGAAAAGTATGAAACTAGGCAGCCCGAAAGTCTTCAAGGATATGCCAGAGTGGGTGTAGGCAACTCAGAAAGCTCGTGCTTTTTGAGTGGCTTCATGTGGATGGTGTGCATTTAGAGGCGTTTTAGCGGTGATACCACGTTCACTGCATAGTAGACTAGCAACTCGTTATGCATGCTTTAGCCTGTCATTGCCCTATGTATCGGTACACCGATCCACTGGATCGCGGATTAGCGTGGCATTAAGTTGGGAATAGTCAGGCGTGGTCTCCGCTCTATGTGGTATCTGTATCACTATGGCTAAGTGATGAGTTTCTAGAGTGATGATATGTGGTCCACTGGGCCCAGTCGTTCTTCATGGTCTACCGTTCATCCTCTAGTGTACACTAGTGGGAGGATTCTTCTTCTTTCCCCAAATCACCCATCGATTGTTCCATCGTTGTCAACGTTTGCTTTGGTTAGTCCTAGTACTTACCATTACCGGCTCATCGTCGTCGTCAGCGGCCGATTGTAGCCTCAAATTTCAATATCGTTTGATGAAGCTGGCTTGTTGCCAATACTACAGCCCTCAGATCGGCACATCGGCTAACAGCGCAGAAGTAGTCCCTCGGCAGCGTTCCTAGCAAGCATTTTTGTTAAATATCTCGCCACATTTGTACCACCAGCCTTGCACCTGGTTATTGGTAACTAAATTTGCAATACCGGCCACAAGGATACACAAGAATTGTTAACGGCAACTCAAGGTGGATTCGCGTCATCCGCATCGGCATTCCTGTGCGCCTTCCCGTCTGTCCACTCAGAGTCCCACAGTCTTCTGGTTGACAGACAGCTTCGGTACTACCCTGTCTGATGGCGGTCCAACCATGCATTTTAATCTTGAACGCGCTGATGTTCATGGAAAAGAAACAGCGGATGAAAAAGCAACTGAATGGTTGACAATGAAAACCAGCCTCTGATGCATAAGGAGACTACTGATGGAAGCCCGCTGTGAGGACGCAGATGCATGCCGATGAGCGTGTCCTCACACACAACATTCCAGCAATACACAATGCCGAGAATAGGTGGGCGCCGAATACCCGTATAACCGATTTATGCAGTATAATCGAGGAAGCCGTGATAGTCACATTGGTTAGCGCTAGCTCCATAGTCAAGACCTTCGAGGTTAGGTGATCTCCTAAGGCCAGCTTGAGGAGACTATGTTTGCAGATCTACGTTGCACAGCAAAAGGGTCGAGGCCCACATTCATATCGCACAAATCCCTTGATGGCTCTCCCTTTGACACTTCGGCGCCCTTAAGACATCCGAGCTTGCAGTACCAATATTGAACGAGCATTCAGAGCAAGGTATTTTCCATGCTCTAAAAAATTTACATTAGAGACACGGCAAGAAACAGGTATTCATGTGGCAATACCGGACTTTACCATATTGATTATTGCAGTCCGCCTGTCCTATTTCTCTCTAGAATCGATAGGTTTCACTGAACATGTGGGTAGTGGCTTCTGCGGTTGGACACGTGGGAAGTGGCCAGTTTAAATAAAGCGTCAATTTCCACTAACAACTAAGCCCTCCCAGTCCGCCTAACTCACCTGCCCCTTCTTAATCCTTCTAACCTCAGTAATCTTGCATTATGGACAGCCCCCCAGAAAAGAGCCCCATGACAGACTCTCTCCGCACCTCTGATGACCGTGTCACGATCGAACAGGTTGGTAGCTCCGTAGGCTACGATGATAAATCAACTCGTCGACTTCTACGCAGGGTTGATATTGCCTTGATTCCATTCTTGGCTCTTCTCTATCTGTAAGACTCATTCATACAGCTCCTTTTCTCCCTTTAACAGTATCCAGTATGAGCTTCCTTGACCGTAGCAACATCGGAAATGCACGCCTATATCACTTGGAGACGGACCTCAAGCTCAACCCTAAGAGCTTCGACTATAACGTTGCTCTTGCAATCTTCTTTCCGTTCTATGTTCTGGCCGAAATACCTTCTAATGTCATGATGAAGCGATTCCGCCCTTCTATTTGGATTCCTAGCATTATGGTCACATGGGCCATCTTGTGCTGTCTTATGGGTTTAGTGCATAATTATGGAGGGTTGCTGGCAATCCGTGCTGCTCTTGGATTTGCTGAGGGTGGTCTTTTCCCTGGTATTACCTTCTAGTACGTCGATTACTTCTCTCTACCAATATTTGTTAAGTAAAGGTTCTTCGGATGGAGAATCGGGTTAACATGGTTCTAGCATTACTCAATGGTACCGGCGTCACGAATGTGGGTTCCGCATGGCACTGTTCTTCTCGGCTGCAACAGCTGCGGGTGCGTTCGGCGGCTTGCTGGCTTTTGGCATTGGCAAACTGGACCACAAAGACGGGCTGAATGCCTGGTCTTGGATATTCATTATCGAGGGCGCCATAACACTGGCCATTGGTAAGTCAACGGCCTTTCCAGCTCCCTTGTCGGAGAATTTTTTTCAACATCCGCGTGGTGATTGATTGTGACTCGATCCCACGTTACGCCACTCGTAACACCACGCACACTAACACGCATCTCAAAGGCCTTTCTGCATACTACTTCATGCACGACTACCCAAACACAGCAAAATTTCTGAGCGAGGCGGATCAACGGGAAGTAAAGCGTCGCCTAGAAGACGATCGTTCGTACCTTGACGATTCATTCAGGTGGAAGTACTGTATGGATGCCGTCAAAGACTGGAAGATTTGGGTTCACATGTTCATCACTATCGGCATCTACTCCCCCTTGTATTCGTTCTCACTTTTCCTCCCTACGATCATCAAAGGTCTCGAATATGAGAACGACAAAGCACAGCTGATGTCTGTGCCGCCTTATGCCGTAGCTTGTATCTTCTGCATATCTGCCGGATGGTTGGCGGACAAAAGCGGGCAGCGTGGCATCTATATGGTGTCGTGCAACTCTCTCGCGTAAGTGATCCCCTGTTACTCAGGCCTCTTCTCCTTGCCGCCTATTTTGGCGCATGCCCAAACAGCCCGTCGACATGTTTGACACGTTCCACAACTCACCGCCTTTTTGCTGACATTAATGTCTACCACTCACCCTGATCGCTCCTGTAAAGCACAGAACGATGCAGCCTCATCCTCAGCATTTCTTTGCAATGTATTTATCTGTCCAACTAACATGCGCCAGAATGTTGGGCTTCATTATTCAGCTTTCAACCCATCATCCAAAGTACCGCTACTTGGGCACATTCTTGGGTGCTGCGGGCATTTATCCCAATGTTTCTCAGACTGTCGCCTGGAACGGCAACAACATCGGTGGGTCCACCAAACGCTCGGTTGGTATTGCCATGCAAGTTGGCTTCGGCAACTTGGGAGGCGTTCTGTCAGCGTTCACATATGTGGCACAGACAGATGGTCCGTTGTACCACAAGGGACATGGAATCGTGTCCGGCCTGTTGGCCATGAGCACATGTCTGTGTGTTTTCATGCGTTGGTGGTGTATGAAAGAAAACCGGAGACGGGACGTTCAAGATGCATCCAACGGACGACTGGGAGCTTGGAAGATCGAGGATATGGTGGCCGAGAAGGAAAATGGAGATGACGCTGGCTTCTTCCGATATACTATCTGAGAACGTCATGCTTGCTGATGATTTGTACGCTGGCTGTGATTTCTGGATCTATACGAGGTGGTAGGGTTCCCCAGGTGTTGCAAAGTGATGGAGGCGTACATTGAACCACGGCTGAAGAAGGTATTATATCGATCCTTCCCCCTAATCAGATAGGTCGGAAGGCAATGTGTATATTTAGATCTGGTAATTCTCACTTTCCATGGAGGCAATAAATGCGTCGCAAGCTCGAAGAGAAAAATTATGTGGTGAGAGAATTGTGTGTTCATGCAAACTACCGCACGATGCGTACGGCTTATCTTTACACCAAAGAGATTTCGCATACTTGGAACACCATGCATCTCACTAATTCAACCTTCCCCACCAGGAAAAGTTCTGGTCCCTCTCATGCCCATTGAAGTTTGCGGCGGAATTGAAGACTACATGATCCCAAATTCCTCCTCCTATACCGGGCCCCCACGCGTATACCCATGTTTCTTCCACGCCAAACTGCCACAACGGGCAACTTTGTCAAAAGTGTGGAAAGCAGCCCAACACTCACCCTGGGGCTGGGTTCGCGGTTTGGGCATTCCCCGGCCCGACATGGGCTGGTGAGTGATACTGTATAATATACGCCCACTATCCTCGTTTCTAGGACCAGGAGTAAGGTTCTTCGTCGAATCAAAGCGCATCGGGTGAACAGTGGTTGATGGGGCTAAGCTCACGCGGGACACGTAAAATACAGGAGTGTACTGGGAAGGCGGGGAATTGGAGCGGACGTCATATCCGTTCGGAACTTGCGGTGAAAAATACCGCCGTCAAAACTGCCAAGTTGGGCAGGTGTGCGCAATAGGCGTCGATTGTAGTGTTGTTGTCGGGCCTGAAATCCGCACCGGGATGCTCGGTTGTGTTCGGTAACTTTAAGACGCTGGGATGATAACATCATGTTCATCTATGTTGCTTTCTGCTTTCCTGCTTTTGTCGAGAATGTCGAGAATAGGAATGAGGCCCTCATTTACTCTTGGAAACGTGTTTAAAGGTTCACAGCAGTCGTTGCGGCACTGGTGAAAGGTATCGTATCCTACTCCAATTTCTACTCTTACCTATGCGTCAGTCTTGAATCACAGCAAGAACGGGACCACAGATGTCCAGGCGTTGGTTTATGACTAATAAACAACACCTAGTCCAGCCATAATAGTGACAAAGGACGACCTAGTGTCTAGGAGAGACGAAAAATGAAGCTTCTCTGTTCGGCCGGCGACCCCTACCTAAGAGTGAAGATGAACTTGTGGCTCCGTCGTTTTAACCTGTTGTATAGCCCGCTGAGCGAGCTATGGCCAATTTATCTGAAAGCTTAACAGCGACAACCTCCCCTGGGGACTTCATTGAGAGATCGCTTGCGAGGTCGAGACGGGTTAGCCCACCATACGCTAGACCGCCCTGGTCACTACCGCCGAGGCTCAAGCGGTTCCAAGCGGTTCACCGAGGCACCCCAGAATTCCCCGCAAACCGTGTTAAAGATGCATCTTACGCTTTGTAATCTACACTCCTAACTACGCTTTTTAGAGTGTGAGCGCACAACTTTATCGTAACGACAATGCCTACCAAGTCTGGCTACCCTGATGTTCCTATTCCAAACATAGACCTTTGGGGCTTTCTTTTCGATCGCAAAGACAGACCATATCCAGACGATAAAGGTAGTGTTGGAGTATGGCGTGGTGAAACTACACTGACAAAAACTGGCAGTCATATATTTTGACCCCTACACAAAACGATCGTATACCTACGCTCAGGTCAGAGCGACTGCGATCGAGTTCGGAAAAGGCCTCAAGGCACTGTGGGACTGGCAAAAGAATGATGTACTGGCTTTGTACACGACAAATTCCATCGACACACCTGCTGTAACATGGGGCTGTCACTGGGCTGGCGGAGTGCTCAGTCCTGCCAATCCAGCGTATACCGTAGACGAGCTCGTCTTTCAACTTAAAGACTCAGGTGCCAAAGCTATCATCACCCAATTGCCTTTCATCAAGAATGCCCAGGAGGCGGCGAAGAAGGTTGGAATACCACTGGATCGAGTCGTCATCATTGGCAACCAGCGTGACCCATCACATGCAGCCAAACATTTTACGAGCATACGGAACACATCTGGGTCGGCAAGGTATCGTAGAACAAAAGTCAACCCAGCCGAAGACCTGGCTTTCTTGGTATACTCGTCGGGTACAACTGGACATCCCAAGGGAGTCATGTTGACGCATAAGAACATCGTTTCCAATACAATGATGATCAAGGCTGGCGAAGGTGGCAAGCTGAGCTGGAAAGGCGGCCCAACGGGAGAAGGGGACAAGCTGTTGGCTTTCCTTCCGTTCTTTCACATCTATGGTTAGCGAAATCGCAGCCCAGGTATCGTACAGGACAGTTTGCTTACACTCTGATATTTAGGCCTTACGTGTCTTATCCACCAAGCTCTCTATTCGGGTCTACAGCTCGTCGTCATGCCGAGATTTGATCTACAAGACTTCTGCAAGTTTGTCCAAGAGTTAAAAATTACTTTCGTATATGTCGTCCCACCAGTCATCCTACTGCTGGGTAAAAACCCCATTGTGGATAATTACGATCTTAGTACAATACGTATGATGAACTCGGGGGCCGCGCCATTGACAAAAGAGCTGGTGGATACAGTCTACAATCGCCTCAAGATTCCGATAAAGCAGGGCTATGGGCTGTCGGAAACGAGCCCCACCACCCATACGCAGCCATGGGAAGACTGGAACATACGCATCGGTTCCGTCGGTACGCTCTTACCATATCAGGAAGCTAAATATATGTCGGAAGACGAGAAAGAGCTAAAGCCGGGAGAGGTGGGAGAGCTTTGGATCAAGGGCCCAAACGTATTCAAAGGCTATTTGAACAATCCAGAAGGCACTGCAAATGCGCTGACCTCTGACGGTTACTTCAAGACCGGCGACGTAGGCTACCAAGATGCCGAAGGCCACTTTTATATTACGGACCGGATCAAGGAACTAATCAAATACAAGGGGTTCCAGGTCGCGCCTGCTGAGTTGGAGGGCATACTTGTTTCTCACCCCTCGATCAATGATGTTGCTGTTATCGGTATCTATGACAAGGAGCAGGCTACCGAGTTACCGACGGCGTATGTTGTTCCTAGGGAGGGCCTGGGTAGGACAGAATCAGACAAGAAAGCCATTGTAGATTGGCTGGGGGGGAGGGTTGCTGGGCATAAGCGATTGACAGGTGGTGTACGGTGGGTTGACGAGATACCAAAGAGTGCCAGTGGGAAGATACTGAGGAGGGTACTCAAAGCAAATACCCTAGAAGAGGACACCGGTAAGGTAAAGGCCAAGCTATAAGTGTATGGTCAATTGAATTACATATTACATTTATCTTCTCCCTTGTCTCCCTTTTTACCCTCGCGGAAGCAAAAAAGTCGGAGACACCGCTACGAGAAAGCTTCACAGTAACCAGTTTATCTTAGAGGGACCAAGCCCCCCTTACATTTACTTTTGTATAAACCGTTAGAGCCCATATTATGAATGCAGACCCACTTCATCGCATATGATTGCAGTGATTGCCTTGCGATGAGATACTTCACTCTTCAATAAGATATCCAAGCTGTAAACCTGCGGCTGCCATAATAGGAACAATACTGATATGGTGGCAATGGCAAACATGGAGTGGGATGACAAGACAATGAATATAGTGGCACTAAACCCTTTCTGATGCCTCTCTTAACAAAAGGCTCCAACATATAGCATGCGTTCTCTATGCCCATGCCTATATACTCTATAGCATCATCTCTTGATGTAAGTCTCAACTGACTCTCTGAAGGAACAGTACCATCGCCCTCATTCAAAGCGCTCGGTAGCAGTTGAACACTTATTCTCTCCTACTCATCTATTTCGAGTCCATTTAGAAGCCCTCGGACCAACTGGATGTAAATCTTGATCCTATATGTGGCCGGTGTGCCGTAGAATGTTTTCGCGTTCATCGCTTTGAGGCGCCTTTTTCGCCTCCGGTATTTGGCTTGATACCCACGCCCAGTAAGAAGGCCAGGCGTAGACTGCCAGGTATGATGAGTGACAACACAGCTACCCAATCCTCGGGTCGCCAGCCTATGGGATTGGTATTCCCGTCTTGTATCATCACCTTCCATCCCGCCCAGAAATGGACCGCGTCGCAGATGAGTATGCCCAGGACGATAGCCTTCCACACGCGGAGGTCGCGGGCGACGCGGAGAACGATAGCCTGGTTGAAGGCAAACAGAATGTATGTGGCACCCAGCTGGTCGTATACTATCTGTGAATCGGGCGAGGAACGGAGGTCGGGCGAGAAGGTGTTGAGGAAGACATCAGGCTTGAAGAGAAGGAGGAGGGCACCGTTGAAGGCCATGACGGGTTCAACGTAGAGCAGGAGAAGACGGTATGCAAGAGGGATGTGCGGCAAGGCGTGCGCCATTGTTCTTTCTCTGTCCCGAAGACGGCGATGTAAGGGCTCTGTTGGTATACAATCGGTCGGGCTGGACGACAATTGGAGGCGGTGCGGTGCGGTAGCGCTGGGGCTGGCCAAGTCAAGGGTGGGGAAGCGAGGGTCGGAGTGCAACGCACCAAGCGCAGCATACACAGTATGTGCCAGTGCCACGAGTCCATGCATGTCTCAAGGCCTCGTCCGCCGTGCCCTGTATGCAGAGCTGATGGCGTCCTCGAGCCTGACGACGAGTCAGCATGGTAAAGTGTCGCCCAAATCTACTGGTGGGTTCTTTTTCTCAGCATCCGACGCATACGAAGCTGACCTACCTGTTCAGGCAGTTTGGTTTAGTCCATGCGGATTGTAAGAACGCCATGCGAATCAGTGGTGCAGGCTAGACGGCCGAGAAGCCGACACCTTGGCCTCGCCGGCAGTCTTGGGCCATCCGCGTGGTTGCTGGGTCGTTGAAATACGGTATGGCCTGGGGACGGACAGAAGAGCCAGGCCTGTCAAGCTGTCAGGCCATCGAGCCGCCAGTGGTGATGTGGCGCTCTAGGCGGGAGCAGATAAATATGAGGGGCTCCTTAGTAGGGCCCTCGGTCGACTACAAAAGGGCACAACCATGCTGCTAGCAAGACACCATGTCCACGCCCGCCCTGTCGATTGTCGATTGTTCCGTGCCCTGTCCTGTCCGAGCAGAGCAACCCGAGGCCGGCTGCGTGCTGCTACGTGCTACGCCTGTGCATGCCGTACGGCACACTGCCTAGCTTCCGCGGCGGTTTTGCATTTACCAGGGCTGGCTCATCGGATTCTGTGCTTTCAACATGGCATTTCTGACGAATGCCCTGCTCCGTCAGTCTCCCGGCACCGTGGCCGTCAGTGATGATCAGCGTCGCTGCAGGCATGCATCCGCGCCCAAGCACCCAACAGGGTATCGCTGCCCGGCAGCCTTCAGGTGCAACAACCAGAGCATTATTTCGCCGGTTGTGCGTAAAGATGATGCGGCTGTGACCGTCCAGCTCCCCCCGGTCAGGGCTGGAGACGGCGAGGGCCAACATGTCCATGTGCCTGGGGCAGACGTCATGGCGGGGCGCATGGACTCTCACCGAAGAATCAAGTACTTTCGCAACCCAACTCTTCCCTGTGGCTAGAATTCGGAGACGTTTCCGGCTTCCCGAGTCCCACCTCTGTGGCCTATCGTGCGTGTCTAGCCAAGGACTTTTTACTGTGTGTAGTTGGGTTACCGCAGCGTGACGCCAAAGCTTCGCAGTGACGCCAAACTTCTTCTACCCTCTCACCCTCTCCGTCTCATTACCTCACCCTCTACTGCCCTTGGCTCAACGCCCCTTCTCCTACGCTCTCTTATTCTCGCCCTTCTCATATATCCTCCCATCTATTGCTACGCAAGAAGTCGTAACCCACTCGGCATCACGCCATCGGGTGGCCCACCATGACAACCTTTGTGGTTTCGCTGTAAGTACTCCAACTAGCGGGCTGCTCACAGTTTCGCTTGTGTTATTTGTGAGCAGCTTGAACAGAAGGACTAACCAACCACAGCTTCCTCCCTGTCACTGTCGACTTTGAGGATCCCGACAGTGGCAGTTCTGCAACTATACCACCGCCCATAACGGACGCCATCCAAAACTCCATCACGACCACGCAGCCCGCCCAGAACGGTGGTCATGGCAGTCTCCTCAGGGACAACAGACCTCAGCGGATCGCCCTCCCAAAGACACCTGCTGCTATGATTGCCCAAGAAGACTACTTCACGCCTACCCAACCAAGCGCTGCACACTTTCTACGGCCCAATGATCCCAAAACATTGGTGCGCAGCGACGCTCACGTCCCTGAGTGGGGCTCCAGCGGTCTTTTTAATCAGCCGCGCTCTCGAGCTGACCCAGCACCCCCCGACACGATTCTTGAGTACACACGGGCCCAAGAACGTGCAAAGGCCCAGCGCGAACGGTCGAGGGGGCCCCGCATGCGCAGAAGCAAGTCAGGCGATGATGCCCGCTGGAAGCAGAAGTATAATGTTGTCAAGACAGTCCAGGGGAACACTGGGCTCTTCAACGCCGTTGATGCTGCAATGAAAGCTGGGGACTTGACGGACGTCACCAACGTTGGCCTGATTGGATTCCCCACCGATGTTCTGGATGCGAACAAAAAATCGGAGATCTCTGACAAGCTGGCTGAAGACCACAATTCCCTGGTTGTCTATGTGTCTGATAAGGACTTCGATGGCCATTATGCCCATTACTGCAAGACCATCTTGTGGCCAGTGTTCCACTATGTAATCCCTGATCACCCCAAGAGTAAAGCTTTTCTCGATCACTCATGGGTGTTTTATGAAAGCGTGAACCGAGCTATTGCTGAAAAGATCGTCAAGAACTACAAGCGTGGAGACACCATCTGGATCCACGACTATCATCTTTGCTTGGTCCCCGCTATGATTAGACAAAAACTTCCGGACGCAAAGATTGGTTTCTTCCTACACACCGCATTTCCCTCGTCCGAGGTATTCCGCTGCCTCGCAGCACGTAAGCAGTTGCTCGAGGGCATGCTCGGGGCTAATCTTGTGGCTTTCCAAACACCGGAATATGCTCACCATTTCCTGCAGACTTGCAGTCGTATTCTGGCAGCTGAAGCTGCGGATGACGGTGTGCAGCTCGAGAATCGATTCGTCAACGTGTTTTCATCTCCGATTGGTATCGACCCTGCTCAGCTCAATGATGCACGAAAGGACACGGACGTCAAGAAGTGGGTCAACACTATGGAAGAACGATACAAGGGCAAACGTGTGATCGTTGCTCGCGATAAGCTGAACAACATCCAAGGAGTACGACAGAAGCTCTTAGCCTATGAGCTTTTCCTCAACAGGTATCCTGAGTGGAAAGACAAAGTAGGTATTTGATCAGTCTTTGGATGATCCCGTACTAATGAGGCATCTAGGTGGTGTTAATTCAGGTCGCTACGTCGACACAGGAGGATAATGAGCTTGCATCTACCGTGTCTGAAATCGTAACTCGCATCGACGCCGTACATTCGACCTTAACGCATAACCCTCTTGTCTTTTTGAGACAGGATATCGCCTTTTCTCAATACCTCGCCTTATTGTCAATAGCGGACGCTCTGATCATTACCAGTCTTCGCGAAGGAATGAACCTCGGCTGTCACGAGTTCGTCATCTGTCAAGACGGCCAGTTCGGCCAGAAGATGCATAGCCCTCTCATTCTTAGCGAGTTCACAGGTAGTTCTTCTATGTTCCAGGGCAACGAACTTGCCGTAAACCCCTGGGACTACAGCAAAATTGCAAATGCTCTAAACGTGGCTTTGATAATGTCTGCCGATGAGAAGAAGCTTCGATATGATAAGCTGCATAGCATGGTCCATCACCATACAGGTACTTTCTGGTTTCAGAATCTTGGTAACCACCTCGACAAAGTGTTTGACGAGCAGTTTAATCGCGACACAATGTCCATTCCTCGTCTATCGACCCAGAACCTGGTCAAAGAGTACGAGTCGTCCAGCAAACGCTTGTTCTTTCTCGACTACGAAGGAACTCTTGCGACTTATGGTTCCGTTAAAAACACGGTCATTACCAATATCGACAAGGTCATCGATGTTCTCAGCGATCTTCTAGCGGACCCTAGGAATGATGTCTACGTTATGAGTGGTCGCATGGTGGAGGAGCTTGAAGTTTTATTCAACCGCCTCCCGACCCTGGGCCTCATTGCAGAGAACGGCTGCTTTATGCGTGAAGGCGGATCAGATTGGGTTCAATTCTTAGACCCTGACAAAGTAAAGAGATGGAAGGACGCCATCAAACACATTCTTCAATACTACGTTGAGCGAGTGGAGGGTAGCTGGGTTGAAGAGCGCCAGTGTTCTCTGATCTTCCACTATGACGCTGCACAACAGGCTGAGACCGCTAGCCGACAGGCAGGCGAGTGTGCCAACCATATTAACGATGCTTCTGAGCAGCAACAAGTAAAGGCTGTGCCCACTAAAAACTCCGTGGTCATCGAGCCATCAGACTTTGACAAGGCGACTGCCGCGCAACACATTTTGGCCAAGTACACTGAATCCGAACTACCACAATTCCTCCTCGTAGCGGGTAACGACCGCGACGATGAGACGATGTTCAAGTGGGCCAAGAAATTAAAGGACGATCAGACTATACGGAGTGTTCAGACGGTCACCGTGGGAGACAGGAACTCGGTTGCTTTATCAACTTTGCCAAATGGCACAACCGGTAGCCCTCCCCTTTATGGCTTCAATTTTTTTTCACTGAAGCTAATATACATTAGGTCTCCATGGCGTCCTTGGTAAACTCGCAAAAGTAACGACCAAATAACAGACTCGACACCTCGAGCAAGGCAAGTGGTTTGTCTTGGTTTACCCAAGCCTTACACTCCTTTGATTCTTTCAACCCCACTTTATTTCTCTTTTTTTCTTCTAGTGAATACGGCACGATACCAATCCATTTCACTTCTTTACGAATGGGCTGTAAAGGGCAAGGCAGAGGAGGGGTTGGGTAAATGAAAGGTTTGAACGTAAGTACGCAAGAAGCGTGTATCAAAATGGCACAAGCATGGGCATCGGAGTATCAGAGAGTTCGGGTGGCACATGTTTCCATGGTGTACTTCGGTATAGCATCCTAAAGACTACCTAAAAACCGGACGGCTGCCCAGGTTAGCATTACGGATCAATGAACTCGGAATGACGTAATCTTGATGGTGTGTTTGATTGCTAAATGATACATGGCCCGGGCTGGCTAGCATCCTGTGGGTCAACATTCGTGAAGATAATGTATGCTCCCCTCCACAATTGAGTCCAATCCAGTGGTATATATGTACACAGTAGGTGTGTATATGCGCATCGATCGCGATCATCATGGGTAGTGTCCGTTCCGTTTCCCATGTCCCAATTTCGTTATTGCCCAAATACAAGTCAACCGGGGTACCAGAAAGGATACCCGCAAAACGCTTAACAAAACGCCAATAGTTCTAATACAGCATTGATACAAGGACGAACGCCGACACTAGACGTCGTTTATCCATGTCTATCTCGAATATAGGAGGTGAGACAGAGGAAGAAGTCGAAGAAGGGGTAAGGGTGATAGAGGTGTAAGAGGCAGCGAGAAGGGTGAGCTCAAGCGACGTTTCCAGCCAGACCCAAGAAGAGTGCTTGAGCGGCAAGTTGCAGGGTCCAGATGCCTACTTTCTTGATACGACGCTTGCGGGCCGAGTTGTCGTCTGTTATGTCGCGGGCAAAGGCTTCGTACATCTATATACGAAATCAGTGCTAAGTCGTACAAGGAGCAAAAATCGAGGAAGGAATGAATTAGCAAAACACGTACCCCACGAGATATATCTTCCATCAAGCCGCTGTCGTAAATTGTCCAACTACCATCAAATTCGCTGGCACGCTTCACCACACGACAGTTTACGGGGATGAAGGTCTTCCTAGTGTTTATGTATGCGACGATGGGACGTACGAGGGCATTGTTAACGTAAGAGATGTCGTTTGTGAAGAGCGGGACCGCGGCTCGCACATCGTTCAGGTGAACTCTTACGTCCATTATGATGAACCTATCATCCTCGAGCTTTAGATCCTGGGTGACTTCCTGGTCTGAAAGCTGGTGGTGGTGCTCGTCGAAACCGTGGGCTGCGTGGTCGGAGTAATGCCTGTTGTGGTTCTGTGTGACGGTTGCTTCAACGCGATCGTACATGTCGGACATGACTTTGGCTAGGGAGTCGTCGTCTTCGTTGGGTAGCATAACATCTGCGACGATATCGACATCACCCTCATAGATCCAGCTAAAGGGACCTTCATAGCCACGATTCAAGTGATCAATGTTAAGGCCGTCGATGCGGATTCGGGACTGCTTTTTCCAGCCAGTACCGCCACCCCCGTCTTGGGTCTTTGAGTTCGAGCTGAGTTGCGTCCCAACGTAGCTGTGAGTCTGACGTGGGTGGATGGTAAAGAGGGAGTTGTCGAAAGATCCTGACATCATGTTGGCGGAAAGGAAGTCGTAAAAGAGCCACTGTTTCCGAAGACGGGGCAGATCACATGAGTAAATGGAAACGGAGAAAGGCCGGAAATCGTTAGGTTGGTAAATGGTAACGAGAAGGTCTTCCATCTTGAAAGAGTCCAGCTCAAAATCTCCGGGCTGGTGGTGGTGCTTGTACGATCGCGGGTCGACGCCCTCAATGGCATGTACAGAAGTCCTATCCACGACTCCGCGGACGCCTTTGATTTCCACATCTTTGAGCAAGCCCTTTCCGTTCAGCCATTTTGAGAAAGACAAAGTCACGTTGACAGTATCAATCGAAATGTCGAACTGTGTGTAATTTGTGTCCTCCTTTTCCTCCTCCTCATCCGTAGCTTCGACACCGTCTCTCTCTTTTTGCGCGATCGCAGCGGCAGCGGCAGCAGCCGACCTCTGTGAGCCCTTTGTAACATTTGCGTTCTTCTGTCCAGGTCGCCTCGACACAAACACCTTCCTGAATGAAATGACGCCATCCTTCCACTTGGGCACGACAGCCGACTCAAACACGACCTTAATGCCTGATGATTTGGTGAGATAATTACCGGTCCACTTGGCAAGCGTCTCCTGAGCAAATACGGTGTTGATAAGAAAAACAGTCAACATGAAGAAGGTGGTCGTGCCGAGCAAGATCCACAGAAAATGAGCGGCTAATATCCAAGAGAATAGGGCATATATCTCATCGGCGTTGAAGGGACGCGTGCTCCGGATGGTGAGCCATTTGAAATGCACCCGTATCCGCGACCAGAAACCAGACGCAGCTTCTAAAAGCTCTGCTTTGGTGGGCCTCTTTAGATGCGGGAGAGACTGCGGGAGGCGGTCGAGGAAATGGATCCCAGAGCTTGAGGAAGATTCGGCGTCAGGTTTGGGGGCTTCGGATTGCTTAATGGAAGCTTGGGTAGAGGCGTTGGCGGTCGATGATGGCTTCGGCGGGGCGTCCGGTTGAGGGGGAAGCTGGGCTTGCGGTGCAGAGCTCATAGCAGCCTTTGACTTAGGACTGTCGGTAACGGAGCTCTTGTTTCGACGGTTGGTTGCATCCTTTCTAGACGGTGATGGGTTTGTTCTGGTGCGAACAGTGCGGCTCCATGCAGCAGCTACGGCGAGCGTGACGCTCTGTTGCACCCTATTTGGACGCGGGGTACATTGTCGTGAAAACAGCGAGAAGCTCAGGGGTCGTCTTGCCGTTGTGGTAGGCAAGGCAGCAGTACTCCAAGCATTGAGCTGGGCTCTCCACAACAGAGCGCGTTGCGTGCCCGGCACCAAAGCCACGGCGGAGCGCCTCGCAAACGCGCTCGCGGCGAAGGCTACATTTTGGCTCATGGTATGGACGGCCACCACATGGTCGATGTGTTCGCAGATGCAGAAAGGGGGCAATTGCTGGTGTGGAGCGGGACGGGGAGCGCAGAAGACAAGAAGAGGACGATGTATGGATGACGTTCTGGGACAGGGCGGAAAAGGCAAAAGGCGAAAGGGACCAAAAGCGAAGTGGAAGCTTGGGCCCGGTAGCGGACGCTCAAACTCGCGCTCCACGCCAAGCCATCAAAAATCGCTGGAAAGGGCCCTTGCCATCGATAGCATCCTCAACACCCACCACCCACCCTACCACCCACCACGTTTCTTTTCTCCTTTCCTCTCCCCTCCTCTTCTCTCCTCTCCTCGCCACCTGTCTACAATGCCAGCCCCCACGGCGCTGCAACGCGTCCCGGACACGCTTCCTGCCGACGACCTTACCATGGACGACGCCGCCGCCATGCCCCTCCCCGAAGACGACTCCTCGGCCCCTCTTCTCGACATGGATACGGCTAGCCCTCCAGTGCAGCCTCCCGCCAACGCCTCTCCCTCCGATGATACTCCCACTACCGACGAGACTGGTCGACCCCACTTCGCTCCCACCACCAGCAGTAGCATACCTTTGTCCTTTAGGCGAGACTTACGAAAAGTCCCTGTCCCTCCCCACCGTCTATCGCCCCTCAAGACCACCTGGCCCAAAATATACCCTCCGCTTGTCGAACATCTAAAACTACAGGTTCGGATGAATACGAAGAGCAAGAGCGTTGAATTGCGGACAAGTAGCGCCACTACCGACCCAGGCGCTTTGCAGAAGGGAGAGGATTTCGTAAAGGCCTTTTGCCTGGGCTTTGATGTCGACGATGCCATCGCTTTACTGCGTCTAGACGACCTCTTCATAGAGACCTTTGAGATAAAGGACGTAAAAACCCTAACCGGCGACCATCTCTCGGTCAGTCCTCCCGCCGCATTTGCACGTCTAGACAGCCACTGACAAGGACAATACAGCGAGCCATTGGCAGAATTGCAGGCCAGGGAGGCAAGACCAAATTTGCTATCGAGTGAGTTGTTACTCTGCTATAGAGAGAGGTTTGAATGGGTCTAACAATCCCTCCAGGAACGCCTCCCGTACGCGAGTCGTGCTGGCCGATTCGAAGATACACATTCTGGGCGGCTTCAAAAACATTCATGTTGCCCGTGAGGCAATTGTTTCGCTCATTTTGGGGGCCCAGCCGGGCAAGGTCTATGGGAACCTGCGCACCGTGGCAGGCCGGATGAAGGAAAGGTTTTAAGCGTGCTAGGCATGGGTTTTAGACGGGCGAAAGCTGCATTTCAACGGCGTTTACGGGCTGGTTAGATTTGACCACACGGGCGAAATTACCATTTTTGCGTATGACGAATGAGGGGTTTAGAGTGGTTTGAACAACTGCTGGCCTTGAAAATTATGTTAAGCATCAGGGAAATGCTCACAATTCACAATGATTTATGATAAAATTTACGTTTCGCATACCTGTCATGGGGCCCCCCTAAAATAAGGAAACAAAATTCAACAGCATTTACCCCACAATCCAGCCAAAAAATGGTCTGTTACTATCCACAGCCTCCAATATTCGCCCAGTTCCTTGTGATGATGTGATAGGTTTTGGGCCTTGCCCGAGGAGGTGTTCTAATGTTCCTACCACCCTTAAATAGGCCCGTGAAACCCTTGATGACATTGACTGCAGAACGGTGAGGATCCCACCCTCCTACACGTATACACAGGCACCCTCACCATGGCGTCCTCGCTGAACGTCATCGCACTCGTTTCTGGCGGCAAGGATTCCTTCTTCTCTATCTTGCATTGCCTAGCCAATGGTCATAAGGTCGTTGCGCTAGCGAACCTTCACCCGCCGGTTGGTGACGATGAGGACATGAACAGTCACATGTACCAGACGGTCGGCCATTCGATCATTCCACTGTATGAGGAAGCGCTTGAAATCCCACTGCATCGCCAGGAGATCCGCGGTACGGCTATTAATCAGAGGAGGGACTACGCTCTGCAGCATGATGACGAGACCGAGTCGCTCGTTCCGCTGCTGGAGAAGGTGAAGAGGGCGCACCCAGAAACCAACGCCGTGTCTACCGGCGCCATCTTCTCGAACTACCAGCGAACGCGTGTCGAGAATGTGGCCGTGAGGCTTGGTCTCACACCCCTATCCTATCTCTGGCAATATCCCATCCTTCCACCCTACATCCAGTCGAGCCTGCTCAACGACATGCGCACCGTTGGCCAAGATGCGAGAATCATCAAGGTGGCCTCTTATGGGCTGTATGATGGCTTTCTATGGGAGAACGTTGCTCACCCGAGGACTGTAGCACGTATGAAGAAGGCAATCGGACCATTCAGCGAGGGTGCCGATGGGGCTTTGCTTGGGGAGGGAGGGGAGTTTGAAACACTCGCCATTGATGGACCCTCGGTTCTGTGGAAAAAGAGAATAGATATCGAGCAGGATGTAGTGGTCAGAGAATCTAGTGGTACAGCGTACTGGAAAGGCAAAAACGCGAAACTCGTGTTGAAAGAGGCAGATAATACCGCTCTTGATCATCTGAGGAGAGTGCCGCTATATGATGAGGAATTTGCCAGCATTCTTACTGCTGGACTGCAGCCCAAACAAACATTTCAGAGCAAGGTTCAGGTGAACAGTTTAGGGTCGGGTCTTCCAACGAACCAACACTCCAAAAATGGATCGGTATCTGTATTCAACAACATCACAGGTGAAACAGTACCTAAGTTGACTCCAGGGAGCATTCAGCACGAATTTGCCAATATTGTATGCCGACTCAACCAATGGCTCCGTCTCAACGACTCTAAGATCAGTTCAGTCTCACATTGCACACTGCTCCTCCGCGATATGGACGACTTTGTTTCCATCAATGACATTTACGGAAAGGTATTCAACTTCACCAATCCCCCGAGCCGGGTTACCGTAGCTGCCGGGGAATGGATGCCCAGTCCTTACAGCATCATGCTGTCCGTCCTGGTAAATCATAGAGAGGAGAGAATTGGACTTCATGTACAAAGCCGGTCGTACTGGGCCCCCGCCAACATTGGGCCATACAGCCAAGCCATCTCAACCCCTCTCTTCGAAGAGAGCGAAAGAGGTAGTTCCTCGCAACAGACCTTTGGATACGAGATGCAAATTGCAGGCCAGATCCCTCTGAACCCGGCCTCCATGACACTACACATCGAAGATGGATTCGCAGGCGAAGCGCTCCTTTCGCTACAGCACCTCTTTCGCGTTGGACGTAGCCAGAGCGTGCGTCGATGGGTCGCGGGCGTAGCCATGATTGCCGTGTCCCCCGACCCGAGCGTGACGCGGGAACGCGTCCTCCTCGCGCAGGCTGCGTGGAGCGAGATACACAAGACGGCAACCCAGGACGAGGACGAGGACGGCACCGACATGGACCCGTGGGACCGCAAGAACCTCACCAAAGCCTTCAACGACTCGGTCTTGCGATGTCCCCTCCCAGACGGCAGCGTCATCTCGTCTGTCCGTCCTGCCGTGACATCAAGTGTTCCGCCCTGCTTCGTTGTCGAGGTGGCCTCCCTGCCGCGCGGCGCCTCTGTCGAATGGTCCAGCATCGGGCTTACTTCCAATAGCCTGCTTTTCGAGGAGCACCAGACGTATTCGCCGTCCTGCGATGCGACGGTCGTCGCTGAGACGTCTTTGTCGCCTCGGGGCGCTGGGGGCCAGGAGTCCCAGCCTGGTCTGCGCTATTGCACTGCTGAGATCGTGAACAACGAGCCTGGCGTGGGTGATGGCCGTGGAGGAACATGGCAGTGCGGTACGCTGTATGCATCACCTAGGCTCGTGCGGTCCTCGGAACTAAGCAGCGTGGGCTGGGTGCCCTGTAAGACAGTGTGGGGCCAAGGAGGCAGGGAGGTCGATGCCGTCATGGTGGGAAGGGTGGTAAGGGAAGACTGACGGGGATGAGGACGTGAAAGCTGGGTGTGATGTAAAGTAATGGTAGGGTTAATTTTGCCATCTATGTGGCCCCCCCAAGGCGGCATGCTGTAGACCAGCAATTCCTCCTGCCCCCAAATCTGAGCCCCGTCTCACATATACACCATCGTATGCACATGCAAGCCACTTGGGCCTGGCCAGTGATGTGAATTAGCACATACAGACACGCACAGACACCTCGAGGGGACTTGGACAAGCGGACTTTGTATACATCTCTTCGATTCATGGTGCCAGCACTCTAAGCCTACTAAGAACACACAGAGAAAGAACATAGGAAACAGAGCCTGTCGGATAGCAAATTGGAGAGTAGAAGAAGCAAACTTAGGAACTCAGAATTACATCTTTTTGTTATCAGAAGCGAAAATTGCCAGATTGCTAGCAGAGGATGGGACCAGCGACCAAAAGCTGCCTTAGAGTGAAGACAGCCCAGGCGCAGATCCGTCCCGTGCCCGTATTACAACGAGTGTAAGAAAGCCATGTGCTGACGATCACGGCGACATAAAACTTGGCCGGTAAATAAAAACTGGGGTGTTGTGGTTGTTGTTTGGCCATGTCGATCGTGAGCGAGTGTGGTTTGATTTCCCCTTGCCCTTCCCAATACCCACACCTTTCCAAATAAACACCAGACTTGAAGAAAAACAAGGCAAACACAAAGTCTATAATATCCCACTGTGGCCGAACCCGAACGGCCCCGTTCCCGAAAAAAAAGTAAAGACAATGGACAAACGCTGATGCAAAGCAGGGCCAAGTCAAGCAAAACAGGCTGCCGATCTGATAGAGTAACAGTACTAAGGCAGGATATGTGCTTGTGCTGATGCAGCAACTGAGCGAAGAAATTTTGTTGAACCTGTCCAAAGTTTCTTGACAATGATGCGACTGAGCCTTACCACTTCGTGATGAAAGCACCCCGACCCGCCTGTCTATGAGCCGCCTAGCATAACGACGTGAAGCAGACGGAATACCACCTGGCATTAAGAAACTCCTTGAAGCGGAGTGGGGAGATCGTGTCTGGTCGTAAAGAGAAGCCGAAAGAAAAGCGCGAGGCACGAGCTCTACTCGTCCCGCTTCCTCTTTCGCATCTTGTTGACGGGAGAGCTATCCGAGTCTGTCGAGAAACCGTCTGAGCTCCCACTCGAAATGTTGGCGGCAGCTGAGTAGAGGATCTGGCCGAGCATGGCAGGATCATGATTGTCGAAAGCACCCATGGGCGCCTGAGCCTGCATTTCAGAGTGGTCAAGCACACCCATCACCATTGTACCAGTACCATGGGTGCGCTGGTGTTGGGAAAGGTTGTCGCTGCGTGAGAACTTCTTGCCGCAGTCGGTGCACTCGAAGGGCTTCTCATGGGTGTGGAGAGAGCGATAATGGCGCTTGAGATGCTCTTGACGACGGAAGCGGCGGTTGCAAAGGTTGCAGACGAACGTCTTAGACGGGTCCTCGGTAAGAGACTGCTTGCGGCCGCGGCGGCTGCTGGTAGCGACAGGAAGCGGCGCAGTACCTTCATCGGAGCTGGAAGCGACAGCGTTGTCGTTGGCTCCCGAACCTTGCTGGCTGGATGCTCCGGACTGAGTGGAATTGTCACCTGAAGTCTGGGCCTTGCCCTGGTACTCAGATGCATCAGTATCAGCATTCTCAGCCTTGACGGCTTTCTTGGTTGAGCGCCTCTTAGGAACGGGTACGGCGGCCATGTCGTCAGCAGAGAAGCTGTCGTTGGAGAGAGGCGTCATTGGGATACCGTTGATAGCAAGGTCGTCCTCAGAGTCAAGGTAGCTTTCGTCGCTTATAAAATCGTCTTCAGGGGCGAAGCTGAGGAGGTCGGTGCGCTGACGTTTGGTGCCCAGGAATTGTGTGTTGTCGGTGGGCGAGCAATCGACGAAGCTGGTGAACTCGTCCTCGGAGTCAAGCTCGAACAGGGGCTCGAAAGTGGGCAGGCCACCGATGGGCAAGGACTGGGCGGGCTCGACGGTCTTGGCGGCCTCCCCTTTTAGGACGTAGCGGTGTTCCTCGTCACCGGGGCAGAGCGTAGGCAGCACGGTGAGGTCACGAGGGTTGCAGAAGTTGTTTTCAGCCTCGGCGAAAGCAGTGCGCGGCAGTGGTGAAGGAGAAGGAGAAAGTGATGGACACGAAGTGGCAGAAAGGAGGTAAGATCCCTGTCCGTGGGCGGGCGGCTGAATGAAAACTGTCGCCTAGTCAGCGCGCAGCCCCAACGCGCCTGAGCGCAACAAAACGTCGGAAACGGGTTCATCCAATCACTTACCTGGCGTCATTGGCGGTGAAGCAGATCGCCATTCTGCACCTGCGGCCAAAATCTCGGTGAAGACCTCTTCCTCGCAACCTTGCTTAACACCCTCCATCCCCTCGCCCGGGAAGAACGAATGCACAGGAGTGGGCAGCACATCGCACGTCGACGGCGGGCTGCTGATGTTGCTACCTGAAGACGATAGGGGTGGAGTGGCAGGGGCAAAACGCAAGTCACTGAAGTCGGTCTCAAGGGGTCGCAGGAAAGGCGAGTCTTGGGGCTGGATCAAGATGGTGGGCTTCTGGTACATGGGCTGTGGCGATGCTACGGGAGTGAGCATGTGGTTTGCGAAGGCCGTCTGGTAGGGCGATGCGGGTGAGTTGGATGACGACGAAGGCCTCTGGAAGACGACGCCGTGCGACGCGTACATGTGCGACGGTTGGCCAGAGGGGTGCGGCGTAAAGTGACCGTGTTGACGAGCCTTCTCGCCATTGGGATCGGGATTATAGTAGAAGAAGGGAGCCTGTCCCATTGCTTGTGCCTGGGGCATTGCGTAAGAGCCTTCCATTGCTGTGTTGGTCTTTCTTCTACACGTGGAATGTCAGACACATTCCAACCGACGTCAGAGACCCGAACGTACCAAAGATAATCTACAACAGGACTTGATATTGTACAGCTGAAGGGAGGAGGGGCTATCGACGAAGCGAAACTGCGTGTCGGTATCCAAGCGTGATGGTGGTGTAGTGTATTATGGTCGTGGTAGCGATAGCAACCCGAACGGTACGACGTCTTTTGAAGACGGGTATGAAATGCAGAAGGAGTGAGTGGACAACGGCTCGGTATAGCGAGGCCGTCTACTAATAGCTATGGTACTGGGACGCGGTCGATGTCATAGGATCGTGCGCGACGACTCGGGGTGGAAGGGATCCAAAGGAAGGGAAGGTCACGATTCACAACTGTCGTCAGGGCAGACAGTGTAAATGTACACCAAAAGGGAAGATCAAGAATATGACGGCGGAAGAGAAAGACAAGCGAAAAGGTCGGTAAACCCTGAAGCAAGGAAAAGGCAACGAGTGAAGGGCAGGGCCTTGGATAAGTAGGATGGATCAGCGACCGACGAGACAGCGATTAGGTTTGAAGAAGAAAAGATGACCAGGAACAGACGGACGGGCACACGGAATTGGTTAACTAGCAGTGTGGGGAGGGGAGTCGGGAAGCGTGCGAAGGCGCAGCGACGGACTCCACATGGGCCAACCATGAGCGGGCATGCATGGTGCAGGCCCCCTGGCCGCGGACTCATGCAGTGATTATTCTGCGACTGGGAGTTGACTCGTGGGCGTGGCCGACGCTGAGCTTAGGGCAGCACGACGCGCGGCATTATTTTATGCTGCAGGATGCACTAATATTGGGCCGCCAACCGCCTGGCCTGCCTGTGGCTGCACTGGCACCGTGTGGTGGAGGGTCGCGAAATGAAGACCGGCACAGCGTGCACACCGGCATCACAAGCCTGGAGGGCTGCTGTTCGCCCTGTGCATCGCACCGTATTGTAGCACCGCCCGTTGGACGTGGGCGTGGGGGAGACGAGACGAGACGAGAGGAGACGAGGGGAGCTGAGCTGGGCCGAGCCTCGCGGAGCCTCCGCCGCTGTGCCTGCTGTGGGCATGCAGCCGCAGCGTTGTGAATCATGGCGGGGGGACCTGTGTAGGCGGTGGCGGCCTGTGGTGACGCCCTGTTTCCATCTCTCCTTCAGCCAGACGGGCCGCAAACAGACGACCAGACAGCCAGACAGCCAGACGACCAGACGACACGCCCAATTCAGCCTGTGATGGCGCCGGGGGGCCATCTAGCCTATCCGCCCAATCGATAGTGATATCTGCCCGTTGAGCAGGGCCCTGTTCCTGGCCACCGTGCCGCGGGATGGCGCTGAGACGGCTGCTGACCTCCATGTGGCATGTTTGGAAACTTTTTTTTTCTCTTCTGCTGGCCACACGGCGACGCTGACAGGGCCGCCATCCGCCTCGCAGACGCACACTGGCAACACTGGCACACTGGCACACTGGCACACACGGTGGAAGAGCGGCACGCCGAATCGTGGCCAGCAGCAGCGGTGCCACCAAGATGCACAGTACTAATGGATGGCGACCCATTCAACAGCCAGCCAGCGTGCCTGCCTCCGTGCCTGCTTGCTTTCTTGCTTGCTGGCTGGCTGGCTGGCTGGAGGGCGACGTCTCGGGCAGTTGACGCACGCGGAGAGCTGGCGGGGGGCGCGACGAGGGACATGGCCGCTGTAGAAACCCGATCCATGGAGGGCGATGTGTGCGAGTGCTGATG
>Ga0247757_10000055_pt1 | contig 83151 bp, 64 predicted proteins | sample UWRJL126311R4_FD_180929 | JGI IMG/M metagenome (GOLD analysis project Ga0247757, IMG submission 180929) | Plant litter microbial communities from Arlington Agricultural Research Station in Wisconsin, United States - UWRJ-L126-311R-4 | ecosystem: Environmental > Terrestrial > Plant litter >...
CACGTTCGAAGCCCGCCTCGCCGAGGCCCGTGACCTGAGTGCGCGCTTGAAAGGCGCCATCGCCACCGTGATCGTCGGTCAAGACGCGGTGGTCGAGCAAGTGCTGTGGGGGCTGATTGCCGGCGGACACGTGCTCTTGGAGGGCAACCCCGGCCTGGGCAAGACGCTACTCGTGCGCACGCTCTCGTCGTGTTTGGACCTGCGCTTCTCGCGCATCCAATTCACGCCCGACCTGATGCCGAGCGACGTGACGGGCACCAATGTGCTGGTCATGGACGGCAGCACGCAAGGCACGAAAGGCCGCTTCGAATTGCACCGCGGTCCGATCTTCGGCCAAGTCGTGTTGGCCGACGAGATCAACCGCGCCACGCCCAAGACGCAGAGTGCTTTGCTCGAGGCGATGCAAGAGCACGCGGTGACCATCGCCGGCACGCGCCACGCGCTCGATCAGCCTTTTTTCGTGCTTGCTACGGAAAATCCCATCGAAATGGAAGGCACCTATCCCCTGCCCGAAGCGCAGCTCGATCGCTTCTTGCTGAAGGTCTCGGTGCCCGCTCCGAGCGAAGACGAGCTGACCGAGATCTTGGCGCGCACCACGGGCAAACCCGTGGCCGATCCGGAACGCGTGCTGACGCGCCAAGACGTGCGCGCCTTGCAGATGCTCTGTCGCGAGGTAGCGGTGGCTGAGCCCGTGCTGCGCTATGCGGCGCGCCTGGTCAATGCCAGCGCGCCGGACGCGGCGGATGCACCTCCCTTGGTGCGGCGCGCCGTGCGCTACGGCGCAGGCGTGCGCGGCGCGCAGTCCTTGGTGCTGGCCGCCAAAGCGGTGGCGCTGCTCGAGGGCCGCGCGCACGTTTCTTTTGCCGACCTGCAACGGACCGCGGCACCCGTACTGCGACATCGCATTTTGCTCAGCTTCGAGGGCGAAGCCGACGGCATTTCGTGCGACCAAATCGTGCGCGAGTTGCTCGGAAATGTGCCGACTCGCCCCGAGGCCGTCGAGCGCGCCGTGCAGGGGGCGTAACTCGGTGCGTCTGCTCGCTCGCCTCGCCTCACTCGTCTGTGCGCTGCTGTTGATCGTGACCGCGCCGCGCTCGGCCCAGGCCGACACGGCCTTGAAGCTGGAAGCGGTGCCCGTGCTCGGCGCCAACAGTCCCTCCGTCGACGGCTGGGGTGAGATCTACGTTCGCCTGGAAAACAGCGGCTCCTTGCCGCTGAGCGGCTTCGTGGAGCTGCGCGCGATCGTGACGGGCCGAGGTGCCGCGCGCACGTTGTCACGCGCGCCCTTCTCGCTCGCGGCCAAGAGCCGGGTCAACTTGCTCTTACCGAGTCACAGCCTGGTGCTGCGCGTCGGCGAAGCAAAAGTCGTGGCGATCGACGCTCAGGGCGAGGAGCTGAACAGCGATCCCCTGCCGCCGCTGCGCGCGCTCGACCCGCTGCTATTCGATTTGCATTCGCCGAGTCGCCTAGCGGCCGTCCTCAATACGCAGCCGGTGCCAATCCGTAGGCGGAGTGGCAGCTACGCCTATGGCTCCTCCATGCTGTCGGTCACCACACCGCAAGTCAACGCGACCACGGGTGAACCGGTATTGCCGGATCTGGCGGCGGGCTATGCCAGCGCAACGTTGGTTTTGGCCTCCGGGAGAACCCTCTCGAGCTTGCCCGCGCCCACGCTCGACGCCCTGTTTTCGTGGGTCCTCGCGGGGGGCGCGCTGGCGCTGGTCATCGACCGCCCCGAAGACGTGCACAGCCCATGGCTAGAAGCACTGGCCGGCGGTCACGTGCAGAGCTGCGCCGCTGCGCGTTCGCTTTCGGCCGTTAGCCAATTCGCCGTCCCGGTCGATAGCCCCGGGAAAGGCTCGCTCGGGACCGCGCCGCGCATCACGCTCGAATCCGCCAAGCCCAGCGCGGAGCTCGCGGCCACGTTTTTCGGGCTGACCGGCGCCAACTTACGGGTCAGCCCGTGGGGCGAGAGCGCGAGCTACGGCCTCGGAGAAGTGCACTTTTTGGGCTTCAATCCCAACACCGAGCTGGCCGCGAACGACCCGTGGCTGCGGCTTTCGATGCTCGACTTGGCGCGCCACGCCTGGGAGCGCGCGAGCGTCGTGGCCTTGCCCCATGGCCAGACCTCGCTCGACGAGCTGCGCGCCGAAAACGTGCGTCGCGTGCTCGACCCGAACGAGGGCACGCGCTGGACGGTGGTCGTCTCGACGCTGCTGCTGCTGTTCTATGCGGCGCTCGCCGGTCCTCTGAACTTCTACCTCGCGCAACGTGCGGGGCGACCGCTGCGCGCCCTTTTGTACTTGCCCGTGTGGGCGGGCATCGCACTCGTAGCGATCGTGGTGCTCGGGGTCTTGGGCAAAGGCGTGACCGGCCGAGCCCGTCATTTGACGCTGATCGAAGCCGGCGCGGGCATGGCGCGCGCGTCGATCACGCGCTTTCGCGGCTTGTATGGCTCGCGCGCGGACGACGTGACGGTGCGCGCCGCGCGCGGCAGCGTGCTCGACGTTTTGGGCGAGCCCGACGAGATCACCCGTGATTTGTTGGTCGACCGTGACGGGCTACGCTTGGAACGGCTGCGTCAAAAGCCGTGGCAAGTGCAGATCATCCGCGAGGAGGGCTTCACCAATCTGGGCGCGGGCGTGAGCTTGGTGCGAGCCGCCGACGGCGAATTGACGATCAAGAATCGCTGCGCGCGCGATCTCCTGGGCGTGATCGTCAAAGCGCCGGGCCAAGGTTTGAGCTATTTCCCGAAGCTTGCCGACGGTCAAACCGTACGCGTGCGTGAGGGCCGCGTGCTCGGCCCGGTACCCAGCGCAACGAGCCTCGGCACACGCGCCCTGTCCGTCTCGGAGTTTCGAGCACAGGTGGAGGAGCGCGCCCAAGGCTTGGGCGCGGCTTGGGAAGCGCTCGAGTCGCTCACCGGCACCGACGCCGATTGGTGGCCCGACGACGTACCCGTGCTGATCGCCATGCTCGAAGGCGGCGAGGGTCGCACCCAAGATTCTGGGCTGAAACTGGACTTAGACCGGGTGCTGGTGCGCGTCGTGGGTTACGGGGGGGTGCCATGAGCGCGCCGGTGCCGGCCATTCGCGTGCGCCATTTATGGCATCGCTTCGGTAATATCGACGTGCTGCGCGATGTCAGCTTCGAGGTCGGGCAGGGCGAAATCTTCGGCTTCATCGGCCCGAACGGCGCGGGTAAGACGACCACGATCCGGGTCATGGCCACCTTGCTCGAACCGCTATCCGGCCGCGTCGAGGTCGACGGCATCGACGTCGCGCTCGAGCCCGAGCGCGTACGCCGCGTCATCGGCTACATGCCCGACCATGCGGGCGTCTACGATCGCATCACCATCCGCGAATTTCTGGAGTTTTTTGCGGACGCCTACGCGGTCCCGGATCGCTCGGTGGTCTCCACCGTGATCGAGCTGACCGAACTGGGTAAATTGCAGGATCGCCTAGTCGCCGACCTGAGCAAGGGCATGAAGCAGCGCTTGCAGATCGCGCGCATCTTGCTGCATGACCCGAAGGTGCTGGTGCTCGATGAGCCCGCCTCCGATCTCGACCCGCGCGCACGCATCGAGGTGCGCGATCTACTGCTCGAGCTGCGCAGCCTGGGCAAGACCATCTTCCTTTCCAGTCACATCCTCACCGAGCTGAGCGACGTGTGCACCTCGATCGGCATTTTGGAACGCGGCTCGCTGGTCGTTGCCGGTCCGATCGCAGAAATCGCCGAGCGCCTCGCCGCCCGCAACGCGCCGCTGGGCGACGACGGAAAACGGCTGGTTTTAGCACCGCAAATGCCGTTTCAGCCAGCGGTGCCCGGGGTGGCGGAGGCGCCCGCACCGGCCGCGCTCGCCGTGCAGACGGCAGGCGGCGTCGCGGTGCCTCCGGCGGCGCGGCGCCGCCTACGGCTGCGGGTGATCGGCGACTCGCGTCTAGTCGTGCCGCTGATCGAGGGCGGCGGTGGGGTGCTGGGGGTCGAGCCCGGCCCCGGTGGTCAACTCACGGTTCACTACGTGGGCGACGAGCGCTTCGTGGCCGAGGTCGTGCGGCACTTGGTCTCGCGCGGGGTCGGCATCGTGGGCGTGGAACCGGAGCGCAACGAACTCGAGCGGATCTTCCTCGAAGTCACCCGTGGAGATCTGCAATGACGACCGACGCGGGCTCCCCGAGCCTCCCCCCACCCCCTGCCTCGGGCGGGTCCGCTTCGACCGGAAGCCGAGCGTCCTGGCTTGCTCTGTTCGGCGAGCCCAACCCGGTCTGGATGCGCGAGCTGAAGCAGGCCGCACGACTGCAGCGCACGCCGATTATTTTGTCGGTCGTGACCGGCATGATGACCCTGCTGATCTGCTCGGTGGGGGGCGTGGCGAGCACCACGGCCGAGCCCGCAAAGGTCGGTGTGGGCATCTTCCATACCTTTTTCTCTTTGGCCTACGCCGTCGTTACTTGGATTGGGCCGGCGGTCGCGGCCAACACCATCGCCGGCGAACGCAACGGCCGCACGTGGGAAGCGCTGCAGCTCACCGGGCTCAGCGCTCGGCGCATTGCGCGCGGCAAGTTTCTAGCCGCATTTACCTATATTTCGCTGTACATCGTGATGCTCGTGCCGGTCGGCGCGCTGCCCTTTCTGTTCGGTGGGGTGACCGCGACCGAGGTGCTGCTCGCGTTCCTGATTTTGTTTTTGCTGGCCGCGCTGGCCGTCGCGTTTGGCCTCTCGGTCAGCGCCAAGTTCCAAAGTCCCGCGGCCGCCATCATCGTCACTCTCCTGGTTGCGCTGCCCACGTCGCTGGCCGTGTATGGCGGAGCGGGCGTCGGTCTTTCGTACGCGGCTCACGAACAATGGCCCGGGGTGCCCGGCGGGCCGCCCGTTTGGCTGCCCAGCGCCTACGTGCGCGCGGACTTCGGTCTGCCTTATTGCGTCTTCTTGCTGTTACTCCCCACGCTCGGCACGCTCATTCCGGCCTGGCTCTTTTACGAGTCGACCGTGGCCAACATGGGCTCCCCGAGTGACGATCGCTCGACGCGACTACGGGTCTGGTTCCTGACCGCGACTCCCGCCCTGACGGTCTGCGCGGGGCTCGTCACCTGGCTTTCGCGCGACGCGGCCTGGATCTACGTAAACGGCGGGCTGCTCTGGACCTTCGGCGGTTTCGGGGCATTCATGTTTGCAAGTGAGCCACTCGGCCCGTCGGCGCGCGTCCAAGCCCAGTGGCAGCGGCTGCGCACTTCCTCGCTGGCGAAGAGCCTGGGGCCGGGGGTACTGCGCGCTTGCTCGTTGCTCTTGCTACTCACGGTTGCGAGCTTGGCCGCGAACGCGGGGCTCGGTGTCTTGAAGGCAAAAACGCCAGCGGATCGCGACGCCGTGCTGGCGTTTCACGGTTATGCGGCGGCCTTCTTCGGCTTCGTCGTTGGCTTCACGGCTTGGTCGCGCGCTCGCGCCAAGAGCGCCGGCACGCCACGTGTACTGCTGGCCACGGCGCTGTTCTTCGCTTTCGTCGGTCCCTGGATCGCCATGGCCGTCGCGGGCCTGATCACGAATCAACACGACCGCGCCATGCTCATGGCCAGCCCCTCGCCCAGCTTTGCGGTCACGATGGTGCAGGCCCTCTCCACCGGTTCTCCGGACGCAGGGCTGATCTTGGCCACGGGCGCAGCCTGCGCCGCGGCCTGGGCGCTGATCGGCGTGGGCCTGTTTGCGGTCGCGGGTGCCCGGGTACGCACTCGGCTCGAGGCCGAGCGCAGCGCGCGCGCCACGTTGCAACGCGCCTTCGACGAAGAGGACGCAGCGCTCGAGGCGGCCGCCCTCGCCCCGGCCAACGAGGGCTGACCCGTGACCGACCCGCGCAGCCTGCTCGACCCGGCGTTCGTGCGCGAGCTCGAGGCGCTGCGCCGGCGGCTATCACTGACCGTGCAAAGTGGCGCCGCGGGTGAGCGCGCCTCTCGCCGGCGCGGGGGCTCGGCCGAGTTTCAAGATCACCGCCCGTATGCACCTGGGGACGACCTGCGGCGGGTGGACTGGGCTGCCTTCGCGCGCACGGGAGAGCCTGTTTTGAAGCTGTTTCGTGCCGAAGAGGACAGCGTGCTGCGGCTCGTCTTGGACGCTTCGGGCTCGCTCGCGTTCGGCTCGCCGCAGAAGTTCGAAGTCGCGCGCCGAGTCGCCGCGGCGATCGGCTACCTGGCGTTGGCCAACGGCCAACGCGCGCAGGTCTTAATCGCGCGTCAGCCAGCAGCGGCAAGCCCACGCGGCCTAGAGCGCGTCGGTCCGCCCCGGCGCGGCCGAGACGCCCTGGCGGCCCTGCTGCGCGACCTGAGCGAGCCCACGGCGGGGGGCACGGCGGACCTTGCGCGCGCGCTGGAGCAAGCACTGCAGCAGGCCTCCCGCCCCGGCATGCTGGTCGTGGTGAGCGACTTCTTGGACCCGAGCGCCGTCACTCGAGCGCTCGGGCACGCGGTCGCGCTCGGACATCGGGTGGCCCTGATTCAAGTGCTCTCTCGGGAAGAGGTGGAGCCGAGCTACGATGGCGATTTCGCGTTCGTAGACGCGGAGACCGAAGCGCAGGTCGAGCTCAGCATGGATGCGGCCGCCGTGGACGCCTATGTGGCGCGCCTGGCCGGGCTAATCGAAGAACTTCGCGCTTGGTCGCGCAAACACCGCGCGAGCTACGTGCGGATGACCAACGACGAAGCGTTGGACGGCGCGGTGCGCCGCTTCGTTTCTCGTGCCGTCGACTGAGAAATCAGGTGATTTACCCTGATTCGGACTTCAGCCGGCGAACTCCTCGAACCCTTCTGCGCGTCTGAGCGTCAAGCGAGCCACGAGCGCCACCGACTCCGCTGAAAGCGAGGGCGGTGGCGCTCGTGTTCACTCGGAATCAATCACGCCTTTTTGGCGCGCTTCTTCTTGGCCTTCTTGGCAGGCTTGGCAACCGGCGCGGCTTCGGGAGCCGCAACCTTGGAGGCCTTCTTCTTAGCCTTCTTCTTGCCGGCTTTCTTCTTCGCCTTCTTCTTGGCGGGCGCGGCTACAGCCGGTGCGGGTGCAGCTTTCTTCGCGCTCTTCTTCTTCTTTTTGGCGGCCATTGATCCGTCCTCTATTTTTGGATTGCGCAACACTTACGAGCGCAATGGAGAACACTTTGCAATCCATGTGCATGCGCCGTCAAGAAGCTCGTTACCGATCGCGATTGATTGTTTGCGTTTTTTCTCGGCGACGCACGTCGTCGTTCGTCGTCGCGAGCCTCACTCGATAGCGTGCGGCGTGTCCCGGATGACACGGGATCGCGAGGCGACGCGATCCCCTGTACACTCGAAATCGATGACGGACGTGAGCGGCGGAGGACGTGATGATCGCGCACTGTGCGACGAGGCGCTACGGGTCTACCGAAGGTACGCACTGGAGGTCGTCGAGGGCTTCACGCTGTGCCCCTGGGCGGCCGCCGCGCGGCGCGACGGGCACGTCGTAGAAGCGGTCATTTTGGCCGAAAATCAGGCGGATCCGCAGCAATCATTAACGCTTTTGGACAGCCTCGAGTCCAAGCTCGAGACCGACATCGCGCTCTTCATCTATCCCGATTTGGAGCTCGACCGAATGGGCTTCGAGAGCTTCGTCCGGACCGTTCGCGAGCGGGACGCGGCACGCCACGAGGTCGGTACGATTCCATTCGCGATGGCCGCCTTCCACCCCGACGCCCAACCCGATGCAAGCGAACCGGAGCGGCTGATTCCATTCCTACGCCGGACCCCCGATCCGACCATCCAGGTCGTGCGTTGCACGGCGCTCGATCGCGTCCGTGGCAATAGCCAGGAAGGCACCTCGTTCTTCGACCTGACCAAACTAGAGCCCGGTACACTGCCATTGCTACAAAAGGAGCCTATTTCCCTACGTCAGCGCATCGCCCGGGCCAATCTGGATACGACTCACGAGGTAGGAGTCGACACCCTGGAAGCACTATTCCAAGACATCCGGCGCGACCGCGACGAGAGTTACGCACGCATCCGAGGCGTCCGCGCCGGTTGAGCGCCGACGCGCTTCGTGGCCGGCTGCGCTAGCGAGACGGAGCGTGTGCCCCTATGCTGTCGCGAGTGCCCATCGAGCTCAAAGCACCCAGCGGACTGTGGCTGCTTGGCTTGCTCGCGCCGTTGCTGCTTTTGTACGTGCTCAAGATCCGGCGCCAGCGGGTCACGGTCTCTTCGACCTGGCTGTGGGCGGCCGCGGCTCGCGATCTCGCCGCCAAAAGCCCGTTCAAGCGGCTGATTGCTCAACTTCCGCTCGTGCTCGAGCTACTGGTGCTGGGCTTGCTCGCGCTGGCTCTCGCCCGGCCTGCGTCACGGGCGGGGCACATCTCGGGCGACCACGTTGCGATCGTGGTCGATACGAGCGCCTCGATGGCCGCCATCGAGCCCGACGGCCGTTCGCGACTGGCGCACGCCCGAGACGCCGCGTCGTCCGTGATTGCGGCCTTGGCGCCGGGGGCTCAGGCCGTGATCGTCGAAGCCGGTCGCGACGCGCACGTGCTCTCGCCCATGGACAGCGATCGCCGACGCTTGGAGGCCGCTCTGGCGAAGCTCGAAGCGTCCGACGCCGAGGGTCGCATGACCCAGGCAATTGCCACCGCCAGCAGCCAATTGCGGCCAAACGAGCGCAACGCTCGCCTGGTGGTGGTCAGTGATGGCGCGCTCGCGGATCGAGACGCTTTTGCCGCAAGTCACCTACCTTTGGAATTGGTGCGAGTCGGCAGCCCGGTCGAGAACGCGGCGGTGGTGCGGCTCGATATCGCCAGCGCCGAGGACAAGGCAACCCACCGTGAGCAGGTGCAGGCGTTCGCCATGGTGCAGAACTATGGCCAGAAGCCGCGTAGCTTGTACGTCACCCTCAGCATGCGGAACGTCGTCCAGCCGCTCGCTTCGCGGCGTATCGATCTCGCTCCGGGCGAGCGCAGCCCAGTCGTGCTCGGCTTCGAACCCGCACCGGGCGACGCTGGCGCGGGCCTGATCGTCGAACTGTCGCCCCATGACCCCCTGCCCAGCGACGACCGCGCGTACGGGCGCGTGCCCAGTGGCGCCAAACTGCAGGTCGTGATGGCGCCCGCCAAGAGCAACGCCTGGGTGGCGCGCGCCTTGGCCTCAGATGCGAATGTCGACCTGCTCGGTAGCTCGCTTGCGGGTTTGCCCAGCGCGGGCGTGGCGAGCGACGCCTTGATCGTCGTGAGCGGCGCCTGCCCCACGAACGTGCCGGGCGGCGATCTGTTGGTCTTGGATCCGCCCCCAGGCCCGTGCGGGACAGCCCGGGTTGGCTCCCCAATCGATCACCCCGCAGTCACCTCCTGGGCCGAGGTCGACCCACGACTACGCTTTCTATCGCTAGATGGTGTCGAATTGCGCAGCGCCCACCGGCTCGAGGCCGATAGCCCGCAGGCCGCGCTGGTGCAGAGTCGCGAAGGCACCCTGATCGCGGACGCCTCCAGCCCGGGTCGCAGCATCACCGTGGTCGGCTTCGATGTGGGCGAGAGCAATTGGCCGCTGAAAGCCTCGTTCGTGCTCTTCATGCGCAACGTGGTGGAGTTGGCTCGCAGCCACCGGGTGCGCGGCGCGGAAGCGCCGGCCCGCGCGGGCGAAGCCTACAGCTTGCGCGTCCCGGTAGACGTGAACGAAGTCGAGCTGGAGAGCCCGGGGGGCGGGCGGCAGAAATTGAGCGCGCGAGACGGGCTGTGCGTCGTGCCCAACTTGGCCAAGGCCGGCTTTTACTTCGCGAGCTATGCCGGAAAAACGCCGGGCAGCGCACTGTTCGCGGCCAACCTCACGAGCGAGCGAGAGAGTGATTTGCGCCCGCGCGAGCTGCCCGCGGGGCCGGGCCGGCCGCTGGCCGCGCGCGCCGCGGGGGACTTGGAGTCCGCCGTGACCGATTGGTCCTGGCTCTTGGCGGCGCTGGCGCTGTTACTGATTGCGGTCGACGTCTGGTGGGTCACGCGCCAACCGCGCGTGGCGGTCCTGGGCGTCCCACGCCGGCCGGATCGCGGCGTCGAGGCCGCGCGGTGAGCGCATTGCGTCATGCCTTGCGCGGCTTGGCCGCGTTGCCCTTCGTGCTCCACGCGCTCGGGCAGTTTCCCGCGTTTTACCAGCCGTATTTGCGCTTCGAACGCCCACTCCTCGCGTTGCCGGCGGCGGCGCTGGTTTGGTTCGTTTTGGCGCGCCTGGCGCGCTTGTCGGCCCGCCAACACCGCGCGCGGCGAATGCTGCAAACGCTGCTATTGGGAGGCGCCTCGGTGTGCGCTGCCTACGGGGTGATCGGCGTCGAGCTCGGGCGACCTCTGGATCGACTGGCGGTGATCGTGGCCATCGACCGCAGCCGCAGCATCGATCTGGTACCCGGAGCCGACGCGCGCATCCAAAGCGAGCTGAGCGTGGCGGAACTCGGCATGCGCGAGCACGATAAAATCGGCACGATCGCCTTCGGCGCGAGCGCCGCGGTGGAAGATCCGCTGCGCGAGCGCTCGCTCTTGCCGGCCCCCCAGAAGGCCGAAATCGGCCGCGATGGCACCGACATCGGCGCGGCGCTGCGGCGCGCGCTGGGCGAAGTGCCGGCCGACGCCGCCGCACGCATCGTCGTGCTGAGCGATGGCGTGGCCACGCGCGGGGACACGCTGAGTGCGGCCGCGGCCGCGGTGGCCGCCGGCGTGGCCGTCGATGTGGTGCCGCTCGACCAAGCCAAAGTGCCGGACGTGCGCGTCGCCTCCGTGCGCACCGCGCCGCGCGCCAACGCGGGCGAAGCGCTCGATCTGCGCGTCGTCACCGAGTCCAGCTCGGCCGCCGAGGTCGAACTGCGCGTCTTGCGCGATGGTCAGCTGATCCGCAAAGGGGCCGCGAAAATCGCGGCCGGACAAGACGTACTGCATCTGCGTGAAGTCGCCGGCGATCCGGGCTTTCACCGCTACGACGTCGAAATCAGCGCGCTCGATGCCCAGCTCGACCAAGCCCACGAAGACAATGCCGGCTCCGCATTCGTCCGCGTCCGCGGCGAGGCGGTAGCGCTGATTTTGGAACGCGACCCGCCGTTGGCCCGCGGTCTGCAGCGCTCGCTCGAGGCCGCGGCCTTCAAAGTCCAGGTCGCGGGCCTGAGCGGGGTGCCGGCGGATCTGGCCGCGTTTGCCGCGTACGATTTGGTCGTGCTGAGCGACATCTCGGCCACCGATCTAGCGGCCTCTCAGTTGGAAGCGCTGGCCTCGTACGTGCGCGACCTCGGGGGTGGCCTGCTGCTGATGGGTGGCGATCACTCGCTCGGCCCCGGAGGCTTCGGCAAGACGCCCATCGAGGACGTGAGCCCGGTTTCCTTCGATCTGAAGCAAGAGCGCCGCCGCGCGAGCTTGGCCGAAGTCATCGCCGTCGACTACTCCGGCTCGATGGCCATGAGCGCGGGCTCCCACACCAAGCTCGAGCTGGCCAACGAAGCCGCCGTGCGCAGCGCCGAATTGCTCGGCGCGGGCGACCGCTTGGGTGTCATGCACGTCGACACGGCGGTGCAGTGGACGGTGCCGCTCGGCCCGGTGCTCGACAAACCCAAGATCACCAGTGCGATCCGCGCGGTGGGCCCCGGCGGCGGCGGCATCTTCGTGGATGTGGCGCTCGACACCGGCTACAAGGCGCTCGCCAAAGAGCACGTCCAGCTCAAGCATTTGTTGCTTTTTTCCGATGGAAATGACGCAGAAGAGCGAACCCTGGCCTTCGCCCTCGTCAGCTCTGGCAAAGCGCGCGGCATCACCACCAGCGTGGTCGCCTTGGGCAAAGGCTCGGATGTCTCGGCGCTCGAACACATGAGCAAGCTCGGCGATGGCCGCTTCTACCTGATCGAAGATGCGAGTCGCCTACCCGCCGTGTTCGCGCAGGAGACGATTTTGGCCGCTCGCAGCTCGATCAACGAGCTCTCGTTCCGCCCCCAATTGGCAAGCCCAGGACCGGCCACGCGCGGCATCGATTTCGCCGCTGCGCCGCCACTCAAGGGCTACGTCGTGACCCTGCCCAAAGGCCGCAGCCAAGTGCACCTGAGTGGACCCGAGGGCGACCCGATCCTCGCCACTTGGTCCGCGGGCATTGGCCGCGCCGCCGTATTCACGAGCGACTACAAAGATCGCTGGGGCGTGGCTTGGACCGGTTGGGACGGCGCGGATCGCCTGTTCGGCCAATTGGGCCGCGATCTGTCGCGGCGCGCGGACAACCCGCGCGTGCGCGTCGAAGCCGACACCTTGGGCGGCGAACTGCGCCTGCGCGCGAGCGTGATCGACGAGCATGGCCACGCCGAAAACTTCCGGCGCATCGAAGTGCGCGTGGCCGGCCCCGACGGCTTTTCGGCCACGGTGCCGTTGGAAGCCGCAGGCGCGGGCGCCTACGCCGGCAGCCTCCCGCTCTCGCGCCCGGGCGCGTACGTGGCCACCGCCGTCGATGAACAAACCAACGAAGCGCTCGGCACCACCGCCGCCGCGCTCTCCGCCGGCGAAGAGTTACGTCCGACTGGCACCGATCGCGGGCTGCTCCGCCAGATCACGCGCGTCACGGGCGGCAAGGTGCGTGACACCTTGGCCGGCATCTTCGCCGATCGCGACGCACTGCGCTTCGCGTATCAGAACTTGAACCAGTGGTTGGCGGTGCTGGCCGCAGGGTGCCTGCTGCTGGGCGTCGCGAGTCGACGCTTGGCGCTGCCAGATCTGCTGCTCGACGCGCCGCACGGCGTTGGCTCTTGGCTCGGCGCACTGCGCCCCGCGCGCAAGCCGAAGCCTGCAACGAGCGTTGCACAGCCCAGCCTCGATGCGCTGCGCCAAGCCAAAGCACGCAGCGAGGAAGCAAGCCCCCCCGCAAACGCGCCGCCCGCGCCCTCTGCCTCCGCGGCCGACACACCGCATTTTGCGCGGCCCTCGCGCCCGCCCCCCGCACCCAGCGCCACCCCCGCCGGCGAACCAACCGCCGTGCCGCGCTCGAATCGGCCGCCCGCGCACCAAGCCACCGCGGCGGAAATCTTGCTGGCGCGACGGCGCGGGAGAAAATCGTGAACGTTCGCCAACCTTCGACCGCGGCCTCGGCATTGCTCGCCGGTGTGTGGCTCGCCTGCGCGTGCGCACGCCCCCCGCGCGACCCCGAGCTCACGCGTGCACGTGAGCGCCTCGTCACCTCAGCGAGCCAAATCGCAGCCCTCTCCGTCGCCGACGGTCGCACCGAATCGAGCCCTGAGCTGCGCTTCGCGGGTCCCCGGGGCCGAAGCGCGCTGTACCTGAAATTTCCGAACGATTGGCGCGCGCGCGAGCTCCCGCTCCGGGCCGCGTTCCTCACGCTGTCGCCACGCGCAGGCAGCGTCAGCCACGACACGCCCATCACGCTCGAAGCCTGGCGCATCAGCGCCGATTGGCAGCCGCAAATGCTGCGGCGTTGGTCCGACAAACCCGCGCTCGCGCTGCCCTACACGCGCACCCGTTTGAGCGCGACGCCCACCCATGACGTCCGCCTCGACGTCACCGAACTCGTACGCTTTGCCGCCCAGAACCCGGAACGCGAGTTCGGCATCGCCGTCATCGCCAGCGGCAGCGCCAGTGCCGGCGCCGCCTTCGACACCGGCTTCGCCGGCGGCCGCGCCCCGCGCCTCGAACTGTACTTGCGCTAACCCCTCACGCCGGGTGCAGTCGCTTTTGACCTCACCCCGGGTCAGATCGCTTTTGACCTCACCCCGGGTCGGGTCGCTTTTCTTTTGTGGGTAGCGGGCGCGGGGCGCACGCGGCGGCTCAAAGCTCGAAGCGTGCTTGGTCGTGGGCCCGCGGGGGCAGGCGCGGCGGCAGTGCGGGGTTGCGGCGCGGGGTGGAACCTAGAGCGCGCGAAGGGTCGGCGCGCGCGCCCGTTCCAGTGGGGCCACCCAGATGAAATTCGTTATAAAACGCGGTGCATGAAGCCGTGGACGTCGGGCGCGGTGCCATGCTGGACGGCCAAGAGCGCTTCACGCAATTGCTGCGAGATGGGGCCGGTTTGGCCGCCATTCACGACCCAGCGGCCGCCATCGAACTTCACTTCACCGACCGGGGTGATGACGGCAGCGGTGCCGCATGCGAACACCTCGGTCAAGATGCCGCTGTTCAAGTCGCGCTCCCAGTCATCGATGCTGATCGTCGCTTCTTCCGTCGCGTACCCGAGGTCCTTGGCGATCGTGAGCAAGCTGTCACGGGTGATACCGGGCAGCAGCGTGCCGGTGAGTTTGGGCGTCACGATGCGCGAAGACTCGCCGTCTTTGTAGACGAAGAACAGGTTCATGCCGCCCATCTCTTCGACGAAGCGTTTGTGCACCGAGTCGAGCCAAACCACTTGTTGGCAGCCGGCCTCGAGCGCTTGTTGCTGCGCGATCAAGCTAGCGGCGTAGTTGCCGGCGCACTTGGCCTCGCCCGTGCCGCCCGGGGCCGCGCGCACGTATTCTTTGCTCAGCCAAACCGTGAGCGGCTTCACCCCTTGAGCGAAGTAGGCGCCCGAGGGCGAGCCGAAGAGCAGGAACAGATATTCTTTCGCTGGGCGCACGCCGAGCGCAGCTTCGGTCGCGATCATCAGCGGCCGGAGGTAGAGGCTCTCCCCCGCGTTGGGCGGCACCCAATCCCGCTCTTGGCGAATCAACAGGTCGGCGGCTTCGACGAAGCGCTCGATGGGCAGCGCGGGCATGGCCAGACGCGCCGCGGAATTGTTGAAGCGTTGACCGTTGGCGGCGGGCCGGAACGTGGCGATGCCGCCGTCGGGCTGGCGGTAGGCTTTGAAGCCCTCGAAGATGGCCTGGCCGTAATGCAGGACGGAAGCCGCCGGATCGAGCGAGATCGGCGCGTAGGGCGAGAGTAAGCCCCTGCCCCAGCCATCGGGCGCACGGTATGGAATGGTCACCATGTGCTCGGTGAACACCCGGCCAAAGCCGAGATCTTTCATCAGCTTTTGGCGCTCGGCGGCCGGCAATGGGGAGGATGTCGGCTTGAGCTCGAAGCCAGGATCGGACGACATGCGGACTTTCTTTGGGATACCACAGAAGCTACCCTTCGACAGCAGATGACACGCGCCATTCGCTTCTCGAAAGCCGGCGGTCCCGAGGTACTCGAGCTCGAGGAGATCACGCTGCCGGAATTGAAGCCAGGGGAAGCCCTGGTTCGTCACCGCGCAATTGGCGTGAACTTCATCGATACCTACCACCGCAGCGGGCTGTACCCGCTGCCGCTGCCCTCCGGTCTCGGCTCGGAAGCGGCGGGTGTGGTGGAGCAGGTCGGCCCCGGGGTGACCTGTATCCGCGTCGGCGAACGGGTGGCCTACGCGGGAGCCGGCGCGCCGGCCGCCTATGCGGACGCCCGCGTGGTCGCCGCCGATCGACTGGTCCCGGTGCCCGACGACATTTCGGACGACGTGGCCGCGGCCGCGCTGCTCAAGGGCATGACGGCCGAGTTTCTGATTCACCGTACGTTCCCCGTGGCGCGCGGGCAGAGCGTGTTGTTTCACGCCGCCGCCGGTGGCGTCGGGCTGATCGCTTGCCAGTGGCTGAACAAGCTCGGCGCGCGCGTGATTGGCACCGTGGGCTCCGAAGCCAAGCGTGAGCTCGCGCTCAGCCACGGCTGCCACGACGTGATCGTGCTCGATCGCGACAACTTTCCGGAGCGGGTGCGCGAGCTCACGGAGGGGCACGGCGTGCCGGTCGTGTTCGATTCGATCGGCAAGGTGACGTTCATGGGTTCGCTCAGCTGCCTCGAACCGCGCGGCATGCTGGTCAGCTTCGGCAATGCTTCGGGCAAGCCCGAGCCCTTCGATATCGCGCTGCTCGCGCAAAAAGGCTCGCTGTATGTCACGCGGCCCACGCTCTTTTCGTACGTGGCCACGCGCGAAGCGTTGCTTGCCAGCGCAAGTTCGCTGTTTCAAGCCATCCGTGACGGCTTACAGATCGAAATTGGGCAACGCTTCCCATTGGCAGAAGCCGCCGCCGCGCATCGCGCGCTCGAGAGCCGAAGCACGACGGGCAGCACGTTGCTCGAAGTCTGAGCATGCGCACCAAGCCCTACGCCACCGCGGTCGCGCTGTTCGACGAGGTCGAGCTGCTCGACGTGGCCGGGCCGATCAGCGTGCTTTCGGGCGCGGGTCGGCAATGGAACTTCAAGCCGTTCAAGATCGACTTGGTGGCGAGCGCCGCGGGTCCGATCACCACGCGCAGCGCGCTCAGCCTGCACGCGACGCATACCGCGGCCACCCACGACGGCTGCGAGTGCTTGATCGTCCCCGGCGGTTACGGCGCCCGGCGCGCCGCGGAAGCGCCGGAGTTTTTGGCTTGGCTCGTGCGCGCGGCCACGAGTGCAGAGTGGGTCGCCGCGATCGGCAATGGCGTGTGGTTGCTCGCTCGAGCCGGCCTGCTGCGCGCGGAAGAAGTCGCGGTCAGTACCGACTTGGCGCCCGAGATCAGCGCGCTCTGCCCCGATGTGCGGCCGAACTCACGCGCAAGCTTATGTGCCTCGGGCAAGTTCCTGAGTGCGCGCGGCAGCGCGTTGGGGCTCGATTTGAGCTGCGAAATCGTGGCGCGCGGTTTCGGCAAAAAGCTCGCGTCGAGCCTGTCCGCCTCGCTCGGCATCGACTGGTCCGGCGAACTCGACGCGATCGAGATCGTGCCCGGCCCGCGCCTGGCTTAGCGCTAAACGCGCTCGAGCGTCAGTCGTCGGCGCAGTCCAACAAGCTGAGTTCGGCCGAGGTGCCCTTGGCGCGCGCAAGCAGCAACTTGCCATCACGCGCCGCGATCAGATCGCCGCCGCGCACCACGCTGTCACCCGTGAGCTTCCCCTGTGGCATCACTCGGCCGAAGAATGTGGCGCCGTTCTCACCCGCGGCGCTCAGCCAAAGCCGGTCCGGCGTGCTCGCATCGAGTAGGAATGACGGAGTTCCGGTGCCGTTCGACTCACCAATGAGCTCCACGTTCTCGAAGCTGCCGTCGAGCTTGACGTGCACCACGGAGAGCGCGCCCCCGGCCGCTCCGGGCGTCGTGTCTTCTGCGCGAAAGCCGATGTAGGCGCTACCGTCGGCCGCCGCGGCGAGTTCGAAGCTCATCGGCCGTGCGCCGGCCTTCGTGACCACCAAGACCGAAGAGGCGGGTTTGCCCTGCGCATCGAGTTTGATGACCTCGATGCGGCGAGTTCCGAGGTCGAGGATCGTATCGCCCTCGATCGACTCCGAGCCCGCATCTTTCGCGGGTGCTTTTGGCTTGGGTTTGGGCGCGTCGAGCGAGCGCGCCACGGCCAGCCAATAGCCCCCGCTGCGCACGGCCAAGCGCGGCGAATCCACGTCCTCGCCGGCCGCGGTGAGCGGCTCGGGATTCAGCTTTCGCTTGCCGTCTTTGACATCGAGTAACGCGCCGAAGACGCGGATCTTGCCGGCCGACTCCGCGGCGTAGGCGAGCAACGCCTGCTCACCCGAGGCCTCCAGCGCGAAGGTCGAGTCGCCACGCACGCCCGTGATCTCCGGGCCCCAGCTGATTTGGGCGCTGCCGCGCGGATCGCGCAACGTGCCCACGCGCAGCATGTTGCCGCCCGCGTCGGTGTCCGGCACGGTGAGCAGCAAATCTTTACCCTGCGCCACAAACAATGGCGGATCCGGGTCGCCGTGCACGACGCCCAAGTCGATCAGTTTGCCCGCCGCCGCGTCCGCCGCGAGCACGGCGATGAACGCGTGGGTTTGGCGTTTGATCGAACGCAACGCGCTGAGCGTGAAGCCGTCGGCGTCGGCGCGTGCGGGGCCGAGTTCCACGGCGTAGGGGTCGGGCACTTCGTCGTCGTCATCGGGACCGCCGTCTTCGGCGTCGTCCGACGCAGCGCGCCGAGTCACCTGCTCACCAATGCGAAACGGCGCCGGCTGCGGCAATTCTCGACAGCGCACCGGAACCGGCCCTTGAGACGGAGACGGCGCGGGGCTGGGCGGACCGGCGTTTTCCGCACTTTCTGGGCTATCTTCGCGCAGTTCGGGCGTGGGAGCGGGGGGCGGCGGTGCCTTCTTCTTGCATGCAGCGAGTCCCACGCTGCAAAGTGCCCACGCAGCGACGCACACGCTGCCACCCGCGACGGATACGCAGTGCGCCATGAAACGGGACCGATTTTTGCCGATCGTCACAGACGCAGAGAGCCGTTGCTTGAGCATGACGTCCGTCATCGACTACTCGCGCGGCTAGCGCTGAGCAAGTATATGATCGGTCGTACACCCCCCGAGCCCCTCCCCCAGTCCTCTTCGGTCGATGACGAAACGTGAACTGACCCGCCCGTACGAGCCGAACCCGGCCTTGCGCGCGGTGTACCGACGCTTCTTCGAGAAGATCCAAGTCGACGACGCGTGGGTGCGCTCCGTAAAAGATCTCGCCTCCGAAGGCTCGATTGTTTACGTCCTGCGCAACCTCAACTTCATCGATTTCCTAGCGCTCGACTACCTGACCAAGCGCCACCGTTTGCCCCAAATCCGCTTCGTCAACGATCTGGGACTCTGGATCTTGAATCCGATGGGCAAGGGCTGGCTGAACGCAATCCTTCCCCCCAAGACCGTGCCCCGTTCGGTCGAACTGGAAGACGCGCTGGAGCGCGGTGGTTCGGCCGCCCTCTTCCTGAAGCGTCCTCCGGGCATGCTCGATCTCGCGGCTGGCGCCAGTGGCGGGCGAGGGCTGCAAGAGGGGGATGGCCTGGTGCGCACGCTGTTCGAGCTTCAGCGCAAGCGTGAGCGCCCGATTTTGCTCGTGCCGCAGGTGTTCGTGTGGACCAAGTTCCCGGACTCGCGCGGCACCGAGCCGTTCGACTTCATCCTGGGTCCGCGCGAATGGCCGAGCCCACTGCGCACGGTTGCGCAGTTTTTGTACAACTACAAACACGTCGAGCTGAAGCTGGGCGAGCCCATCGAACTGGCGAAGTTCTTGGCCGACAACCCGGGCAGCCCCGACCCGGTATTGGTGCGGCGCCTGACGTATGCCGTCTTGGGCCGGCTCGAACGCGAACGGCGCAGCGTGACCGGCCCCGCCGACAAGCCGCCCGAGCGCGTCCGCCAAGAGATCATTCGCAGCCCCAAGATGCGCGCGGTGATCGACGACCTGGCCGACGAACGCACCGACAAATACATGCTGCGCCAGCGCGCGCTGGAGATGCTCCGCGAGCTCCAAGCCACGCCCGATCGCACCACGATCAAAGCGCTGGAAGTGATCTTCGACCGCGTATTTACGCGCATCTACGCCGGCATCGAGTTCAACAAGAGCGATATCGAGCGTTTGCGCAATGCGGCCAAGGCCGGCGTGCTCGTGCTCTTGCCCAGCCACAAGAGCCACATCGATTACCTGATCCTGAGCTACATCTTCAATCAGCACAATTTGCCGCTGCCCGTGATCGCGGCGGGCGACAATTTGAACTTCTTCCCGATGGGCGCCGTGTTTCGGCGCGGCGGCGCGTTCTTCATTCGCCGCTCGTTTCGTGGTGATCGCTTGTACGCCGCGGTCGTCGACGCCTACGTGCGCCGCTTACTGCGCAGCGGCTACCCGGTCGAGCTCTTCCTGGAAGGCGGGCGTAGCCGCACCGGAAAGCTGCTGGCACCCAAATTCGGTCTGCTCAACATGGTCGCGGACGCGGCACTGGCGATTCCGGATCAGGAGTGCTTCTTCGTGCCGATCAGCATTGGCTACGAACGCGTGATCGAGGCGCAAGGCTACGAGCGAGAGCTGCGCGGCGGGGAGAAGACCAAGGAAGATGCCGCCGGCCTACTGAAGAGCAGTGAGCTTTTGCGGCACCGTTACGGCACGATCAACATGCAGGTCGGGCAAATCCTGACCTTCGGCGAAATTCGTCGCGAGATCGAGCTAGCCGCCGATACCGCGCTCACGCCGGCCAAGCGACGCTCGCTGGTCACGCGCCTCGGCAATCGCGTCATGGACGAGATCAACCGCGTGACCGCCGTCACCCCCGGTGCGCTGACGGCCCTCACCTTGCTCTCGCACGAGCAGCGCGGCATCGGGCACGACGAGCTCGTCGAGCACTGCGCCAAGCTGCTCTCGGTTGCCGAAGGCTTGGGCGCGCGCACCAGCCAAACCCTGCGCACCGCTTCTGGCACCCTCCGCCCCGAAGCCCTCCGTGAAGCGTGTCAGATGTTCATCGATGCGGACGTGGTCGAGATCCAATTTTTGGAGGACCCGAGCGCCGCGGGTAAGCAGGCGGGCCCGGGCGCGACCTACAGCGTGCTGCGCAACAAACGCTTGTCGCTCGACACGTCGAAGAACATCATCGTGCACTTTTTCGTGGAGCGCGCCTTGGTCGCGATGGCGCTTCTGACCGCGCCCCATCCGCAAAGCGGCGGCGGAGCCGGTCGCGCGAGTTTTGCTTGGGTGCGCGAGCGCGTACAAGCGCTGTCCAAATTGTTCAAATTCGAGTTCCGCTTCCGCGCGGACGCGCCTTTCGAAGCCATTTTCGAGGACACCGTGCAGGCCATGGCCAACGCCGGTGAGGTGATCCGAGACGGCGAGCAGCTGCTCCAAGGCCCCGGTCACGACGGCTGGAGCGGGCACCTGTGGCTGCGCACCTACGCCTCGATTTTGCAGAATTTCATCGAGGGCTACTACGTCGCGGCGCGTGCGCTCGAGCTGCTCGAAAAGTCACCGCTGGCCGAAAAGGAGCTGACCAAAAAGGCGCTCGCCCTCGGGCATCGGCTGTTTTTGGAAGGGGCGATCGAGCGCGCGGAGGCCGTGAGCAAGACCATCGTGCAGAACGCTTTCCAGGCCTTCATCGACCACGGCTACCTGACCGTGCGTGACACCAAACTCGACCTAGCCGACGGCATGGCTTCGCGCGAAGCCTTCAGCGCCGTGGCCGACGGAATTCGTGCGTGGATCCCCGAGCGTTCCGCGTGAAATCGGCGAGCCTCGCGCTGCTCGCGGCGGCCTTGGTCAGTGGTTGCTTCAATACGCCCACCCCGCTCGCGCCCGGCTTACATGGCACGGTGGGCGTCCCCAACCGCGGCGTGCTCACCGAAGCAGAAGAATTGCCCGTGCGCGGCCCGGGCTTCGTGCGCTATCGCCCGCAAAGTACGCACTATTTCGGGCGCCCACGGCTGGTGCGCGCGCTCCAAGACGCCGCCGCCAGGGTGAGCGAGCTCGCGCCGGGAGGCGCCCCGTTATCGATCGGAGATCTATCCGCCAAAACCGGTGGCCGCATCCCGGGTCATGACTCGCACCGTAGCGGGCGCGATGTGGATTTGCTTTTTTTGGTGACAACTCCGGCGGGCGCTCCGGTGCGCAGCCCCGGCTTCGTGCGTTTCGAGGGCGACGGCCTTGCGCGAGTGCCGGACAGCCCAGACTACGTGCGCCTCGATATCGGTCGGCAATGGCTCTTACTGCGCTCGCTGCTCACCTCGCCGGAAATCGGCGTGCAATTCATGTTCGTGTGCCACGAGATCGAAGCCTTGTTGATCGACCACGCGCGCGCGCTCGGCGAGCCTGACGCGCTGATCTGGCAAGCCGAAACCGTGATGCTCGAGCCGAGCGACAGCCTGCGCCACGACGACCACGTACACCTGCGCATCGCCTGCTCACCCGAAGAAGCCATCGCGGGCTGTAGCGGCGGCGGTCCGCGCTGGCAATGGTTGCCTCCTTACCCGCCGGTTCGAGCCCTCGAAACTCGAGACTGGGAAGCGATCGCAAAAGACGACCCGTTCCAGCTCGTCGCACGCGAAACTCTCGAGATCGAGCCATCGGAACAGGCGCGTGGCTTCTAGCGTTCGCATCGGGCGCGGCCAGTTGCTGCGCGGCGACTGCCTGGAGGTCCTGAGCGAACTCGAATCCGCACCGCACGAGGGCTTCGACTTGGCGTACATGGATCCGCCGTTCAACGCCGGGGGTGAACGGGGCGCTCGGCAGAAAAAGGGCGAACGAGTCTCGGGCGAGCTCGCCTACAAGGACGCTTGGGGCGGACTCGACGGGTTTCTGGCCATGCTCGAGCCGCGCTTGGTTGCGGTGCGCGAAGCGCTGAGTCCGGTGGGCAGCTTGTGGCTACACCTCGATCACCGCGCCGTACATGACGCGAAGGTCGTAGCCGATCGCGTATTCGGGCGCGCGTCTTTCCAAGGCGAAGTGGTCTGGGTGCCGGGCAACGGCGGTAAGCGCCGCAACGGTCCCAGCGTGACCCATCAAACGATCCTGATTTTTGCCCGCGGCCGGGAGATGATTTGGAACGGTGATGACCCCGCGTTGCGCGAGCGGCACGCGCAAACCAGCCTGCGCATGCACTTCAAGAACGTGGACGCGGAAGGGCGCAACTACCGCGACCGCCACGTGGGCGGCAAAACCTACCGCTACTACGCGGACCTCGGCCGCCGCATCGGCAGCGTCTGGAGCGATTGCCCGTCGATGCGAGCGAACACCCCTTTGATCAAAGAAGCGACCGGATACCCCACCCAAAAGCCGGAATCTCTGCTGGAGCGCATCTTGCGCGCGTCCACGCTCGAGACGAGCCACGTGCTCGACCCGATGCACGGCTCGGGCACCACGCTGGCCGTCGCGGAGCGCTTGTCTCGTGGCTGGCTCGGGATCGATCAGAGCCCGCTTGCCCATCGCACGGCGAAAACGCGGCTGACCACGCTGCACCGGACGCTCGCATCATGACGCTTGCCGTGGGTCGTCGCGCAGTTGCCTTCGGGCTGATGCTGGGTGCGGCGTCATTGCCGCCTGCTTGCGCCGCGCCGACGGAAATTCGCTTACGGGTTCGTACCAACATGCCCTGCACCGATGCGACGAAGTGGCGCGGAGTGGCCATCTACGCCGGCGCACCGGGCGCGGGCCTCGAAGGCAAAGCGCCGACCCTGATCACCCAAGAGTGTGACGCGGCGGGCTTGGTAGGAACCTTGGTGATCGTGCCCTCGGGCTCGAAAGACGAGGAAGTGGGCGTGCGCGTGGTCGGCGGTATCACGCACGAGCCAGACGAATGCGCCGCGTATGACTACGCCGGTTGCATCGTGGCCCGCCGCCAAGTGCGCTTCAATCGCCACCAGACCCTCGACCTAGACATCGCGCTGACCAGCGAGTGCGTCGGCTTTGGCTGCGATGCGACGCGCACGTGCGTCGCGGGACAGTGCGCCGTACTCGAATCCGCACCCGCCGGAGCCGTCGTGTCCGCGCCCCTCCCCGACGCCGGAGGGCCGCGCGTGCGCTGCGGCGACAACGGCGTCTTCTGCCCAACCAGCGGCAACGTCTGCTGTCTGACCGTCGACCGCGATGCCCGAACGAGCCGCGGCGAGTGCAAGCCGCCCGACGACTGCAAAGCCCCGAGTATCGTGCTCCATTGTGACGACGAGACCGATTGCGCAGACTATGCGGAGGGCGACAAACCGGGCATGTGCCGGCTCGGGTACACGAACGCTCGCGACCATTTCATCCCGGAAAGCGTCGCCCTTTCACAGTGCATGAGCTTCGCGTCGTTCGTCGCCAAAGTGCCCGACGGCATCACGCTTTGCCAAACGCGCATGGGCTGCATCGATAGCCAGTTCCCGTGCGACGAAAGCCATGGCGAACCCACGAACCCGCTACCTGGCTACTTCTGGTGCCAGATCATCAATCCTTAAGCGGGGCCGCGGCGCAGCGTGATGCCGTGCTTCTTGAGCAGCCGGTTCAACGCAAAGCGGCTCGATAGGCCGAGCTCGCGCCACGTCTTGTCCACCGAACCCAGGTTGCGATCGAGCGCGCGGCAGATTCGCTCGCGTTCGGATTCCGCTTCTCGACTCGGGACCTCGAGTGATGGCGGGGGCGGCGGAAGGCTCGAGGCGCGCGCGAACTGCCCGCTGATACTCTTGGGCCACTGCAGCGTATCGGACGCACTCTCCGCCAGCGAACGCCAGAGGGTATTGCGCAGCCAGCGCACGTTGCCCACGGCCGGTCCCCGCAGCAACCCGAGCAGTAAGCCGGCGCTCAGGCGCGGCTCGCCGTCAGGCTGAAAGAAACGGGCTCGCAGTTCGGCGTCCTCCCGCGCGACTTGCTTGAGCAGGTGACGCACGATCAAAGGAATGTCTTCCGCGCGCGAGGCGAGATTGGGCATGCGGACCACGAACGCAAAGCGCGCACACACGTCCGCGCGCAGATCATCCAACGCGCGGTTGGTGGCGCCGACGACTCGCACGTCGGCGTGACGCAACGTGGCTTCGCCCAGAGACTGATATTCGCCAGCGTCCATCACGCGCAGGAGCCGGGTTTGCTGGGCCAGCGGCAGCTCGGCGAATTCGTCGAGGAACAGCGTGCCGCGGTGCGCGGCGCCAATCAGCCCCTGTCGTTCGGGCATGCCCGGGTTCGGAAAGCCTTTTGCACTTCCGAACAATTCCGCCTCGATTAGCGTTTCCGGAAAGGTAGCCGCGTTGCGCGCGATGAGCTCTCCAGCGCGCATCGACGCGCGATGCACGGCGTTCGCAGCGAGCTCTTTCCCCGTACCCGATTCGCCATGAATCAGCACATGACCCGGGCGGCCGCCAACGAAGGAGAGTTCCTGGCGCAGCAGCCACATGGCCGGCGATTCTCCGACGAAGCCGTGTTGATCCGGCTCGCCGAAGCGATGCTGACCGCTGAATTGCCCGAACAAGCGTGCGACGCGTCGCACGCACAACAACGCGAGCTGATTGCCGATTTGCACGATGTCGCCTGGCTCGACGATCGCTTCGTCGAACGGGGCATCGTTGACGCTCAACTTGCAGCGGCCCAAATTTCGAAGCCGAAGCCGCGCGCCGTCCTCTACCTGGGTCAACTCGAGCTGAACCCGCGAGAGGGCGGGGCTCGCGAATGGCTCGAGCAGCACGTTGGCACCCGGAGTCTGGCGGATCGCCTGCACCCGAGGCGCGGGATCGGTGCTCTGAGCCGGACCGCGACCTAGGATTTTCGGCTCGTTAGAAAGCGGCAACCATGCGCCCACTAGGTCGGCATCGCCAGGGGCCCAAACGATGACCAAACCCGGCGATTCCTGCGTCAACAGCGACGAGATTGGCAGCGTGTCCGTCTCGGGGTGAGTCGCCGGATCAGAACTGTGATTGTCCACCATGACCGGTTCGGCGTGTATGGTAGTGGAGGGAACCGTGGAAGCAAGGACCACACGTGCGGGCGAGCCCGAGCACGACGACGAATGGCTCGAGCTTGCCCGGGCTCGGATTGGGAACTGGGTGGGTGGGCGCTTGCAGCTGGAGCGCGTGCTGGGCGTCGGAGGGACCGCGACCGTATTTGCCGCGCGTCACCGCAACGGGCGCGCGCTCGCGGTGAAGGTCCTGCACGCCGCGTTTGCGCATCGCCCGAGCATTCGGCAGCGCTTCCTGGCGGAAGGCTACGCCGCCAACAAAGTCGATCACCCGGATGCCGTCGCGGTCTTGGATGAAGGCGAAGACGCCGAAGGCAACGTCTTCATCGTGATGGAGCTCTTGCGGGGAGAATCCTTACTCGAGCGCTTGCAGGCACACGGGCCGCTGGCCAAGGGCCAGGTGGTGTCGATTGCCCTGCGCGTGCTGGATGTGCTGGGCCGTGCGCACGATCGCGGCGTCGTGCACCGCGATATCAAGCCGGGCAACTTGTTCCAGACCGAAGACGGCACGATCAAAGTGCTCGATTTCGGCATTGCACGCGTCGAGGGTGGTCCCGGGGCGTTCAGCACGCGGCCCGGAACCACGCTCGGCACTCCCGCGTTCATGGCTCCGGAGCTTGCCGCGGGTCGCCTGGGCGAGTTGGACGCACTCACCGATCTGTGGGCGCTCGGGGCGACGATGTTTCAGCTGCTCACGGGCGACACCGTTCACCCGTCGGATACCGACATGCAGTTGCTCGTATTGGCCGCAACCCGTCCTGCACGTTCGCTCGCAACGCTGCGGCCCGAGCTCGAACCATGGCTGGTCAAGGTGGTCGATCGCGCGCTGGCCTTCGATCGACGCGCGCGCTGGCCCAACGCCCGCGCAATGAGCGCGGCTTTGTCCGAGCCCGCCCTGCGCGCGGGCTGGATCAGCGCACACCCTGGCTCGACCTCGGACCCGAGCGCGATCGAGACGGCGCCCGAAATGGCGTTGCCTCCATCTCGACCCGCGCCTCGCCCACCTTGGAGCCGCGTACTGAGCTGGGCCCTGGCTTCGCTGCTCGTGCTCGCGATCGCGGGCTCCGTGCTCGCGATCCAGCGCCGTTACGGCTACACGCCACCAAAGACTTCGGCCGTCGCGCCCGTGGAGCACGCGCCGATTCAAATCGTGTCCGGCGGCCGCGCGAGCGAAGAGCGAAGCGATCAGCCGTCCCTTGGCGGGCCTCCGGGGCCGCCAAGGGCGGTCGCCCCGCGGCCCAGTGCATCGCAAGCCCCGCCCGCCGCGCGCTTGGCCAAGGCGCATCCAAGCGCGATTCGTGAGCCCGCGGTGCCGCCCCTACCTTCTGCCCATCCTGCCAACCCGCTCTTCTTTCCGAGGCAGTGATCCAAGAGGCGGCGCGCTCGCTAAAGCCGCACAAGCGCCCACAAAAAAGCAGAACCCGGACTGCGTAAGCGATCCGGATTCCGTCCCCCCCGCGTCGCTGCCGTGCGCCCTATCCCCCCGACGACGCGGTACCCCCCGACAGCGAGACCACTTAGAGCAACCCGCGTGCCAGCCCGAACCGAGCCCGACGTTCGCGAGAACGCCGATAAAAGCGCTGGTTTCTTGCCAGCCCGGGTCGCTCGAGCGGGCGAGCCTCGCACATCCGTGCGCACGCCGGTGCGCACGCAGCGGCTCTCAGGTTCCGCGTAGCTCACCCGCGAGCGCCGCAAACTGGTCCAAGGCAGCGGGGTTCGCGAGCGTGTCTCGGCTGGCGACGCTTTCGGGAGGCGCGCCGAGCAGCAAGCGCTTCACCGGGATCTCCAACTTTTTTCCGTTCAAGGTTCGCGGCACGGCCGGCACACTCACGATCTGATCCGGCACGTGCCGAGGCGAGAGCTCCGATCGCACCTGCGCCGCGATCCGGCGCCGCAGCGCGTGGTCGAGTCCAGCGCCCGGGGCCAACACGACGAACAGATAGAGCGTGCCCGTTGCGTCCGACAAGGAGCCCGTGTCCACGACCAAACTGTCGGCGATCTCCGGGATCTGCTCGACCACTCGATAGAATTCACTGGTGCCCATCCGCACGCCACCGCGATTCAACGTCGAATCGGAGCGGCCGTAGATCACGGCCGCTCCCGTGGGGGTGATTTTGATCCAATCGCCGTGCCGCCAGATACCGGGGTAGACGGAGAAGTAGCTGTCGGTGAAGCGCGCGCCGTCGCGGTCACCCCAGAAGTAGATCGGCATGGCCGGAAACGGCGCGCTCAAGACCAGCTCGCCGACTTCACCGATCACGCTTCGACCGGCCTCGTCGAAGGCTTCGATCTTGGCGCCGAGACCGCGACATTGGATCTCGCCCGCGTGCACCGGCAAGAGCGGGCACGACAGCAAGAACGCCGTGCACACGTCACTGCCACCGCTCACCGAACCCAGCAGCAACTGCTCGGAGACATGCGCATACACCCAGCCGAAACCCGAGGCGGGCAGTGGCGCCCCGGTGGTACCGAGTCCACGAATTGCGCTCAAATCATGGTGTTTGCGCGGTTCGGTGCCCGCTTTTTGACACGCGAGCAAGTACGGCGCGCTGGTGCCGAAGTAACTGATGCGCTCTTCCTGAGCCAACTTCCACAAGGCGAGCATACCGGGATGAGCGGGACTGCCGTCGTACAGGACGACGGTGGCGCCCACGAGCAGCCCGGACACGAGCATGTTCCACATCATCCAACCGGTCGTGGAAAACCAGAAGAATACGTCGTCTTCTCCGAGATCCAGGTGCAGCGCCAGAGCCTTCAAGTGCTCGAGCAGCATCCCGCCGTGACCGTGGACGATCGCCTTGGGCGCGCCCGTCGTGCCCGACGAGTACAAGATCCAGATCGGGTGCTCGAACGGCACGGCCTCGAACGCGAGCGGCTCGGCCTCGGAGAGCAGTTCGTCGAATGAGATCGAGTTCGGCAGAGCGGCAGCGCCCTCACCCACGCACACCGTGCCGCGCAAACTGGGTAGTCCACGGGCGATCTGCTCGACCTCCGCCGCGCGCTCGAAGACTTTGCCGCCGTACTGGTAGCGAGTGACCGTGATCAGCACGCTGGGCTCGATTTGCCGGAAGCGCTCCAGCACACTGCTGACCCCGAACTCGGGCGCGCAGCTCGACCAAATCGCGCCCAGGCTGACCGTGGCAAGGAACGCAATCACGGCCTCGCCCCCGTTCGGCAACAAGCCGGCAACGCGGTCGCCGCGCTGCACGCCTAGCCGACGCAGACCCGCCCGCGCGCGCGCCACGTCGTCGGCCAATTGCGCGCGCGTCCAGGTCCGGCGCGCACCGTGCTCGGCGCGCGCGACCAGCGCAATGCGCTCGTCACGCCCGCGCAGCGCGTGCTCGGCGTAGTTGAGCGTGGCCCCCTCGAACCAGTGCGCAAAGGGCAGCTCACCGCTCGGCCCCGGCTCGCCCGGGGCGTGAAAGTGCACTTGGAAATAATCGGCAATCGACCGCCAGAACTCGCCGGGCGCGCGCACCGACCAGGCGTAGAGCAAGTCATACGCGGCGAAGTCGAGCCCGCGCGTGCGCCGCAAAAAGCGCAGGTAGTCCGCGATGCGGCTGGCCTCTCGCTGTGCCGCGCTCGGCTGCCACAGCAAATCGCCTTCGCTCACCTCGCCGGTCATCGCCACAGTTTGGCATTGGGCCGGGAGTGAGTCAGCTACCGAGGACGCCTAATGCAAAAGACCTACCACTAGTGCTAAATTGTTCGCGCCGATGCAAAACCCGCTCCTCGACCTGACCTTCCCTGTCCCTTTCGACGCCATCCGTGCAGAGCACATTCAGCCCGCCGTGCGTAGCTTGCTCGCCGAGTCGAACGCCGCCTTCGATGCCATCGCCAACGGCACCGGCCCATACAACTACGACTCGACCCTCGGCGCCCTGGAGCGCGCCTCCGAAAAGCTGGAAGTGGTGATGTCGCTAGTCGAACACCTGGAGAGCGTGAGCACGACCCCCGCGCTGCGTGAGGCATACAACGCGGTGCTGCCCGACGTGAGCGCGCTGTGGTCGAGCATTCCGCTCAACCCCGGTCTGTGGCGCGCCTTGAACGAATTTTCGAAGACCGCCGAGGCCGCCAGTCTAGAGCCGCTCCGACGCCGCTTCTTGGCCAAGAGCCTGGCCGACTTCCGACGCAGCGGCGCGCAGCTGGACGACGAGAAGAAAGAGCGACTGAAGGCCATCGACCGCGAGCTCAGCCTGATCACCACGCGTTTCTCGCAAAACGTGCTCGACTCCCAGAACGAGTTCGAAATCTTGATTGAAGACGAAGCCGCCCTGATCGGCCTACCGGATTCGGCGAAGGCGGCGGCGGCCGACAGCGCCCAGCAAAAAGGCAAGTCCGGCTACCGCTTCACGCTGCAGGCCCCGAGCATGATTGCCGTCATCACTTACTCCGCCGATCCCGCGCTGCGCGAGCAAATTTGGCGCGCGCAAAACACGCGCGCCACCGAGGCCCCGCACGACAACCGCGAGATCGTGGCCAAAATCTTGGAGCTCCGCAAAGAGAAGGCCAACGTGCTCGGCTTTCGCGACTTTGCCGACTTCCAGCTCGACGATCGCATGGCCAAGACCGGGGCCGACGCGCAGCGCTTCATCGACGAGTTGCGCGAGCGCACGCAAGTGGCGTTCGAGCGCGAGAACCGCGAGCTCTACGCGTTTCGCCGTGAGCTGGAGGGCCCCGATGCGCCGCCCCTGCAGCCCTGGGACGTGACCTATTATTCCGAGAAGTTGCGTAAGGCACGCTTCGCGTTGGACGAAGAAGAGCTACGCGCGTACTTCCCGGCCGAGCGGGCCGTGCAAGGCGCGTTCACGCTCGCCGAACTCCTGTACGGCGTGCGCATCGAGCCGGTGACCGGCATCCCCGTCTGGGATGCCGAAGTGAAGGCGTACCGCATCGTCGACGAGAGCAACGTCGAGCTCGGCACGTTCTATGTCGATCTGTATCCGCGCGAGAACAAACGCAGCGGCGCGTGGATGCATGGGCTGATCGCGACCGTGCCGCCGCAGCCGAACCTGGCCGTATTTTGCCTCAATGCGAGCCCTCCATCCGGGGGCAAACCGTCCCTCTTGGTGCATCGCGACGTCGAAACGCTGTTCCACGAGTTCGGGCATCTGCTCCACCACTGCCTGAGCCGCGTGGCCGTGCGCAGCTTGGCCGGTACCCGCGTAGCGCAAGACTTCGTCGAGCTGCCTTCACAGATCATGGAGAATTGGTGCTCCGAGCGGGAGGCGCTCGATCTCTTCGCCCGCCACTACGAGACCAACGCGCCTCTGCCCGCGCTGCTTCTCGAGCGCATGAACGCCGCGCGCACCTTCCGCGCCGCCAACCTGCAAATGCGCCAGCTAGGCTTTGCGGCCGTCGATCTCGCCTTGCACATCGACTACAGCCCCGACAAACACGGGGACGTGCTGCACTATGCGCGCGAGATCTTGGCCAAGCACGCCGTCGCGCCCTTCCCCGACGACTACGCAATGCTCGCGAGTTTCTCGCATCTGTTCGGGCACCCCGTGGGCTACGCCGCGGGCTACTACTCGTACAAGTGGGCCGAGGTGCTGGACGCGGATGCGTTCGGTCGCTTCAAGGCCGAGGGTGTGCTGAGTCGCAAGGTCGGACAAGAATTCAAAGATCGCCTGCTTTCCAAGGGAGATAGCCAAGACCCGATGGATCTGTTCGTCGCGTTCCGCGGGCGCAAGCCCACCGTCGACGCGCTGCTCGAACGCCAAGGGCTCGGGTGATGGCCGCGCGCGCCGCGACCTGGATCGCGATCGCCATCGGCGGCACGGGCGGCGCATTGGCGGCAGTGGTCAATTCCGGCATGCCTCCCGCAAGCCCCGCGCCCAGCGCCGGGCTCCCGCTGCGTCCACTCGGTGCCATCGCCGCCGAGGCGCCGAGTGGCGCGTCCGCGACGTCACCGACGCCTGCGCCGGTGACGCCCACGCTCGCGCCGACATCATCGGCCAGCGTAGCCGAGCCGGCGGCCGCTGCGGCTCCCGCCTCGAGCGAAAGTCCAAGACCTGCCGCGCCGCCACCCGCCGCCGATCTCTTGCCGTTACCGACGACGAAAAAGGCGCTGCTGCGCGAGGAGATGCGCTGCGATCAACGCAAGGCAGAAGCTTGCATCGTCGCCGCGCGCAGCTTCGAGGGCGGCAGCACGGGCGTGACGGATCCAGAAAAAGCCCAGAAATACCGACGAATTGCGCTCACCGCTTGGATCAGCCAGTGCGACCACAACTCCGCCCCCGCGTGCGCCACGCTGGCCACCATGTATCGCGCCGGCAGCGGCGTGCCGCAAAGCGATCGCAACGCGGACGCGCTGGTCGCCCGCGCGCGCGAGTTGTGTCGTTTCAACGACTCACCCGCGTGTCACGAGCTACCGAGTCCGTGAGCCTCGACCGCGCGCGCACTCAAAACAAGAACGGGACCAACGCACGCCGCGCGGCGGGATAGAGCGCACGACCCTCACGGCCGTCGAATTCTTTCTTGTACGCGAAGTGCCGAGCGTGCGCCCACGCGCCCAAGATCCCCGCGCCGACCAGCATGAAGGCGACGCCGGCCCAAGTTTGCGTCACCAAGTTGAAGGCCGCCCAGGACGCGATCTCGAAAAAGTAGTGCGGGCACGAAACGCGCTCGAACAAGAATCCGCGAGGGATCTGGCGCTCATTGCTATAGGGCGCGCGTAACGCACGCAGCATCCGGTGCGCGCGTGCGTTGCCTGCTTCCGCCACGAGGAACAGCACGAGCCCCGCGATTTGCAGCCCCCGCACCGGCGCGTGCCTCGATGTTGCCGTGACGGACCAGGCGATCCACGCGCCAAAACCCCAATAATAAACGTATTCGGTCAGCCAATCACCGATCCCAAGGCTCGGCTTCGAGTAGCGGTGCACGAACGCCGACTCCCATGCCCGGCGCACGAAATGCAAACTCCAGAGTGCGGCCGCCAAGCTCGCCGTGACCGAAACTCCGAGGCCGCGGGCGCGAAATCCGAGCACCGCCCAAAACACGAGCAGCGCCCCCGAGTAACTGACGAGGTTGTGAACTCTCGGTTTCACGCCGCTCAGGCTCCCGCAGAGTCGGCCGCGAATGTCACGCCGATCGCACGCCGCCAGCGATCCAGCGTGAGCGCGTTGCCGAGCGAATCCGCCCAGCTCATCTCCGCCGCTTGCCGTTGGTCGAGTTGGGCCTGCACCGCGTCGATCTCGTAGCTGTAAATGCTACCGGGGGCGGACACGCGGATCACTTCCGGCTCGCGCGAGGGTCGCTCGATCACGATCTCACTGAAGTCGGTAACGTGTGCGGGATGCCAAGGGGTTCGCAAGAGCATGCGACCCTCGGAGCCGAAAATCCGCACACTGTTGTCTTGCCAGAGCTGAACCGCGGTGGCCAAAGAAGCCACGATTTCCCCGGGGAATTTCAAGATTGCCGCGGTGTATTCATCCACGCGGGTTTGCTCTCCCACGTGGCCGAGTGCGTGCAACTCGAGTGGCTCGCTGAATGCTTGGCCATTGGCAATGCCGGCCACGAGCCGCGCCATCGACACCGGGTAGCAGCCCACGTCGAGGATCCCGCCGCCGCCGAGCTCGTTGTTCAGCACGCGACCGCTCGCTGGGTACGCGCCATCGATGCCGAAAGAAGCTTGGATCGCCCTCACCCGACCGAGTGCCCCCGCGCGCAGCAGCCGAATCACTTCGCGAGTTTGCGGATGGCAGCGGTACATGAACGCTTCCATCAAGAACACGTCATTCTCGCGCGCGGCCTGCACGATGGCGTTGACCTCGGCGTGGGTCATGCCCAAGGGCTTTTCACACAATACGTGCTTCTTCGCGCGAGCGGCTCGGATCGACCAATGGGCGTGCCACGGGTGCGGCGGCGCGATGTACACCGCCTCCACTTCGGGGTCGGCCAGCAGCGCGTCGTAGCTCGCGTGGGCGCGCGTGATCCCGAATTCAGCCGCAAAGCTCGCGGCGGCTTCGCTAGTGCGGCTGCCCACCGCCACCAGCTCGCCGCTCTGCGAGTCGGCCAGCGAGCGCGCGAACGTGCGCGCAATTTTACCGGTACTGAGGATGCCCCAACGCAGTTTTCGAGCCGTCATGTCCGCTTGGGGCTGACCCTAAGCGACTTTCCGAGACTGAGCCAGCAAGCGCTCGGCCTCACCGATCACGCGCGAATAAGGGTCGAAGCGATCGTCACTGGGCGATTCGCGCGAGGAGCGAGGCGCTTGAGAGGCGGGGGCACCGGCCCGCGAGGGCGCGCCTTGCATCAGCGCGGACGCCACGCTCGACACGCGCACGCCGCGATCGACCCGAACGCCCGAGCGTTCGGAAAGAGTATCCACCAACTGATCCAGATCCGACGCCGGGCTTTCACTCGCCAGCCCCAGCGGCGAAAAGTCGAAGCTGCGCGCGTCCAAGCGCGCGACCCAGAACACGGTGGCAAAATGTAAATCGGCCGCCGCGTAGGCGTTGAAGTTGCTCGCCGACACCGATTCTCGAAACACCTGCATGTCGCTGGGGCTGGGGGCGACCGCTCGAAATGTCGAACTGGCGGGCGTGATCGAACGGCTCGGAACGGTCCCCGTGTGAACCTCGCCGCGCACGATGCAAGTCAATGCCCCGAACGGGATCGGCATCTCGCGTTCGCGCAGGTGCAAGAGGATTTGATCGTGACCCAGCGAAAGCCCGCGAATAGTGATGATGCGGCGGTTGCTATCGTGAGCGACTTCACGCGGCACCATCAATGCCGGCAAGCCTTCCGCCAACAAGCGCTGGGCGAGCGCGTTGGCTTGCGCTTCATCCGCCAGTGCTTTCACCACGCCCCACACGCCGGGCTTCAAGCGTGACTTCAAGTCGTAAGCCAGCATGCCGGTGGCCTTCACGAGGCGCGCGTACGCCTCGTTGGAGCCATCGAAGCTTGGGGCCAGCATCACGAGCATGGGAATTTCTCGAACCTATCGACGAGTCTAGCGGATATTCCCGAACCCGCCGCCCGGGACCCCCGCCGCCGTCCAACTTAGATAAGTATTTCGGCAAGTGCGTCGGCGTCCCCGACTCCATGTGACCAATCATGTCGAATCGGGAATGGCGCGCTTCACTCACACCCTGCGCCCTTGGTCGGCCCCAGATCCGCCCATTGGATCGGCCCGTCGGGCACGCCCCAACGCTCGTTGGTGAAGCTCTCGATGTCGATCAGCTCGTCTTTATCGCCCTTGTTCTGCGAGCAGCAGCCATCACAATCACTGTCGGCGCAGGTATCGTAAACCGTGACGACGATCGTCTTGTTCCCGGCTTTCAGACACAGATCGTGAAGCTCGAGCGTCTTCAAATCCGGAAAGGCAGCCACGATGTTGTGGCTCTTGACCCACGCGAGTGATTTCTTGCCATCACAGGCGGCGAACAAGCCCTCGTACAAGCAGCCGCTGAACTTCACGCATTCCTCGCTGCCGGGCTCTGGATAGGACGTGTAGTTGGTTTTGTTGGCGCTCTTCCAGACCAATCCCGGCTGATCGCAGCCGTTGGCCGTGGCAGCGCCGCCCGCCGCGTTGCCACTCGAACCTGCGCTTGCACTCGAACCTGCGCTTGCCCTCGAACCTGCGTTGCCGGACGCGCCGCTCGTCGACGCTGCATTACCGCCGCTCGTCGACGGACCCACGCCCGCACTGCTGCCGCCCACGTCACTCCCGGCGCCGGCGTTGGTCGGCGCGCCACCCTTACCCGCGGCCGTATTCGACGCGCCCCCCGTGGCGACACCCGAAGTGCCACAGCCGAGACCCGAGATGGGCACCACGAACACGCTGGCGATGGCAGCGAGGGCGACCGACGAGCTTCGCAGCATGGTCATCATCATGGCCCGGCTCGCGGCCCGCCCGCTCGGAATAAAATCGGCCCCCTGCGAAAAAGCGTGTTCGGTCGGCTTCTCGCGGAGCGCCGGCTCGATGCGGCGGCCCCGAGCTTGGCAGCACAGGGGAGCGTGGTAAGTGTCGCGGCGATGCGTACGCTCGTTTCGCTGTGTTGCTTCGCGTTGCTGGGTAGCCTCGGGGTTTCCGCATTCGCGCAAGGGTCTCTTCCGGCTGACGCCCCCAAGCCGCAAGCCAAGAAAGACGGGCCCGGCGCGAAAGGCCTCGTTCCCGCGGCTCCCGATCCGGCGGTGCTCTCGCTCGAACGCTTCGGCGTGTCGATTCAACGCTCTACGCTCGACAACGGCTTGAAGGTCGTGCTGAACCCGGACCACTCGGCGCCCACCGTCGCGGTGTCCGTCACCTACGGCGTGGGGTCGAGTAGTGAAGTCGCCGGCCGCACGGGGTTTGCGCACTTGTTCGAACACATGATGTTCCAGGGCAGCAAGCACGCCAAAAAGGGCGAGCACTTCACGCTCATCTCCAATCGCGGCGGCAGCTTGAACGGGACGACCAACAGCGATCGCACGAACTACTACGAGGTGCTGCCCGCGAACGAACTCGAGCTCGCCCTGTGGCTCGAGGCGGACCGCATGCGCTGGCTGTCCGTCACGCCCGAGAACTTCGAAAACCAACGCGCGGTCGTGCAAGAGGAGTTCCGCATGCGCATCCAAAACCAAGCCTACGTGCCCGGCACGCTACGCTTGGGCGAGCTGGTCTTTCAGGGTTACGCGCCGTACGCGCACGCCACGATCGGCTCGATGGCAGATCTGGACGCGGCCAAGTTCGAGTGGGTGAAGGATTTTCACGATCAACACTACGCGCCCGACAACGCCGTACTGACGATCGCGGGTGATTTCGAAACGGATCAGGCGATGGCGTTGGTGCAAAAGTACTTTGGGCCCGCCGAGCGCAAGAATTCACCGAAGCTGGTGTTCGCCCCCCTTCCGGATAAGCCCAGTGCGGGCCGCGCCACCGTCGAAGACACGAATGCTCGTACGCCGGGCTTCATGTTCGGGTTCATGATCCCCCCGTCGCGAACACCCGACCACTACGCGCTCGAGATCGCGACTCTGATCTTGAGCAACGGCGAGAGCTCGCGCTTGTACAAAAAGCTGGTCCATGATCGCGCCGTCGCCGAGCGTATCTCGGCCTGGACAGACGACCACCGCGGGCCCGATCAATTCAGCGTGATGGGCGTGCTGACCGAAAAGGGCAAGCTCGCCGACGTCGAAGCGGCGGTCGACGCGGAGCTCACCCAGTTGCGCACGACACTCGTCAGCACGACCGAACTGGAGAAGGCCAAGCGCCAATTGCGTTCGAGCTTCGTGTTCGGGTTGCAGACCAACAACGGCCGGGCGATTCAGCTCGGCGAATTCGAATCTTACTGGGGTGACGCGCGCTTACTCGCGCACGAGTTGTCGCAATACCTGGCGGTCACGCCCGAAGCCATTCAACGAGCCGCCGCTCGCTACCTCACTCCGGAACGCCGCTCGCTGGTCGAAGTACTGCCCGCGGCCAAGGCAGGCAAGCCGTGAACCCATTGTCTCTCTCGGTAGGATCCATGACTCGCTTCATCGCGCTCGGTGCCTTCACGCTCGCCGCCATCGGCTGCGCTTCCACGACCCCAGCCGCCGCGCCGCCCGTGGTCGCGACGCCCGCGCCCGCGGCGCCTCCCCCCGCCGATCCGCTGGCCACACCACCGCCGGCCGGGATCTCCGCGGACATGAAATTCCCGAGCATCAATCATGCTCGGCTCGAGAACGGGCTCGAGTTGCGCGTGGTCACGCGCAAGAACTACCCGATCATCGAGCTGCGCTTGGTCGTGTTCTCCGGCATCTCCAGCGATGGCGCCGAGCCCGGCGTGGCCGCGGTGGCCGGCGAGCTGCTCAAGGCCGGCGGGGCCGGTAAATGGAACGCCGCGGATCTGGCCGAGCGGGCCGAGTCACTCGGCGCCAGTTTGGACGTCGTGACCGACCGCGATGCCACGCGCATCACCATGGCCGTCACCACTGCGGATCTCGACGCGGCCCTCGATCTGATCGGCGCGGTCGCGCAGAAGCCGCGCTTCGCTCCCGTCGAGTTCGACAAGCTGAAGCAACGCGAGCTCGAACGCGTGCGCAACGCTGCCAAAGCCAGCGCGGGTTGGGCCGCATCGATGGTGCTGTACCGCGAGCTGTTCGATCTGCCGACGGCAGTGCACCCCTACGCGCACTACGACGCCAAGCCCTCAGAACTGAACAAACTGACGCTCGCGAGTTGCCGACGTTGGTACCAAACCAACGTCACCCCCGAGAACGCCACGCTCATCATCGCCGGTGATGTGGACACCACCACCGCCGAAGCCGCCGCAAAACGGGTGTTTTCGGGCTGGAAAGGGCCAAAACCGAGCGGGCAAACCTACAACGCGCCCGTCCCGCCCGAGACGCGCACCGTTTGGTTGGTCGATCGCCCGCACAGCGCACAGAGCCAAATCTACGTCGCCGGCCTCGGTCCCGAGCGCTCGACGCCGCTCTGGCCCGCGCTCGCCGCCACCAATCAAATCTTGGGTGGCGGCGTCGCCGGGCGCCTGTTCCTCGACGTACGCGAGAAGCGCTCGCTCGCCTACGGCACCGGCTCGAGCTTGGAAGAGCCCGCCCGCAGCCCCGTGCCCATCGTGCTCTCGGCCGGCACGCAAACCGCAAAGACCGGCCTTGCCATGCAAGCGCTGCTCGACAACCTAGACAAGATCTCGAGCGCACCACCGACCGACGCCGAAGTGGGCATGGCCTCGCGCTATCTCTCGGATAGCTTCTTGTTCCGCACTGAAACGCTGGGCGCAGTGGCGGATCTGACCGCCAAGCTCGCGATCCTCAACTTGCCCGACGACTACTTCGACACGTATCGCGCTGCGATCCGCAAACTCGACAACCGCAGCGTGTACGAAGCCGCACAGAAGTACTTCAAGATCAAAAACCCGGTCATGGTCGTGGCCGGCGACGCCGAACGCATCGCCAAGCCACTCTCGCACTTCGCGAAAGTCGTCGTGATCGACCCCGAGCACGACTTCCAGCCCGGCAAAACCCTGCCGCACGACCCATCGCAGCCTCTGGAGCCCTCTGAGCCCTCTCCCCCCAACGTCAACGTGCCCGTGCCCGGCTCTGCTGCTCCCTCTCCCGCGGCTCCCCCGAAGCCCGCCCCCGCCCCCGCAAAGTGAGACTCCGCCATTCCACACCCTGTGCACAAAGCTGTGGATCGCCGGTTGACAACCCGTTCAGTCCCTCTGCGGTGCCTGGGTGTGGCCTGTTCAGGGCCACCTGTTCAGTAGAGAAATCCCGAATCGGGTCACATATTTAGGGCTGTGGACACTGACGCGTGGCGTCGATGTAGGTACTAACGCCCAATATCTAGTGGCTTTTTGCTTGATCCACCCCAAAGGCTTGGGGTAGACAGCATGTTCACCCACACGGCGCTCCTCTGCTCGGGTCATCAGTAGGTTTGGTTGTCCGATCTCAGTTCGGTACGCAGATGAGCAGAGCGCCTGAACGGGTAGTCACGTAGCAGGTCTTCAGGCCCGGTAGCCGTTTTCGAAAAGGTGCCGAGGGGACAACGAAGCTGACCGGAAACAATGGGCCGGACAGCAGTGCTGGTGGTGCGCTCTGCGTGGGCGTTCTGCCGTGGCGTTTCGAGGAGGTATCCAAGCATGGCGCAGTCGACGATCGTGGGTCAGGAAAAGAGCCGAGTGAAGAGCACGAGCCACACGGAGCCGCACGGAGCGTCGCAGCCAGCGAGTGCCGCCAAGCGCGGCAAGAAGAGCCGCGGCCTGACCTTCGAACGTCGCTACACCACAGCCGGGGCTGATGCCCTCGGGGACATGACCTGGGAAGGGCGCACCAGCGTCATCACCAACCCCGACGGCTCGGTCGTGTTCAAGATGGAAGGCGCGGAGATCCCCGCCGGCTGGTCGCAGCTGGCAACGGACATCGTCGTTTCCAAGTACTTCCGCAAAGCCGGCATCCACGGCGACAAGGCCGTGGGTGAGACCAGTGTGCGCCAGGTCGTGCACCGCATCGCGCACACCATCCGCACGGCGGGTGAGCAAGCCGGCGGCTACTTCGCCACCAAGAAAGACGCCGATACGTTCGAGGCCGAGCTGGTGTGGATGCTCGCCAACCAATACGGCGCATTCAACTCACCGGTCTGGTTCAATTGCGGCCTGTTCCACGAGTACGGCATCGAAGGCTCGGGCGGCAACTGGGCATGGAACGAGCAGACCGAAAAGTGCGAAGAGACGGCCAACGCCTATTCGCGCCCGCAGTGCTCGGCCTGCTTCATCCAGTCCGTCGACGACGACTTGATGGCCATCTACGACTTGGCCAAGAACGAGGCGCGGCTGTTCAAGTACGGCTCGGGCACGGGCTCGAACTTCAGCCACATCCGCGGCAAGCAAGAAAAGCTCTCGGGCGGCGGCACCTCCAGCGGTTTGATGAGCTTCTTGGAAGTGCTGGACCGCGCAGCCGGCGCAACCAAGAGCGGCGGCACCACGCGCCGCGCCGCCAAGATGGTCTGCCTCGACATGGATCACCCCGAGATCGAGAGCTTCATCACCTGGAAGGTGCGTGAAGAGAAGAAGGCCAAGGCGCTGATCGCGGCCGGCTACGAGAGCGATTTCAACGGTGAGGCGTACCACACCGTCAGCGGCCAAAATTCGAACAACTCGATCCGCGTTACGGATGATTTCATGAAGGCGGCGCTCGCGGGCGGAAAGTGGCAGACGCGCGCACGCACGACGGGCGCCGTGATCGACACGCTCGATGCGGCCGATTTGTGGAATACGGTGGCTGAAGCCGCGTGGTCCTGCGCCGATCCGGGCGTGCAGTACGACAGCACGATCAACAAGTGGCACACCTGCTCCAACACGGGGAAGATCAACGCTTCCAACCCGTGCTCGGAGTACATGTTCTTGGACGACACGGCGTGCAATCTGTCGTCGCTCAACCTGACCAAGTTCTTGGACGAGCAGGGCAACTTCGACATCCCGGGCTACCGCCACGCGATCGAGGTGTTCTTCTTGGCGCAAGAGATTTTGGTCGATCTGTCGAGCTACCCAACCGATCGCATCGCCAAGAACTCGCATGATTTCCGCCCGCTCGGCCTCGGCTACGCCAATTTGGGCACGGTCTTGATGCTGCTCGGCATCCCCTACGACTCGGACAAGGGTCGCAGCATCGCGGGCGCGTTGACCGCCATCTTGTGCGGGCATGCCTTCGTTGCCAGCGCCGAGATTGCCGCCGCCAAAGGCGCCTTCGCCGGCTACGCCAAGAACCGCGAGCCCATGCTGCGCGTGATGCGCATGCACCAAGAAGCGGCCTACGCGCTCAACCGCGACCAATGCCCGGATTCGTTGTGGCGCGCCGCGACCGAAGACTGGGACAACGTCGTACGCCTGGGTGAAGAGCACGGGTACCGCAACGCGCAAGCCACCGTGCTCGCGCCGACCGGCACGATCGGCCTTTTGATGGACTGCGACACCACCGGCATCGAGCCCGACTTCGCGCTCGTGAAGTTCAAGAAGCTGGCTGGCGGTGGCTACTTCAAGATCGTCAATCAGTCGGTTCCGGAAGCGCTCAAGCGCCTGCGCTATTCCGAAGCGCAAATCCAAGAGATCGTCGCCTACGTCTCGGGCACCAACACGCTGCTTGGCGCTCCGCACGTGAGCCGCGCCTCGCTCAAAGCACGTGGTTTGACGGACGAAGAGCTGGCCAAGGTCGAAGCGGCCCTGCCCGGCGTGTTCGATCTGAACCTGGCGTTCGCGCCCTGGGTAGTCGGTCGCGAGACATACGAGCGCCTGGGCGTCACCGCCGATCGCATCAGCCAGCCCGGTTTCAACCTGCTCAAGTACCTCGGCTTCAACGACAAAGAGATCGAAGAAGCAAACGAAACCATCATCGGTCGCATGACGATCGAAGGCGCGCCGTACTTGCGTGAGGAACACTACGCCGTGTTCGATTGCGCCAATCGCTGCGGCAAGATCGGTCAGCGCTACCTCGCGCCCATGGCGCACGTGAAGATGATGGCGGCCGCGCAGCCATTCTTGTCGGGCGCGATCAGCAAGACCGTGAACCTGCCCAACGACGCCACGGTCGAAGACGTACGCGAGATCTACGAAGAGGGCTGGAAGCTGGGGCTCAAGGCCGTCGCGCTCTATCGCGACGGTTGCAAGGCGTCCCAGCCGCTCAATTCGAGCGCCGATAAGACGGCAGAGACCGACTCCACGAACCACAGCTTGGCCGCCGCGCCGGCGCTTGCCGTCAGCGGCGCCGTGCGCCCCGAAGGCACCCGGGTTCGCCTACCGAAGAAGCGCCACGGCTTCACGCAAGAGGCGCACGTCGGTGGCCACAAAGTGTTCCTGCGCACCGGCGAATACGCGGATGGCACTCTGGGGGAGATCTTCATCGACATGCACAAAGAAGGCGCCGCCTTCCGTTCGTTGATGAACTGCTTCGCGATGGCCGTGTCGGTGGGCTTGCAATACGGCGTGCCGCTTTCCACTTACGTAGAGCAGTTCACGTTCACTCGCTTCGAGCCGCACGGCGTGGTGTCGGGCCACGACAACATCAAGTTCTCGACCTCGATCGTCGACTACATCTTCCGCGTGATCGGCGTCGAGTACCTGAAGCGCTACGATTTTGCGCAGGTGAAGCCGGCGGAAGACTCGGTGGCGATCGAAGATCCGACCTTGCCCAAGCACGTGCCCGTAGAACCGCCGACGGCCAGCCTCCTGCCCCCGCCGCCTAGCCCCGGGCTAGAAGCGACCAGCGCCCACGGCGCGCTCGACGCCCAGCTGGAAGAAATGATGGGAGACGCCCCCGTGTGCGACGGCTGCGGTCACATCACGGTTCGAAACGGCGCCTGCTACAAGTGCCTCAACTGCGGCAACAGCATGGGCTGCAGCTGAAGTAACGCTAGCCAGCCGAACCGACCACCTCGACCCGTCGACGCCGTGCGCGCCGGCGGGTCGAGCCATTTTGTGGCCCTTGCCGGGCGTAAAGCCGAATGATATCAAGGGCTAGCCGCGGCTTCGGCCGGCACCTGCCGGAGCGGTTTCGCGCGTAAGTATTCGGCGTTGGGCGCGTTCTTCGAGTAGAAGAGTCACGACTAGATTTTGCCGGTAACAAGAGTCAGCGGAGGAAACGGAAATGTCGCAAGCGTCTAAGGTAGCCTCATCGGTGTTGGGACCAGTCCTGCTCGGACTCCTCGTGTCGTCTTTGGCGGCCGGTTACATGGGCTGCAAGAAGGACGAGCCGCCGCCGCCCCTGCCCTCGGCCGCGCCCGCCGCTGTCCCCACGCCCACCGCGCCCCTCGAACTCGCGCCGGAGCCGGTCCCGGAAGCGTCGGCCTCCGCCTCGGTGAAGAAGCCCACGGGCACCGGTGCCCCTGCGCAAAGCTTCGCCAAGTGCTGTGCCGCTTTGAAGCAGAACGCGGCGAGTGCGCCCGAGCCGACCAAGACCTCCCTCTTACAGGCCGCTGCCGCGTGCGACGGCGCGGTTGCATTGGGCAAGAGCGGCGCTGGTGCATTGAGCGCGTTTCAGGGCCTGCTGCGCGGCGTCGGCTTGCCTTCGGCCTGCCTCTGATTTCTTTTCAGTAACCTGCCTCGCCTCGATGGTCCGCGATCATCGGGGCGCTCGCGGATCGTTGGGTAATCGAGCGCGCGTTGCCCAACGCTTGGAACAGTGAGCGCGTTCACATCGACGTGATGTCCCGGCGCGCGCGGTCGCTCGATGGCCACTGCCTCGACCGCGTCGCTGCGTCAGTGTGCGGGCATGTCGGTAGAAATTAACATTGACATGCAGCGTCAATTGGCGGGCAAACGAGCCGTCCGGTTACCGTTCCGACGCCGATCCGTTCGCGCACCGCCGTCGTAAACAAGTGCGACATACACATTCGAATGCATGACCAAGATTCGTAACTAACGTTGCACGAGTCGCTCCGCCTCGCGCATTCGCATGCGTCGAGTTCGCTCGATGTGCGCAAATTCGGGCTTGAATTAGCGTGCGTGCGTATTTTTCCAGCGCCGAACCTCTGACAATCGAGTCATGGTGGAGCAACTCGCGCAATCGCAAATCCGGGCTGGACTGGAACCGCTTCCACATTCATTGTAGACTGAAGATCATGGTGCTTAGGACGCAGCGTTACACCGGGCGTGTCGCCCACGACCTCCACTCCGCTTCCGCAAGGTTCGCTGCCCCGCAGTTGAAAATCATGCTCAAACGCACACTCATCCCCGCGCTCATCGCCGCCCCGTTCGTCTTGACCTTCGCCTGCGGCGGCGAGAGCAGCGGTGGCGGCAGTTCCAAAGGTGGGCTCGACGCGAATGGCAACTACCTGGCAGATGACCTCGGCTCGTTCATCGATGCCAACGCCGATGGCGCGGCCGATACGATCGACATCAACCGCGATGGCAAGCCAGACGGCCCCGCCGTCGACACCCGAGGCGGGCAGAGCGCCAACGCGCTCGCCCTCGATATGGATTGCGACGGCATCTACGAGTCACTCGATACCAACGGTGATGGCTTACCGGATCTGCAAACCAGTCTGATCAAGGTGAGCACCCCGGCGACCTGCAAGTGGGTGAATCCGGTCACCGGCGCCGGCTCGACGGGCGCGGGGGGGGCTTCCGGCACCGCAGGCTCTCCGCCGGTCACGGGCACCGCGGGCTCGTCCGCAACAGGCGGCACTGGCGCGGTCACAGGCAGCGCGGGCAGCGCAGGTCGACCGGGCACGGCGGGTTCACCGCCCGTCACGGGCGCCGCGGGCGGCGGGACCACCAACCCCGACAGCCAATTGGGTACGGGACAGTATCAAGGCAGTGGTGACACCACCGACCAGTACGCCGAGGGTGACGTCTACCGCAACGGCGTGGGTTACAAGTTCATCGCCAACGGCTGGGGCAAGGGCTGGCAGAACCACAGCATCTCGTGGAAGGGCACCTCGTTCGCGGTCAAATCGTTGAACGGCACGCAGGGCTCGGACTATTCGCCCGCTGGCTACCCCACCATGTTCTGCGGCTTGTATTCCAAGAAGCAGTCGGAAGACTGCGGCCTACCGATCACGATCACGGCCGCCAAGTCGATCAAAACCGGTTGGCGTTGGAAGGCCAATGGCAACAATGGCCAGTACAACGCGGCCTGGGATATCTGGCTCGGCAACGGCGGTCAGCTCTCGTCGTACTTGATGGTGTGGCTGCGTGACCCGCCCGGTCAACAACCCGCGGGCTCGGCGGCGACCGCTGGCGCCACCGTCCCCGGTCTACCGGGGACGTGGAACATCTGGAAGGGCTCGGTCAACGGCCTCCCGATCGTGAACTACGTGCAACCCGAAGGGAAAGATTTGGGCGAGCTCGAGTTCAACGTGCTCGACGTGTACAACGACGCGATCAAGCGCAACTACTCCTTGCCGGGCCAACAGATCCTGGCCGTCGCCGTCGGCTACGAGATCTGGAACGGCCCCGTCACGAACATCGTCACGGACGATTTTTACGTCGACGTGAAATGACGCATGCGGGCGCTCACCGCGCCCCACTGCCAATTGCGCGAACAAAGCGCGAGCAAAGAAAGATAGAGACCTTTGCTCGCGCGACGCCGTCCAACGAGCCGCGAGCGAGCGAGCGCGCCTCACGCACTCGTCGCGTGCGACGACTCATGCGGAACCGGTCCCAGTTGGTTGTCTCGATTTACCTAAAAACCGCGTAGGAATTCGTCGCTTCGTCGCTTGAACTGGTGTGGACTCTCAGCTAGAGTCTCGCGCATGAGTTCGGCAGTTAAAGTAATCCTGGGTGTCTCTGTTTTGGCGTTGGCAGCAGGCTACGCCGGGTGTGATGGCGGCAGTTCTGACGACGGCGGCACCGCGGGCACCGGCCCCATCCCGGTTGCCGGTTCGGCGTCCACGGGCGCTGCCGGTGCGCCGACTACGAGCACGGGTGGCTCGCCAACCACGAGCACGGGTGGCTCGCCGACCACGAGCACGGGTGGCGCAAGCGCGACCGCAGGCGCGCCTGCCACGGGCGCCGCTGGTGCGGGTCCGCTGCCGGAAGGCGTTCCGCTCACCCCGAGCGCCGGCTGGGTCGCTGTCGAGAGTAACACTCTGATGATTCAAGGCGCGGTCTTCTCCTTCGCCGACGACACGTCGAAGGTGGGCTTGGTCGACAACTTGATGGATCCCCTCGCGACCAAGGCCTGTATCTCGGGCACGGCCGCCAAGGTCGACCTGACGTGCACGCCCGTCGCCCCGGCGACTGACTGCTACGGCACGTTCTGGGGCGCGGCCATCGGCATGAACTTGAACCAACCGATCGACGCAGCCACGGGTGAAGGCGTCAAGGATACGCTCCCGTACGACGCCACCGCGCTCAAGGGCTTCGCGTTCGTGATCGACGGCAACACGGTGCCCGCTCCGGGCTCGTTCCGCTTCAAGGTCGAAAACGCAGCTGGCGAGTACTGCAATACCTCGGCGCTCAAGATCAAGGTTGGCGTCAACACCGTGCTCTTCAGCGATTTGACGACTGAATGCTGGCTGCCGACGGACATGTCCGTGAAGGCGGACACCCCGTCCGTTCAATCGACTTTGCTCAAGATCTCGTGGCAGGTCGTGACCAACACCAGCGCGACCGTTCCGTTCGACTTCTGCGTCTCGGACATCCGCGCTCTCCCCAAGTGAAGCCGAGCGCCATTCCCGGCGCCTCCTGAACCGACCGTGGGTCACCGACGCAAGTCAGTGGCCCACGCTGCGTTTGTGCGTCGGAGCAGAGCGGGCCTGGAGCGGCCGTCGCGTGGTCGCCCTCGCCCGCCGCCTCATCAGCTCCAATGAAGCGGCGAGCCTCGACTTGTGGAGGCCCACAAAATGAAAACGGCGGCCAAGCCCGAGGGCCAAGCCGCCGTTTTCGGCGCGTTCAGTCAGAGGATCAGTTGCTGCCGGCTTTGCCGCCAGAACCCGCGCTCGTGCCGCCGCTGCCTGCGCTTGCACCGCCACTGCCCGCGCTCGCGCCACCCGCGCCGCCGCTGGACGCGCCGCCGGCACCGCCAGCGCCACCCGCGGCCGGACCACCGGTGAACTTGATGTCGTCGATCGTGACGTCGGCAACGTACGAGCCCGCGGGAGCCGCGCCGCCAGAGCCGCCGGTTGCGCCGCCGCTGGCACCACCAGTACCGCCGCTTGCGCCGCCGGAACCGCCCTTGCCACCGGAACCCGCACTCGCGCCGCCGGAACCCGCGCTCGCGCCGCCAGCGCCCGCACTCGCGCCGCCAGCGCCACCCGAACCCGCGACGGGCGGAGCCCAGTTGAACGCGAACTCGAGGCCCACGATGTCCTTACCGAGAACCGCCTCGACCGGCACGCCGCCCGTGAGCTGCGCCCAGGTGACGGACACGACGGACCCTGCCGCAGTCACGGGCACGTCGAACGCGGAGGCATGACACAGCGGATACGTGTCCGTGGTGCCCGCCGGGACCACGCAGGAGCCCTTCATGTTCGTCGCGTCGACCGCGGTGTTCGAGTTGGTCTGGACGCGGAAGCTGACCGTACCCTTGGGACCGGCCGAGCCCTTGATGTTGAAAGAAATGCCCGTGTACACCGAAGCGTCGGTGCACGAGTTGAAGTACACGCCGAAGCCGTCATAGGCGGCGATGGTGCCTTTGACGTTCAGCGAACCGGCGGCGTCCGTCAACGTGAGCGCATTCGCCTGGTAGGAGAACGTGCCACCGGGGATACCGGCCAAGAACGTGAAGTTACCCGGGCTCGTCGTGTTGGCGACCAGATCTGCGAACTCGGTGATTGTCGGGCTGGCGGGCTTGTTGCCCACGCAGGTGAAACCGGCGCTTCCGCCACCGGAGCCGCCCGTACCCGTACCCGCCGAACCACCGGTGGACGTGCTGCCCGCGGTAGACGTCGTGCCCGCGGTCGTCGAAGGGGCGCCAGCCGAAGCGCCACCGGTGCCTGTGGGCGTTCCCGCGACGCCGCCGGGCGTCCCGGTGTTGTCGTCGCTACCACCGCACGCCGCAATCGCTCCCGCCGTAAATACGGCGAGGCCCAATCCCGAATATCGCAAAACCCGATTAGCCATGTATCAAATTCCTCCAAGCCCGAGCGGGCTCTACCTAAGGGCGACACAATGTGCGCGACCAACTCACCCTTGTCCAGGCCAGCGCACGGATTTCTGGAACCGGTCCCTTACCCGAATTGCCTTGAATAGTCGGTGACGCGCTGCAGAAAGGGTGCTCGCTGGAACCAAAACCACATTTGCCCCGTGGCAATTGCGTTCGCATGCCACGCCACGGCTGCCCCAGATCAAGAATCCGCGCGCAATTCCGCTATTTTTGCCTGCTATTGCGAGGCAAGACCACTATTCGATCCGCATTCGGCCGTTAGACCGGCGCGGCCGTCAACCCGGCTTCGAACCACCGGTGTGTTCGAAACCGCGGCCGGCGCGACGGCGCCGTTTGCCATCCGCTAGCCAGACCCCGCCGCCTTTTTCGATACGGCCAATCACCTTTACATCGGCGGGGCGCGCCCGCTTTGGACCGGTCGCGACGATCGCGTAATCCTCGCCGCCGTACAGTGCCAGGTCGAGCGCCGGGACGCCGAGTTGCGCCGCTAGCGCCGGTAACGCCGGGTCGAGCGCTGCACTCAGCGCGTTCAGATCGATCACGAGTGCGACGTGGCTCGACTGCGCCAGGTGCGCCGAATCGCCCGCCAAGCCATCCGAAACGTCGATCGCGGCGTGGGCGCGGCTGGCCATTCGCAGTCCCGCGGCGAGCTGCGCGCGCGGTCGCCGAAACGCCGCGAGCGCGCGACGCGCGGCTACGTTCGTTCCGCGCAAGATGCCGCGTTGCAACAGGCGCAAGCCGGCCGCAGCGAGGCCGAGCTCTCCGCACAGCCACAGTTCGTCACCCACGCGGGCGCCGCTGCGGAGCAATGGGCGCTTCACGTTGCCGACCACGCTGGTCGTGATGCTGAGCTCCGCGCCGCGCGCCAGATTGCCGCCCACGATCGCGCAGCCCGAGGCGCGGGCGGCCGCGCGTTGACCGCGCGCCAACTGATTGAGCTCCGCCGCGCCGAAACCAGACGGGAAGATCACGCTGGAAAGGGCGGCAAATGGCGCGCCGCCCATCGCACCGACATCGCTGACGGCGGCCTGAAAACTGCGCCAGCCCAGATCTGCGAGTGATAGCCAGGCGCGCTCGAAGTGCACGTGTTCCACCGCGGTGTCGACCGTCCACACCCAGCGCCCGCGGGACGCGAGCACGGCGGCGTCATCCCCAATGCCGAGTTCGACCTGTGCATGCGACTGACGGAACAACGCCTCGAGCCCAGCAATGGCCGAAAATTCCGAGACTGGCCGAGTGCGCGCCGCCATGATCGAGCGGCCGCACTGTACACGAATCAGCCGATCGTGGCGCGCCGGACGGGAATGGTCACGACGAACACCGTGCCCTTGGGCGTGTTGTCGGTGATGCGCACGGTGCCATCATGACCGTCGATCAAACGGCGTACGATCGAGAGCCCGAGGCCGGTGCCACCCGCTTCCCGCGTGGAGCTCGAGTCGACTTGATAGAACGCGTCGAACACGCGGTCGCGTTCGAGCTCCGGGATACCGATGCCGGTGTCCGAGACGCGGAATTCGATCGCCGTGCGCCGCGCGCTCAGGATCACCATGCCGCCCGCGTCTTCCGGACGCGCCGCGTCAATCGCGGTCGTGCGCGCGGAAAGCGTCACTTTGCCCTGGGGCGGGGTGAACTTGATCGCGTTTTCGGTCAGGTTCAAAAACACCTGACGCAGGCGCTCGCTATCGGCCCAGATCAACGGCATGCCGTTCTCCACGTCGACCACCAGCTCCACGTCCTTCTTGCGGGCCGTGGGCGTCAAAGTTTGCGACACATCGCGCAAGATGCCGAGGATATCGGTCTGGCTCTTGCGCAGACTCATCGTGCCGCTCTCGAGCTTCGACAAATCGAGCAGGCCCTTGATCAGCGTCAACAGCTGTTCGCCCTTGTCGCGAATGGTCTGCACGAACTCGCGCTGCTCGCTGGTCATGTCACCTGCGAGCCCCTCGACCAGCATTTCGCTGTAGCCGATGATCGAGGTCAGCGGCGTGCGCAACTCGTGCGACACGGTGGCCAAGAAATTACTCTTCAACCGGTCGAGCTCTTTCAGGCGATCGAACGCCGTCTGAAGCTTGTCGTTCTTGTCCTCGAGTTCGCGAAAGCTTTCGCGCACGGAGGCCAAGTGCATGTTGCTGGTCAAGAGCGCGCGGTGACCGCTGAATAGCAATAGATCGAGCGTGCGGGCGAGATGCCGCGCCAGCTTGACCACCGAGTCGTCCTCGGCGTGCGGCAGATCACGAAATAGCTCGCGCAGCCGAACCGGATCGAGCTCCGGATCCAGCGTGAGCAGCGCCTCGGGCGGATCTTGAGTCGGAGGCACGAAGGGGCCGAGGATCATGCGACCAATGCGCTTGCCGTCGTATTGGATGGCCGCCACGCGATAGTGCTCGCCCGTGAGGCATGGGTAGCTGGCCAAGCCGTCTTCGCCGAGCGTGATGTTCTTCACCCGGTCCACGACTTCGCCGAGCACAGCCCGCCCCGCCTTCACCGTATTGAGCAACGTGTAGAGCGGGATCGGGTCGGCAGAGTCTCCGAGCAGCTTGCCCTCTTCGCTGAAGATGCGCAGCGGCACGCCGAATAGGTCGTAGAAGCTCTTGACCATCTCGCCCAGCGCGTCGCGGTCGATCAAGTCTTCCAAGCTGACGCCGTGGCCCAGCGTCAGTTCGTCGAACGTCTTGGCAGCCGCAGGCGGAATCATCAGCCAGCCTCCGGTCGAAGCACGTCCAGCGCGCCGCCCACACAGGCTTGTAGAATTTCCGGAATAGGCTTTGGATTGCCCAGTTTCTGCGCGACCTGCGCCAAGAACGCCTTGGAATCGAAGCCGAACTTCTTGTTCAAGTCGTGTTCGGCGTCGAGCGCACTCCAAGTCAGATGCAAGAGTCCAATCATGCTCTCGACCACGCCCAACCCGCGCGTGGCCACCGCCAGGTACACGGGCTCTCGTCCCTTGGACGCGAGATCGGCGATCTCGGCGTCGCTGCGCACGTCGGGCATGTCGCGCTTGTTGAACTGAATGATCAGCGGCATCTGCTTCAAGGTCAGCCCGTGCTGCTTGAGGTTCTCACGCAGATCCATGAAAGATTCGGTGTTGTGCTGCGTCTCCGCCGTGCGTGAATCGGCAATGAAGGCGATGCCGTCGGCGCCCTGCACCACCAGCCGCCGCGTGGAAGCGTGAATCACCTGACCGGGAACGGTGAACACCTTCAGCCTCACCGCCAAGCTGCCCTGATTGCGGAACGTCAGCGGCAAAAGATCGAAGAAAAGCGTGCGATCGTCCTTCGTCTCGAGCGTCATCAAGCGCCCGCTAGCCCCGGGTTCCGCGGCCTTGTGCAGCGCCTGCAAGTTGGTGGTCTTGCCGCTCAGAGCCGGGCCGTAATAAACGAGTTTGATCGTGAGCTCGCGGTTCACGAAATCAAGCTGCACAGGACCCTCGGTACTTCCGCGCCCTACGGCGCATGCACGGCTGCACAAGTTGCGGCAAAAACGAGAAACCTAGCCTATCATGGCGCATCCATGAGCCAAACGGCCGTTCTCGTCTGGCTTTCAGCCTCGTCGCTTACGTTTGGCGCGTCTAGCCCGTCTGCGGACTTGCCTACATTTCGTGCAGACCTCGATGCATTCGCGCATAGTCGACTGCTGCGACTCGAGGCGCCGCGGGAAAATGCAGCGGCCTATCGTGATGGCCGCGCCTCGGCCTACGCGCCGGACGTCGTGGCGCAGGTCGAGATTTCACTGGAAGAAGCGCGCAATGCCGCCGCTTCGCTCGAGCAGAGTCGGGCCCTAGGTGCGCTCGAGCGCGCCGAGCACCTGCTGCGTGAACACCCAGAATTGCCACAATCTGCCTGGCTGATGGCCGAGATTTTCGAGCAGTCGGCCGAGGTCGAGGAGAGCGCGCCCGACGGGGCGGATGCCGCCAATTCGCTGCGCAGGCGTGCCGCGGCGCTCGAGGGACCACGCGCGGCGCCTTTCTCCGACCGCGCCCCCACCCTCGGTCGCGAGGCAGACGCCGTATCGACTCAGCCGATCAGCGTCGAGGGCTTGGAGCCGGGCGACACGTTGGAATGGGACGGCATGCAAACGCAGACTGCGCTGCGCGCCGCTCCCGGCGATCACCACGTTCGGGTCGTGCGCGGGGGACGCCTGCTCTGGGCGGGCTGGCTCAATCTGGGCGCGAGCGAGCGTCGCCCGCGCTTACCCGTGCCGGAAACGATCGCGTGCAGCAGCGACGACGTCGGGCGTGCTCACTTCGCGGGGGGCCGCGCCATCGCCGCGGCGCACGCACGCTGTGAGAGCTACGTCTTGGCCCGCCCTCACCCCGGCGGCGGGATCGAAGCCGCCCTGTGCGAGCGCGAGCAATGCGGCAAAGTCGTGATCTGGGAGCACGTCCACGGCGCGAGCCCCAGCGCGGCGAGCTCGAAGAAACCGATCTGGCCGTATGCCATCGCGGCTTCTGCGGGCGCGCTCGCGCTCACCGGCATCGCGCTGTGGCGCGCGGGGGTCTTCGATCGCGGCGAGCCCAACAGCCGCGAAACGTGGGTCTTCAACGGCCAGCAGAAGCAGATGGGCCTGAGCTTTTAGCGCTCAGTCTTGCGTCGGCCAGCGCGTCCGCGCGTCCGCGATCGCGCTCTGTACGCGCGCCTTGGCGGGGCCGCCCACGAGTGAGCGACGTTCCACCGCGGCTTGCGGGTCGAGCGCGAGCGCGAGCTCCGGACCGTTCAGCGCTGGGTGCGCGGCGAGCAAGACATCCGCCGGCAGTTCGCCGATTTGCACGCCGCGCTCCTCCGCTTCTCGCACGATGGCGCCCACGACGTGGTGCGCTTCGCGGAAGGGCAAGCCGCGTTGTACCAAGAAATCGGCCAAATCCGTAGCGCACAGGTGACCCGTGGCGAGCGCGGCTCGCATGCGCGGGCCGTGGAACGTGGCGGTGGCGATCGCCCCGGTGAGCGCGCGCGCGCTGGTCAACGCGCACTCGAAGGCGTCGAAGATTGGGCGCTTGTCTTCTTGCAGATCGCGGCCATAGCCGAACGCCAGGCTCTTTTCCAAAACCAAGAGCGTCGTGACACAGCCGATCAAGCGCGCGCATTTGCCGCGCACGAGCTCCGCCACGTCCGGGTTTTTCTTTTGCGGCATCATCGAGGAGCTGGTCGAGAAGGCATCACTCAGCGTCATGAAGCCGAACTCTTGCGTCGACCAGAGCACGATCTCTTCACCGATACGCGACAGATGCACGCCGAAGATCGCCAGCGCCGAGGCGACCTCCATCAAGAAATCTCGGCTGCCCGTGGCATCGATCGAATTTTGCATCGGCTGAGAGAAGCCGAGCGCACGCGCCACGCCCTCGCGGTCGAGCGGAAATCCACTACCCGCCACGGCCCCGGCGCCCAGCGGCGACTCGTTCAAACGCTCCATCGCATCCACCAAGCGCCCGCGATCGCGATAGAGCAACTCTTGCCAGGCCAGGAGGTGATGAGAGAGCCGGCTCGGTTGCGCGCGCTGCAAATGCGTGTACGCAGGCATGAGCAGCTCGATCTCGGAAGTCGCACGGTCGAGCACGGCCGAAGCCAGCTCGTCGATCGCGGAGATCGCTTCTTCACAGCGGCGGCGCGTCCAAAGCCGAAGGTCGGTCGCGACTTGATCGTTGCGCGAGCGACCGGTGTGCAGCTTGCCGCCCACGGGCCCCACGACATCGCGCAGGCGCGCCTCGATGTTCATGTGCACGTCTTCTTTCTTGCGGTCCCACACGAACTCGCCCCGCTCGATCTCGCCCTTGATCTGCTGCAGCCCGGTGACAATCGCGAGGGCTTCATCGTTGCTCAGCACGCCCGCGCGGGCCAGCCCCTCGGCGTGAGCGATCGAGCCGGCGATGTCTTCACGCCAGAGCTCCCAATCGATGTCTACACTGGTGTTCAGCCGCTCCATCGCAGCGTCAATCGCGTCTGGGAGCCTGCCGCCTCGAGCAACCGTCATGTCTGTTCGCGCCTCGTGTTTTCCGTGGGTTCGCGCCGACGTGTAGCACGAAAACCGCGCGCCGGGCCGAGCTGCATGCGTCTTGCTCAGGCGGTGCTAAGGACCGCTAGGAGGCTGCGATGAAGTCGATTGGGGTAGTCTTGGGGCTGGTGGTCGGCGCATCCGGCTGTGTGACGTACGTCGAAGCAACACGCTTGAACCACGCGCCACGTCCAATGGTCGCGCGCCCGGCCGAATCAGTGGAGATTTACGCGAGCTCGCCGCCCACTCGGCCCCACGTCGACGTCGCGCTGCTGCGCGCCGATCAGTCCAATTGGGACACGGATACGTCACGAATGGTGCAGGCGCTCGCCAAGCGCGCGGGGGAGCTGGGCTGCGATGCGCTGTTCCTTTCGGGCGCTAGTGAGCGCGCGGGCGCGCCGGGCAAAGGCTACGCCATCGACCCCGGTTCACGCATTCTACTCGGGACTTGCATTGCGTACGTGCCACAACCGACGGCAACCGGGCTCACCATCGCGAGCGTGGCCCCGGCTCAGAATGCGATCCAGCTCATCCCGCCGCCGGCGCCGGAGAACAAGGGCACGACACCGGCGCGGCTCAATGTGCTCAACAGTGGCGACGCACGCCGCTAGGGCGCGCGGTTCACAGCGCCTGTTCCCAACGCGAGCGGGCGCCTGCGATGGCCAACATCAGCTCGCTCGGACCATGCGCTTTCTCAGGCAAGAATTGCGCAACCAGCACGGCTCCCTCTTCCACACTGCTGGCGAACTTGAACGGCACCTTGTGCGGCAAGAGCACCGTGAGCGCGACCCCCACGCCGCGCACCAGCGCGTTTTTGAAACCGCCGCCCTCGGCCACCATCACCGCGACCGCCAACTTGCTCACGACGTCCCGGCTCCAGATGGCCAGCTCGTGACGCACGGTCTCCGTCGGTGCGGGTGAAGAGCGCTCGATCACGCTCAGGTACGTGACCGCGCCGCGGTTCTCCGCGAGCAGCGCTTTGCAGGTCTGAGAGATCTCCAGCACGTGCTGCAGGGTCGCAGGACCGCGAAAGACGGTGAAGACCGTTTCGTGCCAGACAGCGACGAAGTAATCGCTGTCTTGAGCGACCACGCGCGCGGAAACCCTCGGGGCCTGCATATCCCTGTTCGACCTGACTCGATCTGTAAACGAATTGGGTATCGGTTGCTACTGGGGCGCATTGCAACTAGCTGCGCGCGCCACGGTCGTCGATCACGCGCTCGATCTCGCGACCCAAACGTGCCACGGCTTCATCGATGGCTTTCATCGCCGATTCTGCGGCGCGCTGTCGCAAAGCACGATCGCCTCGCTCACGGCCGAATGCGGCAAGCGTGGGCGCGGCCAACAGAAACAAGCCACCGACCGCGGCATTCGCGAACAAGGTGCCCACCCCCAACGCCAATGCCGCGACGACGCTGGCATCGAGCGCGAACGTGCTGACCTCGAAGCTCGGTCGCAGCAAGCGCGAATCCGGCCCGGTGAGCGCTTCCTCGTCAGCATGCGGGCGCTCGTGCGGCGTGGGCACGCCCTGAGCGAGCGGCAGCAACGCCGCTCGCACCTCTTGGTTTTCGCGTTCGGCCCAATCACGAAAGGTGTGCTCCAAAAAGGGGCCGAGGTGCTGACGGATCTCCGAAGCACTCACCGATTCCAGCGCGGCCGGCAAGCGCCAACCCACCTCGCGGCGGAACTCCGCGAGGTCGAGCGTGACCTTCGCTTTCAGCGCCTCCAAAGCCGGCGAAAGCGCGCGTGCAGGCGTCACGCCGGTTTCCGACATCAGCCGATGACCTTGATCAAGCCGTGCACGCGCTCGTCGACCTCGGCCATGCCGAGCCCTCCCGGACCCAGGCCCGCGTGACGGCGGAACAACTCGCTCTCGGCAAATGCTTGCAACGCGAGCACTCGCTTGGGCAGCCACGGGTGGCTGGAAAACACCTCACTGAAGCGACCGAGGCTCTGCTCGGCCTCAGTGTGCTGCTCGAGAAACGCCTCGATGTTCAGCTCTTGATACAGCTTTTGGGAACCCAGCGCGAGCTTGGTCAACGCGCGCAACGCTGGCTCCAAACTGCCCGCGCACAGCGCACCGGCACGATCGCAGGTGACCTCTGCGCGACGCGACCAAGCGCGCAGAGAGAGCAGAGCGGGCACGGCCAAGTTGCGCAGCACGATGCCGGCCAAGTTGGTCAGGTAGTGCATCGCGGTCAGGTACACCACGTGGTTGTTGTGAATGTGACCGCACTCGTGACCAATCACGCTAGAGAGCTCGGCATCGCTGAAATGATCCATCAACGCCGAGTTGACCAAAATGAAGGCGTCTTCATTCGTGCCATACGTGGCCGCATTGAGGTGCGGATTCGACACCACGTACACCGTCGGCACGGGGATGCCCAAAGTCTCCGCGCACCGCTCAGCCAACGCGTGGACCCGCGGGAACTGGCGCGGCCCAATCTTCACCGCGTGCCCGAGCAGCTCCGCTTTGCCGACGCTCTTGAACGCGCGCACCGCCGCCGCCACCGCGAGTTCCACCGGCTTCAGCCGCTCGAACGTCGCGCGCGTATTGCGATCGGACACGTAAGCGTAGCCGTGATCGTCCCCGAGCACGCTGCCCGGGCGGCGACTCGCACGCTCGCGGACGAACGCGGGAAAATCGAACTCGTTGAGGCTGGCCACCGATGTGCAGGTTAGCACCGCGATGAACAGCCGGCATGGTCCGACCGAGGGCAACAAAACCGCAGGCAAGCGCGGTGGCTCCCGGTTACTTTTCAGTGAAGTTGACTCGGCCGCACGCCGGACGACACTCGCCCGCGATGCCTGCTTCTTCCACCGTGCCCGGGCCGCGCGCCTTACCCCTACTGGGCGCGATCCCCGAGTTGCTCCGTTTCGTGGCCGACCCCATCGCCCACGTGGGCGCGCTGTTCGAGAAATACGGCCCGATCGCACAACTGGTCGTCGGAAGCCCGACGCGCCTCGTCTCGACGGAACGCAAAGTTCCGGGCACGGTGTTTCTGTTCGGCCCCGAATACAACCGCGCGCTCCTCACGAATCACGCTGATTTTCACAAGTGCGCGTTGACCGGCCCGCTTTACCCGGAAGAGCCGCTCACCCCGCGCACGCGCCCCCTCACGCGCATGTTGACCGGCTTGTTCCACGCCAACGAAGGCGATCATCGCACGCAGCGCCGGCTGCTGATGCCCGCGTTTCATCGCAGTCGCATCGAGAGCTATCGCGACGAAATGGTCGCCGTCACCGAGTCACTTTTGGCCGACTTTCGCCCCGGCACCACGCGCGACATTCGCCCGGACATGATGCACGTGACCCTGCGCATTGCGACCACGACCTTGTTCGGCGCCGATCTCGGCGAGCTCGGCTTACGGATCGGGCACGACCTCGAGGCCTGGCACGGGACCCTGCGCGCGGCCAACATCGTCCCCTTCGACCTACCCTTCGCGCCCTACCGACACTGGCTCAATCTAACCAGCGACATCGATCGCCGCATGCTCGAAGTGATCCGCCTCAAACGCGAGAGCGGCTCGGAAGGCCGCGACATGCTGTCGATGCTGATCGCCGCGCGGGACGAAGGCGGCGTGCAACTGAGCGAAGACGAACTGATCGGTCACGCGGGCGTGATTTTCGCCGCAGGCCACGAAACCAGCTCCAACGCCCTGAGCTGGACCCTGCTCTTGCTCGCGCAGCACCCGCGGATCCTGGCCGATCTGTGCGACGAACTCGCCGGCCAATTGCGCGGCAGCGCACCCAGCTTCGAAGATCTCGCTCGCCTGCCCTTGCTCGACCAAGTCGTGAAAGAAAGCCTGCGCCTCTTCCCGCCCGCGCCGCTCAATCACCGCATCACCGCACGCGACACCGAACTCGGACCATACGCAATCCCAGCCGGGACGGAAGTCTTGGCCAGCATCTATCACACCCACCGCATCCCGGACCTCTATCCCGAACCGAACCGCTTTCGCCCCGAACGCTGGCAAGCCGCAGATCCCGGCCCGTATGCGTACAACCCCTTCAGCGCCGGCCCGCGCATGTGCATCGGCGCGACCTTCGCCTGGTTCGAAATCAAAATCGTACTCGCCCTGCTCCTGCAACGGTTTCGGCTAGAACTGGTCCCGAACCAACGCGTCGACCGCTACTTCGGCATCACCCTCGCCCCCTCGCCCCGCGTCCTCATGCGCATATCCCGCCCCGACCGCGCCTACGCCCGCGCCGCCCCCCTCCACGGCAACATCCACGAAATGGTGAATTTGGCGGGCAATTAGCCAGATCGTTGGGGCCACGAGGAAACGGGCGCGCCGCGCCACGCGCGCGGCCGAGTGAGCTGCGAGTGCGCAACACCTCCACGCGCGGCAGCCGCGCCTGCCCTCGCAGGAACCGTTGCAGAGCCAAAAATGCACGACCTTCGCCTCGTCGATGCGCGTTCGAAAGAGCCCTCCACGATGAACGAATCAACGAATCAACGAACCAACTGCTCGTTGAAGACTTCGGCCGCGATCCGCTTGCCCACACAATGCACTCTTCACCGTGAAAGATGCGGTAGTCGCCTGAAAGCAGGTGTTGGCCACGACCTCTTTCCCCGCGTAGGCCGCGCGTGCGGCATTGGGCCGTTTGGGGCTGCCCGCTGACGCGCTCCACCCTGCCCTACCTGCGTCGGCTCTTGACCCCCTGCTAGCTCCTCCGCCAATCGGCGATTGGATGAGAAGAGGAAGGCGCGCACCTCGCGAGGTCTAACCGGCCCTCACCGACCTGAGAGACCCGCCACTCCCGACGTCGAGAGTGCTCACGCTCGAATGGCTCGCCCGCAACAAAAACGGCGACCCTGACCACGGTATCCAGCGCGACGACACGCCCGCTGCTCGCTTGGGGGCGGACCCACTCGGAGGCAACACAATCGTGGTTTGCCGCGCCCCGCTCTCGGCTGTACGGTCGCGCGGTCTTGCACCCGACTGGGGAAACAATCATCGCCGGCAAATACCGGCTGCTCCAAAAGCTCGGCGAAGGCGGCATGGGCTCGGTTTGGCGCGCCCAGCACATCCCGCTCGACTCACCGGTCGCCATCAAGTTGATCGACCCGGCCCTTGCCAGTACCACGGACGCCCTGAGCAGATTCTTGCGCGAGGCCCGCGCCGCCGCGTCGCTTCGCAGCCCGCACGTCGTACAAATTCTCGATCACGGTGTCGACGAAGGCACGCCATACATCGCGATGGAACTGTTGGAAGGCGAAACGCTCGGACAACGGCTCGCGCGCGTCGGAAAATTGCCCCCGAGTGACACCGCGAGGATGTTAGTGCAAGTGGGGCGCGCCGTCCGACGCGCCCACGACGCGGGGATCGTTCATCGTGACCTGAAACCAGACAACGTGTTCATCGTTCACAATGATGACGATGAGATAGCGAAGGTGCTCGATTTCGGCATTGCCAAGCTGAACCGCGGGATCGACGGTGCGCCATCGACGGGGGCGACACGCACCGGGGCGCTGTTGGGTACGCCCGATTACATGAGTCCCGAACAAATCGAAGGCGACCGTTCACTCGACTACCGATCCGATATTTGGTCACTTGGAGTGATCGCTTTCGAATGTTTGGTCGGTCGCCGCCCGTTCGACGCGGAGTCCATCGGCAGCCTCATACTCGCGATCTGTTCACGCCCCATGCCGGTCCCTTCAAACTACGGTCCGATTCAAAGGGCTTCGATGCATGGTTTGCGCGCGCGTGTTGTCGCGAACCGGACGAGCGCTTCACTTCGGCACGAGAGGCCTGTAGCGAGCTCAAAGGAGTCTGCGACGGCAACTTAGCGCTCGCTCCGATCTCGAACTCCGAGCCCCCGCCAACAATCCGCAACGACGGAGCGCCATCCGAACCGCGTATCTCGAGCAAGTCTCTGGCTGCGGTCTCGGCTTCGCAACGCAGCGCGCCGCGGCCCACATTCATACGCGCACGATGGCCATTGCTGATCGCCGCAGGTCTGTTGATCACGGTCGGAATCGCCTGGGGGGTCAGCGGCCGGTCGCGACCTCCTTCCGTTGCCAACGCCCGCGCCGCGCTTTCGCACGCGCCTGCCGCCGGCACCATCGTCGTCGTCCCCGCTGGCGCCCCCCCCACGCCCGACGCCAATCGAAGCCGAGTCATCAGCGTGGACTCGATTCCGATGGAGCCGGCGCCAAATCCGATGCCGGTCGCGGGCAAGGTCGCACGCCCCGCGCCTTCCGCCTCGGCAAAACTCGCGCCGCTCAAAATCGATCTAGATGCGCCGAGACCCACGCCACAGCGCGACCGCGACTCACTCCCAGAAAACCCCTACAAACACTAACGCGCGAGCGCCGGCTTCAGCGACAGCGCCGGCAACGGCGACGCCCCCAGCGGGTGCAGCGTGCCTTCGAGCCACGGAGAGAGCCCCTTGCCGTAGCCTGGCCCGAAGCGTGATTCCGACGCGCCACCGGGCAGGTTGTACCAAGCGCCGCGTTGCTTCATGTCCATGAGCAAGTGGAACGCGGGGGCGTACACCAGGCGCTCGCCGGAGATGGGCGAGATGCGACATTGGAAAGGAGCGACCGGGCTGCCCGGGAGTTCGATGGGTGGCGAGTCGAAGCCGAGGAAGGCGGGCGAGCGGCCGCGCGTGACGAGGTGCGCGAAGCGCGTGCGCAGGGGCACGTCGTGTTTCGCGTGTTCGGCGAGTGCGGTGTCGAATGCGGCGTGAAGCAACGCTTCGAGCTCGGCTTTTCCGAGTAGCTCAGGGCATTCGAGTGACAGCACGCGGTCGAGTTGGTCTTGGTAGAAGGCGATCGCCGACCACTCGCGCAATCGACGGGCGTCCGCGCGCGGCAGGTCTTGCTCGAGCAGCAGAAAACATGCCTCTTCATACAGTTTACCGAATAGGCTGACGAGCGAACGATCGGCTTGCGTTTCCGCCCAGGTGACGAGCGCCTGCGCGAGCGGGTGTGGCGGCAGGAGCGGCGCCCAGACGGGTAGCAGGCGCCGCGCGCTGCCATCGAACGTGTCGTAAGAGATGCGTAGCAGGCTCGCGGGGTCGTGCAGTTTGCGCTCGGCGAGCAGCTCGCTGATGCGCTCGAAGCGGTACGGCGCTTCGGGGAAGGTGCACCAGCGTGCTCGATGCGGCCCTTGCCCACCTTGATTCGCGGACACCAGCGCGCCGAGCGAGGGGCGCAGCGCGATTGGGCGATCGCCCTCGGGAATGGCTTCCGGCAATGCGGCGCTCAACGAAGCACCGACGAGCGGATACGCGCCGCTGTAGTCGTCGGATTTTCGATCGATCGTGCCGGTCACGATGCTGGCGATGTCGCCGCGCGCATCGACCAAAATCGCTTCCAGCGAGACGCTCTTGATCTCACGCTGCACCTCGAGCAAGTCGTCGACCGAGCGGCAGGCGGGGATGCGGGTGGCCGCGGAAAACGCGCGGAATGCTTGTTGGAGTCCGGTCACGCGCACGCAAGGCAGCTGAACCTCGCCGCTGACGTCGCCCAGGACCGTGCCGCGGTCGTTCTCGTGGAAGGTCCAGGTTTCGCTTGGTTTACCTTTGATTGCGACCGTTTCTTCGCGGCGCGTGAGCGGGTGATAGCGGCCCTCACGCAAATACTCACCCGCGCGCACCGTTTCGGAGATGAAGTCCACGTTGTCGGCGTGGGCGAAGGTATACGACCAGCCGACGTGCTCGGTGCGACCGGCCGCAAACCAGGGGCAACCGGGGATGGTGATACCGCACAAGTACGAGGCGTCTGTGAAGTTCAGCTCAGCGGCATAGAGCAAGGGCGGGAACTTGCCGCACTCCATGTGAAACTCGCCCATCAGCAGCGCGCCGCCCGTGCTCGAGCGCGTGGCGCTCACCGCAAACGCATTCGAGCCCGCTTGCGTCGAGCCCCCGCCGGTCGAGTCGAAGAACGAGAGCGCCTTCGGAATGCGGAGCTGCTTCAACGCTTCGAGATCGATGCCCTGTGCGTTCGGGCCGAGCAAGCGGTCGAACACGCGCCGCGGGGCTCCGCGCGCCGCGAGTTCGGCGATCACCAGTTCCGTCGATACGGTCATGCTGGTGAGGCCGAAATAGCTCACGAAACGGTAGATTTCGAGCACGCGCTCGGCGCTGAACGCGGTCCGGGGCACGCCGAGCAACCGAAGTAACAGCGGGTATCCGCGCGCGCGCACCCCGGCGTTGAAGCCGTCGGCATAGGCCGCGAGCAAGCTTCGGCTCTCGGGCGTGCACTGCTCCACTTGCTGTTTCAGATCCCGCCCTAAACCCAGCGCGCGCGAACTATGATCGATCAAGCGCGCGATGGGAACATCGCCGAGCACGCTCATCAGTTCACCTCGCGCGGCGAGCCCGGTGAGCGTGATCTGCACCAGTCGATCGCGCGCATGCAGGTAGCCGAGCGCAAACGTCCCTTCGCGTAGGTCGCGGGCCTCGACCGAGGGGTAGCCCCAACTGTCGCGCGTGAACTCGATCGCTCGTTCCGGACCGGGAATGGTCGGCACGGTCAGGCCCCGAGCGACGCGATGCAGCGGTCCAGCACCCCGCGTTCGATAGCGGTCATGCGCGCCAAAAAGCGGCCATAGTCGCGAATCGGCGCGCTGCCTTCGGGGACGCGCAGCGAGAAATCCGTCAGCCGCGTGGTCGCGAAGCGCAAGCACGCGATCGCGCCTTCGCTGCGCATGGCCGCCACTTCCGCCGCCGGCAATGGGCGCACGCTGCGATAACCGTCGAACAGCGCCTGCACCAGATCCAGCCGAAATTCAGCGCCGTAGGTCCAAGCGAGGGTCGTCACCATCAGGTCATAGGCGTAGTTGTTCTGGCACACGCTCTCGAAGTCGATCAACGCGCGCAACTTCGGCCCTTGCCAAAGCACGTTATCGCGGAACAAATCCCCGTGGCAGATGCCTTGTTCGAGGTTCTGGGCACGATTGGCCTCGTAATGCTCGAGCCGCGCGCGAATCGTACTCACCGCCGGCAAGAGGGAAGCGCGACCGGACGCTTCCACGCGCGTGAGGCGCTGGCGCAAATCCGGAATGCGGAATCGACCACCGGGCAAGGGGGGCACCTGGGAAGAACACAGGTGCACGCGAGCCAATGCTGCGCCGAGCACGTGGCACGCCACCGGCGTGACCAGGCCGAGGCACAAGATTTCACCGTCGACCCACGGGAACACCGCGAACGCCTTACCCTCGAAGTCGGCGAGGGAGCCGCCATCTTTGCTTCGGAGCGCGCGCACCACGGGCACGCCTGCGTCGTCCAAGGCCGCAACCACCGCGTGCTCGCGCACCGCCCCCGCATGGTCTTGCTCCTCGTACAAACGCGCGAAATAGACCTCCCCGCGGGCGTCGGTGAGCCGAAAGTTGGAGTTCACCGAACCGGCCGTCAGCGGTTCGATCTTGCGCAAATCGAGATTGAAAAGCGCGGCCAGCGGGGCCGCAGAGGTCAACGAAAGCTCGGTCAAAAGCGCCATGCGCCGGGACTATGCCCCAGCTCACCCGCTCTGTTGATTGGATTTGCGAGAACGGCACGACCCTAGCAATTGCGGCGTGCTTGAACCGGCGCCCGCGCCGTGCTCCGCTCCCAAAGGCGGGAGATTCTCAGTGAGCGGTAAAAAAGCGTGGGCCGTGGGGTTGTTCTTGATTGCAGGGCATGCCGGCGCGGCCGCCGAGCAGGTCGATGGGACGGCGATCCCTCAACCGGTTGGTTCCGCGGAGCAAAGTCTCGTGACGCAAAGCTGGGGCTGGAACACGGCCAGCAGCTCGTTGCTCGATCGCGACGGCGCACAAGCACCCGCGCCGATCGTGTTTGGCGAGTATTACGCCCCGCCCGCGTACCCGCAATTCGTCAATGGGGATGCGATCACGCTCCAGGGTTTGTTCAAGTGGCGCAAAGAGAACATCGACGTGCAGGCCGACGCGAGCGCGCCAGCGGGCACGTTCGTGCCCAAGTGCCCGCTCGTGGTGGAGCCGGTGCTGGTCGGCGGTAATTGTCAGGCGACGCTCGGCTGGTACAACGTGGCCGACCCGAGTTCGACAACGCCGCCCGCCGCCAGCGAGGTGTTCGAGCTGCTGCCGAATTTGGGCCCGTGGCTGAGCTGCAAGCAGGTCGACGGCTCGCCGAACAACTACGGGTTTTGTCCACTCGGGTGGGACAATCGCTATGCCCTGAATTTGTCCTTGGAACTCTGGGTGCGAAAGCAAGCGACCGTCGATCTCGCGACTGACTCTCGCTACCTGGGCGGCGCAATCGGCTTCGCGCTGCTCGGCGATCCGAGCCGTTGCGCGGGAGCCGCCTACAGCGTGCGCGCGCACAACACGCGTAGCGATAGTGGCGTGCCCTTCGTGACCGCGCTCGTCTATCCATCCAAAGTCGAGCCCGGAGCGGTTTATCTCGCCTTCGAAGATGGCAAAATGCGGCCCGGTGATTGGACGAGCGCGGGCAAGACCGATGGCGACTACAACGACTACGTGGCCTACGTCGCGGGCTGCTTCAACGGCGTTGGCGGCGGCTTGAGCGGCAACGCGGGCGCGAGCGGCAACGCGGGCGCGAGCGGCAACGCGGGCGCGAGTGGCAACGGAGCGGGAGGCGCGAGCTATGGCCAGGCGGGCGCGTCGCACTCGGGTGCAGCCGGCTCCTTCGGCGGGAGCCTCGGTGACGCGGGAAGCAGCGATGCCGGCGCGAGCACGGTCACGGGTGGTTCGGTCGCCAGCGCTGGCACCGACGCCCCGACGGCCGCGCAGGGCGGCGCAGGTGCCGTTGCGGGGTCGGCGGGCGCCGGTCCGAGCGCGACCGCGAGCGATAGCGCGGGCTGTGGCTGCCTCGTGAATGCTCATTCTGGCGCTGGTTACCGGTGGTTATTGGCGGCGGCCGTCGGCTTGGTCTGGGCGCGTCGCTGGCGTCGGCGGGGCGCCTCGGGGCACTCAGGGTGCGCCTGCGGCGCGCGAAAAGCGTGTTAATCTAAGGCTCGCGCCGCGCGCCCCCCTGCATGACCGAACTCTACGGAAACACGACCGGCCTTTCGCCGAGTGCCATCAAAACCCTAGAGCGCATCTACAGGCGCCGCGTGCCGAGCGATCGCATCGCCACGCCCGAGCTCGTGCGCTCCTTGGCCGACGCTTCGCGCGAATCGCGGCGCCAGGTCGGCGCGCTCGTGCACCGCTCGGGTCAAGTCGACTACGTGATCGTCGGGCATGCCACTGGTTTGATGCTGCCGGACATCGGCCGCTTGCGCGCCGCGGAGGGCCGCTTCCGCGCGCTGCGTCTCGTGCACACGCACTTGTTCAACGAGCCGCTGACCAAGGATGACTTGGTCGATTTGACGCGCTTGCGGCTCGACCTCGTAGCCGCCGTGTTGCTCAACCCGGCCAGCGAACCACAGCGCTTCAGCTACGCGTACAACACACCCACCTTCGAGGGCAAAGGCACGCCCTACGAGGTCGTGGGTCCCCTCCCCTACGGCCAGCAAGAACCGAACTTCGCCGAGCTGATCGGCTCGCTCGAGGCCGAGTTCGCACAGCAAGAGAAGACTCGCACCGTCACCGCCAAAGACGGCCGCGCGATCTTGATCCACGTGGGCGACAAGCGCCGCGCGGGCGCCATGCAACGCGCTAAATCGCGCCTGGGCGAGCTCGACAGCCTGGCGCGCACCGCGGGCGTGGAGGTCGCCGATACCGTGATTCAGCTCCGCGATCAGCCCGATCCCAAGTTCGTGATCGGCCCGGGCAAGCTGGAAGACGTGGTCATGCGGGCCATCGATCTCGACGCAGAAACGCTGATTTTCGACTGCGATCTGAATCCCGCGCAAGCCCATGGCATCGCCGGCAAGACCGATCTCAAAGTCTTGGATCGCTCGCAACTGATCTTGGACATCTTCGCGCAGCGCGCCGAGACCCGAGACGGCAAGCTGCAAGTCGAGCTCGCGCAGTTGAAGTACACGCTGCCGCGTCTGGGCGCGAAGGACGACTCACTCAGCCGCTTGACGGGCGGCATCGGCGGTCGAGGCCCCGGTGAAACTACGCTCGAAATCGGCCGCCGGCGCGCGCGTGACCGCATCAACCGCCTGGAAAAAGAGCTAAAGAATTTGGGCAAGCAGCGCTCCGAGCGCCGGCGCCGCCGCGCCCAGAGTGATGTGCCAGTGGTCGCGATCGTCGGCTACACCAACGCCGGCAAGAGCACGTTGCTCAACACCTTGACGGACGCGGGAGTACTCGCCGAAGACAAGCTGTTCGCCACGCTCGACACGCGCGCGCGAAAGCTCACCCTCCCCGACGGCAAAGACGTCGTACTGACCGACACCGTGGGCTTCATCCGCGGCATGCCCAAAGATCTGTTCGCCGCCTTCCGCGCAACCTTCGAAGAAGCGACGGAAGCCGACCTGATCCTGGAAGTGGTGGACGCTTCCGATCCAGAACAAGGCGAACACCTCGAAACGACCAGCAAAATCCTGAGCGAACTCGATCTCGAGCGCGCGGCCAGGCTGCGCGTGTTCAACAAGATCGATCGCGTTCCCCCCGAAGAATTGGCCGGGTTCGAGGCCGAGCCCAACGCCGTGTGCATCTCCGCGCTCGAGCGCTCCACGACCACCACTTTGCTCGAGCGCGTGAGTGAGGAGCTCTCGCGCGTGCTGCGAGAGCGCGAACGTGAAGAGCGCGAGGCCGCGCAGTACGCGGAGTTCGCCGAAAACGAGCTCAGTCTGTAGCGCGCTCGTCTTTCGACGCGGCGGCCCGGCCGGGCGCGCGCGGGGCCGGGGGACGCGGCCGCAAGCGCTCCGCGAGCCCTTGGATTCCGCTCACGAACCAGTGGTCACGATCCGCACCGCCGATCGCGACCGCGCTACCGTTGGCCGGGGCATCGGCCAGCGGCGAATCCGCCGGATCGAAGATCCTCGCCATCAGTGGACCGAGCGGGCCGGCGTCGGTCACCGGGCGGCGCCGCAAGTTCGAGGTCCCGCCCGCCAAGATCTCGTCGATTTTTGCGGACAGGCCCCGCTCCAGCTCGAACTCGGACGCGGGCAGGCCACTGTGCTCGGCGAGCAGCCGCGTGCGAACGTTGCGCACGCAGCTGCGCGCGTCCCGGTCATCGTGTTCGTTCGTGCACTGCCACGTGATCGCGATCTCTGAATCGAGACCAATGCTGCGCTCGGTCAGGTTCGGCGAGCCCACCATCAACAGCTGGTCGTCCACGATCAGCAGCTTGGAGTGAATGAAGGTCGGCGTCTCGCCGCCTTCGGCGTTGGGCTTTGCCGGATAGATCAGGCGCAACTCGTGGCCGGTCTCGCGTGCCGTCTCGAGCAGCGCATAGAGTACCGCTTCCTGAGTATCCCCGAGGGCGAGTTTTTCTTTCGGCGAATCGGAGCCGTGCGGCATGCAGATCACGATGTCCAGTTTGGGGCGCGCATCGTCACGCAAACGCTCGATCAGCGCGGAAGCAATGCTGCGCGAAGTGAAGTACTGCGTTTCCGCGTAGATCGAGCGCTCGGCCGCCCCAAAGGCGTCCGTGAGCAAGTGCAGGATCTCGTTCACCTCCACGGGCTCCGCGCGCGGATCTTGCCGAGTGCGGCTGAAGGCGACCGAGCGCGCGCCGATGGGCGCCGCGCGACCCTCGCACAGGGCGTCTAAATCATAGCGGGCGCGCGTCTGATCGCGAGCGGGGTCGAGCGCGAGCCGGTCACCGGTCGCGCGCTGCCAACGGTCGCGGAACTCTTGCACCAAGGGCTCGACCGCGGGCCCCGTAATGGCCGCTTGTACGTCGTGGTACGGCTTGCACGCGCCTCCCGCGAGATCGACACGATTTGGATTGCTCGCGCTGTGATGGCAATCGTCCCAGCGAGCGTCACAGATGTCGATTCCGCCCAAAAAGCCGACCGCACCATCCACGACCACGAACTTCTGATGGTGACTTGCGCCCAAGACCGGGTGCTCGTCCCATTCGAACCGCAGCCGCGGATTCGTGGAAAAGCCAAATTTTAGTCCCTGCATCCACTCTCGCTCCTGCAGGTAAGCGAAACTGAAATCCCAGGCCAAGAGGTAGATCGACAGCTGCGGACGCTCGTCACACAGCGCGCTCAGGAATTTGAGCAAGGTTACCGGGCGCTCCGCCCGGTCCGCGTCCTCCCCACGCAGCAGCGCGACGCCGCTATCGAACTGCCAACCGCTCAGCACCGCGTAGTGCTCAGCCTGTTCGAGCGCGCGATACACGGCGCAGTAATAATCACGAGCATCCACCAACAGCGCGCTTTGCGCTGCGTTGGCGGTCGCAAATACGTTACGAGGCTGACTCAACACTTGCTTCATCGACCACGGCTCCAAAAATAAGACCGCGCCGCTCTCGCGCGCGTCGACCCTCATGCCGACTGCAAATTTCACACCGCTCCGAGCGCGGGCGGAGGGCGCGCCGTTCATCGTCGCCGCGCGCGAAACTGTGGCCGGAAAGCCACGGCTTTTTACTTGCGACCGCTACCCCTCGCGAGTCGCACCGACAATCCTGACATTACTGTGTCAGGAAAGCACAGCTCTCCTCCGCGCCCGCGATTGACGTCGTGAATCGACCGGCCCAGGTATGCCACTCATTCAGGAGGGTTCATGTCCACTATCGAAGTCGCCAAGAAGTACGTCGAGCTCTGTAAGTCGCACCAAAACCACAGCGCGCTCGAAACGCTGTTCTCACCGGGCGCGGTGAGCATCGAAGCCGCCGCGATGCCGGGCATGCCGGCGGAGACCAAGGGGCTACCCGCGATCATCGAGAAGGGTCGCAAGTGGATGAACGATCACGAGGTCCACCGTGCCGCGATCGAAGGGCCGTGGCCAAACGGCAATCGCTTCATCGTGCGCTTCGACTACGACGTGACCAACAAGCCAAGCGGGCGCCGCATGCAAATGCAAGAAGCCGCGCTGTTCACCGTAGAGAACGACAAGATCGTGCGCGAAGAGTTCTTCTACTCGACGGAAGGCTGATCGCTCGGGGCGCGCGCGGCCGTCACCGTCTCCGCGTTGCGCCCTGTTCTTTTCTTCATGGTCACGAGCCGCCGCACTCGCCGTCACTGCCTTCGGCGTCATTCAGCGGCGAATTCGCTCGATCCGGCTACGGTGCCTCTCAATACTGGCCGCGGATCAACGGCAGCAGATCCGCCTGCTGAATCGGCTTCGTGAGGTACGCCTCGAAGCCAGCGCTGATCCCGCGCGCGATGGCGCTCTGACTCTTGTGTCCGGTCACGGCCACGTAACGGCACGCCTCCAGTCCGGGCAGGGCCCGCAGTGAACGCACCAAGTCGTAGCCGTTCATGTCCGGCAAGCCGATGTCGATCAGCGCCACGTCTGGACGCAGCTCGCTCGCGATCGCCAACGCTTCTCGCGCGCAGCTCACGATCTGGGGACGATGCCCCGCGCGCTCGATGAACGCGCCGAGCAGCTCGCCGGCATCCGCGTTGTCGTCGACGATCAAGACTCGACGCGATGGTTCATGATCGAGTTGCGGGTTCGACGCTCGCTCGCTGTTCATGCTCCCAAACTTTGGCGCAGACTCGTCCACCGTAAAGGTGCAAACGGCGAAAATCGCCATTCATTTGTGAGGAGCCAGTGAGGCGATTTTGCGACAACGCGAGCAAATCTGCGAGCTATCCGCAGTTGTTCAAACATGACGAAGCGTAATGATCGAACACGAATGCGTTCGACGTGGTCGTGCGAGCCGACTCAGTTGCCAGCCTGGGCTCGCGGCTGCCAAGCGTAGAACTGAACTCGCCCATCGCGACTGATTGGCTTCGGTTTGGCCATGGTTTGCTTGGTCGTATCGACCCAATGCAAGGTGCGAGCGCCATCGGGTGCCAAGCGGTAGTAGACGAAGCCTTTCGAGTCGGGAGCAAAGCCCTTCGAGCAGCTGTAAACCGATCCATCACCCGGCAAACGAACGGGTTGGGCCGGGCTCGCGCCGCGCCGGTCTTGGTAGACCATGTCTGTCAGCTGATCGCCGGGCACCGTGAGGCAGTACAGAGCGGCTGAGCCGTCAGCTGCAAACTCCGCCGCTGAGTAGGTCCTACCTGCCGCATCCTCATGAAACGTCAGCCCGCGTCCCCGCGCGTCGATGCTGACCAGCTCGCTGCTGGTCGACGCATGTTTCACCGTGTACAGCGGATTTGCTCGGTCGGGAGCAAATCCGACCACCCCGTCGTCTCGACCCACGTCATGGTTGGTACCCGAGCTTTGATTGCTGGCCACGTCGTAAACGTTGATACTCCTCTGGCCAGACTGTCGGTTGCGTGGGTCGCCGAAATAGGTAAAGAACGACGAATCGAGCGACCAAGTGCCGAGCAGATCGCCCGCACGCCTCATTTGGGCAACTGCGATCCGAGAGCGGCGGGCGTTGTTCAAATCGACCAAATACAGCTCAGTCTGCGTTTCGAGCTGCTCGCCAGCGGCATAAACCAGGTAACGAGAATTCGGTGAGAACTGCAAACTGACATTGGTCGGGTCGAGCGCGCTTTCGGTAACTCGCTGAATCTGGCCGGCATTGACGTTGCCAAGCCACCAGTCGCGATTGGTGCCCGCGAGCACGGCCCACGCGCCGTCCGCCGACGCCCAGCCAAACTCTACCGAGTAAGGCGACTCACTCGTCATTTGGACGGGGCTCGGCAGCGGAATCGCATCGATGACGGCCCGGTACGCCAGCCCTTCGTAGGTCACGTACAATATCGAGCCGCTGGTCGCCCAGAACGCATAGCGGACGTTTTGCACCACGGGGTTGATCTGCACGGGCGCATCCGCAGTGCGATCGTGCAGATGCACCCAGTACAGGTTGTTCCAACCCCCACGCACGAGAAGGTCGTGTCCCGTCGGTGACCAACTGATGGAACTGACGGCAAGGAGGTCGCCCGCGAGCGCGATGGGCGTCTGCGGGATCCCGTGATCGAAGCGCACCCCGTAGAAGCGCGTCGACACGGTGTCGTTCAGCTCGGTCGAGCCGAACGAGAGCCATTGCCCATCCGCCGACCAGACGAAGCTGATCGAAGTTGGGTGCTCGAGCGGCGCGTGCGGCAGCGAAGCGCTGATTTTGATCGGTGTTTGAACGCCGATTAGAGATTGCCGGACGGCATACAGCTCATCCAGCCCCGGCGTATCTTCATCCGCCTGGTAGACGAGCCAAGCACTCGAGTCGGTGTAGCCACAGGTCGCGGTGCTTTCCAAGCAGGTGGTGGAGTGCGCGCAAGCGACCGCCGTCCCGGCTGCGCACGCTCCGTCGACGCAGACCTCTACGCCGTTGCACACGAGCTGGTCGTCGCAGTCCGCGTCATTGGCGCAGGTCGAGGCGAGCGGGACCGAGCCCGCGGCTCCCCCCGCTGCTTCCTCGACGTCCGTGGTTCCGCCCATGCCCGCCGCAGCTCGGGGCTCTGAGGCTTCAACGGGACACGTTCGCGACTCGATGCAATCGTCAGCGCGCTTGGCGCATGCCTGGCTCAGCAAACCGCACAGGCCCGAGAGCGCACCAGCAACCGCCCAACCCAATGTATTCGCCATTTGCCGACCATTCGGTCGGCGCGCATGCGGGTTGCGTGGAACGTGCGGCGTCGGAAACGAAATTCGCGCGGGCCGTTCCCGCTCTCGCGTTTACCCGGAGGGCGGGTCCGACGCGAACACCCCGCGCCGTACGGAGACGCGGAGTGCGCGGAGCCGCTCTAGTCAGGCTTTTTCGGACTTATCGCCGTCGCGGCGCGGACGCTTGTTGCAGTCGAGCACGCGCTTACGCAGGCGGATTTGGTCGGGGGTGACCTCGACGAGTTCGTCGCGGTCGATGAATTCGAGCGCGGCGTCGATCGACAGCGTGCGCGGCGGGATGAGCACCACGTTTTCGTCCTTGCCGGCGGCGCGGATATTCGTGAGCTTCTTCTCACGGACGCAGTTCACGTCCAAATCGTTGTCGCGGTTGTGTTCGCCGATGATCATGCCCTCGTACACGGGCGCGCTCGCGGCGATCAGCAGAGTGCCGCGAGGCTGAATGTGGAACAGGGCGTACGGCGTGGCCGTGCCCTGACGGTCGGACACGATCGCGCCGTTCGAGCGACGGAGCATCGGCCCGCCGTAGGCTTGCCAACCGCCGAACAGCGAGTTGAGCAGACCGGTGCCGCGGGTTTCCGTGAGGAAGGCCGAGCGGAAGCCGATCAAGCCGCGCGACGGAACCTTGAACTCCATGCGCGCGCGCCCGAAGCCGAGGTTCGCCATCTTCATCATCTGACCGCGGCGCTCGCCGAGACGCGTGGTGACGGCCCCGACGTATTGGTCCGGCACGTCGATGATCACGAGCTCGACCGGCTCGGACTTCACGCCGTCGATGTCTTTGACCACCACTTCGGGCATGCCGAGTGAGAACTCGTAGCCTTCGCGGCGCATGGTTTCCGCCAAAATCGCGAGCATCAACTCGCCGCGGCCGTACACGAGGAAGGTATCCGGCTCCGCCGTGTCTTCCACGCGCAGGGCCAGGTTCTTCATCGCCTCTTTGTACAGGCGCTCACGCACGTGGCGAGAGGTCACCCATTTGCCGGATTTGCCGGCGAAGGGCGAAGTATTCACCATGAAGCTGACCTTGATCGTCGGCTCTTCCACGGTGATGCGAGGCAGTGCCTCTTGCTTGTCCATGGCGCTGATGGTGTCGCCGATGGTCACGTCTTCCATGCCCGAGAGCGCAACGATGTCGCCGGCCTCGGCCGACTCCACCTTCACGCGCTTGGTGCCTTCGAAGCTGAAGATCGCGCTGACGCGCACGTTGCTGGTGCTCTTCTCGCCAATCAGGGCCACGCTCTGGTTGACGGCGATCTTGCCGCGGTTGATGCGGATGATGCCCAGGCGGCCGACGTACTCGTCGTGCTCCGTGTTGTGCACGAGCGCCTGCAGCGGGCCATCTGCGTCTACCTTCGGCGCGCGCACGCGCTGCACGATGGTCTCCATCAGCGGCTCGAGGCTGTTCGAGGTATCGCTCAGCTCGCGCTTGGCCATGCCCTCTTTACCGATGGCGTAGATCGTCGCAAATTCCGACTGCTCGTCGCTGGCCTCGAGCTCACAGAACAGGTCGAACACCTCGTTCAGCACGTCGTCCGGGCGCGCGTCTTGGCGATCGATCTTGTTGATCACCACGATCACGGTCATGCCGAGCTCGAGCGCCTTGGACAGCACGAAGCGCGTCTGCGGCAACGGGCCTTCGGCCGCGTCGACCAAGAGCAACACGCCGTCGGCCATCTTCAACGTGCGCTCGACTTCACCCCCGAAGTCGGCGTGGCCGGGCGTATCGATGATGTTGATCGTGTAGTCTTTGTATTTGACGCTACAGTGCTTCGCCAAAATCGTGATGCCGCGCTCACGCTCGAGATCATTCGAGTCCATCACGCGATCGGTCACGGCTTCGTTGGCACGGAAGACGCCGGTTTGACGCAACATGGCGTCGACGAGAGTGGTCTTGCCGTGATCGACGTGAGCGATGATGGCGATGTTTCGGAGCTTGTCTGCGGACATTGGCGGCGCATCGCTAGCCCGGAACGCTCAGCCGCGCAAGGAGCAGCTATTTTTCAGCCTTGATTGGAACCTACGCTCGGGCCTTTTCACCCTCCGGGCAGACTGCTCGACGGTCTGCGGGCGATGACCGCCGCACATGGCTTTGCTACGGTAACCCGGGTGTTTACACCCACGGTTGCGGTTCGCTTGTACCGACCCATCGCGCTCAGCCTGGAGCAGGCCGGCATTTCCGCGGCGCCGGTATTCGCCGAGTTCGGCATGCCCGATCCGGCCAGCACGGGCTGGGACGTCCGTTTGCCGCTGCCGCAGATCGCCGGCATTTGGGGTCGACTGCTCCAGGTCACGGCCGATCCTGGGTTTGCCCTGCGCGCGGCTCGGCACGTCGATCTGACCACCTGCGACGTCATCACCTACCTCGAGGGCAGTGCCCGCACGGTCGAAAGCGCGCTGCGGGCAAAATTCGAATTTTTGCCGCTGATCACCGACGCCATCGAATGGACCTTGGAACAGCAAGGAGACGAAGCGTCGATCACGCTTCACGAGCGTCCCGCGCGCCCGCCGCTAGCCCCCGTTGCCGAGTACCTGCTCGCCGCCCGCCACGTATTCTTTCAGCGCTTCGTGGCCAGCCCCTGGCAGCTGCGCGCGGTGAGCTTTCGTCATGCCGCCCCCGACTCAATCGATCAACACCGAGAAGTGTTCGGGGTGACACCGGAGTTCGAGGCCGAATTCGATCGGCTCTCGTTCGATCGCCGCTTGCTCGAAGCGCCGATGCAAAATCGCGATGACGCACTCTCCGAGCTACTCCGTCGCTACGCCGAACCCGCGGCGAAGGCGCACGCACGCGCTGAAACCTGGAGCGCGCGCGTCGAAGCACTACTCGAAGCCGGCATCGATCCCGGAGTCGCGACGATCGCGAGGCAGCTGGGGGTCGCCCCGCGAACCCTGCAACGCAGCTTGAGCAGCGAGGCCACGAGCTACGCGGACATCGCCGCCCGCACACGGCGCGCCACTGCGGAGCGCCTGTTGCGACGACGCGAGCTCGCCATCGCCGAAATCGCCTACGCCCTCGGCTATAACGATGCTTCCGCCTTCCATCACGCCTTCGTCCGCTGGACGGGCGTCACGCCCGGCGATTTTCGCGGGCAACAGCTGGGCGATGGCTTCACCGAGCCGAACCGCGGCCGATTGCGGCGCGACGCCGAGTAGCCATCCCCGGGGGTGTGGCGCGGATTCGCAAGCGGTTGGCGCGAGCCAACAATGACGCGCCGGGGGCCGCTGCGATACGACTCTATCAGAGGGCGCGGGGGCTGATGGTCGGTCGCGGGTTGGGCGCAGTTTCAACCCGCGGCCGAGCCCTCGGTTACCGAATAAAGCACCGCGTGGGCGCGCCCCGAGTTGATCCAGCGGTGCCCGACCTCGCGCAGGATCGCGGCCACGTCTCCGCGATTGAGGCGATGCGTCTCTCCGCCCGCCTCCAAGGTGAGCTCCCCTGCTTCCAACGTGACGAAGCAACGCCCCGTGCGCGCCTCCGCCGCCGCTTCGAAGCGCGCTCCCGCGGGTAGTTCGACGCGCTGAAATGATAACCCAGCAAACGCGGCTGGCGCCAAGTCCACGAGTCGCGCCTTGCCGCGTTTCTGCTCCGTCAGCGTTTTCGACGAATGCAGCGTGACGGCGGGCTCGACGCGACCGATCAATTCCTCGATGCTCGTGCCCAACGCCTCGGCCACCCGCACCAGCACGCTGAGCGTCGGATTGGCCTCGCCGGACTCCAAGTGCGCCAGCGTAGGACGCGGAACGCCCGAACGCTCCGCCAAATCCTGCTGGGTCAGCTTGCGCCGCTCGCGTAGGCGGCGCAGGTTGGCGGCGAGCATAGTTGACGTATGGTCCGCCATGTTCATAGATTAACAGGCGGCCCCGGCCCTGTCTGCGGCCGTGTGCGGGCGGCTCGGGCTTAACGAAGTCGTTCGATAGCAACTGACCGCGCCCCGGCCCGACCAGGGGGAATGCGTTGGTTTTCGCTATTGCTCCTGCTGCTGATCGCGCCCGGCTGCCACTCGGCCCTGGCCGACGCCATGGATTCGTACACCGATGGGCAGTACCCGTCGGCCGCGGCGCAGTTCCGCGCGGCCGAGCCCGTCGCCCGCAAGCTCAGCCCGGGCGAGTTCGCGAACTACGCGCTCTATCGCGGGCTGACTCATTTGGCCCTGGGCGACGCTCAGGCGGCCGCGCGCTGGGTCGGCTACGCCAAGCGGAGCGCCGATCGCGATCCCTACATGTTCAACGCTCGAGATCGCGGCGCGCTGCTCGCGGCCTGGCGCAGCATGGGACACATGCCGGGCGAGACCGCGTTCGCTCGGCCTCGCAACTGAGGCCATTCGTAGGGCATCGCGACCGCTCGCGGAGTCGCTCGAGCGCCACTCAGGCGAGTTGAGCAACGATGCGCTCGGACTCTTGCCAGAGCCGGTCGGCCAGCGCCGCGTCACGACCGCGCGCGCTTGGTGTACCGATGTTGCAATCCGAGAAGTATTCGCCGCTCACGCCCTCGAGCTCCGGGCGCGTGGCCACGTAGACCTGGGTCGCCGCCCCCTCGCCCACGCTCTTGAACGCAACCGGCGAAATGATCGCCATCCCCATGCGCTGCACCGCTGGCATGCTGCGCTGCAAGCCCGAGAGGATCACGCCGGGGTGAACCGAGTTCGCCGTCACGCTCGAGCCCTCGCTCGCGAAACGCTTGGCCAGCTGCTTCGCGAACAGCAAATTCGCAAGCTTGGATTGCCCGTACGCCGACCACGCCGAATAACTACGCTGACCGGCCAAGTTGTCGAACTCGATGCCCGCTTTGGGCGCCATGCTGTGCGCACTACTGCTCAAGATCACGACGCGAGCTTTCGCGGTGAGCTGATCGAGCAGCCCGGTGACCAGCAAGAAATGGCCGATGTGATTGGTAAAAAACTGCCGCTCGAAGCCATGCACCAGCTCCAACGTGGGCAACGCCATGACTCCGGCATTGGCGATGATCCCGTCGAGCTTCGCGCCATCACTCTTGATCGCAGCCACGCAGGCCCGCACCGAGCTCGGCTCGGACAATTCACACTCGAGCGGCACGACCGCACCCGGCACGCGCCCCAGCGCACTCGCGGCCTTCTCCTTGCTGCGGCCCGTCGCGAACACGCGCGCACCGCGCTGCGCCAACACGCGCACGGTCTCGAGCCCGATGCCCGAGGTGCTGCCCGTAACGAGAAAATTCTTGCCCTTCAGCAACACGCCCTGAGTGACGACCTCAGCGGTGGTGCCATAGCCGTAGCCACTGGGGCCGTTCCCTTTGAGCAGCGAGACGAGACTCATCTAGCCATTCAGTAGGGCAACCGCCTCGCAGCGCAAGCCCTCGGGCGCCCGGTCAGCAAGAAATACGGGCGAGGGCCTTGATGAGCACGAACGAATGCCACGGATCGCTCGGTGATGGCAGCGAACTCGAAGTGTTCGTAAAACGCCCGTGCGAGGTCATCTTTCGCATGCACCGCAAGGGCGCGGATGCCAGCAATGTCCGCTGTGCTCAATGTCCGCCGCATCGCGTGCTCGAGCAGGAAGCCTCCGATTCCTTTGCCTTGCCACCCCACGCTCACCGCCACACACGCGATCAGCATGATCGGAGCTGGATGCCGCGCAAGTCCCTCGGTCGAGCGGGCCGGCCAAGCGTGAGCACCGCCGCAACATCGGCCGCCGAACAAGCGCCCAATGCCCCCGCAATCTCCACCGCCGCGCAACCCTCACACAGCACTCGCACAGCGCGATCGCATGAGCGCGCGCCCTATCCGCGCGGGTCTGCCGCGCCGCCCCCTCCGCACCATGGAGCGGCGCCGACGCCGCCGATTTGCGAGCCTGCGCCCGGCGCTGCGCGTTGCCAACGCGAGTGCGAGCCACCAACGTAACGAACGCGAGGCAAAGCTGATGGGCGATCCGTTCGTGGTGAGGCAACTGAGTGGCGGGAGATGGGGTTTGGGTCATGCATCCCAACAGGCGCAGGCGGCGTGCCAACGCGATCCCAGTCCCGATCCCCGGTCCCGATCCCGTTCCCCCTCTCTGCTCTCCCCCAACTCCGTCCCCACCGCCGGGCAGGCGCGGCCGCACCGCCTCAATCAGCCTCTCCGCCCCACCTACCGCCGATCCCCCCCTCCCAGCGCGCCCGTCCCCACCGTGTGCCCCCCACCCACATAACTCAGGGCCTCCGCCCCACGATCCGATCCAACCCCACCGTCTCGTCCCAAGCCGACTCTAACCCTTCGTAGTGAACCACGAAGCGATCCTTGGCCACGACTTGTAACACCGTGGCCGAATAGATTGCGCCGCGCCAAGTCACGCGCACGTGATCGTTCGGTTTGAATGGCGCGGGCGTGATCGCGGGCGCCGAGCCGCTCGTCGCGGGCACCACGTGCGCGCAGGGCAGCTTGCCCGGCGTGGGCGGCGGCACGGGACCCTGCACGCGGCCCTTGATGCGCTCGAAGTTGACTTCTTGGTCGCAATCGTAGCCGTCGAAGTGCACGCGGTAGCGTGCGGCCCCGACTTTTTCGGTGATGTACGCGGCAAAGGGTCGATTTTCTTCCCAATCGACCAGCACGAATTCACCGACACGATACGGCTTTTTGCAGCCGATCAGGCTCAGCGCGCAGCACGTGAGCAGGAGAAATGCGCGAGGGGAGAGCACGTTACGGCGAGCTCATAGGGAACACCGAACTCGGCGTCGGGCGTGGGCGCAAGCCAGCCCGAGACAGCACGCTGTCATCCGAAGCGAACGATTTCGCGAGCTCCGCGCGCGTGTGGCGATACGCGTATTCCAAGATCGCCCGGCGCGCGTCGAAGCTAGCCGGGTTGTACATGAACAGGATGCAGTCTTCTGGCGAGGGCTCGATCAAGATGACCTGCGCGCGGCCTTCACTCACTATGCGCGCGCACTCTTCACGCACGATTTTGTGGATGCCGATGCGGATCGCCTGATTGAGCACCCACATCATGCCCTTGTCGCGCAAGCTGTCGCGGTGACCGTGGCCCGTCGGCACGGTGGCGACGGACGAAGCAACCATGGGGTTGACCACGATCAACACGTTGGCTCCCATTTCGATGGCGACTTCGAGGTGCGCGACTTGGCCCGCGCCGGCGTTGATGTAATGACGTTCGCCGATACGCACTGGCGAAAAGAAGGGCGGAACGGCCATGGACGCGATGCAGGCGCGCGTGACCGACACCTCGGCGGAGTGCCCTTGCCCGAACACCGCGAGCTGCCCGGAGTCCAAATCATGCGCCATGATGCGCAGCGGGCGCGGCATGCCGAAAAAGCTATTGGGCACGCCGCGGCGCACGAAAAAGTCTTCCAAAAAGCGCTCGTAACCATCGAGCGTGAACAGGCCCGCCGGCAGTGAATCGTACAAGCGATCGAGCTCTTCCCACAGGGCCGCGGGCGCGGGTGCCGACGCGCGCGACAAGAGCGAAGACGCGCCGTGGCGCAGCGCGCTCAGCGCCGAGACCAACGTGCGCCGCCACTCGCCCAAGTCGACGCGCAGCAAGTGTTTGCGCTCGAGGCCGAAGTACACGTCCGCCGGGTCGAGAAAGGCTCGGTAAATGCGCTGCACGGGCAGCCCGCCCGCGAGCGCCGCCGCCACGCTCGCGCCACCCGAGCTACCGAGGTAGTAGTCGAAGCCGTTCATCTCCAGGCCTTCGACCGAGTCTTCGAACGCGGCGAGGGCGCCGATTTGGAACATGGCGCTGGTGGCTCCGCCGCCGGGCAGGCAGAGCGCGATCTTGGTCTCGGTGTCGGCTGGCATGGGCGGGTTATGCGGCGTCACCTTAGTGCAAAACGGCGCTGAGACCAGCCTGGCCCGCGCGCCCGGTCAGCGGCGGTCGGCGGCGGCGATTCGCCGAATCTGCAGAAATAAGCTGGCCGCGGCCACGCAGCCCAAGAACGCGATCGGCAGCGGCACGGGCGGCGGTTTACCCGTCGGCGCGAGCCCACTGAAAACGCCGAGCAGAGTCAGCGAGTTGAAGCCCGCGTGCAGCGCGAGCCCCGGCCAGATCGAAGCGCTGCGCTCGCGCATCTCCGCCATGAACCAAGCGGCGGGCATGAGCGGCACGAGCAGGCGCAGATCCAGATGCGCCGCCACGAAGCAGAGCGAGATGACGACCATGGTCGTGAGCGCGCTGTGGCTGCGACGCAGCGCACCGAATAGCGCGCCACGAAAGAAAAATTCTTCGACGCACGGACCGATGAAGCTCACCACCAACACGATCGCCACGCCGTGCGCGGTCGAGTGCGGCGTGAGCAGGGCCAGGCGGCGCGCCAGCACCGCGTCGGGCAGCGGAAAGAAGTGATCGACCACGTTCGCGAGCAGAGTCGAGGGGAACTGCAGCGCGAAGCCCAAAGCGAGCGCGAGCAACCCCAGGCGAAGCGGCGCGAGGCGCAGCGCCATCAGCTGCGAAAATGGCTTCTTTTGCCAGGCTGCGAACAAGATCAGGGCCGCACCGTAGACACCCGTTTGGGTCAACCCGAGCGGCACGATGTCCACGCGCGGACCGAACACGGCCACCACCATACCCAACGCGAGTGACAAGCTCGCCGTCGCGCATACCGTCCATGCCAGCGCTTGCCAGATTGCGAAGCGCTCGGGCAGCTCGCGCATCAGCGGCCGCGGAGGTGCGGCAGCACGCCGCGCTTCGTCACCGTGTCTTCGGCCCAGCTGTCCAAAGTTTCTTCGTGGTCGATCGTGAAGTGCAGGCCGCGGCTCTCCTTGCGGCTCGCCGCCGACGCGATGATCAGCTCGGCCACGTCCTTCAAGTTGCGCAGCTCGAGCAAATCTCGAGTCACCAAGTGCTTCCAATAATACTCGCGGATCTCTTCTTCCAAGAGCGCGATGCGGCGGGCGGCGCGGCGCAGGCGCGCGTCACTACGCACGATGCCGACGTAGTTCCACATCAAACGCCGAATTTCCTCCCAATTGTGGGAGACCACGACCGCTTCGTCGCTGGGCGCAGCCGAGCCGGTTTGCCACTCGGGTACGCTCGGACGCGGGAACGTGCGCAGCTCGCCAATCTGTTGCGAGAGCTTGTCCGCCGCGCGACGCGCGAACACCAAGCCCTCGAGCAGCGAGTTCGAAGCCAAGCGATTGGCGCCGTGCAGGCCCGTGCACGCCGTCTCGCCCAGCACCCACAGGCCGGGCAGCGAGCTACGCCCGTGCAAATCCGAAGTCACGCCGCCGCACATGTAGTGCGCCGCGGGTACGACCGGGATGGGCGTGGTCGTCATGTCGAAGCCGTAGGCTTTGATCTCGGCGTAGATATTGGGGAAGCGCGAGCGCACGAATTCTGCCGGACGGTGCGTGATGTCGAGCAGTACATGCTCGGACCCGGTGCGCTTCATTTCGTAGTCGATGGCGCGGGCCACGACGTCACGCGGAGCCAAATCCTTCTGCTCGTGGTGACGCTCCATGAACGCGTCGCCGTCCGGCAAGCGCAGCACCGCGCCCTCACCGCGCAGCGCTTCACTGAGCAAAAAGCCTTTGGCCTTGGGCTCGTACAAAACCGTGGGGTGGAATTGGTAAAATTCCATGTTCGCGATCTCGGCGCCCGCGCGGTAGGCCATGGCCACGCCGTCACCCGAGGCCACGTCCGGATTCGACGTGTACAGGTACACTTTGCCGGCGCCGCCCGTGGCCAAAATCGTAGCGCGGGCGAGCACGGTCTCGACTTTGCCCGCTTTTTCGTCGAACACGTACGCGCCCACGCACTGATCGGGCCCGCCGAACTTGCTCATGGTGATCAAGTCGACCCCCATGTGCCACTCGAGCACCTTCACGTTCGGGTTCGTGCGCACGGCTTCGAGCAGCGCGCGTTGGATCTCGCGACCGGTGATGTCCCCCGCGTGCACGATGCGTCGCTCGGTGTGGGCGGCTTCGAGCCCGAGTTCGAGCTCACCGGTCTTGTTGCGCGAGAACTGCGCGCCCACGTCACTCAGCCAACGAATGCTCTCCGGCGCTTCACGCACGCAGATGTCGACCACCACGTCGTGGCACAGGCCGGCCCCAGCGATGCGCGTGTCTTCCGCGTGCTTTTCGAACGAATCATCCGGCGCCAGCACCGCGGCGACGCCGCCTTGCGCCCAGTTGGTCGCTGCGTCGTCGCATTCGCGCTTGGTGACCAGCAGCACTTCCCCGAATTCCGCAGCGCGCAGCGCAAACGTAAGCCCTGCAATTCCGCTGCCGAGGACCAAGAAGTCGGTGTTGAGCGCCATTTCTGTGGTCCCTGATGTCGTACAAAAGCGACATGACCGCAAGGGGCGCCCGGGGAAATGCGCGGGAAATGACGCCGCAAAGCGTTGACGCATCGCGGCCAGGGACTAACGTGACCAGTCAGAAGACACACGATCCTCGGCCAAAAGGCCGAGAGGAGAACATGCAGTGAAAGTCTTGGTTGCTCTCAAGCGCGTTGCGGATCCCGACAACGCCAACAAGGTCAAAATCAGCCCCGCGGGTGATGCGATCGACACGACGGGGCTCGAGTGGAAGACGAACCCGTTCGATGAATACGCGCTCGAAGCCGCGCTCCGCCTGACCGAAAACGGCAAGGCACCGAAGAAGCGCGAAGGTGAAGTGGTCGTCGTCACCCTCGGGCCGAAGGAAAGCGAGACCATGCTGCGCGCCGCCCTCGCGACGGGCGCCGATCGCGCGATCCGCATCGAAGCGAACGATAACGAGCTCGACGGTCGCCTGGTCGCCATCGCGCTCAAAGCCGTGGTCGACGCCGAGAAGCCGGACTTGATCTTGCTCGGCAAGCAAGCCGTCGACGGTGACAGCAACCAAGTCGGCCAGCGCTTGGCCGAGCTGCTCGATTACCCAATGGCCACCTTCGCGGCCACGATCAAGGAAGAAACCGGCGCGCTGCTCGTCGGTCGTGAAGTCGACGGCGGCGTGCTCACCCTGCGTGTGACCTTGCCCGCGGTGATCACGGTCGATCTGCGCATCGTCTCGCCGACCAGCGTGTACTCCAAGCTCACGCAAGCCGAAGCCGGCTTCAAACACGGTGACGGCGTGCGCTTCGCGCCGCTGCCCGCGATCATGGCCGCCAAGAAGAAACCACTCGAGGTCAAGGCTCTGGCGGACGTCACGGCGGGCAACACGCTTGCCACCAAGTACCTCAAGTTCGAACGCCCACCGCAACGCGCCGGTGGTGCCAAAGTCAAAGACGTGGCCGAGCTGGTCGAAAAACTCGCCACCGTGTCGAAGGTGATTTGAACATGTCCGACGCACTCGTGATTGCCGAACTCGACGAAGACGGCAAACTCAAAAAAACCACGCTGAATGCGATCACCTTCGCGCAGCGCGCATTGCCGGCTCTCGGCGGCACGTTCTCGATCTTGGTTTTGGGGGCGCACGCGGCAACCGCTGCAGCAGAGCTGACCGGCTACGGTGCCGCCAAAGTACTCACCGCGAGCGACCCAGCCTTTGCCGAGTACACGGCCGAGCAGTTTACGCCGACCGTCGCCGCGGTCGGCAAAGGCTTCGGCTTGATCGTCGCCACCGCCAGCAGCTTCGGCAAAGACCTCATGCCGCGCGTGGCCGCCCGTTTGGACGCCGCGTACGCCGGTGACTGCGCGGGCGTCTCGGCCGAAGGCGGCAAGCTCGTCTACAAGCGACCGATGTTCGCGGGCAACGCCTTCGGCTATTGCACGCTCGGCACGCCCATCCAGGTCGCGACCGCGCGCCAAAGCGAAGTCGACCCCGCCGCTCCGAGTGGCGGCACATCTCCGATCGAAGCCGTGGCCAAGGAAGCTCCTCCCGCGTCCGCCGCACGCGTCGAATTCGTGTCGCTGGAAGCGGTAAAGAGCGCGCGCCCGGACCTGGGTGAAGCCAAAGTCATCGTCAGCGGTGGTCGAGGCCTGAAGGAGAAATTCAACGAGGTCCTCGAACCCCTCGCCGACGCCCTCGGCGCCGCCCTCGGTGCCAGCCGCGCCGCGGTCGACGCAGGCTACGCCCCCGGCGACTACCAGGTCGGCCAAACCGGCAAGATCGTCGCGCCACAGCTGTACATCGCGGTTGGCATCTCGGGTGCGATCCAACACATCGCCGGCATGAAGGGCTCGAAGGTAATCGTAGCCATCAACAAAGACCCCGAAGCCCCCATCTTCCAACTCGCCGACTACGGCCTCGTGGCCGACATGTTCACCGCCGTCCCCGCGCTGGTGACCGAGCTGAAGAAGCGCGCGTAACCGCCGCACCGCCCGCGGAGCGCGACGTCTCAGAACGAGGCCGGGCAACGAGCCCGGCCTCGTGCCGTTTAACTGAACAAAAATCGCACTCCCCGCGCTTCTCATCCTTGACAGATCGAACCCCTCAGACCATTGTCCGCCGCCTCCTAACGGGGCGTAGCGCAGTTTGGTAGCGCGCTCGGTTCGGGTCCGAGAGGTCGGCAGTTCGAATCTGCCCGCCCCGACTAAGAGACAAAAGACAGAAGAAGACCCTGGCACCCGAAGCCGGGGTTTTCGCTTTTTGTGGTCGAGACTCACCCCTCGAGTGCGGCGCGAACCCGCGAGACCGCGGCCTC
>Ga0247757_10000056_pt1 | contig 83086 bp, 70 predicted proteins | sample UWRJL126311R4_FD_180929 | JGI IMG/M metagenome (GOLD analysis project Ga0247757, IMG submission 180929) | Plant litter microbial communities from Arlington Agricultural Research Station in Wisconsin, United States - UWRJ-L126-311R-4 | ecosystem: Environmental > Terrestrial > Plant litter >...
GACGTCTAGTTTTTCTCTTTAAATATCTTGTTTTGTTTTTATTATAGCGTTAAAACTGGCTGAGTTATAGCCTTTTAAAAAGGGTATCTTTTTTGATTAGTCGTTTTTTATGTCACCCTACTGTATATAAATGCTAGCGAGGAACGATTGCTCGTACGAACTAGAACGTTTGGCACATTACGGTACAAGCTGTCTCCCTGATCATTTTCAGACGTAACTCCTTCAACTTCAATTGCTGCAGCAATTGCTGCACCTCCAAATCATGTGCATGATCTTGCTTTAGCTGTAAGATATCCTGTTCCTTCTGTTTCAACTGGATCGTTAGTTCCATCATATCTTTCTCATGGCGTTGTTTCATCTCCTCCAAAAGCTGATCGCTGTCGGCGTGTAGTCTTGCCAGCCTCTCCTGATGCATTTCACTCTCAGCACGTGCCTCTGCTTTTTGAACCTCAGGATCAGCTAGTACTTCTTTGTTTTTACTTGAAACTGCTTGTCTAAGTTGTGCTTCTAGCTCTTTGACCCTCTTATCATAACGTCTTTTCTCGCTTTGGGCATTTGAAGACAGCTCGGCCCCTGCAGCGGTTTGATCCAACGTTCGGTTCTGGTCGACCAGCTCGCGTTGCATCTTCGAAGCTAAATAGAGGTTGCGGGTTGACGTAAGGAATATTGTGAACACAGCCAACAGGACCCTTCCCAGAAGAAACCACATTCATCCATGAAAAAGAGCATATCATCGCTACGTTTTTAGGGTCGTATACAATAGTTCCTACCAATCCGACCGTGCCTCTTGGGGGTTTGACGACCGAGTCCCGAGCCAGCGGCGTGGCGTAGAACATCAACTGCTGTTCAAAATCACTATCGATCAATAAAATCTGCAGTGCGATTACAACATGAGCATTAGGAAGATCAATCACCTCTCTATTGGAGGTGGAGTAGAGCTCCTGGAGGGCTCGAATACTATAAGGTGATGATCGAAGGTAGGCGCAATAGTAGAGTTCGAATTGCTGAAGACCGGACGGTCAGCAATCTGAATTGTGAGCGAGAGATGTTATGAATAAGGGCCCAAGGTGTTACCATCCGCAGCAAACAATGGTATCGTCGAATATGGGTTGTGAATGGGTTGCAAAGGCGTCGTCTAGCTGCCTAGCCGCGTACGGTTCTGGTCGCATGCGTTTCGAAGGCGTGAGGACGGCATCCTCGACAGCTATGTCAGGAGCTCGCGCGACCATGCCGTGGATCAGTTCGTGAGAGGTGTTAAGAGGCCAGAGAGATCATGGCTTAGAGATTCCAACTATGTTTAGAGGCTGGTGAAGGATGGTTACACGTGGCCAATCGGCGATGGCATTTAGGGTCGGAGAGTCGGAGGCCGCAGCAACGAGACTAAACAAGCTGATATATGCTCTCGCCGCCTGAGCCTGCAGATGTGGCGTTCCCTTCCATCCCCTTGAGAAACTGCTCTGTGGTGTTGGAGTTAAGTATCCCCAAGCCGCCCCTTCCCTCTTTGGCCCGCTGCGCCTGCCCCACCGTAACGAGCACGCAACTGCCATCAGCATAAGTACGCCTCACTTCTTCACGAAACCTTCGAGCGCTTCGCCGCTATCGTCACCTGCGAGGGCAATCGAGATTTCACAAACACCTCGCTTAAAGATATCGGACATGCCGCCATCGACATCGACCGACAACTCCGCGCCTGTCGCACCCAGAGGAGCATGGCTCGCTTGCACCCGTTCTTGCGTGGGGTCGAACAATATGCCAAAGCAGTCGAAGCAGAATCGACCATAACTTTCAAGCCGCGCTTGCATTGGTCTACACCGATGTACTTGAATTTCACCGTCGAGCCTACAAGTTTGTACACAGGACACGGCCCACTATACTCTTTATCTTCTCTCTAACAGACATGACATGGGAAATCTTCTTTGGGTCTTTGTGGGCTGACTTTGAGTCTCGATTCGGCAACATACTAAAGTCACTTGCCTACCATAGCGAGCTTGTAGACAAGGAAGCTGCGGCAGTCGGAATTTCTAGCGCTATATCTTGGAGCAAGGAAGAAATGGATACATGGGAGCAGCAGGATCATGAATGACAGGCCTCCAAGCTCCGTGAAGTGTTGTCATGGCTTGCGAACGCCGAAATCCCACCAGAGGATACCCTTGAGCGAGATTGCCTTCCCAAGAGCTGCGAGTGGTTCATACAGCATCGCAAGACGCAGTCGTGGCTGAATGGTGGGACATGTGGCCCAATTGTTTGGTTTTATGGAAAGCCACGCGCAGGCTAGTCGTCGTCATCGTCGTTGTATACATGCACTTGGTGCTGAAAGGTGAGCAGCCTTCTCATCTTATTGCTCCCACCATAATTGCACAATCATCAATAACCACTATCACAAATACAGAAACATTTTCCAGCAAAAATGACAACACGCTATTCAACCAGCTCGCCTCTCTCTTTGAGAATGCCGTTATTCGCTTGCTGTCTTCTACTGATATTGAAGGCTTATACAAACTCACTCTCAAATCATTCCAACGATCATACGCTTCTAGCGCATTCCGCTGCCGCTTTTCCAACTGCTCGAAGTCATTCTCCGGATTTGCTTCTGCAGAGATACGAAACTAGCATAAAGAAACGCACCGTTGTCGTATACAGTGTCTAATTCTAGAATGTTAGTGGAGCAAGATACGGTTCAAGGACAAAAACTGATTGGCGACACATGCACGGAAATACCACACAGAAGAGACTCAACTTGTAGTTCCGTCCAAGGTTCGTCAGGGCCTAGGGAGGAACAGTCCAAATTCGGGGGATAGAGAAAAGACGCGCCCAGCCTGATCCGCTACCTTCAGTCCCCCAATGCCCCCATTACCTGCAACAATTTGGATTTACATGTCTACAGCCACATATAGATAATTTGCACTTCGATGTTTGAGCTACTTACTTCTGCGTTGCTCTACCCTTCGATATAGAAATTCCCTTTGACTGTAGTAATTATAGGCAGGGAAAAGTCTACCCTAAGATTATCACCGCCTCTTGTCATATTCTCCACTATCAACTTGGGTCTCTCCGGGAATTTAATCCAAGAACAAGATTTGTAAAAGAACATTACATAGTTGAAGACCTTACATCATGGCAACCTTCCTCTATTGATCCCCCGCCCGCTACTGAGGCTTCCGAATTCCCACCTACACTATCACAAATTGGGCCGAGTTTTGGGACGCTATTACAAGTGGATGCTAGCAATATCTTCACCAGTGAATCATCTTCATATCATGACTGATATCATATGGCTAGAACGGTTATACACAGGTCATATAATGAAGTCGAATTTTCATAGAAGAACAGTGCATAGTGAATTCAGTAAGGCTATTAGGCTTAACTTCCAACAACCAGGAACAAGCCTGGGCGCATAGCTCCCGTGATACAAGTAGGTTATCCTGCTATTCTCAATTAAGAATCTGCATACTACCCCGATTGTATCTTGTCTTTATCTACGACATGAAAAGCTTGTACAGTAGAATCTAGTATCACGAAAACATACAGTTATAAGTCGAGCTATGAGAATGCAGCGCAAATAATAGCATATGAAAGCTAGAAAGATTACCTCTAAAAGACTACTTGTTTCTATACTTCCCGCTTGTGATTACAGGGAGCTAGGTGACACATTATGCTTTAATTCATGTGATCGAAACTTCATGTAAGATGAAGAAAATCTGAGTCCGCGTAGGCCTCCCTCATCATCTACTCTAGCACTATGGCATTGGGGACAAAGCCAATACTGTGTCACGTCACTTTCGCCAGGTGCCCGGGCGCTACATTTTCAAGGTCACGGTTTGTTTTGGGGGTAAAAACTAGAGATTCTTCGATGAAGCGGGATTCCTAGCGCCTACCATATTGGCTCCATGTTTACTTTCACTGCCATAAAAAGCTTGGTCTGTGCACCCGCCCGCACATATTTAAGTCGGGTTCTGTTGGCCAGTTCAGCTCTCCACCCTACACCACACACTACCTCCGGTTAGTAGCCTCCAAAGAATTACGGTAGAGAAAGACTAACTCCTCTTCAGATCAAAAAAGTCATGTCGGAGATCCGCGCAAGCGACAACTCTTGTGCGCCCATTGGTAAGTCGAGTCGCTTTTTTATTAACTCATACGCTAACTCATGGCACGCAGTGGCAGCAGCAGCAGCAGGAGCAGAAGCTCCTCCACCGCCGCCCCCGTTCCCTCCTCCCTCCCCCCCTCCCCCCCCTCCTCTTCCTCTGTCCTGGCCGGGGGACTACGTCCCCTTGCCCCATCGCAAGATGGAGGACATTGTCGTGGTGGTGGATAAAACCACCACCACTTATGTGCCTCCAACATCAGAGTGGCACCTCTGGGAGTACAGGTTCCAGTGGGGTCCTCATTACGGGCGCCTCTTTCGGGAGGTGCTGAGGACGGATGAGCAGTGGTTGCGCCTTTTGGCACGCAAGGCGGACCACTTGATAAGCACCCGCATCTTCCCAGATGCGGCGCCCACGGTTCCTTGGGGGGAGCACGAGCTCCGCACCGTCTTCTGCTTCTGGGCACCGTGGATCCTCTTAGAGGAGGGTGCGAAGGGCCCGCGGTACCGCCAGTTCGACACGCCGCCATGGAGGCGTTACGGGAACCCTCCATGGCGGTTCCAGCGTTAGCCCGTTTCGGCTTCAATGCCGGTAGGTTACGTAAATCATAGGTTAGAAAGATTTACTGACAGTTTCTAGTTTTCGATGCCGTTGTCTCTGCTTCCTCCGGTCGTGCCCTCACGGGCGTTGGTACCGGTTGCCCGCAAGGGCACTGGTTGGATAAAAGGTTTTTTTTTTATAATTTGTTCATAGTCAGGGCTTGACCCCTTGGGGGTCCTTAATTTACTTTCTTCTCTCCTCTTTGGTACTCTTCTGTTTCGTGACGAATATCTCGCCCAAGTGATTTTACTTACAGTACTATCTCAATCTTGCTAATTTATAAATGGTGAGACTTTCTCACATAATATCGAGAAATATTGACGCAGTTGGTAGGCATGACTACTCCTATGGAACTGAAGCATGAACCATCACTTCGGCTGAGCCATTTGCTACGAGGACTTCCTAACTATCTGTGACATACTCGCAAGTTACTTGCTGCCGGCTGCAGCTTGATGCAAGAATGCGATGTTCCGCACCAATGCCTGCAACATTTTCTTTGACAGTCCCCAAAGAAGCCTCGTGCTACAGAGCGTACATGCTATTGTCGAAGATAATAAGAATAATGTTGAGTACAGTCTTCAATTCTTCATGCTCAAACTTTAACGCTGCGTATGATGCCCAAGTCTTTACTATTCTGCAAATACGTTCGCCTACTAGACTGCCTCAGTTGTGTGTAATGCCCTTGTATTCGCTTGTGCGCCCTCGCCTTGCCTTCCTATACCTAATCCTGAATCTAATATAGCTACACTTGTATCTAAACAGATTCAGCATCTCCATTGAAGAGATCAGCATATCCCAACGCACGTCAAGCGATGACATCCTGGCGTGGCAAGCAAGTATTGTACGTAATGTCGAGGTAATCCACCGCTCTAAATTTTTATGCCCTGATAAATAGCGTTGCGAATATGGGACCTGGACTAAGTTGCAGTTGAAGAACTGGCTTCTTCGATGGAGAGCTTGACGAGGTCTTCGGAGCTGAGTGCAGATTAGGTCGAAAGGGCGTACATTCTCTAAGTATTCGAGCTTATGGGGGAGCTTGCATGGTGATGCTATGTTACTAGACCAAGCCCACGGATTCGTAGCAGTACGGGATAGTGTTACTGCGTTATCGCTACCACGGCATATTAACTGAAAAGTGCGCGATGTACACATTATTTATCTTTGTTAGGTTTTTTAGCATACCCGGTATCGAGAGAAGTGTTGGAGCGGAGTCGTGTAGCATTTGCTTTGGATTTTTATCCTTCTGAAGGCGTTCTAAGAACATTGATAGCGGTGGCTGTGGCTTGGCAGCGTAATAGTACATTTGGGACGCCCCACCACCCCAAGTGCAGTACAACTTCCGAGCAGAGCGCCTACAACCACAAAACTCTATCCCAACGTACCTTCTCCTAGCTGGTGAGTAAGATCTAGAAATGAGACCATTGCAAGGGTAACAAAGGCCGTTGGGAGTAGCATACAAGGAACATCTCCACAGGCCTACAAAGTGCTCATGCCGACGAACGTAAGTTCCACGAGATCTGATACTACGGCTCGGATACCACAGGTGATATGAGCATTTCTATGAAAAGGATTGCTGGCGACAAGGTCAAGACAGCAATTTTACTTTTTGGTCAGCGGACTCGATGTACAGCCGAACTAAGGCCGCGTCCACTCGATACCGAATTTCTATCATTACGACTCGAAAATCGGATATGAGCCTATGCTTATACGGTTACCCAAGACGCGGAACCTCAAATGTCAATTGGCATGACGGAGTCAAGGAGTCATTGAGTTCTTGTCTATGGAGTGCCTAAGAGGCAAATTAGCCAAGACATGAGCCTGGTTCATTCTAGTTGGCTTGCTTGGCACAGAGCCAGGGAAGTTGGCTCTAGTTCCAAGATACAGACCGAAATAGCGCCTTCGGTTGCATCTGCTCGAACTTCTGGAACAGCGTTTCTTTCGTAGGTACGAGGCAGATATTATCCGTCTGCTGACAGCCAGTTCTAGAATCACGATGTGCTAACCCGTATTCCGGCATACCGGAGCTTACGCCCGCGACCCGCACTCATTTTACCCGATCGGCTGGAGACGAGAGACTGTGATTGGGCCTTGGGGTCGGTCAGCAATATAAACAGCACGTGGGGCTGGCCATGGTTCCTAGGCATCCCGCAATGTGGAGAAGCTTCAGGTTTGTCGGGAGAGCTGCTGCAGAAATCCGGGTCAATGGGTCGGCGGGTACCTGAATCGTTTAAATTGTTGACAATCGCCCTGCAGAAGTGCGGACGGTCAGCGAGCTGAAGAACTGCGCAGTTCGCCAAGGTCCAACCTCCCTCTCGTCATGGCTTCCATCAAGTCCCTCGGCCTCGTTGGCCTCTCGTTGCTTTCGCAAACGTCTGCCGTCAAGCTCCTGTCGACACACTTCTCCGGCCAGATCTACACACTGGACTTTGACTTCCAGAAGCCTAGCTTGAAGGTCGTTGGAAATACTACCGGCTGCGGTGTGACACCTACATGGCTCCATCTTGTGGAAGAGACCTCCACCGTCTACTGCATCGACGAAAGCTGGCAAGGGAGCGGCGTGATCACGCAATGGGGTCTTGGACCTAAGTTTGAACGCACAGGAGCCCTGACTCTGACGGGTTCCGCCCCGACTCCTGGAAACAGCGTCCACGGCTTCACATACGGAGGACCGGACGGCAGGAGTTTTATAATTACGTCCGAGTATTCCCCCTCGACGATCACGACATATAAGTTGCCCATCACAGCCAATTCGAAGCCCCTTCAGATGTTCGAATGGACAATGAGCGCGCCAGGACCACGTCCTGACCGTCAGGACAAGCCCCATCCGCATGCTGCGTTCACCGATCCCACCGGCGACTTCCTAATCGTCCCCGACCTGGGCGCCGATCTCACACGCATCTTCAAGGTCGACAAGAAGACTGGCAAGCTCACCGCCTGCCCCGCCATCTCCTCTCTTCCAGGTGATGGCCCTCGCCACGGCCTGTTCCGCAAGGCCGGCCGGTCCCTCAAGTACTACAGCCTTAATGAGGTCAGCAGCTCCGTCGGCGTCTACGACGTCACCTACCCCGACCACTCCTACGGCTCCAAAGACAGCTGCCTCTCCCTCAAGCTCGTCCAGACCCTCTCCAACTACGGGCCCAACGTGCCCCTCGGCAACATCTACGTCAAGTCGGCCGAGATCCGCACCGTTGGCAACTACTTGTATGCGTCTAACCGCAACGACACCACCTTTGGCTTCGAGAAAGATTCCATTGCCGTCTTCAAGATTGCCGCGGACGGAAATCTCAAGTTCCAGGAGCTGAATAATGCGTACGGATACTACCCGCGCTCGTTTAGCTTCAACAAGGCGGGAACGCTTGCTGCAATTGCCGGGCAAACGACCGCCAATGTTGCGATTGTCAAGCGCGATGCGGTGACAGGCAAGCTTGGTCCGCTCGTTACGAATCTTGTCCTCCCGCCAAGGGGTACCTATGGTGGCGAGGATGGCGTCAGCTCGGTTATTTGGATCGAGTAAGATGGCCTTTTTTATTTCTTTTTCGATCGCTTGTTCCGCTTTCGCACGCTCAAATAGGAATGTGTAATTTATAAAAATGAAACACTAAAGAGTTCATCCGATTGTCCTGATGTGATACACTATTATGTATTCAATACTCGTCTAAGTTCTACAAATGCTTCTGGAGCAGCCATCTAAGTTGCCGCTCAATCGCTGCTTATAATCCTGGTACCGGCGCTGGCAATGCTGGCAAATTTGTATTTCCCTAGCTCCGGTGTTTCCTCCATTATCATCACAGAAAAATATTGAAATCGCACGACGATGAATACGTCGCGCATGTCGATCTTTGTGGCTTTGGATATCTTCTGACGCCTATTCTTAGTCTCCCTATCGTTTCAAACGACAAATCCTGAACCTCCAACCTGGCTCGTAATGCGCTTTATTCTTTTCCCCTTTGTGGACTGCTCTTTGCCATGATGCACACTCTCATGGCGAGTCTAAGATACTTCGCTCTTTTTCCTATGTACCCTGTCCTTCTCAGCACCCACTGTTGAACGTTTCTTTGGGTGGCGTCGGCGTCGGTGATGCAGCGGTGTCGCATCATGGCGGACACTTTGGTCTTCCTCCTTCGAATTGACCACAGCCAATACTCCACTGGATGCAGCGTCGCTGATAACAGTTCCTGCCTTGCTGTCATCGATATCAGGCATATCTTCTACCGCCAGCAGATGTTGACTGGTGCCCAGGACCCTTGGTTCTTTCAAAACCAGCGGCTCCTCCGCGAACCCTAGCTTCGCCATGGCCATTTCCCACCACCCCGGCACCGGTGGGATCCACTGACCGATGTCCACGACATATTTCTTCTGATCTGCTGGCAGGTTCAGCCACACGAAAGCCTTGTTGCTGTTCACCCTTCCCTCCACGACAAATTCGCCCATCTCTTCAGGGATTTTCAGCGCTTCTACAATGACGATGGGCTGGTACGCCGGGATAAGAAGATGAAGCATCACTGGACGACAGGCCTTTCCTTGCTTCCTCAACCGAAACTCCCGTTCCTGGATGTGCCGTCTCGCCGCGATCATGAAGCTGAACACGGTATCGATTTGGTTGGTGTAGCCGCAAAACGCGGGACCCAGTGGCTTTGCCTCGAGAAGATTGTAGAACTTTGGGTACCAATCATTGTCAGGGTGCCAAACAAAGAACCAGTGGTCGTATAGAGGGTCATCCGAGGTTTGGCCTAGGCGTTCTCGTATCATGTCGTAGACATACTGTGGGAAATCCTTCTGCGCGATGAGCGCCGTCTGGGCGGCCAGGCTAGTAGAGACATCTTTGAGCCGTGCGGCGATGAGATGGAGAGCTTGGGTCCCCTGGTATGTTAGCACGACATTTGCGCCGATGCCAACGGTTGTTGCAATGGTGGTAAATGAAGTGAGGATCTTGACCGTGTCGCAGAATGACTGGCCCATGATCTGGATGGACGGGACAAAGGCATCAACCCGATCCAGCATGGCTGACGCTTTGGGTATGAAGTCGTTGAGGTTGCTTGCTGTCTCATTGGCGTTGTAGACGAGCGACCCGGCTTCCAAGATGCCTTCGACAGCCTGCACGGTCTTCACAAGCGGCGCCACCGTTTTGGCGACTTTGGGGACATTTTTGAGCGACTTTGCGCTGCCGAAGAGCGCGGAGAGAACGGTCGGACGAGTACTGCTCATGGTGTTGTTTGCGGTGCAACTTTAGCGATGGAGTTGCGCTCCATGAAGACGCGTTGATGGCCGCGGGACACGTCCCACACCGCCATTGACGTGGCAGGTTAGCCCCGTTTTATTACGTGCTTACTAGTCATCGGGCCATTTGAAAGCGCTTCCGTTTTGGGCATCCATCTTCTACGAGGCAACGGCATATTCTAGTTCCAAGCTCTTTTCTCCCGCTCGGGACATGCACGCAGTTCTGTGCAGCCTCGTATCTCCTTGTGATGATGTCGGGGCCAAGGTGGTACAATTTCAAGCGAAAGCGGGTCCAGCCGACTCAGGGCTTCGAATACACCTGACCCGTGACCTCTCCACCGCGAACAGTACTGCAGCGTGGTAACTTACGGTTCTGTGGTTTCCCCGCTTTCTCCAGGCCTGGGTCTAGCCTTGCTTGTACGAAGCAATGGGTCAGACCTCAATTTCGCGGCAAGATACCAGTATCCAATCCAGAAGTGCAGGATTTTCTGACAGTATACAATGTACTCGCGCGTGTATGCCAGGATTGATTCTAGATGTGAGAAGCATGAAGAAATCTGCCGAGCCACCCAAGGCGACAACCATGTGTAAATACGCAGGCTCCATGCAAGCCGCCGACTGAGTTATAGAATCATGAAAGCTTTCACCAGTCAGATTCTGATTTTCTGCAACGTGGTAAGCTAAAGAGCTACGGGATGTCTCACAGCGAACACAATTTTATGTCGAAGGACGGAGTTTACCTATCTCCTGGATATCACAGCCTTTTATTATAGACATTCCTGCACTCCAAATGCCATTTTTAGAAGCCGAGGATATGGATAAGCGGGGAAATGATAGTTGCATAGAGATAGGCCGAGCCTATCCTCCCCAAGCATTCGTATCGTACCCGTTGAACTGGTGGACAGTCGATTGCAGTCTCGTGTGTGGAAGCCTCCACGGTATTACTGGACATTGAGATTCTGTTAAGCCAAAACGCTGCCTGGAAGCCAGGTACGTTCTCGGAGATCTTTTCCGCCTTTTCAACCATTTCCCTTGGTGTGGAGCGTATTGTGGGTTCAAAGTAAATAGTTGGGGCATTTTCGGGTGCTGGCATCTCCGGGAGAGCCAATCGCAACAGGACCCTTGTTACCAATTTCAGGCGGCCCGTGACTGAACGAAGTCGCGGTCTTTATTCTCAGCCCCTTGTGGGACTGGAAATCCACAGAAGAACGTGTTATACGTGCTTCTCGTGAGCAACATTTCCAACTATTCGAAACCGCCACCAACGACGATTGCGTCAGCCGCGATCTTTGCATCCCTAGCTGCGGACGCTATGTTCCTTAGAAATGTATGTGACCTAAAGCTGAGCCGGTATGTCGGCAACTTTCCACATGGAGTAAAAAGTTGTTGTCTTGGGCCAAGCCTTGGCTGGCATAGTGAGGCTCAAGGTGGGGGTCATGACGTACCGCTAGTAGAAGTATTTCTCGGCGCGTGCTGGGCATTGTAGCAATCTTGAATTTGGGCAGTAGCATGTGTGAGTATTTAACATGAGAGTGCTACTCTAAGTGGTGCGGAAAAGGAGCAACCCTGCCTCTCTACACACCGCGAATATGGGTCTGGGTCGAATGTAAGATCGGATGCAATCCTTGAGTCGAGATTATCGTTAACACCCAACAGTACTATACGCATCAATGGTGCAGATTGTGGCATCGAGGCCGTTATGCTGGGAGTAGTGACATCCATAGGCGGTTTTCTCTTTGGATATGACACTGGTCAGATTTCTGGAATGCTCATCTTCGAGGACTTTATCAACCGGTTTGGCCAGACACAACCGGATGGGTCAAAGGCTTTTAACACAATCATCAATTCTCTTGTGGTGTCTCTCATGTCCATCGGCACGCTCATTGGAGCCCTTTCTGGAGCTTACACAGCAGATTGGTGGGGAAGGAGACGGAGTCTGAGCTTCGGTGTTGCCGTCTTCATCATTGGGAACGTCATTCAGATTACGTCGATGAATTCCTGGGTCCATATGATGATGGGCCGCTTTGTAGCAGGCCTTGGGGTTGGCAACCTTTCTGTTGGCGTACCAATGTTCCAGTCCGAATGCTGCCCACGTGAGATTCGTGGCGCTGTAGTTGCGTCCTACCAGTTGATGATCACAATTGGCATTCTCGTCTCCAACGGTATCAACTATGGCGTGCGTTCTTTCGAAGATAACAGTGCTTCCTGGCGTATTGTAATCGGCCTGGGAATCGCGTTCTCGGTGCCCTTGGGCATTGGCGTACTTTTCTCCCCGGAGTCGCCACGGTGGTTAGCTGGACGCGATCGCTGGGATGAGGCACGCTTGATGCTCGCGAGGCTGCGTGGCAAGCGGGATGATCCATTCGACAAGCTCGTTCTCGAAGACTTCCAGGAGATGCAAGATTCTATTGCAGAGCAAAACAAAGCAGGTCAGGGTACATGGCTGGAATGCTTCACAGGGAAACCATCGGGTATACCTAAGTTGGTGTACAGGACCTTCCTGGGCCTTGCAATCCACTTTCTTCAACAGTGGACAGGTGTGAACTATTTCTTCTACGTAAGTTCAGTTCTGAAAATATGGCTCGCAAAGACTTACACAACACGTACAGTATGGAGCGACCATCTTTAGATCCGCTGGAATTGACGACCCTATCCTGATGCAGCTCATTCTTGGAGCGGTCAATGTCGTGACCACCTTTCCAGGTCTCTACATCGTCGAGAAATTTGGCCGTCGCGTTCCCTTGTTTGTCGGGGCAATCTGGCAGGCGTCCTGGCTTGTCGTCTTCGCTGCCATCGGTGTTGCACGACCGCCAACCGAGTATCCTAGCTCAGGCACCGTGATGATTGTATCCGCTTGTATGTTCATCGCGTCGTTTGCAATGACTTGGGGGCCTTTCGCCTGGGTTGTGATTGGTGAAACATTTCCGCTGCGCACCCGCGCGAGACAAGCTTCGCTAGCCACGGCTGGTAACTGGTTTGGTGAGCCACTTTCTTGTCTAACTACCAGTAATGAAGAGCGCTAATCACTCCGCGCGACAGGAAACTTCCTCATTGGCTTTCTTAGTCCCTTCGCAGATGACGGAATTGGTTTTTCGTTCGGCTTTGTCTTCGCGGGTTGCAACTTTACCGCAGCCATGTTGGTGTACTTCTTCCTCTATGAGACGAAGTCGCTATCCCTCGAGAATGTCGATGCTATGTACTCGGATCCTATGGTAACTGCTCGAAAAAGTAAAACGTGGATTCCTGCTGGTTATATCGACCGCAAGACGCGTGACGCGTCGTTTTGGCAGCGCCGATCTTCTGTCGACAGGGTGGAGGTTTCACGCCAGGATGGCGAAGGATCATTCTCATCGAAAGAGACCAGGGTACCTTAGTCACAACTAAAGAAGGCGTGAGTGATTTTCGCAGGAACCATGATCACCCATCATGCGTCCGTCCAGAAACAAAGTGTCGGGCTGTAAGCTACAGCTAGCTTCTCGGTTCTATTTCCCGGACGATCGTGTTTTCGATAACTAGCGCACTCGTAGCACAGGGATACGAGCAGTGATTCGACTACTCCAACAAGCACAGGAGCGCTAGGAGACACCGTCGCGGGCCTTTTTGCAAGCCACGACCTATCGAACATCTGTCCATGAACATCTCCGCACGTCAGCTTAAACTTTCTAATTCGGGTGTACCCAAGAAACGATAAAACACAATGGCAACACAGAGAGCAAGAACGAGCAGAAACACGTTGTAGTGGTGTTTCATAATCAAATACGATTCAAAGTCAAGATCATATGTTCCTCTAACTCAGAACAAGCTTCGGGTGGCTGCGTTCACATTGGATACATTGGAGCTGTCATTCGGGCCAGAGCAGCGGATTCCAACTAGTCATGGGGCTCCAGCCCAAACCAAGTCGTAAATGCAAACGCCATGCGCTAAAAGGAGGTTTACTTAGCTCAAACATGCCAGCGTTTGGCAAAATCACTTAAGCCAAAACCATGGTTATCATTGAGCAGACAACTACTGTCACTGTTTGCATATCTCTTCTTGCGTTCTGTTCTTGTTCTCCCTTTTTAGATGAACTCCCCCCAAGGCCAGAGTCATCATGCCGGGCGAGTCAGGGCCTGTGGAGATATCCCTGCCTAAGGCTATGACAGTAGCTGCCTTCTTTGGAATGTCCATCTACAACTCGATCGAAATTCTTTGTTCAATGTTCTACCGGTTCAAGAATCGACAAGGACTGTATTTCTGGAGCATGCTGGTCGCCTGTGTTGGGATTCCGGTCCACTCCATTGCCGTGCTTCTCCGAAATTTTGGTCTGGCACCAAATGTGGCTATGTGCTTCGTCATTGTCTTCGGTTGGTGGGCGATGGTGACTGGCCAGTCTGTCGTTCTCTACTCGCGTCTGCATCTGGTTAGTAACCGCAAGAATACCCGCGCAGTGCTCGCAATGATTATTACCAACTTCGTCATTCTTCATCTTCCAGTTTCTGCTCTCTACCTCGCTATCAACATTCGTACCATGGACAAACTTAACCACGCCTTCCACGTGTACGAAAGTGTACAGCTTACTGGCTTTGCGATACAAGAATGCACAATATCCGGCTTGTATATCTGGGAGGCATCTCGCAGTCTTGGCCCCATTCTGAAGTTTAGAGGATCGCGAGGGAAGCATGTGGTTCGGCACCTCATCTTCGTCAACATACTGGTTGTTGCAATCGACATCAGCCTGCTCGTCACACAGTTCACAAACAACTTTGAAATCCAAACCACATACAAACCCGTTGTGTACAGTATAAAGCTAAAGCTCGAATTCTTTATCCTCAATCAGCTTATACGCGTTATACAAAGCCCGGCTTGTATGTGTAATAGCTCATTCATACCTATCGATCGCAACACTGACGCCCCTTGTACACGCTCTCGATCTTTTCATTCGGGTTTATCGCTTAGGAAAGGGCATAAGAGCGAGACGACAGTCGAGGCTATTCTGAGGTTACCCAGCGCATTTCCTTCCCCGACTCTGTTGAGGAAAGGTGACTTAGAGAATGAAGAAATTACGCATCTCGAATATCCAGCGACGTCACCAACGAGACACATGCTTTAGCTGTTCTCATTTATAATATTCTTTTCATTATCTAGCTTATTCAAGGAATCAGTCTTGACCACTTGTGCTTCGAAAAAGTCTTGATTCCCATGAAAGCTCCGTGATTGGTGGTGGTCGGTCCAACTCCTATCAACAAGTCGAAATGCCTAACAAAAGTAAAGCATGATTGCAGGACTTGCTGTTGGGTGTGCCATAGGAGTGGCAGGATTACTATTGGGTCTATGGTAGTGGAAGAGAAGAGAGAATGAGCAAATCAGAGGACGACACAATGGCTTACATCGTACCAACGGCAAGCCTGCCAAATGCGCCGATGGGGCTGGAGGGTGTTCGAGAGACTTGTGAGCTGGATTCGTCGGCTGCAACACATGAATTTGAACCCTGGAGGGTAGAAAAGGTTCCAACGTCTTGGTTCGGGTTAATAGCATATTGCTATAGAAGACGGGTAATACTGTGTAGAACTTGCACCAAGCTAGTTTGAAATTAACTACTAGCTTAGCATAACAAACCCCACCGCCCTGCCAGGGAAATGGCAAATTGTATTACGAAGGCGGGGACAGCAATACCAGCGTGGCTTTGAGCTCATCTAAACACCCATTCAGTACGGTATTGACCAAGGTTATGTGAGTGGTAGCATGTATCCAATACGATGCTCTCGAATGTCGTTGTTTGGATCTCAGTATGGGCACATTGAGTAAGAATACAAGAGAATATGATCCATAAGAGAAACATAAAACGATGCTTGAACATTTGGGTATCATCTAATCATCAAGTAATGTAACGTCGTTCGTATCCACCTCTGGATCCGAGTGTATTTTTGCTGCAATATCCGCCTTACAGGACCTACCATGCACCGCCAGCCCCCAATAATGCACGTCATTAACAACAGCCACCAGCTGCTGAACACTAGAAAGGATACAACAATCGCCCGAATAAATTGTCGACATGTCACAGCCGGACCAGGTGTCGAAAGATCTGGGTACAGTGCACCAGAGGTTCCATGTCGAGCCTGTGAATGTGATGGCGTAGTGCCGCATCTGTACCCTGTCCTGCTCAGACCATTCGGCGCCGCCCATCTGCAGTGCGCAGCTCTTGAGGCGATACCGGTTGTATAGGGCCATGGCTGAGACGACTGCGGCCTAGTTGCGGGCAGTGACGAGCGTGCCTTCGTCTTTCTTAAACTCGATAGTGAGGTAGGGGCAGAAAGCTCTCTTCTGCACAACGGCGACGTGTTTGCGAACACTAGGGCGGAACCCCGGCTAAAAAGCTTGCAGGGAAACGTGATAAGTACAGTCTGGACGAATGTCCCAATCGTATCGCCTTTTGGAAACCCCGTTCGACGGTGGTGCGAACCACTCATCCTGCGGTAGCTTCCGGACTGACTGCGGCATACGGGCTAGCAGCCAGTGCTGGTCCCCATCCTCCTCCGGCAGCCATGGATGGCGCGGCTCATCGAGGAATATATCGCGCAGAGCATGTGCAGCGTGCTCAGCTTCGTTGCACTCGTATACCCTCATTGCCTTGTATTCCTACTGGATGCGTGCCACGTCTGCTTCCAGCCAAGTATCCAGCTCGAAGACTTTTCGATATGCGCCGAGGCGGCTTTTGAAATCGCGCGGAAGGCCCTGCAGTCTAAAGTGCTTATAGAGGTCCTTGTTTACGCCACTATTCTGAATCTTGATACCATGTGGCTCCAGAATAGATTCTGCAAAGTCAGTGTCCGTCACTTTTGCAGACGTTTCCCGCCTTGTCCTGACAGTGGACGTCTCAGACGTAGGAGGGGTCTGTCGCCAACGCTGACTTGACCCTGAGGCTGAGGTTGTGCTTTCTGTGGACGTCACCTTTGCCTTCCTCTTTCCCTTCGAGCTTTCTGTATCGGCGTTGTAGGACATGACGCTTTCCCACAATCGCGCAGTGTGTTCAGGGTCTGTTGCAGGTCGTGGTAGTGACAGTATGCATGCGAAGTCGGACGAGACAGCAAAAGCGACAAAGACGAGTATTTATCGTATGATAGAGATGAGATTGCTGCGCGTCTGCGCGCAGATGAATTAGCAACCCTTGGACGAAGACGGGACTTCTCGAAGTATTGCAGCCTATTGCGGGGTCGTTGGCGCCATGGTGTCTCGCTAATGCAAAAGTCGCATGCATGCTTGTGGGCTCCAGCGGGAGTGCATCGAAACTGGTCGCACAGAGTAAGACATTGGGCGTTAGAGGATGGATATGCCGGTTAGAGGTACTATGAATAAGAACGCTGGCACGAGAGCGCACCGGCGCTGGTAGTGTTTGCGCAAGTGCTTGGCAACGGCCTTAGGTTGCCCAGCCAACCATTAGCTCCGCTTGGCATACCTGACCATATTAACATTACATTAATTACCAACCGGACATCTCTCTTATGCAGTAAGGACTCATCGTTCAATTGCTGAAGCTAGGGCCCTGCACGATGATCAACTGAAATATAGAAAAAGACTCAGACCAAGGGCATATCTTGTAAGCAGCTAGGACCAGGTCACATGATGGGTTCTCGCTATATAAGAGCGTCAAACATGTCTTCTACACACAGACTCCTACACACTCAATCAATACATTCAATTCTTCATACTTACCACTTCCTTACATATCTCAAGAAATTAGCCCTTTTTACTCGTTTCCATAAACGTTGGCTGCGCTTTTTATCGAACCCAATCCAACGGTCCTCTGGTTCTTCGGTACTGATATTTAGCTGTCCCCGTCCCACTCTCCGTGACTGCACACATTCTATCGGGCCTCTCTTGGTATCCTCTTGCTACATTGGATCTCCAAAGACGGTTCGCTAGGCTCACGGCTTTTTTTGAGAGCACTTGGAGGAGTCGGATCCTACATCTCATCAGTAATCTTATGACGCCTTATGTCCACAAAGTATTGAAAACTATTAATTGAAGCTTTATATTTACTGAGTGTAATCTGTGATGATTCAAACAAGTATTGCGTTATCGCAAAGACAACGTTCAATTGGCATTCCTTGCCCAGGCTAGCGCAAGCTTGGTGTGCCTTTACGTCGTTGTTCTTGGGTAAGATACCTAATCGCAGTATGCCATAGACATATCCTCAAGTGAGCGTATATATCGAACCTCTGGTCTACTTAGCTAAGAATATGAGAGATTTCTTGGCTTGCCTTCTTTCTGAATACACTATGGAAGTCCACAGGAATGGTTCCCGGCAAGCTGACCTGGTTGTATGCGCAGTAGGCCTTGATTTCATCATTTCCGGCTACCTTTTCATCTAAAGATAGCTGCAGAATGCGTCAAATGCGAGATACAGATGTCCTACCGGATCTACTGGAACATCTCTCGTCTCGGATCATTCGCTGGAAGCCTCGTATCAGCCCAGTCGTACCAGTTTTCAATCGTAACCATTTGAAACCCTTTTAATTCGTGTCTTTCAAGTAAAAATAGAATCGCAAGGAGATCAAAGAATTGACGATGGTGGTGAGTAATCACAATGGACTCGTGTAAATCTGCCACGGTTCGGACGTTGGACCACCACCTAACGCGATCGTTGCGTCGTAAATACTTCATTGTATCGCATATCATGTTATTCAACCTGTTGAAGCTTCGCAGACTAATTAATGGCGACTCGTTTCTCCTATAAAGGCTGTCTTCGTTCTGCTCCTAGATTCTGCTGTTAAAACTGCTATCGAAGTAGATATTGGAATACTAAACAATCTGCGAGAGCCCTGGAAAACCTCTAGGTCGCTAAAACTAAAATGAGATATTAAGGGAATGATGTAAACTTTAGTAAGCGTACAGAGCTGAGCGTCCATCATGATGTTTCGTTTCTGCTCAAGATTTGAAATTTCATATACTTCTCTTTAAATAAAAGCTCGGCCCACTTTACAAGAATAATGGTATCATCTTCTGCTGAGCACATTGACTCTTAATGCATTTTAAAACTCCTTCGAATTGTAACGTTGATGAGCATGGATAAATCCAAGATCGGTCCTTCATACGGCACAACACATCAATGGCTTATGTAACTTCTTTCAGCTCTGAAAGCAGAATCTCAGCTATGACAGCAATTTTGACCTTTTAAAGACGCATTCTACAACTAAAATGGGGTTGGTTTACTATCGAAATTCAAGACTAGTGCATGAAAATGCGGGCATGATATTGAAGTCCGGCCGTAAAAAGCAAAATTATCAAGCATTTTATCAGTATTGGTTTTTTTCTAGCCCGTTGACCAAATACAAATACATGAGTTCGGTTATCACGAAAGGGTTGAATAAACTTATAAGGACTTAATAGCAGCTTGCAGTTGATGTCAGAGAGCTGGCATGGTGGGATATCGATAAGGCGAAGAATGATGTATGGTAACCTGGCTAAGAATTGAATTTAAGAGTACATCTATATAACCACCACATAAGGGTTAAACTTTGGAACGAATGAGTATATATAAAGGTCGAGACGCTACATAGTCTCCTAGAAAGAACCACATTTCGTTAAAGTTGAATGATTGCAGACCATCAGCTTTGAACAATGCCATACCATTGAGCAAACCCAAGTACACCTCAGAGTGATAAAAATTATGTAAGGGCGAATATAATGTATATGCGAGCCTAAGCGTGAGGGAACAAGGAAGAGCAATTTTTACTAAAAAACTGGAGCTTAATGGGACAAGTATTTAAGCCCATCAAACAGATTCTAAACGTGACCAATGATAATAAAAGCTGTCGCACCCATGCTAAGCGCGCCACCTATTCGGGCGCGCTTCTTACTGTCGAGCGCTCAGGTCTTCTAGAAGGTTGCTCACAGCACCGGAGCTCCAGAAGCTCCAGAGGCCCTATATATAGCCAAGATAGAGCTCAGTTTTCTGGAATCAACCCTGTCGCTCTATTTCCTCAGTCTGCTTCCACAGAAGCAAAAATGCTAATACACTAGCCCTAGAAGAAAAGCATTCTAGGATAAACATTTTTTGGTAGAAAATGCGGCAATGGAGCAAATTCTTGGGCAAACGTGAGAACCAGATTTAGCCTTAGCAGATGCTTACATATACAATGGATCATAAAATAATAACGAATCATAGCGGAAAAAACATGGCCTCATAAATAACCTTTAGAACTGATGCGGATGCAAAAAGATAAGTAAGAATATAAAAGGTTTAGCAAGTACACGAACTGGGAGATAAGGGGGCGAAGAATCGTGCCAAGGATGCGAGCAGCTTTGAACGTAGCTGCAAGTATTACTAAAGAGATGTTCTAGGAAGGCTGTAGAAAAGAACAATGCAGTATAAGATAACTAAATTTATTGGCCAACAGTGAAACTGTCTTACTACTGTGAAAAGCCAGGTCCTATGCCATCCTAATGCGCCTTTCCTCCCCATATATCTGTTATTGTTGCTTAGGCTGGGACTGGGAACTGATCAGCTGGCATGCGGGATCTATAATGCCTTTCGGGGACAGATTGGGCGACTGCTGTGATCGCGTCCAGGTCGACAGCTGGGCATCCGTGTGGGCCGGACTGGGTCCGGTCCGCAGTATCCCATATTGCGGCTCCCCCAATGGCGACGAGAGCAATGGTGTACCGTGCAAATCCATCGCTCGGCGGGAATCCTGTCCAGTCTATTGAGGCATCGAAAGGCCTTCTAAGGACCCTGGTCATCGGAATACCACTCTGTCTTGTAGCTTCCCAGAAGATGTAGCTCCTTACCCCGGGTGGAAGGTCCTCAAAAGAGACCCAGGAGGTGATTCCAAGGTAGGCTGCAGGAGGGGTCCGGGCGCTGCGGGTACTGTTGTACGTCTCAACGACGATTTTGAAGGTCTAGGTCCAAATCAGCTATATGTTTCTACGGTGATGTTCTCAGCAGCTTACCCAGCGGACTAGCTCCCTGTTGGTGAACATCTCCTCCATGAGCACATTGCTCAATGCTTTCGCATAGTCGTTGTATTCGTCGTCGTCATCATCTTCGTTGGCGGTGACACCTTCGAATGGGCGTATCACCTTTCTCACTATGCCATTGATGTTGGCAGCGGCGGTCCTGACCGTGAAGCCTGTCAGCTTCATGTCTCTGAAGAAGTGTCGCTGGCATCGCTGGCCAAGCTTCTCCACGTCCACATGATACTGGAGCTGTCTTTCAGCGTCGTCGAGCTGCTGCTTCTTGGTCCTCTGTTCCATTTCTGATAGATGTTAGCACTTGTAAGATATGTGGACGACAGCGAGAATGTGGTAGGAGGATGGGCATGGCCGCACATGTATCCGGGCAATGCTCGGCTATCCTTGTTTCACCCACAACGGCAAAAATAATAACGATTTTAAACTCTTTCTTCATGCGACATTTTCGAGCGCAATTTATCCCCTATGCCAAACCACCTTCATCTAGGGTGTCATGAGGACATATTTGCCGTCACTTTGAGACAGGCGTAACTATAAACTAGGCTATCGCAACATCCTTCAACTCATTGGTGTTGATTCAATGCAACATTTCTATGTCAACAATAACAAGATTCGATAAAATTTCTTTCGGGGAGTCATAGCGCGGAAAATTTTAGTAAGAAAGTGAGTGCAAATCTGCTATGTGAAGGTCTTCAAAGGATTGTACTTCAAAACAATCAAACCAGCTAAAGGAGTCTATGAGGGGTCTAAAAGGGGTAAAATGCTCTCAACTGGATAAGTGATACTAGTTTAAGTAGGTCATCAACTGGATTTCATCAACTGGATTTAGGCTTCAAGCTTCAGGATTTTGAGGTTGATATCCTAGAGGAGCCAAAATAAGCTGAGCAGTACTTGGCATAAGACTATTTCACATGGCTTTAGGTCTTGTCATAGTGGCCTACTCAAAAAATTATGCGTTACCCTAGTTCTATTCATTAATACTTATTATAGATCATCATTACAACAAGAGATAAGAGGAGAACACTCCAGGCCTTCAGGTAACGACATCGCTGCCATCATCGCAGTCATCTAAAAGAATATCATAATATTTGAGGAGGGGTTACATTTGCAGATTGGTTCGAGCGATGGAAAGGGCGTTCAGACCCCAAAATCATTATCACACATAAAATACCAATCGTCCCGCCCGCGTAAGTAAAGACACCAATTATGCCAATCAGGAATGCATACACTTGGGGTCATTCTGAAGTCAAGTCTATTAGACTGACTACTGCCTAAATAGTCCAGTACATGCGCTATGTGTCAATCGTTCCTGCGAAGCTTGGCTGGCGTATTAAAATAGAACTTATCTTCCTACTATCTCTATCAGGGGTATAGAGCACTCTAAAATCTTAGAGGCTTCCAGTGTGTCAGTTTTCATAAAGTGTAAGTATCCGGTATGCTGATGAAGAGCACTCCCTATATGGAGATGGTATAGGTACGTTTAGTAAATATATCACATTTAAGATGTGTTCAGCGCATCCAATCTATAATCTTCTACACGGAGAGGTTCCTCGGTATATATAGAGCCCGTGTTCAAATCATGAGGTTACGGAAGGACAGTCAAGGCAGATCATGCATAAGTCTAAACAGTGATAGCATTTCAAGGCTTCTACGGAATTTCATATCTCGTTCGATTTACGCTTCTTACATCCACACGGCAAAATGCCTTCTACATTAGTCAAGGAACACCTTTTTAGAGTTGGTTGGCAAACTCGGTTCAAGGTAGCATTTGAGAGAGCCTAACCAGGTTTCAGTATAGTTCTACGATAGTTGCTGGTCGCCATACTACTATTAGAAGCTCAGCATCGAAGAGAAGAGCTATTTGAGAACAATCATATTCGTACTATGTCAGTACATTCGAAGCCTGCTGGAAATAACACAATTACTCAGTAGATCGGTTACATATTACTAAAAATACATCATCCTTATGCAAATTACCATCCTTCAACTTATGGCATATCCCAACCTCTTTATGTAAATGTTTTTTTTTTTTTTTTGCCTCTGGATCACTTTATCTCTACTACCCTAACTTCCAGACTGACACACAGCGCTCACAACCTTTGCCCCATCCAGGCCATACTTCTTCAAGGCATCCGCGCTTAAAGTGTTGCATAGGTATTTATAGTATCCCTCATAATTTGCAGCCCTCAAGATTTGAAATATAAACAGATCCGTCATCTGGCTGAAGAGGTCTGATTTCGCTTGTTTCATGTCGACAACCTTGGTCTGTCCACACACCAGCTCTTTGACTACATCTGGGACCAGGCCGGTCTTCTGCAAACCGGCTCCAAATTTTGTCCAGTTCTTGCACACATATTCAACCTGTTTGGACTCTTTCGCGACAACTTTGAATACACTTGACATGACTTTTGACATATACACATCTGCCTGACGAGCCATGTCGGTAGGCTGAACAGCATCAGTGTACTTTGAGTAAGGTCCTTTTCCAAAATACCCGGCAGTTGCGCAGAAGCCGCTTTCCACATCTACCCCACCTTCGTCAGTGTCTCTACATGGTGCCCACAGACCCCGCAGCAGAGAAGCCTCAAGATAGTAGCACATGTCAAAGTACCACTGGCTAGTGGCGTTCTTCGCGGAGTACGCCTGTACGTTGAATATGCCTGCTGTATACATCTTCATATACCACAACATGTTTTGCGGTACAGGAAGGGGTGAGGGGTTGGACGATTTGGAAGCATCGCATATGGCATCTTTTGCTAGTTTTGCTACATCACCATCTGGCTGCGTAAAAGCGGTATAGTAGCGCGAAGAGAGGTCGTCGAAATTTTTACACAGATATGCTAGCTCAGATGTGCTGTTGGATACGGTGATGGTGGCATGAGCGAAGGCAGCGTAGGTCCAGGAGAGGATGGAGCTTATATTACGACCGGGCGCTAATGTGGTCAGGGATTATTTTGCTGGTAGAATGGGTACTGCTTTACTTGTAACCTCGCCAGGAAAGTATATTGCTCGCTTGACTGACGGTATGGTAGAAGCATCAGTGCTTCTTAGCCCAAGAGCGAGTAGCGTTATCATAGGTGTGAACAGCTTCATAATCAAGCAACTCACGGTGCAGATAGGCGAAGTACTTGTTGATGATGCTGTAGTCTTCGCGACATCCCTTGACCTTTAATACTATGCGCACGGTGAGGAGCCTTCATTAAAATCTTACGGGCGTAGATGCACGTGGTCTTGGGCTATATCCCCGCGTTGGAACTTATAGTGCTCCATCTTGATAGGTGTTGCAGCTAGCCAGATGTGGGAGAATGACAAAAGTAGTCCGGACAATCTTGTATGAAATGCCGGCTTATTCATTTATTTCGGCTTGGCCGCATTGATCCTTCGGGACATGAGGGCGTCGGACGAATCACAGAATTGAAACTACAGACGGAAACACGAACAAGACTAGTTTGGGAAGAGTTAAATTCTTGAAATAGGTCTAGTAACAACAAATTTGAGCGGCCTCGCGGAAGAGTATTTAGCCATGAATAAAACCGTGATCTTGAAGCTCACCAACCCACTGTTCAAAAGTGTCTTCAGACCCTGCCCCTTGAACCTTGGTACTGACCAAGGCAACTTCCAACTTCTTCACCCTTTCTTTCCCAATTTCATTACCACCCTGGGTATTGTTAGTCATATGATCTTAAAACACACGTGGGAAATGTTCGGCACTCACAATCTCAACGCGATAACTAACGTTCTCTTTCAAATAGTCCACGGCCTTCTCTGAAGTAGTTGATCCATCCTCGATGGCCTTTTCTAAGGTGGAAGTCAAATCAATAAGGACGGAAGCAATTTGATCAATCTTCATCTTCGCACCGCCTAAAGTCGCGGCCATACCGATCATATTGTTGGACGAGGCCCATGATTTAGCGTCGTTGCTGACTTCACCAATAAACACTCGGATATTGTATGGAGCAGCGCCATCTTCACCGTCATCAAGTCCGTATGTCGGAAGCTTCACTTGAGCGAAGTACTTCGTGAACGAAGTGGGCGTGCTGAACTTGGACTTTACCTGCGATGCTGAGACTGTAACAGGCACATTGGCAGGCCCAGAGTACAATGCCTTGATATTAGCGACGAGTGTCTTGTTGGATGGGTTGTTGGCCAAATCTGGGTAGGTGTAGCCGAGGTTACGAATATTGCGGACGGAGTTCGAGGTCAAGAAGTCTCCAGCAACATTTTTATGGAAAGGTGTAAGTGCTGAAACTAAGAGTTAGTCTTAGAATCTGCATTTGGTGGATGAACTTACGAGAATTAGCATCAAGACTCTCTGGGACGACTATGGTGAAAGTAGGTGTCATGGCAGGACACTCATTAACATACGTATTCGGATACAATGCTTGGAACAAGGCAATTTGGCGATCGACATTGCTTGGGAGCTATTAGTTACGTGGATTTGAAGTGCTAGCTCGCATACTTACGCATGGTGGAGCCAAAACACGGGATCAAAAGCGGCTGCGCCGGCAGGGGACATATGCCCAGGGAAATGTAGAGTGTGAATAGGGCCGTGTACGCTCTCTAGATTCCCAATCCTAGGTGACGCGCAGCCCGAGGTAGAGGAGATTCCGTTGAACGGCTGATACTGGGAGAGAATGTTGTATAAGGAGCTCCGCTGCGACTCTAGAATATTGCGAAAGTCTGTATTTAGCTGGCTGGTGGAAGGGCGGATGGTTGAAGGCGCATTTTGGCAGACCGAAGGAACGCCGCCGCTGCCCCCAAAGTCTGGGCAACCCTGAGCTACCTTAAATTTGCGAAAACTGTACTACGGAAGAAGACTTACTGTTCCGTTGAACTGCGTATTATCAAGAGGGTGGAAATCATAGTTGTAAAGTGGATTATCGATAGTAGCCGTGGTACCGTTAGGAAATGTCACTTGCACTTTTTCGTTTGAGACAGCCGTAGGGTACACGGGCTGGTTCGTCGGAATTGGCAATGCCCAGTCCCAAAATGGAATGCGCATCTTGTTTGCTACATCTTGGTATTTTGCCCTTGTCGCACTAGGGAATTTGTTCGCAATACCTTTGGCTATGCTCTGTAGTTTTTGCTACATGGCATGAATATTGGCAGACTGCTGAGGAATCCGACTAACCTACTTCGAACAGCATGAGATATGGTCTATGCCATGTCCCAAATAGTAACTGGTTATGAGTGCAGTAACCCATTTGTGGCCTCACTGCTACGTCGACCCCGTCCCATGGCATCCTAAGCTGGTTAGATCAAAGGTTCCGGTAGTGTGGAATCGACCCACCATGGCATTCCGTGAATTCCTGTATGGTCTCCTGTTAGAATTGGGCGATAGTGTTGTTAGGACAGACTTACCCGCAATCTGGTAGTACGAATCGATGACTTTCTGATCAATTGCTTCAAAGTCCGTCAAAGCCAAGAGGAACAGATTCCACATCTCGCCTTTATGAAGAATTAGAAACAGATTTAACTAAAAAGACTCAAGGCTATTTCATGTCGTATGGAGAATGAACTAACACATACCAGTCTTCTCCAAGTCGCGAATTTCGAGGCGGGGATATACACCACCCGTTGCACCAGTGACTGGATAGTAAGAACCAGGGCCCTGTCTTGCTTCGAGTGTATCTTCCCCGGCAAGTCGAGGTGAACCATGTGCAGCCGTAGACAGCAATGCTACTACTATGGCGTACTTTCCCAGCATACTGGATAGCTCAAGCTCTAAAGAGAGTGTTGGCGAGAGGGTGTTGTTGGCGAACTGTAGCACCAGAGTGAGTTGAAAAGAAAGCAGCTATAGCTGTTCTTATACTTGAGCTCTGTCAGCCTAGCAAGTAGAATGTAACCGCAATTGGTTCTTTGGGGAGGCATATGGATGGCATGGCAGACGGTTCGTATTCAGACGATATCTAAGCTATCCCAGTTTTCTTCTAGAAGGTCTTGGGAGATCTCGTAAGGATGCATTGGAAGATTCCTTCGTAGGGTGAGCCCGGGAGCCTGGTCACCGGGTATGTCGGTGAGAGCGCTTTGCCTGCAAATGCGTATGCTGCCTTCAATTACTGTAGCTTTTTACAAGACGCATTAGGCATGAGGCTTCACCAATGCGCGACGGTATACCCGCAGCAATCATATAGAAGTATTGAAAAGAGGGCTGTGAGGCTAGTTGTTAGAGGGTCTGCGCAAGAAAACAAATGTTGGACGCGGTTCGGGCTAGGTGCTGTTTGTGAACGGCGAACGGCTGACGTGCATGGGCCAGCTTGGCGAGGCAATGAAAAGAGTGAAGGATCTGACTGACAACCAGCGTTTACGGGAGACCTGCTCTCGCCAAACCGCTCTGTCGCACAATGCGCCGAATACGGTAGCTATGATGAAAACGAGGGAAATTAACAGCTACTAGCAACGCCCCTAACTGGCTTCAGTTGAAGATGTTTCCTGCTCTGCATACCGGTACCTCGCAGCGGTACAGCGCGGACCGAATGTGAGCGGGCGGCGGCGTCCGTCAGCAGCCACTCAGCTGCACGCGGATGCATCACCATCACGCATGCAATCGGAAACTTTAAGGCCCCCGCCTGTCAGAGTAGTAGTTCTGGATTCGTACATTGTACTGCACAGAAACAACTATTGAAGGACACGGACATGCATGGCAACGTGCATCGCATGGCTGAGGCGAACTGCTGATGATCTCGCACGACGTGTTTCCTTGGTCATGTCATATTCAGATGCGATAACAGCCATTTAATCACTCAAACTCCTTCCTTGCTCTCGTTGGCACAATAAAAATATACTGTTTTGGCCTAGGAAGTTCCCGATGCATTCTATCGCAGCCATTGGCTTTTGTTCGTCTGTTATTACACAGTAAAAGGTGGAAAGATATTAGGTAAATAGAAGACTGGCGTTAGGTAATAGTTGATACGATGGCGGAACGGCTACGGAGATATGTCTGCATGGAATCCTTCCGACGTCGTTCGATGAACTGATCACATCAAATAGAACCGTATTGGGTGTGACGCGATAAGCAGCCACTGCGACGGGCCACCATCGGTCAAAATCATTCGTGGAAGAAATCTGGTGGCTGATGATGTAGGCAACTGTGATGTACAGGAGGAATGCATCTACCGCAGACATTGTCCAGTGATTGCGTCCGTGAATCCGGGAGAGACTATTTAAAGTTTGGAGAATACGAGATATTTGGTGCAGAAGAGTCGCACAAGAAAAGTTGGTGTAAGCGGCTAGAATGTTGCGCGATCCTGGCCCGCATATGCAGGGTATTCTGCCTATTTTACATGCTGTCCAAGCTTATCTTTTGACTGTATTTTGAGGCAAAGCTTCATGTCGGGGTGGTGGTATGACCTGCAATAGCGATGCCACTTACAAAAGGATGGTCACACAATATTAGAATAGAGAGCGGCAAGAGATAAGGCACAATTCCCTTTTCTCATCTCTAACTTATTCCTCGCATGTAATGTCCTGTTACTCCTGCGAGACGTAAAGAAATGATACAGTAGTAAGCATTGAGGTCTTAACTCAAGTCAAACTAGAAACGGAGGGATTCCGACGGTAAGCTAGTTTATTGTCTTTATGTAATAATAGAAATCAGTTACTTATGAGGTTTTCCTCACCCTGAGCGAAAATACATTTTTAAAGCGTGTTAGCTGGATTTGAGTCTATTGCATGTCAGCCTTATTTCCACTGGGCTCAGCTCCGCTTTCTTCACAGGGATAAACTGAATTCCTATCTGAATATGACTATTTGTTCCATTCATAGAAGATGTTAGAAGCCTAAGGAATCATTCTCAATGGTAGGTTGGCTCATTCCAGTTTACCACACAGTATATACCAAGGTGATCACTGAAAGGTAATGCTTCACCAGTATTCCGTCTGTCTTTAGAGCTCGAGTCGCCGGTATCAGAAGTGATCACATGTGTAGGCAAGAGGCGTATGTTAGAAGGAGTCAGGTTGTGTAGCGCAACTCTATCCAATCTTTTAGGTGGAAAAGGCCCGTCACCATCCACACCCCAAGTAAATCCTGGTGAATTAGGATGAAGCTCAACCCACGCATCGATCAATGAGTTATCGGAGATTATAGCTTCATCCTCTGGGAGAATTGAGTTGAAGTCTCCAGCCACAAGGCCACAGTCAGCACTGCGGAGGTATGAAGCAGCAACAGCAACCTGCTGAGGTCGATATGAAGGGTTGATCGGGAGCGAATCGAGATGAACATTGATCAACCTTAATCGAGTGGACATATGTCTACGCATGTGTGAAGGATGTGGGCAGTTGTAGTTGATCACTATGTCGCAGCACAGAGCATCCCTTCCCAAATGTGTCGGTAATGCGATTCTCCAAACAGGGCCAATTTTTATCGGATGCAACAAGAACCACGACTTAGAAACTAATGTAAGATTAATAAATTTTTGTTTTCCGAAGCCAGAATCGTTAACGTCGCTCAAGTACCAATGTTCCTGTACCCAAGGATCAGACAGCAATGCGATCAGCGCATTTCGAGACACTTCTTGTAGAAAAATTATGTCGGGAATAGCAGTGAGTTTAATAGTACGGAGGAGAGCCGACATCCGAAGTTCTAGCATCTTTGATCCAGCATCCACATTCCAACTGACAATGCGTAGAGGCACTGACCATCGCCGACCGGAAGCGCTGTGAGAATCGTCCATTGCAGTAGGGGTCCAATGGCTATTGTGATAGTGAAACCATTCCTGGAAGACAGGCCCTGAGCTGCCAGTATTACCTGATGGTAGAGGAACTTGTCTCCACCAGGATTGGATCTGGTTACACAAAGTTGAAAGCATGTTGTTCAAGGACGATGTCGCTGCTGGAGGACACGATGTTGAATGAGAAGAAGGAGCGGCGCACTTTGTCGCAGGTCGAAGGTTGTGGCGCAGCTGACCTTTATTTAAGCAAGAACGTTGGGACAATCGTTGAGTCATACGTTCTGGTGCGCTAGTCGCTGGACCAGAACCTTTGTCCAACGTCAACGTCCAATTGCTGTCCGCTTGTTTGAGAGCATCGACAGAGTCCCAGTCACATACAATTCGTAGATATCCTGCCAACACGCATAAGCTGTCGCAATGTCCTCTTCGTGAACGCCACCGCCAACGCCGCAATCCGAGTCGCTTGCTCCCGGTGCTGGGCTCACAAGTCGGCTTGTGGAACAGCTGCAGGGTGCTAGCGAAGATGAGGAGTCAGGTATTCTGTTAAGAAAATATTCTCTTTGATCATATTAACGTTCAAAGATAGACACAGATACCAGAGCAGCCAGCATCGCCGCGTCTTTTGTGTCCGCGCAAAGCGAGGATATTACCCTCGCCAATACCTTCGAGACAAGCAAGTGTTAGAGCTTGCTATCTAATATGAGAAATTATAGACTAATTTTGGTGAAGAGATTTATGATTTTGTTTGCAATCAGGATATATTGCCGCCATCGGCGGAAGAAGACCTTGTCGAGTGTCTAAATAGTGTTCACCGCGCCCTAGAAAGTCGGGGACGTCAATACTATATTTTCGGAGGAATATGTTGCAAACTTCTGTCTAAAGTGCAGCGAAGTACTGTAGACATCGATGTCGTAATCGAGAATGGCTCTCTCGAAATTCCTAATCCTCGGGACTGGCTTGAGTATGAGCCTTTTTTCTGGAGTGCCCAGGAACAGCAATATGTCTTCATATTGCTTAGAGATGCTTATTTAGACGGTTCGCAACCGGATATCATTTGCCAAGGCCGCTGTTTTGTCGAAGCCGATGTCAACGTTGCTGGTTGGGGAAGCTTCCCAACATTTGAGCAGATGCGAGGACAACTTGTCCCTCTTCCGGGTACAAGAGCACTGTCTTTGCCAAGAAATGAGCTTTTGAAGCTCAAAATGGCGGGCTGGGGTGAAAAGTCCCGCCGCGAAGGGCCGAAAAGGGCCAACGATTACGTCGATGTCATAGCCTTGAGACAAAAAATGGTTTCCGTAGGGGAGAAGATGCTTGTATCTTCTTTGAACGATACCGAGAGACAGGGGCTTCGGGCTTGGATTGGCGAATTTCAAGACATGGAAGAGTGGAAGAAGATCGAAGCTATCTTATAATTTAACTTGCCGGAGGTGCTCTCCTCAGTGAAGCTGGTGTCTTGTCCGTTATTCGCTTATATATCTGCAATAACTATGTCAAAGAATAATTTCATAATGTGTAGTTGGGAAGAGCGTGAACCATAGAACCATGCGCGAGAAGGTGACTTGGGCGTAATAAACCAAACTGAGACTTAGAGTTCAGTGATTTCTTCATATGTTTGTGCCCCAAAACAGAGGCCAGTGATACGTAAGTACATCGAATGTTCGATTTGATCAAAAAATCTTATCTAAGTTTTCCAGAATACTCGTCCTCTGTGCTAGTAAGCGTATGGAAAGGCCAGTGATGAAAGCGTAAACTTAGGCCCTATATAAGTCAGTTTTTACAAAGCTAAGTAAAGTTTAATTTACCACTAACACTCAAGGATAATCTTAGAGTATCTCAAAACAAAGGGGGATGTCGCTAACCACAATCCTCTAACCTTGCTAGTTCAGTAACTAAAAATCTTTTTATGCGCGATCAGGTGCAGAATCTGAGAATTACTTTCGTTCGCGATCCATCAATTCTTATCTTGAGTGGACTTAGCGTTTTATGTCAATCCTCCTTTTGCAGTTTTGCTGGTAATTATAGATTCGTCAGTGTTTCGAACATTCTCGAACAGCCCAAGTGATAAGTGGCTATACGGAAACTACACCAGCTTACCCTAAATGATCATCCGCTTGTCTCACCATGGAATCCCACGGCACAATCAATCATCCAGGTAATTCTTTCAACAGAGTTATCATGAATGATCAGCTAACTTAGTCGATACGCAAGAGACGCCTGAGCAGTAGCTCGCCACATCTCAGAGGAAAAACGAATCTATAAAGCTTGCAGTGCTTGTATTCTGATAAAAGTCAGTTTTTTGGCATAGTAAGAGCTTCTATGCTTGTAGCACGTGCTTATAGCCATAGCTTCTCGAGTAGCATCTGGATTGAGAGTATCAGGATATGTTTCAACAAGATATGCCAAGTTTTTTCAAGAACAGCGCCTCATAAGTAGATATTTTTTGCCCGCGTCGCTATAATGGTTCTGAACCATTGACAAAGGTCATTTTCTTGTTGTTCTTTATTTTTTCTGGGTGGTAACATGTACTTTTCAGTGTGAATGTTTTCATTGATTTAAGTACATAGCCATTCTAACGCCCCCTTTACCTTCGTGAGGTACCCTATCCTCACCTATGGAGGGATGCGCTATCATCCTAAGTAGGGAGGTGGACTGCTAATCTTCGCCCTACGAAAGATATAGCGTATCTACGCCATATTCTCTCTTCTTATTTCGTTTATAGTTGTATTCTTTCGGAAGTGTAATACTCCAAGCTTAATGTCAAGGTAGTAGAGGTCCACGAGCCTCTATGCTAGCTAGTAGACCAGCATTAGCTCTTCTTCGCTCAGCTGGCCGAATGGCTTATTGATCTTTCGGACTTCCTAACGCATCCAAAGGATGTCGGCAGCGACGTTATTATAAAGCGACTACCAGTTAGCCCAGTAGAATAGCTCTATCACGCCTATCGTCCTTATATGCTCTATGCTCTCGCGCAAAGCCTCTCTAGCGATAGAAGGAATATAGGGTACTGTTTTAGTTAGCTTCGTGTTTGCCATTCGGGCATACTTACCTGGAGATGTGGCTATAATAGAATTAACTTTATATAATATAGAAGAGTTAGATATTGCATGTTCGATATCTCAGTATAGAAGCTAGCTTTTATGCAGAGAAGCGCGCAGGCAGTAGGCTCAACTCTCTAAGAACCATGGCTCTCAGAGAGGCAGCCGCCCACGCCCTAACCTCTTGTAAAGGAGCTGTTGTATTATATTGACTTCGTTAGGATGAGGAGATAATTAGGCATCTTATAATTTATACGCACTACTCCGCTGTAGCTATATTCGCTTAGTCCACGTGACTCGTAGCATCATCAATTGTTGGTTTGCGGATCAAGTACTAGTAGTTATCCTTTTCACGCCTTTTTTATTGGTCTGCAAAGGGTACTTTGCATGGTTCTTATTTTTGATGTTATGATACCCCTCAGTTGCTCTAAGAAAACGCCAAGTAGATATTTCGCAGAGAAATTAGTCCTAAATACACTTTTGTATGCAAAGCTTAATGCTATCAATTTGTAGAACAACGATGTGAAATGAAAGTGGGCTAGAAGCGAGCCACTAAAAAAAGTATCATGGTCTCAGTAGAAGGCGGAGCTGATAATTCTGACCGTTTGAAGGATTGTGTCATTCGTTTCTTAAGCGGTGCGTTGCCTTTTTGTGGAAACCTCGTGAACCCACAAATTTGCCCCTTTTCCTTAAAGTTGCGCCTGCGAAATACATGATAAATATGGCGAAAATGCGTAGAACTATTGCACTACCATCAATACTAATTTTCTCAAATATCGGTGTTGCTAAAAGAATCGCGCCGGTAGTACAGTAAACAAGCCATTAGCAGCAAATAGTCTGTCAGCGTGCCGAGGGTAGGGAACAGAATTCAAACAGATATGTACTAGATGACAATAAAGGCCGCACGAAGTATCCAAATTCAGTACGTATAGATATATAAAAACGCCCAGTGATAAACACACTGCTTATTCCTGCGCCAACCAGACTAGGTAAACATGAGATGCATTGAGACCAATTACAGGTTTTTCCGGTTGCGGAGAAAATAATGATGGCCCCACACCATTCTATACTACATATAGTGATAGTTTTAGGACAGTAAAAGTCTCACTTACGCCAAAGATGGGGGTGATGTCGAGTATACTCGCAGTATAAAGCAATTAACCGGCCTACATGTATTGAAACCGTGTAAAGAGGATTAGAAGGTTGATGCACACCTTATTTACGACCGACTAGTTATGAGAATTACCTGGATTACCATTTCAAATACCAAGTTATAGCCTTCATGGTTTTTCAATAAAAAGGCGAAAAGTAAGACTAATTAGTACGGAACGTGTAGCAGGAGCGCTTTATGCCGATGTAAGCTTCTATGTCTTCCTTAATTATCTTCTTACGTTACACGCAGTTACATTCACGAGTATCTTGTCATACATATATATCAAGGCAAATAGTAACGGTACCGCCATTATAATTTTTACCACGATTTTATATCCTCTGGCGGCCCACCCATCCACGTTGCACACCTGCAACAGAAGCTTGGCAAGCGGCTGCCGAAGGCACCCTATTACCCATCGTTACCTCCAAAGTGGCGGCAGTTCCTCCATACCTAGCTGCAACCATTAGTGAAGGCTTTCGAATTCATCCATTACTTGCAAATTGTGTCCTTCTGGTGGTGCAAAAAGACGGCACTGAGATTTGCGGACGTTGGTGGCTCGGAGGTACTATGTTAGGCATAGGTCGTTGTGTTCCTGGAGGGAACAAGCATATTTTTTGGACAGGAAGCTAGCAACTGATTACTAGATAGATGACTAGGAAGTGAAGAGTGATCGACATGAATGTGGTATGATGTCTGCGCGTTTAGAATCGGACGAAAGGTTTGTATTGACTGGCACGTAGGTATTTTTTTGATAGCTTTTGTGAAGCAAGCATTGCCATAGTAATCTGAGTCTTAGATCACGCGTTATGGGATCACGAAGATAATCATTAATTTCTTCGTGGGTTCACTATAGAAGATAAGAGTAAATGGTAATATCTCCTGATCTGGTTTTAGTAAGTCAAGTATCCGTCATCGTACCTATGACCTGTTGTGAAATATAAATCACAAATGGATGGAATGAATTTGAGGCACCATTGCTGCACTTGCTTTCACCCATACTCGTCTTTAGAAATTGAAATCTTTTCTATATATTGCAACTTCTTTTAGCACTACCCCTTATTCAGATGGTAGTGTTAGACCCAACCGCTTTGTTTCGAACGACTCGTTTTCGCGCATGCGTTCCGAATGAACTTGGATTTCCGATGTGACTGTTATATCGTTTAAAGGTATGAAATGGAATTGATCGGAGTCCGTGAAAAGGCTTTCGTCGGGATCTGCCCGATGCTTCCTAAGTTGTCCAAAAGCGAAGGTGTATCCACCTGCACTTGGTATTTTTCTCGATTGTGATTTCGTTATCGATTTGATCTTTGAGAGAATTTTCTGTACCCAAGGCGTTTCCAGGAAGAGCTTAGGCATGGATGGGATGCAAAATATCAAAAACCCAGATATAATTTCCGCGATCGACCATACACCAAGAATTGAAGAATTATAAAGAATATCCTCTTTGCGTTCGAAATCGATAGCAACACGTACCCTTACGCCAGCGGCAACGCAAGCACTAAATTTCAATCAGATCTTCAGATAGGGTCGCCAAACAGCATTGCACACTTACAAAATACCCACAGCAAACAGCATCGCCACGCCAGACTTCTTTGTCATGGACATGTGTAACCCCCAGATAACTCTCTGTGGTAGCACTAGGATGATGATGTCTAGACAGAAGTTCAGACTAGCGGAGGCAATGTTAATGATAGCAGTATTCAGGCACTTTCCTGGCAAAGTCGGAATCCAGAGTTTCCGAGGCGGATTGCATCCAAATACATCCAAGAAGGTACTGGCGGTGTAGAAAAGAATATTCAATGCGAGAGTAATGTAGCATATCCACCAAAACGAATTGCGCGTACCTCTAGGGACAAAGATTCGGGCCCACTCGAGCAGGATGCCCGATTTGAGAAGAATCATTACGATCCCATAAAGTATCAGCCCTACGTTTAGATACTAAGTTCGTTAGCACTTTCGGAGTTGCGAAAAAGATTATACGGACGTATAGAACATGAGGTAAATCTTTTACTCGTACATCCCATTGATGTACGAAGAAACCAGGATAGATTGTGACTTTCCAGGTGCAGAAGAGACAGCCCCCAAAGACGGCCTGTCTCTATTCAGCGTCTCCATGTAGATTTCAAGAAGGATGATTTTACCAACGCTCCGACGGCGAGCACTGGTGCTGGTCAGTGGTGTTGGGTGGTGCTGATCCGTTTTTGTTAACTTACAATCTTCAACGTTGAGCCTTCTGTGGTAGACACCACGTGAATAAACCCTGAGAAGGACAAGCAGTGTAGAAACTACACCCGCATAGATACATAGGCCGATGCCCACACTGCTTTTATTGGGGGGATTCTCAAATTTAGGCAGTGTATTCGGTGGCGGCTTCATTGCAGGTCCATTCAGAAACTTCTCCTTCTCAAATGGCGGGCGAGAGTTGATCCACGATAGGTCCTTCATAATAGGTCATGCGAAACATGGGCGTGATCCAAACCGAGAAACATGCGAATTTCCAAGCGGCATAATCTTATATGTTGTAAAAGTATGTAAGGCGTAAGGCCCATATTAGGGTAAAGACAATGCTACATAGTGTGTGCACCATCTCATGCGGCAGAGGCCGATCTCGATATGCATAGGCTCAGAAGTGAACCGGACCTCCCTGGTACGGGCCTGTCCACCACGCGCGAAGCTTACACCCTTTGCATGGACAACAGTGCACACGGAGTTCTTACAGCTCGGTGCTTGGGGGCCATGATCGGGTGGTTAATATATTTGTGCTACTTAGATCGATCACTTGACTGGCTGGTCGCATTCAGGCAACCCGCACATGGCATCCTTCCAAGGCGCCATAAGCATACAGCTGCATCCGACTCCCATGTTGATTCGATATTGCTGCATGACAATTCATCCACAGCCAATAGCTAGAAGGCAACAACCGTGGTTAGCCCGCATGCTCTCATCTTTTCACTTACGTTATTACGCCCAGGCGCTTGGCACACTGCTGTTCATGTATCGGGGCTGTGCTTTCTTCATTCGAGTTCGCAACTCCGGATTGATGTAACTGTCAAAGAAGGGATATACCGTCACAATTGGGTAGAGAGTTGGGAAGTACACCTACGGTGCCCTTTCCCCAGAGTGAACAAAACAGGGCAACTGGGTCTCAATAATACTTAGAATCAGTTGAAAGTCGAAGTTTTTTGTTATCAAATTTGAGCACGCTATGTAGAGTCCTCTAAAGCTTCTAGATCCCTTTTCACGATATCGTAAATATATTCTCTGGTCTTTTCTGCTACCGGAATATTGTGGCCTATCGCCAGTCAGCTTGACTCATGTCTCGGATATATTTGCTTAGAGGACTCACGTATACAAAAGCTGTGAGGCCATCTTTTCACCTCGTCGATTTCCATTGTCGGCTTCCAGTGGTCTCCAACCTTGTCTTTGGCTCTCGCTTTAATTAACTGATCACGAGTTTCGTTTGCGACCCTGCAAGATTATGGTAAGAAATGAATCAGTTCGCTAATGAAAGCCATTTAAGATTCTGACCTACCAATGATCCTTCTTGCCGAAGAGAAATTTGAGAATCGGGCGTGGGTGTGGGGACTGTGATGGATATGGCGCACCCCAAATTTCTTCGTCCCAGATATCGAGATTGATATTCTCTATTTCGTCGCATGCCATTTGCCTTTCTATAAATTAGCATAGGTGTTTTCAGAATTGGAGCTGTACACATGGCCTACAGTGTCTCTCGCGGTCCCCAATGGCTCTTCAAGAACCCTGCAGTAACCTTCGCGGCATCTTCTGGGACCTTCTTGTACCTCATTAGCAGCCATGCGATGACTGTGACCGGAACAAAAAAGGTCAGAGCCCTAAGTAGTATGGATGCTACCAATGCCATGTGTGGGATGTGTCGCAGCCACTGTAAAAGACATCAACCACGACGCATTAATCATCTGGATGGGCAGCTTACCCCGAACTTGATCCCACTTCGGCTCTGTGCAAGGTGTGTGATTGTCGGAAACAAACCTACACCGCCCGCGATCCTGACGCCATTATCTGGAGCTTTGAGCAATGCCTCCCGTGTCTGCCGTATGATTTCTAGCAGCATGTATGCACCAACAGAGTGACCGATCAGCACGACCCTCACATCACCAGCCCCATTTTCCCGTTCCTTATGAACCAAGTTTTCAAGTGCCATCTTTGAGTGTAAAATTTGTGTCTCCAGGCCATATGGGGGTCCATCCTTCGTCCGTGTGCTTGTCGCACCGTCAACTTCGAATCCTGACAGGCTTCGCCCATAGACCCGGAAGTCGGAATGGGATGCTAGGTCGGAAGCGGCTAGCAAGGCATACAGGTGAGTTAGAAAAGTGCGATAGTATTCGATTAGCCCAGGGTTTCCGGTGATGAAGTAAATAATGTACGTTCGACTTGGGCGGCTAGCTGACGGAAATGCTTTCGGCGCATGGAGGTCTATAGTCGACGAGAGGGCTGCAGGAGACATGTTTGTCAATATACTTTTGAGCGATCTGCGGTCCGAATAAGCGACCCACTCGAGGGGCGCCAGGCCGAGATGGCGATGCCAACAGCGAGCAAGACAAAGAGGTAGCTCACCTCAGAGCGGCGCAAGCAAATGCGAAGGTGTTCAAGGGTTGGAGTGCACTCCTGGAACCGGGGCTTTCAAGTCGCACTTTCGACACTGTGCAACGTCGTTCAAGCAACCCTTACCGCTTGAGGCAACGGGTACTTCCACGTGAAGTGTTGTCGTAGCTGGCCTCCTGCCCAGTCCCGAGTTGCTGGGATGGTTTGTTATCTCTCCCAATTCGACGGTTACATACGCCAGGAAGCCAACAAAAAGAAATTAGCAGCATCCCGTGTCCGGATCAACTTCTCCCAACGCCCAAAAATTGCCGCCGCAAGGCCTCCTTGTCCCACTAATGAAAGTGAGTTTACCCTCTCCACATGGCCAGTGACCCTGCACTTCACCTGGACTGGGCGCGGAGGGAAACAGCGGACATGGATGGATGGCCGGTCTCATGGCTGGCTGGTGCGGGGCTATTTCAGGCGTCCCAGGCAACGCACCCGCCACCCGTCCTCCCCGCTTTCTGCTCCTGTCGACGGTAGCCCTTGGCAAGGCTTGCTGTGCCTCGTTTCAGATGTCGATTGGTGTCAGCGATACGAAATATGTTATCGACTACAGAGTCTGTATGGCCAGCCATCGTTGCGCAGGATGAGGGCTGTTTTCGTATACCCCCAACTGCTGCGCGGTTAGCCAGCCTTTGCTGGCCGACTCTATTTTCGGCCGTTTGCGCACCAAAGCCATCGTCGAGCCACCAGGTTCGCAAAAATGGGGGCAGCGATATATACCCTCTGATGTCTGTTTCGCAGCTCATGTCATCCTTTGGCAATGTCTGCTCTCGCATCGCTGACTGACCAGGCGCGATTAGGCCTCATCGTGACAACCACTTGCAGTGCCATTGCTGGCATCGCCCTTGTCCTGCGGTTCATGAGCAATGGCGTGCTCAAAGTCGGTTACTATGCAGATGACTGGTTCATGCTGGTTACACTGCTCACGTTTTGGGCTGCTGCCGGCGTATCAATATGGGGTACTTCCTCCGTTCGTCACCTTCCGCATTCGCCTAACCGAGACAAGGTCTCTTCGAAGCAAACGGGTTGCCTGAGTTGACGGACCTGACCACGGACCCGGAAGTCCTTGCAAGCACGAACAGGTACCTGGCTGTGAGTATAGCCGTCCTTGGTGTCGCTTGCTCTGACCCTTTGAAGGCCATATTCTGGGGAATCACGACCATCTTGCTATCAAGCTACTTTCTCAAGATTTCCATCTGCCTATTCTACCGACGTGTTCTAAGCGACGTTGTCTATCGGACTTCGGCGTACATTTTGATCGGTGTTTCGACTTTGTGGATCATCGCAACTGAGGTTTCCAACCTTGTCACGTGTGTTCCAATTCGGAAGCGATGGCACCTCGAGATGCCTTATACTTGCCCGGTTAACTTCAACGTTATGTACTTAGCTACGGGTTGTATCGAGACCGTTATCGATGCGGCTATTCTGGTAGTACCGATTAGGGTAGTATTGAGGTCGCAGATGTCTTTGCATACTCGTCTGACTGTTGTTGGCATTTTCCTCCTGGGTAGCTTGTAAGTTGAGCCTGCACATCAACAAGATGTAGCTAAAGACCCCGAAGTGCCGTCATAACAGACATCATACGAATGATATATATCTACAAGCCTGGGTCAAAGGATGGTACGTACACCATTCGCAGATTATTCCTGCCTAACATTCGCACAGTGAACTTCGAGGCTTCACAGTTCTGGCTGAGTATTCACATGGCGGTATCAATACTGTCCGCCTGTCTACCAGTCTACAAACCCATGTGGAAAAAGGCTGTAGTGTCTTGCAAGAGAGTGTTCGGCTCGTTTCCAAGTTTCCTCTCCATTACAAGGCATTTTCTGAAACCTCGCCCCCTGAAGTCTACAAAGATAACTGATGGCTCGAGTGAAGAAAAGCATATTGAAACGGCAACGACTAAAACGCCTACAACTAGCTCATCACCTATACTTCGAGACGAGAGCGGTTTCTTGCGTAGCTAGGACCGATAGCTGCAATTGCTCGGGTATTTTGTTTTCTGTTTGGCCAGTCGACTGTAATCCTGTTCTCCGAGAGCTCGAAAAGATTAAAGATATTCAGTGCAGCCGTTATATTCTCTGTATTATAGCGTGTAGACGGGTTAGACTAGTTGTGTTGGCTCTCTAGAATAGAGTTATTAGAGTGGAACCCCGAAAGTTGGCCCCAAGCTGAGTCTGAGCGCTCCGCCGTATAGATGGGTGGCGGGTAAATGTCAGTGACATTATCCGAATCGCATGTGCATCAGGCCGCTTACGCCCCATGTGCATGGGTCCAGCAGTTTTGCAATTTGACGGTGACGGTGTGGTTGCACAGCAGCCGATCGGCGCAAGCCTGAACAATGAGTCTGGCACAACACAGCTGGCCGTGGCCGTTTTCCAAGCAAGGGGTTGGCCCAATAATGAACAAGGCCCGACCTCGTTTTAATGCCGCTGGCAGCGTCGGCTCGACAGCGCAAAGCCTCGAAACCCAGCCGCCATCGCTAACGGTCCTTTTCGTACTTTTTTTTTTCCCCTTCCTATCGCGCCATGGATCGTAATAAAGGTGCTTTTAAAGAGTCGGTGGATGAAGAGATGCGTGATCTCAATGCTCCAGCAAGCGAAGAAAAGCCCGACGCACTCAACCACCATAAAGGCTCAGCCTATTTAACTGGTGTTCGGCTTCACGCGCTGACAGCTGGGTGTGTCACGTTTGCCGTGACTGTTGGCTTTAGCATCGCTCACACTCTGTAGACTTTGCCTAGGAATCTTTCTCGTGAACTTCGAAATCTCCATCGTTAGCACTTCACTTGTATCTATCACAGATGATTTGCAGCATTTCAGCCAGAGTAGTTGGGTGGTTACCGCCTACCTCTTAACATACACCAGCTTCATGATCATCTTGGCAAGAGTCAGCGACTTGGTCGGTCGTAAAACAATATTGATTCTCTCCATGTTTGTGTTCACTATATTCTCAGGTGGATGTGCTGCCGCACAAACCATGGTACAACTGTACGCTTCTAAAAACCTCTCAGTCACTCTTTCTGACGCTCATAGAATTGTATGTCGGGCATTCCAAGGCCTCGGCGGCAGTGGGGTCTATTCTCTCGTCATGATCATTCTCTTCGAAATGGTGCCTCCTGCAAAGTGGCCTCTATACTCCGTGATCGTTACGTCGCTGTTTGGTTTATCAATGGTGCTGGGTCCAATTTTCGGAGGGTTGATCAATTTACACTCATCATGGATTTGGGTCTTCCTACTCAAGTAAGCTGCACTTGATCGGCTGGAAATGTTTACTGATACAACTCAACAGTGTTCCTGGTGGACTGTTAACTATGGCGATTCTTGGTTTTGCACTCCCAAACGGCTTTCCGTATCATGGATCGCCTGCGAAAAGACCAAGACCATCAGCATCGCAAATAGATTTCCTGGGCGCTCTCTTATTACTTGTCGCCATGACATTGCATATTACTGGTTTAGAGCAAGCCGCCAATCTTTATTCTTGGAAATCTGCCATGGTTTTGGCACCATTGATCATAGCTGCATTCTTGTGGGTCGGCTTCTTCGTTTGGCAGTGGTATGGAGCATCAGCAGGTTTGCGGCACGACGGTATCTTTCCTTGGAGATTTTGTCAAAATAGAGTCTTTATGGGTCTCATTGCGTAAGTGGATTCGGGTAAAGTAGAATCGTAGTACCGACTGACAATCACCGCCAGGAACACTTTTCTCAATGGCGCAATATCCACAACCTGTATTGTGCAAATACCAGTACGCCACCAGGCCGCAGGAGGTGCTTCTCCACTGCAAGCTGGCATTCGCCTTATTCCACTCTCTCTCACAATTCAGTTCGGCGCAATGCTGGTCGCAGTGCTCGCTCAAAAGCGAAGGATGCCACCTGTCTATCTAGCATTTTTTGGTGCTACAGGACAAGTCATTGGCATCATTTTCATGTCGCGTGGTTCTATTGAACACCCTAACTGGAGAGCGCTTTACGGACTCGAGGCGCTTACAGGTCTTTGCGTAGGCATTGGAATAGGTGTCGTCACACTGATGGCACCATATGCCACGGAAAAACGAGACCATGGTACGCATGCTCAATCCCCTAATCGAGCAACACTAATGACGATAAATAGCCGTCGCAACAGCCTCCATCGTGCAATTCCGGTTTTTAGGCGGTGCCACGGCCCTTGCTATCACAACGGCTGTAAGCAACACTTGGCTGAGGAGTACATTACCGAAGGTTTTGGGGCCGCAATCCGTCGCTCTTGTTTTTCGGGCCACGGATGTTATCAATACTTTTCCGGGCTGGTTGCAGGAGATTGTGCGCGGCATCTTTGTCAAGAGTTTTAACCTCCAGATGCGCATTCTTATTGGGTTTGCAGCCGCGGAATTTCTCGTCTCTCCCCTGATGTGGAAGAAAGAGCAGATTATGCTAGACTGAGAGGAGGATTCGGAAACAATCAAATTATAGGATAGAAACAGAGAGACTTGAAGTTGGATCATCTATTTCTACCGACTGGACTGTGCCTTGGAGATGGAGCGCCTGATGAACCGAACACTATCTCTCAACACTGCCTCCTCACTCTGTGGACCGGGAACTTCGTGTCCACCTCCATGCACGTAGATGGTCCTGTTTTCCTCTGCACACAGCTTTGCAAGCTGCGAGGGATAAAGTGATTCGTCACGTTTTCCCCAAATGTGCGTTGTGGGCACGTGAATTACAAGGCCATCCGACTCGTAAAGTACTGGTCTTATGTGACCTTGCTGAAGGGCTATTGGATCGCAAGGGATCGCGGCGCCTATGAATATCGCACATTTGAAGACGGGGTCCCCTTTTTCGGTTGGGTTTTGTTGCGACCTCTGCACCATCAGACTAGCTGCCACCGAAGCACCCTGTGAAAATGCTATCACACCATCAAATGGCCCTTCTATGTCGACAAACTTCCCCAGATCGACGAGAGCCTTCAGGCAACTTTGTGGATCGCCTTCCTTGAAATACTCGAAATAGTCATCAGACTCCGGAAAATAACCACGGATGGCGGGATTCATATCTGTCTTCAAAACTCCCTCCGCATACTCGTAGGTGTGGTAGTCTCCAAGCGCATAACGTAAAGCAGCTAGTATACCTATCAGCAAAGATTTTATGGTTTTTGAACACTTCTTAGGTACCTGTCTGGGTTTCAAAAACCTCTAAAATGTCAGTTATCGTTGCTGGTCCTCGTTGTACTGGGTCACGAATACCTTGTTGTTCGTGCCCATTCCATGAAGACAGAGGAAATGCATTTTCGTACGATAAGTGATAACAGTCGCACTTCAAACTCTCGTACACAGTTGGGCGACAATCAGGATTTGAAATTTAGAATAAGCTCAACTTTAGCTTCCTCGCATGTAAGTTCCGAACTTGCGTTAAACGACACGCCACACGTTTCTCTATCTTCATGATCCAGAAAAACACTCCTGTGCAACTACAAGGCAGCTAGGCTGATTTGATCTGCTCCGTGCGGGGTCCCCCTGCCGTGTAACAGTAAGCTTAGCGATATCCCTGCACGGACTTCGTGCCCCTTTTACCTAACCGATGCCCTTGGCGGCTTACTTGCATCATTTGAAACCCTGCCCGGCAGCTTTAGTCTGATCGGTCATTGTCAATTTGGGGTCACACAGCATAGAGTTAATATAGAAGCCGTGTGTGATGAAGCTGATAGATGATCTCGGCTCTCGTTGCGTAACGTTGGTAGCACGGCCGCCATTCTGGCGGGTAAGGCATTCCGCTTTCCGCGATTCTGGTTGGAGAATATAGGGGTCATTTACTGGGTCGTCAAAATTGCTCCCGCCCATACCAAAGGGCTTACTCCCCTACCTCTTTGTGACATCTTGATCAGCTTGCGTCCTGGCCTACTCCATACCTGCAGCCAGGTTACGCTTCTGCTTCCGTCGACATGGCTGTGGGTTCTTCTGGACATGATGCACGCAGCAACGTGACGTCGGCTAATGCCTCCGTGGACGAGATAGAGGATTGGCAAGGTGCAATCGCGGTGGTGGGGCTGTCCATGGAATTTCCATTGGCTACTTCGACAGATGCATTCTGGGAACTATTGCTGTCCGGAAGATCTGCTGCGAGAGAGTTTCCCCCAGACAGATTGCATCAGGATGCTTGGCATAACGCTCGAGGATCCTCTCAAGGATCTGTATGAAGCATGAAGCAGACCCGAGATGGCTATATTGTAACTGACCTACTGTTCAGATACGCCCCAAGAGGTCCTATTTCCTAGACAGAGACATAGCCGCATTCGATGCTCCATTCTTTTCCATCACGGAGTCAGAGGCGGCGGCAATGGACCCCCAGCAGCGGGGTTTGTTGGAAACATCATATAAAGCTTTAGAAAACGGTATGGTGGAGCCATAACCTATGTGTAACAGAGTCCTGATCCGGCATAGCTGGCATAACGATGTCGAGAATCAGCGGTTCCGACACTTCGGTCTTCACCGGATATTTCACGGCGGACTATCTGTTGCTATCGGCCAAGGACCCAGAGAAGATGCCCAAATATGGTGCCACAGGTTTTGCTGGGGCTATGCTGTCCAATCGAATAAGCAGCTTCTTCAACCTGACTGGTCCGAGCATAACGATCGACACTGCATGTTCTAGTAGCCTTGTAGCTTTGGATATGGCATGCCAGTCCCTAAGATGTGGAGAATCGTCCATGGTATGCAAACAGTAATACTGGATACTACCGCTGCTAACTCGCAGGTATTAGGCTATTGTGACAGGGTGTAACCTTATTCACTCCTTAGACCTGACGATTGGCTTATCTAACATGGGATTTCTTTCCCCTGACGGTATGTGCCATAGCTTCGATAAACGAGCTAATGGTTACGCTAGAGGCGAAGGCTTCGGTGCTCTGATTATCAAACCTATTCAAGAAGCTCTTCGCGACGGTGATACAATTAGGGCAGTCATACGTGCAACTGCATCAAACCAGAACGGACGGACCAATCTCGCTCATCCAAGCAGAGAAGCTCAAACTCGTTTGATACGAGAAACATACCGCCGGGCACGGCTTGACATGTCTGTCACGCAATATGTAGAGACACATGGTACCGGAACTGCCACCGGTGACCCAATCGAGGCAGCGGCAGTGGGCGAGGCTTTCAGGACGTCACGTAGAGATCAACAGAATCCTATTTTCATGTTAGTCGCCCCGTCTAGTACCTAGGTACGAACAAACAACTAAAAACCTTCAGCGGAGCGTCAAAAGCAAATATCGGCCACTTAGAAGGAACCAGTGGTATTGCGGGAGTCGTAAAAGCGATTCTAGTCCTCGAGAAGGCCGTCATACCTCCTATTGCAACTCTCAGCACGCTGAATCCTGCCATAGACTCGGAGTTTCTGGGTCTTGAAGTAAGCATGAGACTTCTTCATCATCTGTATCTGTTAACGGTTGTAGTTCCCCACAAAGCCTCACCCATGGCCTACGAAAGGCCTACGACGGGTATCTGTCAATTCATTTGGATTTGGAGGAACAAATTCACATGCGGTGCTTGATGACACATACCATTTCCTAAAAAAGTACGGTCTCAAAGGTAATCACAATACCACGTATGAATCAGTTGAAAATGGAACAACACTTACAAACGGCGATTTTGAATCACACTTAATAAGACCTTATGTCTTCGTATGGTCAGCTGGAGATGAAGAAGGTGTCTCCAGGCTTGCCTCAGCATACCAATCATATCTACTAACGGCGACCGACTCCGAGTGTTACCTTCGGGCTCTTGCCTCGACGCTTTCCAAGAACAGAACTTTGCTGCCTTGGAGAACCTTTGCAATAGCTAGTTCCCTTCATGAGCTTCTGGAAAAGATGATATCGTTACCCAGATCCATTCATGCAAAGCCAGACCGGCAACTAGGATACGTGTTCACCGGACAAGGTGCAAATTGGCTGGGTATGGGGAGCGAACTCCTGACGTACCCAGTGTTTCGTCACAGCATCGAATCGGCTAGAGCATACTTGGGAAAACTCGAAAGTTCTACTAAGCTGGCTTGTGATGCTCGGAACGTGCGTAAAACCTGCTTACAGCTGATTTTTGGGAGCTCGAGCCAAAATCTGGATATCAACGACCCCCAATACTCACAGCCAGCGTGCACAATTCTTCAAGTTGCGTTGGTGGATTTGTTGCATTCCTTCAACATTAAGCCTTCAGTGGTTGTTGGGCACTCAAGCGGCGAAATTGCAGCTGCATATGCTGCTGGAGCCATAAATTGCGAGTCTGCTTGGAAGTTGGCCTACTATCGGGGGGTTTATTCTTCGTCTCTTTATTCCACAAGGAAGCCTTCAGGGGGCATGATTGCTGCTGCTTTATCTCGCGATATGGCACAATCATATATTGACAGAGTCATCAAGGGACGCACATCTGACATATTGTGCGTCGCTTGTATCAACAGTCCGAATAACGTGACGATCTCCGGAGATCCAGATTGCATATCTCTTCTCAAGAACCTCCTAGACGAGAAAGGAATTTTCAATCGTCGGCTTCCAGTGCCAGTTGCATATCATTCTTCACAGATGGAAAAGATTGCCATTACATACGAGCAAAGTATCGGATTATTAGAACGTCAAACGGAGGCGTACCAGACAATTCCCATCATATCAACAGTGACTGGAGGGGTTATTGACCCGAATGCCCTACTAGAACCCGCCTATTGGGTACGAAACCTGGTGTCTCCAGTCCAATTCGTTGACGCAATAAAGGTCTGCTGTGCAGTACCTCGATCTGGTGTGGCCAAAAAGATTGATTTGAGCCACCGCAGCCTCATCGGCGTGACAGACCTGATCGAGATTGGCCCGCACTCAGCTCTCAAGGCGCCAATACGTGAAACGCTGATATCGAATGGTCGTGAAAACTCCATTTCTTACACGGCGACGCTGTTTCGTAACACGTGTGGAAGGCGCAGCATTATGGAAGCAATGGGCACGCTACATTGTCTCGACTATGCGGTTGACATAACACGGATCAACAACATGGGTAATGATGAAAATATTGATCCTCCTCCTGTACTTCCGCTCTTACCTGAATATCCATTCAATCACACAAAGAAATATTGGAGCGAGTCACGGATTAGCAAGAACATAAGGTTCAGAAAACACGGAATGAATGATTTCCTTGGGTCGCCAGTTGCTGACTGGAACCCGCTTGAGCCTCGGTGGCGGTGGTTTATTACTTCATCACCCACAGGTCACTCCGCCTGGGTTGGTGATCATAAGGTACTTATCCCCCATGCCATCAGTTAATTATTGCTAACTTACTAAGATCAACGGTGACACATTGTTCCCTGCTGCTGGTATGCTGGTTATGGCCATAGAAGCTGCCGCCCAACTTTCCCATGACTCTGGAGAGGTTATTACTGCATACGAATTGAAAAATGTAGACTTTGTTCTGGGACTCACCATCCCCACCGATGACGAAGGCATCGAAACGCATATCCGGTTCAAGAAAGCAAATGACTCTCTGCGAAACACTGTTTCCGGATATGAATTCTCTATTTACGCCTTCGGAAAGACCATGACTGCTGAGGTGTGTCGTGGGTGGATACAAACAGTAGCGGCTGACGATGGATGCGTTTGTAGTGTCGGCAGCCGTGAAACCTTTCAAGCTGCCCGTAATACTGCGTCCAATATCAGAAATGCTTTGCAGACATGTGCAAGATACACAAGCGCACAAGCTCTATACAGCCGCTTGTATAGACTCGGATATCATTTTGGTGGCAGTTTTCAACGCCTAAAAGATGTTTGGTATAAAGAAAATGGCGAGGCCGTAGGAAATGTTATCGTCTTTGAGGATCCGGTCGCTTCCCCGACAGTTATTCACCCTGCCACTCTTGATGGTATTTTGCAGATGATGCTACCTGCCGCAACATCTGGCAAGAGCTCTAAGTTTTCAACCATGATACCAACGCATATTGATCACCTGTGGATATCTAGTGCCAAGGCTCTTTCTACACTGCAAGCGCACGTCACGCTCCACCAGACTAGCTCACGATCCAACAAATCCTCCATATGCGCCTTAGACTATGATCGCGGAAATCTCATTGTAGATGTCAGAGGTATTGAGACTAGCGTTGTAGCGGATGGCGGATCAGCCAGAGATGGCTCCGATGGTGCTCGGCGGTTATGTTTTGACATAGCCTACAAACCCGATATTTCATTCCTGGATAATTATCAACTACATCAGCTGCTTGCGCGAAAGACAGACTGCGAGAAAACATCAGAGCTTTGGAAAGACATTCATTCCTTTATTGTGACCTTAATGGGTTCCATTGCGAAGGATATGGATATGAATAACATCCCGCCCGCATCTCCCCATTTAACGAAACAGTTGTCTTGGATTCGTGAGCATCCAGAAAAATGCATGGATGGTGATCTGAAAACGCTCGGAGAAAAGATTCAGCGCCAAGGACGACTTGGTGAAATCTACGGTCGTTTTGGATATCACCTGAAATCCATTCTCAAAGGCGAAGTCGATGCTCTTGAGCAGTTATCCCAGGATAACATGCTGCAAGATTACTACAGCATAACTAATGCATCTTGGGGCTTTATAGAGCCTCTCAAGTCTTATTTTGAGCTCATATCTCATAAGAATCCAGGAATGAAGATCCTCGAAGTGGGTGCCGGCACTGGGTCCACAACAACACATGTGTTGGAATCACTGGTCATTCCATCTCCAGAAGGATACTCAACGAAATATGCTCGCTACGATTTTACTGATGTGACGCATTCATTTCTTTCCAAAGCAGAAGATCGGTTTCGTGCTTATCCAAAAATACATTACGGTATTTTCGATATGGAGCGGGAACCGGATGAGCAAGGTTACGAAGTGGAAACTTACGACGTCATTGTGGCTGCTAATGTAAGTATAGATCGTATCGTACTATTGCGACAGATTCTCACAGACAGTGCAGGCCATCCACGCTACAAAGTCAATTCATGGTACACTGCAGTCGTTGAGGAAGGCCTTGAAGCCGTAAGTACAAAATCTGTTCCGGCTGAACGTATCTCACGTCTACAGCGATGGAAAGCTTCTCATTATCGAGATTGTCAAGCCCAGATCCGTCCTGGCGCCAATTATCTTTGGTTGTCTTCCTGGATGGTGGCAAGGTGAGAGGGCACTCAACTACTGCGAGCCCATTAACTAATAGATACGAAAGGGCAAGATTCGTATAGAACCCAGTCTCCTTGCATCTCTGAACAGCAATGGGATTGTGTATTAAGGGAAAGCGGCTTTTCCGGTACAGATATAGTTTTCCGTGATTATGAGTCCGAGTACCACTTTGTCAGTTTGATGATCTCAACAGCCACAAGCACCCAGATACCGGAAGAAACATCGATTCCATTCCGTGTGATATCTGGATTTGATACTTTCGTGGATACCGCCCTCCTTCAATCAGTAACGTCCCGAATTAATCGAGCCGACACATCGACGGGGAGCTTTCTCGACGCTTCACTATCTGATGATTTAAGCGACCGGGTTGTCACTGTAATGTGCGACCCTTCCTGGCCAAAGCTCGACCACTTGGACGAGCAGCAATTCTCGGCGTTCCGTTCAGTTCTTACTAGGTCTAAAGCACTTTTGTGGATCAGCGACACCACAACCGTCGAAGAACAGTGTCCGCAATACGCCCTCATTACTGGATTTGCAAGGTCGCTGCGCCTGGAGCGGCATGGCCTTGTTTTCACGACAATCGAGCTCGCCGATATTGATGGAGCGCGTCGCGAAAGAGCTATCACCCACGCCATCCAGAATACTTTACAGGGCGTTGAAAGTGGTGCCTACGAGCCCGAATTGCTACTGAAGGATGGAGTGCTGAGTATTCCGCGCGTCTATGAAGACCATTCATTAAATACCATCGTGCACGCCAAAGCTACAAACAGTAATCAGGCAGTGGCGTTCGGAGACAGAAACCTAACTCTTAAGGTGCAATCCCCAGGGCTACTTGAGTCATTGAATTTTGAAGAGGTGAATGGCCATCACGCTATCTTACATGCAGATGAGTTAGAAATCGAGGTTCGAGCTGTTGGTGTCAACTTCAAAGACGTGCTTGTTGCCATGGGTCATGTCAAAGACGACACTTTTGGGACCGAATGTTCAGGAACTGTCTTAAGGGCGGGTTCGGCTTGCGAAATCAAGCCAGGCGACACTGTAATTGTGTGTCATCTTGACGCATTTCGAAGCACAATCCGATGTAGAGAGTCTGCTGTTGCGAAGATGCCAGCAGGTATGACCTTTGTTGAGGCTGCATCGATACCGACAAATTTTATAACGGCATATCGTGCACTGATCGATGTTGCACGCTTAGCCGCAAACGAATCAGTTTTGATACATGCTGGAGCAGGCGGCACTGGCCAAGCCGCAATCCAGGTTGCACTCTACTGCGGTGCTGAAGTATACGTTACTGTAGGTTCCAGCAAGAAAAGAAAGCTTATTGAGCAACATTACGGAATTCCTTCAGATAGGATCCTGTTCAGTCGCGATACTTCCTTTGCGAATGAAATTCAACGGCTTACCGGTGGGAAGGGAGTAGACGTGGTATTAAACTCCCTAGCAGGACCTTCTCTATTAGCCTCTTGGGAATGTGTCGCGCCCTATGGTCGCTTCATCGAAATTGGAAAACGAGATATATTATCTCGACGGTATCTTCCTATGACTCAGTTCGAACAAAACGTGACATTCAGTGCGATCGATATTGCGGCAATGAGTCAACAGCGCCCTGATCTTGTTTGCAGTTGCTTACGCGAGGTCGTAAGACTGTTCCGCAATGGGAATCTGAAAATGGTGAAGCCAATGAAGGTTTTCCCTATTTCTCATGTTGAGGCGGCATTTCGATATTTACAGAGTGGAAAAGAGGCAGGAAAAGTTGTTGTCGAAGTAGATTCGAAAACAGTGGTTCAGGTATGCTTTCGTATGATCCATCTGTGATGCTCGCTAACATTAGCAGGCTATGATAAAAAAGAAAGGTCAATTAGTTCTTAATCCAAAGGGCACCTACGTAGTTGCAGGGGGATTAGGCGGCCAGGGCCGGAGTGTAGCCCTATGGCTAGTCTCCAAGGGTGCACGCCACTTGCTATTGCTGTCCAGAAGAGGCACCAGCGATTCGAACGCCATACAATTCGTGAGTGATTTGGTTGCTTCCGGCATTGATGTGCACGCACCTACCTGCGATATCACGGATTCTTCCACCCTTAAACGCGTTCTGGAAGAATGCCAACGATCAATGCCACCAATCAAAGGATGCATTCAGTCATCCATGGTCATCAGAGTGAGGCTCATGGAGTTTGATTTTTCGGTATTTCTCTAACAAGTGAATTAGGATGTCGCGTTTGAAAAAATGTCACAGCGCGAATGGAACGAAGCTCTACTCCCCAAGGTAACTGGATCATGGAATCTGCACAGCCTCTTGCCTCGACAGATGGAATTTTTTGTGTTTCTCTCTTCTATCACGGGCATCATAGGATCCCAAATACAGTCCAATTACTCAGCAGGAAATACTTTTGAAGACGCCCTTGCTCACTATCGTATCTCGCGAGGCGAAAGAGCAACATCAATCAATTTGAGCGCGATGGAATCTGAAGGCATTTTAGCCGATCATCGGGACGTTTTCGACCAGATTGTCAATGTCAAGCAACTACTGCCGATGTCTCAAGCCGAACTTTTTGCGATTCTAGATGAATACTGCCTTCCAACTGCAACCCGCGGTCAGGTAGTTACAGGGCTTGAGCTTCCTGATGTAGTAGCAGCAAAAGGAGCGCAAGAGCCAGCCTGGATGAGAGAGATCATGTTTAGTCAATTGCATCAGTCAACCAGCACACTGAATACTAAAGAGGAAAGAGCACATGATACCAATAACCAGGATTTATATGGTATAATCCAGAACGAGGGATCTATTGAGACTGCTACTACTGTTCTGGTCACTGCCATCCAAGATAAAGTATGCAAATTCCTGTCACTCACTCCGGCAAGCTTTGATATATCGAAGCCGCTACATAACTATGGAATCGACTCATTGATTGCTATGGAGCTGCGCAACTGGTTTCTGAGAATTCTGAAGACTGAGGTTTCGGTCTTTGATATCCTGGGTGGTGTGTCGACTCAAACCCTAGCTAGTTCAGTTTTAGTTAAACTCAGGCTGTAGAACTAATGTATACTGTATTTCTCGTACTGTTTTTTTTGTATCACTCCTTATATCCTAAGTCATGTTTTAATTATCCTATACATCGTCGTATACGGATAGATACCTCACTATATACAATTGAGTCTTACGGGACCTTCAAAATACTGATTACTGAGGCTGACGCCAAGAGACATGGACCTGTCATCCGGACAAAATCCGCATTATGATCTGAATGCTTGTTGAACGAATATGTCAAAAGTACTTGGAAACTACAAAGTTGGCGATCATATAGTAGGATGAATTGACGTCTTATTAATTTCAATCTGAGCCACGGCATCCATCAAAACTTCATGACTGTAGGAACAGTGATGCGCAAGGCATTAAAAATTATCACTATAGCCTTCAAATAGATTAATTGAGCAAGCAGCTAATTAAGATCGACCTCGCTTGTCTTCGATATGTAGCCTATTGAGCTTTCTTGGTAGTCAGACCCTGTCTCGGTTTCACATCGTACTCAGGGTAAGTGGATTTATACCTGCAAAATGAAAATAGTCAGCAATCCATAGGCCCATTATTCAAATCAGACGGATTACCCTAGAAGCAGGCCTCCTACAACGTAACCCAGAACAAACTGAGCACACTTTAAGATCCATATCGGCACCCAGAAAGGTGGACATATCATCAATGTGTCGCCACTCAAACCTATCAAGCAAACCTGGAAGATTGAAAGGTTTATCTTTTGATGTACACAGTCTCTGACGTATCCTACAAAGTTCCGTAGAAATTTTTCGTCAAAACTGGGGTCCAGATCTTGAGGTAAGGTCCAAACCTCGAAAACGAGATCTTCTTCAACTGGTGCCTTCGCCCAAAACCGATGTCTGACCTTTGATTAAGATAAACTCTCATAGATAGTACGCCGTTGAGAAATACATGTCTTACCGACTTCCGGGAGGGATTACAAAAATGGCATCGTTTTTCGTAATGACAACCTCTTTCTCATTCTTGATAGCTCCTAACTTTCCCTGTAGAACTTTGAAGTACTCCGTCTGCCGTAGATGAATATGTCTATTTGACGATGAGATTACGTGGTTGTTTCACGCGGGGGTAGTAGCTTACAGCGGCGGTCCAGAACGTCCTGCACGCACAGCTTCGCTGTTGGCATAGTGAGTCTCTTTCACAACAAATCTTCCGTCATCGTGATACGTATAATCGAATTTTATTGAATCTTCTGGACCAAACATTTGCCCCTCAGCTGGGGTTTCTGTTCGTTGTGGACGCGGCGAGAGCCAGAGTTGCCAGCGGAAAACCATGTTATTAAGCTCAATTTGTGAACAGTAAAAAAGTACGTTTGTGTATCTTGAAGCGTTGCAATATAAACCTGGATACCTGTCTTGTAATATCCTTTTCCTTCCTGTAATTCATGGCCGCGATGGTCAGTCTGTACCACCACGATACGTTTATCCTTGTCATTTAAACCACGTCACAGCGGTACAACAACCAATCCATGAGACAGAAAAGATCAATAAGCAATTGTAATATCCCGCCCAGACTTTCTGAAGGATTTCAATACATTTAGTGGGTCTCGTTGTCTATACGCGGTATAGTGACCATGCGGCGATCCACCAATGTAAGGCCCCGCATTTCGTAGCGCTATCACCGCATTAGGATATAAGTAGGTTGCTTTGTCAAGCTATACATTTTGAAAAGCTTACAAACTTTCGATAATTTTAGACTGCTATTTTTGAAAGCTACAAATGTGTGTGAGGCGGAAAAGTTCATGACACGCGAGTAATAGCTACTTAACTATGTATAACCTCGTCTCTACGTGCATCCACTCGTATTAAACAAGGTTTTCTTTTGATGCAAGATTGTAAGCATGGCATACCTAAGATACCAGATCTGAGATTCCTTAGTCACCCAACCAGCTGCAACCGAATTTACATATAAATCTTAGCGCAAACAAGTATTGAGATCCACAGAGCGTCTCTTAATGTATTTGAATCAGCTTTGTAGCTTATAGTAAACCAGCGGAGTTTGGGTTTGAACAAGCACAAGAAATTTTTCGTTCTAAGTACATTGCTCACTTATGTAAGGACCCAAATGGCGGCTCTCCATTTTCTTTCACTCCTTAGTCATGTGATTTATTCCTTTCACTTCTGGTTATATATAACTTCTGCTCCCTCTCAATCTTGCGTTTCTCTAGTGCTTTTAGTTTCTCATCGTATATTTGCTTGAAATCATCCAAGGCAATAAGGGCTTTGGAGTTAATAAAGACCACCGGGATGACGTGCAGGCCATGAGGGTTCAATGGATCCTTGTATGCTTTATTACCCTTCTTCATATTTTGGACAACCTCTCTCTGGAGAATGGAAGCTGCCTCAAGATACCGGAGATCGACACCAGTCGATACTGGTAAGGTAGTAAACAAAGACGATACTAGTCAAGTTGATGAAGGGGTTTAATTTTCAAATCCAATTTTGTGTAGCTAAGGTCGAGATATAATCCAGGCGGCCATTTTATATAGATTTATGGTTGCTGTTACAAATAAATGCGGGTGGATTACCTATATCGAGATGAAAGCTCTCCGACTCTAGCTTCAACTGTAGCACGAACAGCAAAGGTCCGAGTGGAGGTATTCGAGTATATTTTAAGCGAGATATACTCAACTAGTAATGAGTAGCGTTTCTCAATATTTTCTTAGCCGTCAACATTGAGCCACCCAACTGCTTTCACTACAGCGCATACGATTAAATAATGTAGCTGCATTGCTCAAATATACGCAGCCGTGTTATTAACCACAATCATGCAGCTTCATCATAGCCTTCGCTGACGAGGCTATCTGCCATATTAACGCATCTACAAATGCATATCACCACAATAAAGATAAAGGAATTCAGCTTCGAGCTTTCAATTAACCGGCAAGCTCCGAACTACTGATTCGAACTGTGACTAGCCGATTCAAACTAAGAGGTAGTCTTAAGCTCAGTAACCCAGCTGTAAAGCTGGGATCAGCTGCCGGCCATTGGTTCGATTCAATTAAGGTACCGCGTAGCTTACAAAAGCCTGGCGCTGGCGCACTTTGCCCCGCCTTGTAGTATAGAAGCCCCCCCACTATCAATTTACGCAGTATAACCCGTAATACCAGTTAGCACTAATTTAGCGGTACCACCGTGTAGGTTTGGCAGTTTTACTGCCTCACAAGTTATATTATTATTAAGGAGTTGATGAACTTTCATTCTTAATACCAGGATCAGACTCTTCCATGAGTGATTAGTATTACACAGCAAGAAGATGCCTTTAAGATAATAGTTTTGGTTGTAATTAGGAGCAATCAAATATCATATCTCGCAATGCAGTTTCTTCAACCAGATTAATCAATCATCTATCTACAATATCTTATTAGTGACCTAATTAGTCTAACGCAACTCTATTTTTTGGTTTATATTCATTGTCCTCATTGCAATACCCGATTCATGAGTCTGGGGATTGTCATTAGTTGCATAGACTTCTGTCCATGCAAGTTCTCTCTCGTTTGATTCCTTATCGACATGCTCCCAAGGTACACCATATTTTCTAAATGCTTCATCCTGGTACTTTGCTAGCCTCTTTCCCGAGCCCTTGGAACTTTCGCTATGTGCGTCGTTATTTACTTGTCCTTTGCTCGGGTTGTGAAGCGAAGATTTTGAACGCGAGGTTGGGCTCCGGAATGTTTGTGAGATCCAGGAACTGAGCGAACCTACGCGAAAGCTTTCTGGGAGAATAGATCGATAGATTGGTGCACAGCAGCAGATGATGCTAGTGGCCATTTGGACCAGGTTCCATATAACCGAGTGGTAGTTGCGCTCTACAGAATCAAGTCACAATATGCAAATGAGTGTTGCTAAGGAAAGAGAAGGGGATTCTTTAATAAGGTAGACATATAGGTGAAAGAGATGAGTAGTACATACTCGCAGAATGTTGAGCTTCAACAGTTTTTATGATCCCAATAACCCCAGAACTAACACCTGTCAGTGCATGCAATGTACATAGATACCAAAACTTACAATGCTCCTATCGCGAATAGAATCGATATGCCCCACATTCGTTTCGTATTCTTATGGATAGAAAGTTTTCGTAAAATGAATATGGCCATGCCAGCCATTATGAAATCAATCGCCGAGTTGATAGGTTCATAAATGGAAAAGAAAAGGTTGATATCGATGCAGGTGCCTGGTACATTTGGATACCAACTCTTCCTGACCGGTACGCAAGCAAAAACATGACACAATAGGACGACAATGCCCCAAATGCCTTGAACAATGCCGACAGTCCATACCATCCTCACAAAAGCCTGGTTGACCCAGAAGAGGCGATGATAGAGTACGAGTAGGCTGAACTTGGCACAGGTTTGTTGGAGTCCGTACAGACCGTTCATCATGAGGCCATATTGAGCCATTGTGATCCAGTCCTTTGGATCTTGCTTGATGAACAAAAGCACGGGGCGTCCATTGGCTTCACTAAGTACTAGATGGAGACTCAAAATAAGCGCCACATACTCTTATCACCAGATCGTGAAGAGACTTACGCATTAACAAGTATACCGCATATGGAATATAAAATATAAGCCCAAAGAACGCCCAAAAATCATCCCAGGCGAGTGCACGCCCGCAACGTTTTGTAGCATAAAACCGAAGCATTGTAGCGAAAACGCATATCGGAGTGAGAATAATAGCTGAAAGCCAGCCAGCAGCATTTTCCGATCGATCCAAAGGATGGAATGCCATAGTCTCAATGTCTGTTGAGGTGAACTGAAGGATCGTGAAGGAATGAGACCTGCAACGGGCTAGTCAAGTTATGGATTGAATTCGACTTACTTTTAGGGCTAACTATTATCATGTAAGCTATGTTTCAGCAGCAAGTGGCAACGGACATAAATGGTCAGAAAGGCAATCAATCAGCTGGGATTATGTGCTGGGATTGCGATAACACAGCAGCTGACTGCATACAGTTAGATCTAGGTGCCTATTCAATAACAACCCACCCTCGCTTTGCGCACAGGTCAACTTGGAAAATTGTCGATCTTTGCTTCCATGGTTCATTGGGAGGCATCGACCGCCCCGTCCCTTATAGATTAAGCTAGCTTAGGAAGGTACGATCACTGGACCCCAGCTTCAGCAGAATGTTTACGCAATTAGATCCCCGAAAATGAGAATTGGCTAGAAAAGGTAACTGCTGCAATATTGGCTAAAGTTTGCATGTAACAGCCAGTTAAAACTAGCGACCCGTGTGTGCTGTGTGGGATCTGGTTGCCAGGCCAATATTTACCCGGTATGAAAACGTGGAAATAAGCATGCCGCGCCGGCAGCCAGCGGGAATAACCGACCCTCGGCACTCGTTCTGTGAACGGTGTGGCAGTATATTGTGAATATTTCCGAACAATGTAGAATCAGCGGGTGTGGAGCTCAATGATGTCAGTTATTCGTTCCTATTTGCTACAGTCGGCTATGATTGATTTGTAACGCCTTGCCCGTGCTACATCTACACACTCGATATAACTGCTCCATACTTGATCCTCCACCAAACCCGCGAGTTCATCCGGTGTCATACACAACACCAGTTGCATATTTTTCTCATTATCTGACGGGAAGAAGTACATGCACCCCGGTATTGGCGCAACGTCAGGCTTGCGAAACATCTTCGATTCCCCGAGAGGACCCAGTCGAATGGGACGATAACCCTGCTCCATTCGGAATATGGAAGATGCGCCCACATCGACATCGGGGTTATATACGCCGCCGTACAGCAGATTTTTCTTATCGTTTTTTGCTACGAATGTCGCATGGCTACGTACTGCCCATGGGGTCGTTGCATCGTTCAAGTCGCGACGGAGCGCGCACGCTAGGCGTGCAAGTGGTGCCGTGGCGACTTCGCCTAGAGAAAATCGCGTGGCAGCATGACCAATCATCTGACCCATGTACGTGTCTGGTACGTTCATGAATTTTCTTAGGTCAACTGCCCGCCCAAACTTCGAGACCTGGTCAAAGCATCGACCATTGGCTAATCTCACAATGCTGATCCGCTGCCATGCAAAAGCACTCAGGGCGTCATTGCGTGAGATATACGGGATCTCATGATCCCACCCCAGCGAGGATGGGTTACCTACGAGCTCTTTAATCTTCGGAATGCTAGACAGTTGTATTTGAAAAATACACCAGACCGTTGGTGGCCGGGGACCGAGAACGAAACCCTGTGGCCGGAGCAAATGACTATAATCCTTGACTATCTCATCGGGCCCTAATAGCGGAATCACGTGGGAGCGGTCACAGTTTGCTTGTGCCATCGTCTCTCTTGGAATAGGATTCTCATTGCCATTCATGACGGCGGCGAGCAGGTTCCATAACGTAGTCAAAGCTGTTGCATCCATGGCTTGATGATGCAGACTCGTGAGTAAGAGGGCACCACCTTTGATAAATACGAGGGATAGAATGGCTACCGGTATCGGGCGTCCATTGATTCCGTGTGGCGCAGGTAGTCCAGGGCAAGGTACAATGCGTTCGCCAGGAAACATGGAAATAGGCCCTCCTGCGGCCATGATTTCCGTGAACGAACTTAGTACACCATCTGAATCCTTCCTGATAACTTCGTTTGGATGCGCTCCTGATGGCCAGGGAGCAATCTGAGCCAAGCCATTGACAACCACTATTTGGCCGCCAAGCCATGGAATCTTCGATTTTATGTATTCAAAAGCGTTTTGGACTTCTGTAGCAATGTAGTCGCGGGATTTTTCCTCTGTGGCTTCGAAAACTCGCAACATATGGGTATACCCATTGAGAAATGGGAATTGCGATATGGCATCCAGATGCAGGGTAAGTGGGGGGTCTCGAGGTAGTTTCCATTCCATGCTTGTAGTGTTCCTGGATTTCGGTGTAAGCTTAATTTGTACTTTTTCAGCGCTATCTTGGAAACAAGGGTAGGGAAATCAAATAATGCGCATATAGAAGAACTGCATAGTGTAGTACAGAAACATTACATTTTCGCGTGTTAATTAAAGTCTTCTTGGGAGTTCTTGTCGTGCTTATCAATATCGCCACCAACGCGCAGCGTAGCGACAATAGTTATTTCCGAACTTTTAATCAATTTAGTGGCGCCGTTGCCTTCCTTTCGAAAGGCGACCGGGACGCAGCTTTGGGGCTAACCAAGAACTCCAAAGATGGGTACAGCCTGACTTTAGGATGATTTTAGAATTTGATCGCAGGTAGAATGGTGGTGACCTTGCTTATGTAGGCAATGTCACATGCTTTACTGATCCCGCAATTTTGTTCGGCGTTGGCTTTGGAATCAGGGAAAAGTGGCGTCGCTGCTCTGGACACTTTCGACTAAAAAAACGATAATCTGAGTAGTTGGGTGTTGGTGATTGTGTTGATCAAAGTTCCATGAGTGTTTCCCTGGTCATGTTCGACGCGTCTATAATTTTGACCATAAGTACACAGTATTGTAACTGTAGCGAATGATTTTGGAGTCGAACTATTAGTTCACTTGGTACAATTCAGTATCTTGCTTTGAGGCTATAGAGTAACAACCACTTTTTGCGCCGACACACCCTTTAACACCCTTTCGTATGCGGCTTGAATACTATCCAACCCTTTACTCACTACGAGGGGTTCTGGCTCTGGTACAAATTTTTCCTGAGCGAGTGCTTGAGGTAAAAAGTCGCGCCAAATGCGGCTTACGACTGAGTCAAATTTTCCGAGATCATCTGGGATAAAAAATTTGCATTGTATGCCCTCTGGGTAACCTTCAACTGGTGGTGGCCCTGCATCAGCAATGAACTTCTTGCTGTTGGTATGGTTGAGCACTTTGCCTGTTAAAGCGACTCCTCCACTATTAATAGCGAGTGCGCCTGCAACTTTTTTTCCATTTAGATCTGCAATGATGGCTTCGACATGACCCTCATCGTGGTAGTCATAAACATTGGTCGCGCCTAGACGGCGGACAAGATCAAAGTTCTTGGGCGAGGCAGTAGAATACACCTCGTAACCGGCGGCGACAGCAAGTTGGATAGCATTAGAGCCCACACTTGATGCGCCGGAGGTGATCAACAAAGTCTGGCCCTGAGGTTCCGCCGTTGTAGAAGGCAGGCTGAGCCCCAGTGTTGTGGAGTGGAACAACCCATACGCAGCAGTGCTAAAGCCTAGCGGTAGAACAGTAGCACGTTCGTAGGATATGGTATCTGGAATTTTTGCTGCGAGATGCTCGCGAAGGACGACGAATTCCTGAAATCCTCCTTCAGGTGGGCGGTTACCGAAATCAGCTGTGCCAGCCGTCTCAGCACAAATGCGGTCGCCAACTTTGAACCGCGTCACGCCGTTTCCAATCTCAACGACTTCGCCAGCTACATCATTTCCGGGGACACAAGGCATCTTAATGTAGGGTAAGAATCCATCACCTAAGATTTGTTTGTATGCATCAACTGCATTGATGGCGACTGCGGCTGTTTTGATAACTATTTCGTGTTCATCTGGCTTTGTATAGGCTGTTTCTTCGAGTTTGAGGGACTCTTTAGCTCCCCTAAGAAAGATAGCATGGTTCTTCGGGGTCATAATCCAGGAATCCACGGAGAAATTTATGTATTCTGCGTTTGTGTTTTAAACTTTTAAAAAAAAGTGTTAGGGTTCATAGGATTGTATCTTTCATACTGTTTGAACATCAATAAATTACTTCTGTGGGTGCGGATCTTCACGGAACCTTGTCTTACAACATGTGATACTCTGGCTTAGGTTGTCGGAGATAACGAAAAGTACAATTCTGCGGGGCAGACGCAGGGTGAAGCTTGATTGTCGGGTGGCGTCTCACATCAGCCGCCCGCCCCACCGCACTTACCTGTAAAGCTACGAAACATTGAAGATCACTCCGAACCCGTACCCCGAACCACTATGATCATTGCAGCTTCTCGTTCAAGAAGGTGGCTATATCAACAGCCGCGTCATCAGCCACTTTGAAGCCCTTGAAGGCTGAAAACATATGCGGTGCACCGGGATATAACTTAATCACCGCCTCGCTGCCCGTTGCCATCCATTTAATGCTCATCAATAGTGAATCATCCAATAGAGGGTCGCCGGTGCCGCATAAAAATAACGCGGGCGGAAGCGACATAAAAGCGGACTCCGGCACTAGCTTATGCAGGTCGTTGTATAGAGGCGAAATTGCTGGATTCCGCCGCGCGTCAACGTTCACCTCAGGAGTAGTGTAGGCTTCGACAAACTTCTCGAGCATGGTACGGTCGACTATGACAGACGGCCTGCTCTGGGTAGTGCTCGGCAAATTCAGGGTTAAATCAAACCAGCCATTGATTAACAAGATGGCATCGAGTCGATGCTGCGGCCGGGTGCGTATTAACTGGAGCGTTGCCAGAGCTGCAAAGGTTCCGCCTGCGGAAGCGCCGCCAATTACTCGCAAAGGTGCGTTGAATACCGATAGAGCATTGTCTACGAGAAATTCCGCAACATCAATGCAATCGTTAGGGCCGGCCGGAAACGGATCCTCTGGTGCAAGTCGGTAGCCGACCGAGATCGCTGTCAACTGATAATAGTTCGCGAATGTCTTGAGTGTCTCGTCCTGGCTAGAGAAGCATTATTAGCTATGAAGCTCATTCGGTACGCTCAGCATACTTACTCCCTATGAGAGCCCATAACAAAGCCACCACCATGTATGTATAGATAAATGCCTTTACTTGGATTTCCGTTGTCAGGCTTATAAACCCGAATTGGAATATGACGGCCAGGGTCACGAGATGGTACAGTGTCATCGTTTGCACCAGGAAGAAGTGGAGGAACGGGAAATTGAGTTTCCCCGGCGTATACCATCCGTCGAAACTCGGCGGCCCCAACTTCATACCATCTCACTGAAGTAGATGTGGACTTCTCGAGCATTTCGTTGAGCTTGTGTGTGCTTGCATCGATATTGGTCGGCAGCAAATCGCTAGCCTTGAAAGCAATCTCTCTTGAAGTGGCCATTTTGTGACTTTGTGGTAGGGTTGATGAGAAAAACAACGAAAACAGTGTGTATTCTTGCTTGCTTTCCTTATCCCTGTAGTTGGGAGTTTGGCGGCTTCGAAATGAATTTTATTTCCGAAATAGCTGCCTACCTAGAAAGGGAAGGTCGGCCAGTCTCCGCCGCTGACGTCATAGGCGTTCTACGCTTCGTATGCTCGTTCTGCCGCATTTGAGGACATTTTCCTTGCGTGCATCGGGCAAAGGCATATAACAGCTCTGCCGTGCGACCCTAAGTCGCCTTGTATTGCCTTTTGTTGCCTTGTGATTTTATACTGATCGCCCGTACTTCTCCACCCGACAGTCTGGTTTTGCCCCCAATGCATTATTGCTGATCCGATGTATCTTTCAGCTCTCTTCCTCGTCTGTCTTGCTGCTGCTGCAAGTTATGCGCCACAGCAAGTTCTACCACCTAGTCGGGATCCATGGTACAAAGCGCCTGCTGATTGGGAGCTTTCAAAACCGGGATCTGTTCTTCGCATCCGCACTGCACCAGGAAATCTGACTACTGAGGTCGTCGCCAATGCCACTGCAGCATATCATATTCTTTACCGCACGACGGACTCTCACTACCACCCATCATGGGCAGTTACAACGCTTTTCGTGCCTAAAACTAAATTTGTGTCTCCTTCTGGTCGCCAGGCGCTGCTGTCCTACCAGTTTGCGTACGACTCAGCCAATGTCGATTCAAGTCCATCCTTCGGCCTATACTATGCGCTCGCACAGGATGTTCCCAGTCTTGGCATTGAGTCTGATACTAAGCTCCTGGGTACGCTCCTAGGCAACGGCTGGTATGTCAATACTCCTGACTATGAAGGTCCTCGAGCGGCGTTTGGCGCAAAGGTACTATCGGGATATGCAACACTAGACGCACAGCGAGCTGTCCTCAGCCTAGCAAGGCAGACACTCTCGATCACGCCAGAAAATATCAACCTTGCCTTGTGGGGGTACAGCGGGGGCTCATACGCTACTGGTGCTGCTGCTGAGTTGCAGGTTCAATATGCACCAGAGTTGAGTATTGCGGGAGCCGCCATTGGAGGTGTGGTCGCCAATTTCTCGGCCGACTTCGACTATTTCAATGGCAGCGCTATTGCTGGTGACTTGGTCAGTGTGATTCTGGGCCTCATGGCTGAGTATCCAGCAGCCCGAGAATACGTAGAAAGTAAGCTTTTACCAACCACAGCGTCAGAATTCCTCGGAACGTACAATCGGACCTTGGGGCAAGCGACAGCCTACTTTTCCTTCAAAGACATTTACAAGTATTTCGTCAATGGTCGTCAGGATTTATTTTCGTCGCCAATACTACAGAAGATTTACGCTCGCGATACGGTGCTCGGCACGCATGGGATACCACACATACCGATGTATGTGTACAAAGCTATTGGTGATACCTATTGCCCTGTAAAAGAAACTGACGTATTGGTAAAAAAATGGTGTGCTTCGAAGGCCGACATCTTGTACCGACGTAATACAGTTGGTGGACACGTGGCTGAAATTAACAACGGCAAGCCAGGCGCCCTGGAGTGGCTATGGGGAATTTTCAATGAGTCTTTCAGGCCTCAGATGGAGTGTTCGATTCAAAACTACACTGTCAACATTAGTAGTGTCGCTGCTAACCAGGCAGGTTGATGCCATTTTTCACGTGTGTATCAACCAGCACTTCTGCATAGCTGCCTTTTCCATCGAATGCGTTTCTTCTTTCTCTTCTTAACAATGATCGGCTGCTTAGCCTTCTGTACTACCCGGAATTATGTTGCCATGCATGGATGATCTTAATCCACTTTTCCAAAGTCCGGACTTGTCAGCTCCTTACAAACTGGGCTAAGATCGCTGCGATTGCGTACCCATATGAGGTCATCCTGAAGGCTGTGCTTCAATTATGGGTTTTTAGACCGGTGAAGAGTCTGTGTAAACAAGATATGCAAATAATTACTCTAACACTAGCGTTCTGAAAATGAAGGCCCATACCGAAGATTGGAATGCGCCGCGAGGTTATTGCGCCGATGAAGAGAGTCATGATCCGAAAACTTCTGTTGCCATCGTAGGTGGTGGGGTGGTGGGAGTCATCCTCGCACATGGGCTTTTACAGCGGGGTATTCATGTCGCCATCTACGAGCGAGCAGCGAATTTTCATGAAACGGGCGCCGGGTTCGCCTTCACGGCTGTTGCACGGGATTGCATGACTAAACTTAGCCCTAAAGTGATTGAGGCCATGAATCGAGTAGGTATACCAAACAAGCGACCTTTTGACAATTACTGGGATGGATATCACGTCAAGAACAAGGAGGATTCTTTCAGCACATCCGATGTTGGTGATCCAGAGGGCAACAGCTGTGAACTCCTTTTCACGCGCCCAAACCATCAGCTTGACTTCTGGGGCTGCCTGCGCACTCATTTCCTGAACGAAGTTGCCTCATCCCTTCCAGCAGACGTTATTCACTTCAAGAAAGAACTCACTCACTATATAGACCCGTCACCATCTCCGGGCCCTGTCACTCTATACTTCGCCGACGGCACAACTGCTATAGCAGATGCTCTCATCGGGTGTGATGGACTACGCAGTCATGTACGCGCTCAACTTGTCGGCGACGTAGCTCCTCAAGCGGTGAAACCATCATATACGCATAAACGCTGCTATCGAACTGTTGTGCCGCTATCTTCTGGAGAAGCAGTTCTAGGATCCTACAAAGCGAACAATCAGTGTATGCACGTTGGCCCTGGAGCTCATGTATTGACTTATCCTGTTGGGAATTCTTTGATGAACATTGTTTTATTCATTTCGGATCCCCAGGACTGGCCTGACTACAGCCGCATGGTTTTGCCCGGACGCCGTGAAGACTTACTCTCAGCACTGCAAGAATGGGGTCCTGCGACACGTGGTCTTGTTGCCTTGTTTTCGCCTGAACCGTCAGTATGGGGCATTTTTGATATGTTCGACAACCCTGCACCGTTTTATGCGAATGGAAGGGTTTGTATAGCAGGCGATGCTGCACACGGTAGTGCACCGCATCATGGCGCAGGAGCAGGCTTCGGTATAGAAGATGCGTTGGTGATAGCGATTGGTATGGAGGAAGTTTTAAAGACCATAAAGATCACGGACAAGATTATGCGCAACAGCTCAAAAACTAATGCAATTACGGCCGCGTTTCATGCGTTTAACCATATCCGATATAAACGAACGCAGTGGCTCGTGAGAAGTTCGAGGGAGGCGGGAGATATCTATCAATGGCAGTATGAAAAGAGTGGAAATTCGGTAGAAGAAATGAGGCAAGAGTTGAACGATAGATTTAAAATTATCTGGGATTTTGATGTTGAAAGAATGTTAGAGAAAACTAAGGAAAAATATAATGAGCTGCTCGGAAATGATTTTTCGGGCATCTAAGAAACCAACGTATCCTCGAATCTCATCCAGCTAGCATCTTTACAATTATATGAAGTATAGAGGTTCGCTGCTTAGATATTTGTCCTAATATCTTAAAAATCGAATCTATCAGTACATTACGCTTTGGTAGTCCAGAAGTAAAATTTACCGAATGTCATGGACATGTGGTACTCATAGATTGGCTGATCATCTCTTAACTGGGTAGTTCAACCGAAATCCTACCTATGGAGATATTCAATTCCCAAGGGCGATCAAAACCACTTACGGAAGTTGTCTATCCCTCCGCCACGCCTAGGACTTGTCTTCGGCCTTTATTAATCCCTGCCTGCTGACTATATGCCTTGAGGACTAACTAGTCATTGTATAAGGTAACTAAGTGGATCCTTGTAGTCCGCAGTCCGTCGGACCTCACGACCCTAGCGAGATTACCTTGATCTGTCGTTCGCCCTGCCTATTCTAGTCTGCTGTCGCTGAAAATGCCGACTCGTTTCTGCATGTCCCATTGGACACTAGCGGAAGAGTGTCCACTTCAGAGGACCATGAATATTTCAAAACTGCAGATCACTAGGAGGTAGTGACGCAAACAGTCACCTGATTTAAATATATCTATCAAAAGCTGATCCTCCTCAGTTGTAGCTGAAATTATACAGTCTAGACAAACAACGACACAGAAGTACACATTTCGCTAATTTACACGTCGTTCAAAACATGTGATAGAAGCGTCTTTGCTATCGAAATTTTTGGCCTCGAAAAGTATTTAGGCAACATTAAGATTGGGAATCATTTGTGCTGACGCTTGACGCCTCGCAATTTCAGTATTTTATAGTAACCAATGGCTAACCGCGGGGATTCACATGACATTGATCTACTTCTCTTTGGCCCACAAACTGGTATTCTCTCTGCAGATGTCCTAAAAGAGCTACAATCATCCCTGCAGAGTCCACCACAGGAAAGTCAGCGACCACATTGGATTCTTACAACACTTGGAGAATTACACTCCTTATGGAGTACTTGGACCACTCGAATACCAAAACTTGAAGTGGTTCCTGCTTCTCGACCCTTGATTAATCTTCATAGATACCTTACAGGAAGCGCAGATACTTCCAGTGAAGAGATGGACCTACCTGAACTACCGAATGCTGTGTATACACCTCTCATAGTGCTTACGCAACTCCGACAATTTGAACACTATATTGGATCGAAGTACGGATCTATGGAGGAAGGATTTGATGCGTTAAAAAGTAGGACTCAGGTTTTGGGATTTTGCACTGGACTGCTAAGTGCATATGCGGTTGGCAGTTCTTCCACTAAAGAAGATTTCGAACACTATGGTGCCACAGCTATCCGTCTAGCTTCTTTGATCGGAGCTGCAATTGACGCTTGCGACAATGGCCACGGGAAGTCCATCTCGTTTACGATAACATGGCGAACGGAGGCACAAGAGGCAAAGGTCGAGGAAATTCTTGCGGAATTTGAGGGCGATGCATACAAGTCTGTTCTCTACGATGACTACAGAAGCACGATAACCGTCTCAGAGGTAAGATCAGAAGTCATCCTTGACCGATTGTGCAATGCAGGCATCACAGCAACAAAGCTTGATTTACGCGGCCGATTCCATACTGCTGCAAATCAACATATGCTCGATCAACTTTTGGAGCTATGCAGAGTAGAAAGAGATCTTCAGCTACCAGACGCCGCATTATTGCGCAAACCTTCTTACGCTAACTTAGGCAACGGTCCGCTGACAAATGGCTCGTTACATGAAATTGCTGTACGAGCCCTACTGGTACAACAAGCTGACTGGCATGGAACATTGGCTTATGCTTGTCGAAAATCGGGTGATCGTCTTTCCATGGTCAGCTTCGGCATCGCCAACTGTGTACCGAAATCTTTGCGTAGACTCTTCGCCCACCACCATGTCCTGGACATAGGCAACTATGGCTGCTCCTTAGACTGTCCTACGTCTGAGAAGACTGCCCGACAGCAGAGAGATACTGATATTGCTATCATTGGACTTTCAATCAAAGTTGCAGGAGCCGATCACATTGACGAATTCTCTGCACTGCTTCGCTCCGGTGAATCCCAACACACTGAAGTTGACATTCTACGTGTGCCGTTTGGCACATCTACCACACCCTGGCGGTCTGATTCTTTTTCGAGCACTCAAAAATGGTTCGGCAATTTTGTTCGCGACATTGACGCCTTCGACCATCACTTCTTCCGGCGCAGTCCCCGTGAGTGTGCTGCAATGGATCCTCAACAACGTCTATTCTTGCAAGCTTCTTACCAGGCAGTCGAGTCAACTGGTTGGCTCTCTCAGCATGACAGGGAGCAAGAGTCGGGTATGGGGCCAAATAAACATATGGGGGTGTACGTAGGAACATGCTCCACAGACTATGAGCACAACGTTGCATGTCACCAAGCCGGCGCGTACTCTACAACAGGTTTATTAAGAAGTTTTATTGCAGGCAAAGTGGCCCATTATTTTGGATGGACGGGTCCAGCCATGACATTTGATACGGCGTGCTCAGGATCCGCAGTTGCAATCCACACAGCATGTAAAGCACTGTTACATGGAGAATGTAGTGCTGCGTTGTGTGGGGGCGTTAACCTTATGATGACTCCAATTTTGTTTCAAAATCTCGCTGGAGCTTCGTTTCTTAGCCCCACTGGGCAATGTAAACCTTTTGATGATCAGGCAGACGGATACTGTCGCGGGGAAGGTATTGCATGTGTTATCCTCAAGCCTATGAAGGCTGCACTCGCTGACGGTGATCGAATTTTTGGATGCATTCCTAGGTGAGTGCTCTGTTTCCTCTTTTCAATTCGTATAAGAAGATGCACTCATAAGATGAATCACAGCACTGCTGTTTATCAAAACGATAACTCAACACCGGTGTTTGTACCTAATTCGCCCTCGCTTTCTCGACTTTTTTCCGATGTTATCAAAGATTCAGGCCTCAAACCCCAGGATATATCACTTGTTGAAGCACATGGTACAGGAACCCCAGTGGGGGATCCGGCTGAATATGATAGCATCCGTCGGGTCCTGGGTGGTCTTTCACGAACAGAACCACTACATGTCGGCTCAGTTAAAGGACTGATTGGGCATACTGAGAGTACGTCTGGAATCGTCTCTTTAATCAAGGTTATCACTTTAATGAATGAGTCCTTCATTCCCGCTCAGCCCAGCTTTTCTAAACTAAGTCGGAACATCAATTCATCTATCCCGGACATGATCGAAGTGCCGAAAAGTCTCCGAACCTGGGGCACGACGTTCAAAGCAGCATTGATCAATAATTACGGTGCCAGTGGTTCGAATGCATCTCTTGTTGTCTGTGAAGCCCCGTATAGCGCTCGGAGGACGAATTTCATTCATAACTGCACACGACAGCCCTTTCGGATTACTGGTTTCAATGATCGAAGCATAGAAGTATATTGCGCCAAGTTATTGATTTTTCTGAAGCGCAGATACCACCATTTGTCTTTAGCTGACGTTGCTTTCAACATCGCCCGGCAATCAAACCGCTTATTCACTCATGGGCTGGTTTTTAGTTGCGATTCCGTGGTGGATCTCATCCAAAAATTAGATTCCAAGAAAATGGATTACCGTGAACTTCGATCGGAGCGACCAGTAATACTCTGCTTCGGGGGCCAGGTTTCAAGATGTATTGGCCTAGATCGCAGAATTTATCAGGGTATTCACCTCCTTCAGAGGTACCTTCATGAGTGTGACACAATTGTCCGGTCGTTTGGTGTTGCCGGGATATTTCCAGCTATATTTTCCCGAAAACCCATCATGGATCCTATATGTTTACAAACATCACTGTTCGCTTTACAATATGCTTGTGCCAAGAGCTGGATCGATTGCGGAGTTAAAGTCCAGGCAGTTATAGGGCATAGCTTTGGCGAGATAACAGCTCTTTGTGTATCTGGCGTTTTAAATTTGAGAGATACTGTCAAGCTCATTATAGAGCGTGCCGGATTGGTTAAAAATGCTTGGGGTACCGACCCTGGGGTTATGATGAGTGTGTATGGAGAATTAAGTGTTATGAAGAGGTTGGTTTCGACAGCCAACGGAAAGTATGAAGGAAGATACCCGGTTAGCATCGCCTGTTACAATAGCCCCAGTAACTTCACCCTAGCGGGATCTACTGAGGCTATGACTATCCTGTCAGAAACGCTGTCAACGGTAGCCGACTTCATGCCCCTCAAAAACAAAACAATCAAAGTTACAAACGCTTTCCATTCAACACTCGTTGAGCCCCTCTGTCCAGGGCTACGATCAATCAGCGAAAACCTTGCATTCAATGAACCGAAAATTCCACTAGAGAGAGCAACAGAATTAGAATCATTCGGCCACGGTGTCAATAAGGAATTTGCTTGGGAACATATGTGTCACCCAGTGTTCTTCCATCATGCTGTCGAAAGGCTGTCAAAAAAATACCCATCTTGTGTCTGGTTGGAAGCAGGCTCTTCCTCGGGGGTTACTACCATGATTAGTCGTACTCTCGGGTCAGCTCCAGATACACATGTTCAGCCAGTAAACATAACTACTAGTGGGTCTCTAGAAGCTCTCAATGATGCGACTATAGGCCTCTGGAGGGAGGGAGTGGATACATTCTTCTGGGCACATCACAGCACACAGACGCACAAGTACAAAGCGCTACTTCTTCCGCCCTATCAGTTCGAAAAGACAAGACATTGGTTGGACTTCAAGCCATACCGAGACGCAATGCTGCTGGATCAAGGATCAGAAATGGCCGCATCTAGTGACATCCCAACGAGGATTTGGACATTCACAAGATTCTTAGATTCTGAGCGACAGAATGCGCGTTTCAGAATCAATACTGAGACCGTATCATTTCAATCAATGGTCGTTGGCCATGTTGTCGTAGAAACAGCTCCTATCTGCCCAACAACAGTCCAGGTCTGTATAGCGATCGAGGCGCTATCCAGCCTAATACCGAAGAAACAATCAATTTCCAATGGATTTCCCGTCATCCGTAACGTACAAAATCATTTTGCGCTCTGCGTTAACCCGACAAGGGAAGTCTGGCTAGACCTCAAAAATACAGGGCAGTCGTGGGAGCAATGTGCGTGGAGGATCTTTACAAACTCTAAAAAAGACAAGGAGGGTAGCGAAACTATCTGTGTTGATGGTCATATCGAACTTCTTTCTCCGAAATCCGTCGGATACCAAGCGGAGTTCGCTCGTTTTGAACGCCTCGTCAGCTACGAGAGGTGCGTTACTCTCCTCCGTGATGCTGCGGGTAAAGCCGATGACATCATGCATGGCCGCAATTTATATCGTGCCTTCAGTGAGATTGTCGATTACGGTGCGTACTACCAGGGTGTAAAGCGGGTGGTTGGTAGAGCAAATGAGTGCGCTGGAAATATACAACTGAGACAACCTAGCGAGACATGGTTCGATGTACCACTTTTAGATTCGTGCAGTCAGGTTGCCGGGATTTGGGTTAACTTTATGACGGATCGCACGTCAAAAGATGTTTTCTTGGCGACAGGATGTGAGATGATTATGCGCTCTCCCAGATACACGTCAGATTTTCGAACTGAGAGCTACCACGTTTTCGCACGTCATCATTTGGAATCAGAAAAGGTATACATCAGTGATGTGTTTGTGTTCGATCCGAACAGCGGCCAGTTGCTCGAAATCCTAATTGGAATACGATACAGCAAGGTAGCAAAGGCAGGTTTGAGGAAGATTTTATCGATGCTGACTGGAGATACGTTGGCTCTTAAGTTCCAGCCAGCCATTTCCAGCAATCAAGCTCCCGGAATGTCAAGTACCGCTCAACTGGAGACATCAGACAGCAAGACAGAGTACGAGCTAGGTTCGTTCATAAACAAAAATCCTGAGCTAGAGCATGACGATACTCGTCAGCAGCTAAAGCTACTGGTGGCCGATATCTGTGGTTTAAAACCGGAGAAAATACATGATCGCTCAAAGCTGGAAGATCTAGGGATTGATTCACTCATGGGTATGGAACTTAGCCGTGAGATCCAACAAAATTTTGGATGCAAACTCGACCAGACCGATTTGCTGGAAGCAAGCGACTTTAGAACACTGGTAATTTTTATTTCGAGGGCTCTCCACGGCGACAGACAAGAACTAAGTGAAGTTGAAGTTGCTTCGTCTCACCACGGCAGCACCACTCCTTCAGATCAATTGGGGGTGTGGAGTGAAATTTCGACTACTAGTGCTACAAGCTCTCCCACGAAATATCAGCCAGACGACCTCCAAAAAATCAACGGCGAATTCTTGCTCAACACTATTGAGAAAAGTATTCTGAGTTTAAAAACAGTCGACATTGTGTCCGCTTTTCGAAAGGTTAAGTGGTCAACTGACCAATTTCTGATAGACGCTAAACTCGACAAGACTGATTCCGCCATTATCGCTCGTTCTAACAGACTTTGCGTTGCGCTCATTGTCGAAGCATTCGAAACACTAGGCTCCCCACTCCGCACTGCATCTCCAGGTCAGCTCTTAGAACGTATACCCCATCTTTCTCAACATACCCACTTGGTAAACTGGATTTACAAATTTTTGAGCAAGGATGCCCGTCTTATCAATATGGAGGCAAACAGAGTCTTTCGAACCAGCATTGCTGCGCCTCAAAAGTCCAGTGAAACTTTATACAACGAGCTTCTGCAAGCATCTGATCCATGGTTGGTGGCACATGAGCTGACAAGCTTTGCTGGAAAACACCTGGCAGACGTGTTACTCGGCAAAACCGACGGCATTAGTCTTCTCTTCGGGTCTACCAAGGGTCGCAGTCTCATAGAAGGCCTCTATGGAGATCTCCCTTTCAACCAGCTAGCGTACAAACAGATGTGCGAGGTAATTCGACAACTAAGCTTGCGAATCCCGCATGACCAAGGAGTGTTGAGAATTCTGGAGGTTGGTGGGGGTACAGGCGGAACAACCCGGGTACTAGCAGATTGCCTTGCGCGGCTACCTGTGCCTATTGAGTATACATTTACGGACATTTCCCCAAGTATGGTGGCACAGGCGCGCAAGAAGTTCAAAGCATTTCCTTTCATGCGATATGCGGTACATGACATAGAGAAGCCGCCTGCTGAAGAGCTGAAGCAACAACACATTGTTTTAGCAAGCAATGCAGTCCATGCAACACATAACTTGGAACGATCTGCTGCTTATCTTAAAGAAGCCTTGCGTGAAGATGGATTTCTCATGCTCACGGAGATGACTGAGCGAATACCCTTTGTTGATTTGATATTCGGTCTGCTCGAAGGGTGGTGGCTATTTAACGACGGTCGCGAACACGCGCTCGTATCAGAAATACAGTGGGAGAAAGAGTTGAAGACCGCCGGGTTTGACTATGTCGACTGGACGGATGGAAACTTGATTGAAAACAAGATTCAGCGTGTCATCATAGCAACGATATCCAATCTGCAGCAAAAAATTCCAGGAGGAACAAATCCGCCAATATCGAATAAGAATGACCAGTGGCACGGGACACATCGCGAAGAAGAGGCAGAAAAGTTTGTGACTAAGTATGCCAGCGGCTTTGAAGTACATACAGATACAAGCCCAAACTCACCTCCAAAACCAGCAAAGCGTTCTTCGAATTGCGTGAGTATAACAGGAGGCACGGGTAGTTTGGGTGCCCACCTAGTTGCAGCATTTGCTTCACATCCTGCAGTCAGGATGGTTATATGTCTTAACCGTCAGATCAACACCATCCACAAGTCGAATTTGTCAACTGGATATAGTCGTCAGGACGAAGCCTTTTCTACACGTGGGATCAGTATTACACCAACGGCACGGTCCAAGCTCAAAGTCTTTGAGATCGATATCAACAAGCCAAACCTAGGACTATCGGCAGACGAACATGCATTTCTTGTGCACAACATTACGCATATCGTTCACAATGCCTGGCCTATGAGCAGCACAAGACAAGTCCAAGGTTTCGAGTCACAGTTTCTACTGCTCAGAAAATTGCTTGATCAAGCAGCTGCGGCACAACGCCATAACAGGGCGCGGATAACGTTTCAGCTAATTTCGTCTATTGGTGTCGTTGGAAATTACCCCATAAAGAACGATAAAGTAAACATACCCGAAACACGAGTACCGCTGACTTGTGTTCCTCGAATTGGCTATTGTGAAGGCAAATGGATATGTGAGCGCATCCTAGATGAGACCTTGCACCGGTACCCACAAAGTTTCCGCGCGATGACTATACGTCCAGGACAGATTTCTGGGAGCAGAATTAGCGGTTATTGGAATCATATCGAGCACTTCGCGTTCCTCATTAAGTCGGCGCAGACATTGCAAGTCTTTCCCGCGTTACAAGGACGACTGCAGTGGGTACCTGTCGATGTTGTGGCAACAACAATCGTAGATTTGGCCATGCGTGATGGAGACGCTTGTCCAGTCTATCATATTGATAATCCAGTCGGTCAGCCCTGGGAAGAGATGGTGCCCCTCTTAATGAAAGAACTTGGAATTCCTATTGACGGAAACATAATTCCATTCAAGAACTGGATTCGTCAAGTAAAACGGAGTCCATTGTCGATAGAGCACGACAACCCCGCTTCGAGGCTTGTAGATTTTTTGGAAAACCATTTTGAGCACATGTCATGTGGGGAATTGATATTAGACACGTCAAAAGCAAGAGATCACTCGAAAACGCTAGCAGCGCTTGGACCGATACCTGAGGAAGTAGTGAAGAAGTATATAAGAGCATGGAAAACAAATCTATTCTTGTTATGATATACGGGGCATCTAAAGCGTCGGGGCTTACGTCGCCCCAGATCCCTTTGCTGTGAATACAGCATTACAGTTGTACGAACCATAGATCAGGGAAACAACTTTAATTGGCGCGACAGTTCTTAAAAGATTAAGTCATTGAAGGGAGGTCTTTAGCACACGCACAAAATAGTAGGTGACCCTAAGCTATTACTTGAAATCTAATAACTTGATAATAAGAGATATATATATGTAGAATGATCTATTCTCCAACCTCCCTAAAGCTAACCTAGATATATTATAATTCGTCTAGAGTAATTATTAAACTTAGATAGTATATCGAAACTTTCAAAGCAAGTAGTTAGGTTTTACTACATCTTAATTATATATTTAGATTATCTTAGGTCTGACTAGATGTACATCGTTAAATCTAGTGTATTCATCGACGTTACGGGAATCTTTTAGATGCCCTCATCTATCCCTTTCTCTAAGATTCTAGCTATATCTAGAAGACTATAAAAATACGATAGATACGTGGACAAAACAAATCAGTTTGCATCCTTAAACTTGCAACGACTAGAACACCATCAGACGATAGAGTAGACAGGGGAAATACAACACAAAGTTCGCGGCAACGGCCGGGCAAGCCGCGGGAGTCGACGTGGTTTCGCGTGTACATGTCTGTATGTGATGGCTTAGAAGGTTGCGAGTAAGGGAAAACCAGGTTTTGCGGGGTCGGAACAGGACGTGAGGGAAAGGGCCTCGGGAACAGACATACCAAAGGAGATAACCCAAACACTCATTGTGCTGCTGCTGCTTTTCTTTCTTTCTAGGGAAGGAAGGGAAAGAGAAACAGAACAGAAGATTTTTTTAGATGCGCTCGTTTTTTAACAGAGAGAAAAGCTTTAACATGTCTTTCAAGGAAGCAAGGCAAAGAGAAGTAGTGAGATTGACAAGTATGAAAAAGTATATAGAGGAAAGCCTTTAATGAATAATAACAATGAGAGGATACCAATTTAACGCCAACAATAAGATCAAAGCACGATGTAACTCACCTAAACCAAAAGAAATATACGTCATAGCAACATATTTTCCGCTCGCTAAGTGCAAGCTTGTCAAGGCATTGTAGGGAAAGTATTTTTTCTGGGAAATCAAAGCAAATAGGAATGCATTTTAAAAACCCCAGTTTTGGTTCTATTAAACTAAAAAGACACATAGCTTCATTAATCTAGCAGAAGATTTCTCAGAGACTAAAGCGTTAATCTAGGAGATATCAAGGACTAAAGTACGTAACCTAAGTAAATACGGCTCGTCTCAGGTTAATATAGTAACCATGCTACTTTGTAGACTTAGAACGCAAGTAATAAGATCAGGGAAGAGCGCGAGTCATCAATACTAGAAACTTGAGTTAGTAGATCGATTCTCCTCGCTATATTAATAGTCCGCAAATAGGTCTAACTTATTAACAGGACAAGGATGAGTAAATTGTTTGTAGCTACTTAATCAAAGACACTTTGGTCAGGTCGAATCATTAACTGTTCAAGTTTCCTTTACGTCAGCTATTATCAAAAAGAAAACACTCGAATAGGCTTAAGCACATGTCCTGGATTTGTGTCATATACCAACTAGCTTGCAATATTACTTCGCACTATTGTTATCAAAGACTATAAAGTGAGTGTACATCCCAAAGTAAGCCTTGCTCAAATAGAACTCTTCTTTTCTGTCCCCAACTCATAACATAAATCGCACTTAAGCTCGTCCGCCGCAACCCCCACCTTCCTTCCATGTTTTGGTAATACGGCCGCATTTTTCTAAACGTCGTGAGACGTGCACCACCACCTCCATTAGAGCCACTCACATCTCTCTATTTGCAAAAGGGAATGCCATTGCTGTCCCAGGCGCAGTGTTTCAGGCAATAGCCGATGTAATGCCAGATGCTAGTAGTATCGCACTGCCAAATCCAAAATTCAGCGCTGGTTCGCTGGCCAGGCGGGCAGCCAGCTTGAGTATTAAAGACGGAAATGCCAAGAACGATATCGGGTGCTCTGGGGGCGAGAGCTGCCTTTTGGAGCGGCGGAAGCCACGGTAGCGAGGAGGAAAAGGAGAACTGCGGCGAACTGCATGATTGCGGCTGGTTTGAGACAGCAAGTGACTGGTCGGAGCCGAATTGATGGCTTGTGTGATAATAGGAAAAAATGACAATAGAAATGATACCTATACCCAGACCTACCCTCACCCTGTTGTTCTTCACGGCTCTCTTCCACCTCGCTCACCGGAGTAGAGTTGACCCATTGCCTGTTTCCATACTACTAAATTGTTCCTTTCTCTTGGAAGTATTACGTGCATTGGGCTGGTTGCACAACATCAAACATCCGCATGCTAAGATTTTAACATAACTTAGAAGAAGTCATCTCGTACCAGGTAGTGTAGTATGATATAAAGGGCTGTAAGCCTGAAAATTAAGAGTTGAATAGAGATACGAGTTTGCTTCTCATTAGCTGTGCATGTGCATGCTTTGGGAGACTGCTACTTCTAGTTAGCAAGTTTTTTAAACAAGATAGAAAAAAGTTAAGTCTCATCCTGCTACACTTGCTGCTTGAGTTGACCGGCATGGCTCGAAAATCAAATTAGCGGCCAGACGTTGTCAGTGAGCTATGAGCCACAGTGTCCTGTTCGAATCCCCCCGCTTTCAATATGTCCGATGAGGATGATTGGTCCCCTTAGATTCATCCCCTAGACCTTACCTCAGACGTTCCATATTTACAACATAGAACCTAGAACGTAAGGAAAGGATCAAGACTGGATCATACGACCTCATTGCATAGCTTTGGGAAGTCTACGTCTAGTTACACACTCATGTTTGGTGTATGAAGAACAGCCGAGCTTGGTTAGAGGGTTGTGGTATGGTTGGACCGGGTTAGTTCTGCTCGACCAGATGGGGTCCGCCAAGCTGCTTACTCGCCTTCACACGTCCCTCGCATCCCTCCCTCCTGCCCGGCCATATTCTTATTTTGCATTTCAATTCCAATGATCGTTTTCGTTTTCTTCGGCCTGTGTTATACTGTGCTTTCTCTGCGGCCTAGATAGACAGTTCCTGACTCCAGCCTGGTTTAGTCGCGCCCTTACACGCGCGACGCGACCTTGGACTCCTAGTCTCGCCACTATCATATGATCACGGCAAACATGACAACGGCAACAATCACGCCTTTCAAATTCCTGTTGTGTATTCTCACTACTTCTTATATACCGCAAGGATTCTCTCAGCCTACATCTTCAGCTTCGCGCACAACCTAAAATCGTCCGTTTACAGGCTATCTACTAATACTCGGCTTCACCGCCGCTCTGAAAAGTAAACCAGTTTTCTTGCTTAGATGAGTGCACATAGCGAGAAAAGCAAACGGGAGTCTAAAGCAATTACATTTACGGTATCACGCACTTACCTTGGCAGCGCACACTCGGCAACTCAAATTGATATTGATCAACAGCTTCCATCATTCTTCATTTGTGGAAGAGACGATACTCTTCTCATTTTACTTATACATAGTTTGAAAGTACGAATAGCACTCTGTTTTTTGAGTGGTTTGTTCTTAGTTGCGTTGAGCTGAAGCACCTGAGCCTTGAAGCAGAGGTGCCTCCGCCACTGCATCCGCTAGTGGGCAATTAGCTGGATTGAGCTAACAACCTGGCCATTATATCACGCCTTATAGAGGCTGAGTTATACAGTTATCATCCAAGGCTTATATGAGAGAGCGCCTGCAGAGGTTTGCAGAGACCGGAATGCAGCGCGTCTGCTACACAGCTTTAAATGAAGAAGAGCAGTGGTCATAATCCCCCCAAAATGCTACACATTGTGAGAGCCTTGTGTCTAGGACTCAAGTTAGCCACTTATTATGTCTACAGCCGCCAAATTCAAGCACAATAAGACTATTCTCAGATTTCAAATATAAGTACGTGATGCGGCTATAATAGGGGATTGTAAAAGGGTCATCGCCCTTCGGGCTGTAAAAAAATTGGCCGAGTAGTCAAAACAAGCTTGGTCTTGCACCAAGCGACGGGAGTTCGATCCCCCGCACTGGCACAGAATAAATAAAATCCCTCGGGGTAGTGCCCTCTCCAAAGAGCAGCCTTACGAGGCTGAAGGGTTGCTATGCCGAGAAATCGTTCTAAAAGTTCCCTGGGGTAGCGCCCTCTTGCAAGAGCAGCCTTACGAGATTGAGGGTCACGATGATCGATAAATCTCTCCTCGAGCGCACCGGCGCACCTCCCCCGACCGAGCGTATTAGCGCACCCCGATCGATCGAACAAATGGTAATAACTAAATAAGGGCGGAAAAGGCTCAAGAGTCTTAAGACATAATATAAAAGAACTTTTTATTTTATTTTCTTTACTTACCTTGATAAAAAGTATTATAAATATACACAGTTTAAGTCAGTAGTACCAGTAGTAAGGAATTATAGGTGGTACAGATTTACTATTCTTCGTAGCTGTTATATGATTTGTTTATCCAAGCTACTAAGTTATATTCCTCTTCTCAAAAATTGAGTATCCCTCTTTACGTCTTATCGGCTATGGACGAATAGATTGTATAAATAAAGATAGATATCGTAAAAGATCAATCAGGAAGCTTGCCACTAGTATTAGGTGCTGATACATGTCTTAATTGTCAATACTCCTTCTAGTAGTGTAAGACTACCAAGTTTCCCCCAAATAAAACGTTCCTTCAATTTCCACAATGTCGTCATTGTTCAACCGCTGAACCTCTAGGATGGTTCTTGGCGGATAATTTGGCGCCACATCACCCCAAAGCTCTTCTTGTATCTTATTTACAACGGGCCTCCAGCGATACATATCTGTAACGAAGACATTCAGTCTGACACAAGAAGACTGCTAATTTTAGCGTTCTTCAAGACGATTTCTAAAGTAACTCACCAGGTTTGATCCACCGAGCTCAGCTAGCATCTTCATATTAATAAACGCTTGCTTCACTCGTTCAAAGCCGACTGGTGCTAGAGTTGTGTTCGAAGGGTAAAATCCGCGCATCCCTAGGACATGTCAGCTATCGGATTCACAGTTTAGATCCGTGCACCAACCAGATATGTAGAGCGTATTTCCCGCCTTTGACATCATGCTCCATGGCCCGCTTGCATTAAAGAGCTCGTCTGGGTTGTAAATCTCCACGCCAAGTGGGGATGTGTAATTTGGTTTCGTATATCCAGAGGCATATCCTGTATATGCGAACGTCATCGTCAAACTAGCTGTGACTTTCATTTGAACTTTAATCTGAAATATCATCTGTTAGATTTAAAGGGTCGATATACAAGAGCTAGTAGAGCTCCTTCAGGGTATTCCTGACAGTTGCAGATCAGATATGTTACGTCATAGCCAACGGAGATCTCCGCTCGGCGTGCGGGGCAGGATTCAAGATCAGAGATCTATCAAATTAGATTCGACTTTACGCCGAAAAGAAACTATTAAGTAGTAAATAGTGGGAAAAATAGTGGCCAGTCCGGCAGGACGGTAGGCGCATATCATTGTGCAGTATATTATCTCCCTAATTCTTTCATAGGCGTGCTGCTGAGTAAAATATTAGGTAAAGGAAGTATCAGATACGCCTTAATTTCGATGTTACTTTGTTAAACTGGTTCAAGTATAGAAGGTAACGGATGGTTGATAGTTTTCTTTATTGTAGCTGTATCCTGCATAACGTTTCGTCGTACGAAGACTATAAGATAGCTAACAGATATGTGCGATAAGGGGCACACAAGGAGCTACGGGATAAAGGTACGCGAAATTAGAGAAATAGGTAAGGTAAAGAGGTAGGAACAAATACAACAGTGAGATAGGTCTTATACAAGTGCAGCGAGAGTAAGCACGACAAGCATATAAGTAGTGGGAGAATCATTGGAAGTCATCACAGAGATTAAACAGAGAATCGAGGGAAAACTCTGCCGCAGTCGTGATTGATATAGCTGTTCAGAATAGTGAGCAAATATTAGTATAGAGAACTTAACAAGGCCAACGCAGAATGACATAACTTAAAGATGTAGAAATCGTGGCGAAAAAGGTGAATAAGCAGATTCAGTGAGATAATTATCAGATTGATTTCTAGGAGTGGAGCTGCCAATATTAGCTACAGTTTTAACGTTTATACAAGCATAAAGAATGAAGGCTACGGGAAAGATGTTGTTGATTTAACCCAATACTGTGGGCTTCTTGCCCAATTTGATCTTATGAGAATGGTAAAGTAAAACCAAGCGTGATATTGCTGAAATATCTATGAGATACTAGATCAAACGATAAGGCCGAGAATGAGCACCAGGCGCGGAATTGTTTAGATAACAAGGCTCCTTGAAGAAGACGAGCACAAGATCTAACATAAGCTTGCAGTGTCAATCACAGCTAACAACCGCCACTATAAGCCACCTTCCATGATGCAAAACCCGGAAGGACTCCACAGCCAGAGCCCGCCTCATTCATTGCAACAAGATCGGTACAATCATTGTTTGAATAGAAGCAAGCAAAATTTGATTGAGCGTTAACGAAGAGGCCAGCTAGAGCACCCTTATCAGTGTGGCAAAGATCCCAATCTGTTCCTTCTGGAAGTGTTATTTCCTTCATCAAAGCCCTGCATTCTATATCTGAAAAGAGTTTGAGGTAGCACTAAAAGAACCGCGAATCAGTTTACGAAAGGATAGATTGTTGATTTGTGTATACCTCTTGAGCAGTAGCACAGGCCAGTAATGCGCTGGTAGCAAGGACGAAAGGACACCGAAGACGCATCCTGAACTATTACAACGCAGGTTGTTAGGTAGATAACTAATCTTTGCGTGCTTAATTACGAAGACTTACCTTTATCACAAGGTGAGCAAAAATCCAGTGAATTAATATTTTCCTTCACATCATTTCCCATTGCAATACTTATATACGTGCAGTCTATCATATGACTTGACACACTCATACAAAATAGAACAAAAGTCCGCTTACTAAAGAGGTCTATATCTTGATCTATAGTCTAGATTGCTGAGGAACTACACGGAGAACACCGAACTCCGGGGCTGACTTACTAAACAATGCTATTTTTGCACAATACACGAAAAGCGGGGTGGGGGCAGGGGGGTGGCGTCAGCCAACAATATGCGCGGTCGACTCTCCATACTATAATTAGCAAAATCTGTCATGGAAAGGCTCGGTGCAAGAGAGAATCGCGGCAGAAAAGATATAACACGTAAAACAAGCAGTGACATAGCATATAACACGCTGGGGTGCGATGTTCGACGCAAGGAGAGTAAACAGACGTGACTGTCCGCGTCGGCTATCTTTCGTATTCCAATACTTGTATTAGCGCTTGACTGCTGGAATTAATAAAAGGAATATGAGCATTTAGAAGCACAGAAGCTTTGTGCGGTGCTACAGCAAAGCTTGTCACAGTTGAGAACGATACATTATACTCTTACGAGACAGATATGCCTTCTATATTCCTAGATATATTAGATCTATGACTGCTGTGTACAGCTACCGTAAAATTTTACTCTGCCGGTAATGATGTTGCACTTATGCCACCTGCTGTGGCTTCTGCGACACCACCCGATTCTCAGCTTTGCCCTCTAAGGATTCCCATCACGCCATGTCAGCCTCTAATGACCAGGGGGTGATAAACCTTTGTCTTTGAGGATATCACATCGAGCTATTAGGATATGGCGGGCAATAGTTCTCTCTTTGGTAGAGAGATTGTATTTAGCTGGACATTTATACTTCCCGCCACGTTCCATTGAGCTTCGCATTTTTAAAATACTAACTAAGATGCTGTCTCGGCTAAGTGGCAACTGGAAATGAAATGGGCGGAATCCACAACCAAGGTGAAGCCTGATTGTATTGGCGCCCAGGTCGATTGGAGGAGAAAGATATACGAATTCGCAATAACAGGGGTTTCAAGGCTGATCACAGCTAACGTTTGTTCGCCCATGGCTAAAGATTGCGGTAGTACCTAGTGCACAAAGCCAATGGAAGCCGGTTCAGGCACCGTTCCCGGGGGGGGGGTCGTGGGCCAACATCGAAAAGCGAGCCATTACAATCCTTCGGAAGGGCGAGTAGGATAAGGTAAGCCGGTGACTACAACGAGCGTAGGAGTTTCCCTACATGTATTTAGTAGATACAAACGAATGCGTATTTACTGACGTCAGCAATCCAGTAACCTGATATATGATGGCGCCAGCGGGATACCGACTTCTCTATATAAGTTTCTTAAGCTACACTATTATATTAAACGCACTAGTAATACAGAATCAAATCTACTGTACTTGCTATATAGCGTAAAATATAAATATTGAATATATAAGTATACGGATGTGGCAATCCCTCCATTAGGGGATACTAGTTTGTCTGATTCTGGGATAGTATCTATACATTATCTGTGCACCAGCTCTGAGACCGCAATCTCGTCCAGTAAACGGCCGTATACACGTTACCCTAC
>Ga0247757_10000057_pt1 | contig 82609 bp, 79 predicted proteins | sample UWRJL126311R4_FD_180929 | JGI IMG/M metagenome (GOLD analysis project Ga0247757, IMG submission 180929) | Plant litter microbial communities from Arlington Agricultural Research Station in Wisconsin, United States - UWRJ-L126-311R-4 | ecosystem: Environmental > Terrestrial > Plant litter >...
GGTGACGCTGGGTGCCGACCCGGCGGCGGCGGTGGCCGCGGTGTCGGCCGTCGACGAGGTCGCCGGCCGCTACCGCACCGTCCCGGTCGGCCCGGCGCACACCGCGCGCATCCTGCTGGCCAAGAATCCGGCCGGCTGGCAGGAGGCGCTCGCGATGGTGGACCGCGACGCCGCGGGCGTGGTGATCTCGGTCAACGGTCAGGTCCCCGACGGGGAGGACCTGTCGTGGCTGTGGGACGTGAAGTTCGAACACTTCGAGACGGTTCCGGTGGTCGCCGCCGGTGAGCGCGGCACCGACCTGGCCGTCCGCCTCGGTTACGCCGGTGTCGGCCACACCCTGGTGCACGACACCATGGCCGCGATCCGCAGCTGCCCGCCCGGCCATGTCGAGGTGCTGGCCAACTACACCGCGTTCCTGCAGCTGAACAGGCGGCTGCCGTGAGCGAGTCGGCGGTGCGGATCGGGCTGGTGCTGCCCGACGTGATGGGTACCTACGGTGACGGCGGCAACTCCGTGGTGTTGCGACAACGGTTGCGGCTGCGGGGAATCGACGCGGAGATCGTCGAGATCACCCTCGACGATCCGGTGCCCGCCGAGCTGGACCTCTACACCCTCGGCGGCGCCGAGGACTACGCCCAGCGCCTGGCGACCAGACATCTGATCCGTCATCCCGGCCTGCAGCAGGCGGCTTCGCGCGGCGCTCCGGTGCTGGCGATCTGCGCGGCCATCCAGGTACTGGGCCACTGGTACGAGACCTCGGCAGGCGAACGGGTCACCGGCGTCGGACTGCTCGACGTCACCACCTCTCCTCAGCCGGTGCGCACCATCGGCGAGGTGGCGTCCACCCCTCTGCTCGACGGCCTCACCCAACCGCTGACCGGTTTCGAGAACCACCGCGGCGGAACCGATCTCGGCGCCGATGCGCGGCCGCTGGCGGCCGTCACCAAGGGGGCGGGCAATCGCGCAGGCGGCGGCGTCGACGGGGCGGTGCAGGGCAGCGTCGTCGCGACGTACCTGCACGGCTGCTGCCTGGCGCGCAATCCCGAACTGGCCGACTTCCTGCTCGCCAAGGTGGTGGGACCGCTTGCGCCACTGGACCTTCCGGAGGTCGGGCGGCTACGGCAGGAGCGCCTGGCCGCCCCGCGACGGGTCTAGGCCACCGTCCTGACGAAGCGCTGCCCGTCGCTCGGATCAACAGAGCAGCCCCGGCGTCGTAACGCGGCGTCCACGCGGTCGAGCCACTCCGCAGGACGCTCCTCGGCGATCACCCGGATCACGGTCCAACCCATCTCCTCGAGCATCCGCAGCCGGGCGATGTCTTTCACGTACTGCTTACGGTCCTTGCGGTGGTGGTCACCGTCGTATTCGACCGCGACCATGTATTCAGGCCAGGCCAAGTCCAAGAACGCGACGGGGCGCGATCCGTCGAGAACGGCGAACTGGGTCTGCGGTCGTGGAAAACCGCAGTCCGCCAACCACAGTCGCAGTCTGCTCTCCCGGGGCGACGCTGCACCGCCGTCGACCAGCGGCAGAAGATCGCGCGCCTGGCCCAGGCCGGGTAACTTCGGCCGTCGGTCGGCCAGCGCGAGCACCTCCTCGATGTCGAAGCGTTGATTCCACATCAGGGCGTCCAGACGAGCCAGCGCGTCGACGCGACTCGAGAGACGACCGAGGTCGAGAGCGGTCCGGACCCGGGTGGTGACGGGCAGGCCGCTGCGGCGGGTGATCTCGTCATCGGAGAGCGCATAGCTGCGCGCGATCAATCCTGGCTGCGGGCGAGCGTGCACCCCGGCGATCTCGATGGGGGTGTCTGCGTCGATCCACGACGCTCCGTGTAGCGCGGCAGCGGATGGTCCTGCGATCACCCCCTTGCGTCCGGTCGCCAGCCACGCCCCGATGGCGCGGTCGCGCAGGGGCACCTCGATGTGCTTGCGCACGAAGACCCCGCGGTACATCGTCGTGTAGTCGCGCCGTAACTCGTGGCGGGTGACCACGCCCGCCCGGACGGCCTCCCCGCCCAGGACCACTCTGTTCATGCGCGCCATCGTGCCCGCGCCCACCGACAAACCTCAGCCCTGCACGTTTCGCACACGAAGTGCGAGTAAACGCCTGCGCAACGTGCATAGGTGAAACGCGTGTGACACCCGACAGGGTCAGGAGGTCACGCCGGGAGGCGTCAGACCATCGCCCGCCGGCCGGCCAGCGCCCGGCCCAGCGTGAGCTCGTCGGCGAACTCGAGATCCCCGCCCATCGGCAGGCCCGAGGCGATCCGCGTCACGGTGAGCCCCGGGATGTCCCGCAGCATCCGCACCAGATAGGTGGCGGTGGCCTCCCCCTCGGTGTTGGGGTCGGTCGCGATGATCACCTCGGCGACGTCCACGCCGTCGACCCGCTCGCCGATCCGGTTGAGCAGCTCGCGGATCCGCAGCTGATCGGGCCCGATGCCCGACAGCGGGTCCAGCGCACCGCCCAGCACGTGGTAGCGGCCGCGGAACTCGCGGGTGCGCTCTACGGCCTGCACGTCCTTGGGTTCCTCGACGACACACACCAGCGACGCGTCGCGGCGCGGGTCGGAGCAGATCCGGCAGCGTTCGGCGTCGCTGACGTTGCCGCACACCGCGCAGAACGTCACGCCGTCTCGGACGCGGTTCAGCACGGCGGTCAGCCGGTCGATGTCGGGCGGCTCCACCGAGAGCAGGTGGAACGCGATCCGCTGCGCGCTCTTGGGACCGATACCGGGCAGCTTGCCGAGCTCGTCGATCAGATCCTGGACAGGTCCTTCGAACAAGGAGTCACATCCCCGGCAGTCCGGGGAAGCCGCCGCCCATCCCACCGGCCAACGGCCCCAGCCGGTCGTGGGCCAAGATCGTGACCTGCTTGGCGGCGTCGGCGATCGCGCCGACGACGAGGTCCTGCAGCGTCTCCACATCCGAGGGATCGACCACCTTGGGATCGATCCGCACGCCCACCACTTCGCCGCTGCCACGCATCGTGACCTGCACCAGCCCGCCGCCGGCCTGACCGTGCACCTCGGCGGCGGACAGCGCCTCCTGGGCCTCCATCAGCTGCTGTTGCATCTGCTGGGCCTGCGCGAGAAGTGCTGACATATCGGGTTGGCCACCGGGCTGCATAGCTGATTCCCTTGCATGTTGATTGCGTGTCGGTCTCGACTTGGTTGCGCTCGCGGGATGCGCTGCTTCAGGACTTTCAGCGTAGTCCGCACCCGGGCTACCGTGGCGCGGTGCGAATCCGAGCGAGCCGCCGTGTCGGCGCAACCCTGGCCGCCGGGCTGCTCCTGGCCGCATCGACGCTGGCCGCGCCCGCGCAGGCCGCACCGTCCAATGTCGCCGGGATGATCGTCTTCCTCGACCCCGGTCACCAGGCCGCGATGGCCGACATGGCCCGTCAGGTGCCGACCGGTCGCGGCGGCACCAAGGACTGTCAGGCCAGCGGAACGTCCTCGACCGACGGTTACCCGGAACACTCGTTCACCTGGGACACCACGCTGCGGGTGCGCCAGGCACTGACCGGCCTCGGCGTGCGTACGGCGATGTCGCGCGGCGACGACACCGGGCCGGGCCCCTGCGTGGACGAGCGGGCCGCCATGGCGAACGCCATCCGGCCGAACGCGATCGTCTCGATCCACGGGGACGGCGGGCCCGCGACCGGGCGCGGCTTCCACGTGCTGTACTCCTCGCCGCCGCTCAACGCCGCGCAGGCGGGGCCGGCGGTGCAGTTCGCCCAGGTCATGCGGGACACGATGACCGGATCGGGCATCCCACCCGCTACCTACATCGGGTCGTCCGGCCTCGATCCGCGGTCCGACATCGCGGGCCTGAACCTGGCGCAGTACCCGTCGATCCTCGTCGAATGCGGCAACATGAAGAACCCGATCGACTCGGGACAGATGGGCAGCCCCGAAGGGCGGCAGAGGTACGCCGACGCGATCGTGCGCGGGATCGTGGCATTCCTGGCCGCACAGCGCGGCTAGACGTCCTGGACGGCCTCGGTGCCCTCGACCTCACGCTTGAGGTTGCCCAGCAGCTCGGCCTGGATCCTGCGCAGCCCGATCGGCGCGAACGTCTTCTCGAAGAAGCCGCCGACACCACCGGCGCCCTGCCATGACGTCTTGAGCGTCACCGACGAACCCGGTCCGGCCGGCGCGACGGTCCAGTTGGTCACCATCGAGGAGTTGGCGTCCTTCTCGATGACGGTGTGACCGGCGACGTCGACGGTGGCCTTGACGTCGCGCGAGCGCGATTTGGTGGCCTGCAGCTTCCAGGTGGCGACCGTGCCTGCACCCTGACCGCCCTCGAGTACGCGGTAGCCGCTGTAGTGCTCGGAGAGGATTCGCGGTCGCATCGCGTCGTAATCCGCGACGGCGCCGAGCACCGTCGCCGGGTCGGCGTCGATCAATACCGTGCTGGACGCGCTGACCTGTCCCATCTGGGCGAACTCCTTGTCGTCGGCTAGGGGTGCGGTCGCATCGGTTGCCACCCCGGACTAGCGTATATGTGTGTCTGTAGACCTGGCCGATGCCCGTGCGGCCCACGCCCGAGGGGTGGCCCGGCTACTGGCCAGCTACCGGGCGATACCCGACGGTGCAACCGTGCGACTGGCAAAGCCCACCTCCAACCTCTTCCGGGTCCGCGCGAAGACCACCGCGCCCGGTCTGGACGTCTCGGGCCTGACCGGGGTCATCGCCGTCGATCCGCAGGAGCGCACCGCCGATGTGGCCGGTATGTGCACCTACGAGGATCTCGTCGCCGCGACGCTGCCGCACGGACTCTCACCGTTGGTGGTGCCGCAGCTCAAGACCATCACCCTCGGTGGCGCGGTCACCGGGCTCGGAATCGAATCGGCCTCCTTCCGCAACGGTCTGCCGCACGAGTCGGTGCTCGAGATGGACATCCTCACCGGGACGGGCGACATCGTGCGCGCCAGCCGCGACGAGAACCCCGATCTGTTCTACGCCTTCCCCAATTCATATGGGACGCTTGGTTATTCGGTACGCTTGAAGATCGAGCTCGAGCCGGTCAAACCGTTCGTCGCCCTGCGGCACGTGCGGTTCCATGCGCTGGAGACCCTGATCGAGGCGATGGGCCGCATCGTCGACACCGGCAGCTGGAACGGCGAGCGGGTGGACTATCTCGACGGTGTGGTGTTCAGCGCCGAGGAGAGCTACCTGTGCCTGGGCGTGCAGACCGCAGCCCCCGGCCCGGTCAGCGACTACACCGGTCAGCAGATCTACTACCGGTCGATCCAGCACCCCGCCGGGGAGAAGCACGACCGGTTGACGATCCACGACTACTTGTGGCGCTGGGACACCGACTGGTTCTGGTGCTCCCGCGCTTTCGGCGCGCAGGATCCGCGCATCCGGCGGTTCTGGCCACGCCGCCTGCGGCGCAGCAGCTTCTATTGGAAGCTCATCGGCTACGACCAGCGCTTCGACATCGCCGATCGCATCGAGAAGCGCAACGGCCGGCCGCCGCGCGAGCGGGTCGTCCAGGACGTCGAGGTGCCGATCGAGCGGACGGCCGAGTTCGTCGGTTGGTTCCTCGACAACGTCCCGATCGAACCGATCTGGCTGTGCCCGTTGCGGCTTCGCGACGCCGCTAATGCGAACGACGCCGCAAATTCAACCGATGGGTGGCCGCTGTACCCGATTCGGCCGCAACACAGCTACGTCAACGTCGGATTCTGGTCTTCGGTGCCCGTCGGGCCCGAGGAGGGGTACACCAACAGGATGATCGAGACCAAGGTCAGCGAGCTCGACGGCCACAAGTCGCTGTACTCGGAGGCATATTATTCGCCGGAGGAGTTCGACGAACTCTACGGCGGCGAGGTCTATCCAACGGTGAAGAAGACCTACGACCCCGATTCCCGATTCCTGGATCTGTATGCGAAGGCGGTACGGCGACAATGACGACGTTTCGGGAGCGGTCCTCGGATGCGGACCACCATGACGAGGGAAAGCTCACCCTGGCCGAGATTCTCGAGATCTTCGCCTCGGGCACTCAGCCGCTGAAGTTCACCGCCTACGACGGCAGCAGCGCCGGACCAGAGGACGCCGAACTGGGGCTGGACCTGCGGACCCCGCGCGGCACCACCTACCTGGCCACCGCCCCGGGTGATCTGGGTCTGGCGCGGGCGTATGTGTCCGGCAACCTCGAAGCGCTCGGCGTGCATCCTGGCGACCCGTACGCGCTGCTCAACGCGCTCACTGAGAAGCTCGACTTCAAGCGCCCGCCTGCGCGGGTGCTGGCCCAGATCGTCCGCTCGATCGGCATCGAGCACCTCAAGCCGATCCCGCCGCCGCCGCAGGAGGCCCTGCCCCGGTGGCGGCGGTTCGCAGAAGGACTGCGGCACAGCAAGACTCGTGACGCCGAAGCGATCCACCACCACTACGACGTGTCGAACACGTTCTACGAGTGGGTGCTCGGTCCGTCGATGACCTACACGTGTGCGTGCTACCCCGAGTCGGGCCCATCGCTGGAGGAGGCACAGGAGAACAAGTACCGCCTGGTCTTCGAGAAGCTGCGCCTCAAGCCGGGTGACCGTCTGCTCGACGTCGGGTGCGGCTGGGGCGGCATGGTGCGCTACGCGGCCCGCCACGGGGTGAAGGCGATCGGTGTCACGCTGTCCCGCCAGCAGGCCGAGTGGGCTCAGCGGGCCATCGCCGAGGACGGTCTGGGCGAGCTGGCCGAGGTGCGCCACAGCGACTACCGCGACGTGCGGGAGTCGCAGTTCGACGCGGTGTCGTCCATCGGGCTCACCGAGCACATCGGAGTGGCCAACTACCCGGCCTACTTCCGGTTCCTCAACACCAAGCTGCGCACCGGCGGGCTGCTGTTGAACCACTGCATCACCCGCCACGACAACCGGCACGGCGCGGCGGCGGGCGGTTTCATCGACCGGTACGTGTTCCCCGACGGTGAGCTGACCGGTTCCGGGCGCATCATCACCGAGATCCAGGACATCGGCCTGGAGGTGCTGCACGAGGAGAACCTGCGCCACCACTACGCGATGACGCTGCGGGACTGGTGCGCCAATCTCGTCGAGCACTGGGACGAAGCCGTCGCGGAGGTGGGGCTGGCCACCGCCAAGGTGTGGGGTCTGTACATGGCCGGGTCGCGAGTCGGGTTCGAGCAGAACGCCATTCAGCTGCACCAGGTGCTGGCCGTCAAGGTCGACGAACGCGGCAACGACGGCGGGCTGCCCCTGCGCCCCTGGTGGGCACCCTAACCGGTCGCAGCTCCTCAGCTGCCGTCGATGCGGCGGGCGCCCAACTCCGACTGCAGCAGCTCCAGCGCTGCCTCTTCAGGGTCGCGTCGCGGTGCCGTCGGGTCGATGGTGCCTGCCTCGGCGAGCATGCTCTCCTCGTCGTCCTCGACGGGCGGTGGCGGCTCGTCGGGAATGCGGCGCGGCGCGGCCGCCGGGGCAGCCGCCGCGGGTGCGGCGCCGACCTCGCAGCGGATGTTCCAGTTCACACCGAGAGCATCCTTGAGCGCTTCGCGGATCACGTCGGCGTTGCGCGGTTCGGTCAATCGCTTGGCCAATGGCGCCGATTCGTGGCTGAGCACCAACGTGTCGCCGTCGACCGCGCGCACGATGGCGCCGGCGAGCATGACCTCTGTGGTGCGGCTGCGCTCCCTGACCTTTTCGCGCACCGTCGTCCACATGCTGCGGACGGCGGCCGCGTTCGGCTCCCCCGTCGCGACCGCGGCCGCCGGTGTCACCGCGGGCGCCTCGACCACGGGCGCGGCAGGCGGACGGACCGGCGGCGGTGACGAAACCGGTTGCGGATCAACCGGTTTCGCGACGGGCGGGGCAGGTGCTTCAGCCGGAGCAGGCGGGGCCGCAGCTCGGGCGGGGGCGGGATCAGGCCGGGCCGGAGCCGGGGCGGGTGGCGGCGGGGCGGCCGGAGTAGGAGTCGGAGCCGGGGTCGGGGGTGCGGCCGGAGTCGGGGCGTCGGCAGCCTTCGTCCTGCGGACGTACTGCTTGACCGGCGCAGCGGAGTGCGCGGCGCCGTTCTCCTCCGCGGGGATCGACATGTCCAGCCGCGTCTCGATGCGCTCCACCCGCTGCAGCAGCGCCGCCTCGGTGTCGCTGGCCGACGGCAGCAGCAGCCGCGCGCACACCACCTCCAGCAGCAGCCGGGGCGCGGTCGCGCCGCGCATCTCCCCCAGCCCGGCGTGCACCACCTCGGCGTAACGGGTCAGGGTGGCGGTCCCGATGCGGGCCGCCTGCTCACGCATCCGGTCCAGCTCGTCCTCGGCGCCGTCGACGACGCCGCGCGCGATGGCGTCGGGCACGGCCTGCAGCACGATCAGGTCGCGGAACCGCTCCAGCAGATCGGTGGCGAACCGGCGCGGGTCGTGCCCGGCGTCGACGACGCCTTCGACGGCGCCGAACAGCGCCGCGGCGTCACCGGCGGCCAGCGCGTCGATCGCGTCGTCGATCAGGGCGACATCGGTGGCGCCGAGCAGCGCCAGCGCACGCTGGTAGGCGACATGGCTCACGCCCGCCGCATTGGTGTCGGCGCCGGCGACCAGCTGATCGAGCACCGACAGCGTGTCACGCGGCGACCCACCGCCGGCCCGGATCACCAGCGGGTACACCGCGTCGTCGACGGCCACCTGCTCGGAGGCGGCGATCTTCTCGATCAGCGTGCGCATCGTGCGCGGGGCGAGCAGCCGGAACGGGTAGTGGTGGGTGCGCGACCGGATGGTCGGCAGCACCTTCTCGGGCTCGGTGGTGGCGAACACGAAGATCAGGTGGTCCGGCGGCTCCTCGACGATCTTGAGCAGCGCGTTGAACCCCGCCGTGGTCACCATGTGCGCCTCGTCGACGATGAAGATCCGGTACCGCGACTGGGCAGGCGCGTAGAACGCGCGGTCGCGCAGCTCGCGGGTGTCGTCGACGCCGCCGTGGCTGGCCGCGTCGAGTTCGACGACGTCGACGTTGCCCGGGCCGTTGGGGGCGAGCGCCACGCAGGAGTCACACACCCCGCACGGGGTGGCGGTGGGGCCTTCGACACAGTTCAGGGAGCGGGCGAGGATGCGTGCCGACGACGTCTTGCCGCAGCCGCGCGGCCCCGAGAACAGGTACGCATGGTTGATGCGACCGGAGTTCAGCGCTGTGGACAACGGCTCGGTGACGTGTTCCTGGCCGACGACGTCTGCGAATGTCGCCGGTCGGTACTTGCGGTAGAGAGCCACGGGAAGCAGGCTACCGACCGCCTCCGACTACGTCGCGGCCTGCTTCTCGGCCAGCAGCGACTCGGTGGCCGCGAGCAGTGCGCACGTCGCCAGGCCGTCGATGGCTTCCCGCAGGTCGGGCATCGCGGGGAAGGTCGGTGCGATCCGAATGTTGCTGTCGTCCGGGTCTTTTCGGTACGGGAACGAGGCACCCGCCTCGGTCAGCGCGATACCGGCGTCCTTGGCGAGCGCCACCGTGCGCTTGGCGGTGCCGGGCAGCACGTCGAGGCTGACGAAGTAACCGCCCTTGGGTTCGGTCCACGAGGCGATCTTGGACTCCCCGAGCCGGTCTTCGAGGATCTCCTGCACGAGGGCGAACTTCGGCGCGAGCAATTCCTGGTGGCGGCGCATGTGCAGCCGGACCCCGTCGGCATCGCCGAAGAACCGGAGGTGCCGCAGCTGATTGAGCTTGTCCGGTCCGATGGTCTTCTTGCCCGCGTGCTGCAGGTACCAAGCGATGGTGCCCAGCGAACCGCCGAAGAAACTCACACCTGCGCCGGCGAAGGTGATCTTCGAGGTGGATGCGAAGACCAGCGGCCGGTTGGGGTGGTTGGCCGCCGCGGCGAGGCCGAGCACGTCGACCTGTTTGACGAAGTCGTGGGTCAGCGTGTGCACGGCGTAGGCGTTGTCCCACATGAGGCGGAAATCGCTTGCTGCGGTAGGCATCTGGACGAGCCGGCGGACCGTCTCCCAGGAGTAGGTCGCGCCGGTGGGGTTCGCGTACACCGGCACGCACCACATGCCCTTGATGGCCGGGTCGACGGCGACGAGTTCCTCGATCAGGTCGACGTCGGGCCCGTCGTCACGCATGGGGACCGGGATCATCTCGATGCCGAAGCTCTCGGTGATGGCGAAGTGGCGGTCATAACCCGGCGCCGGGCACAGGAACTTGACGCCGCTGCCGTCGCGCAGATCGTCGACCCAGGGGCGAGGCGAGTCGACGCCGCCGTACAGCAGCGAGAACACGATCACGTCGTGCATGAACTCGAGGCTGGCGTTGTTGCCCGCGATGAGGTTGGGCACCGCGATGCCGAGGATCTCACCGAAGATCGCGCGCAACTCGGGCAGCCCGTGCAGGCCGCCGTAGTTGCGGGTGTCGGTGCCGTCGGCGTCGCGGTAGGAGTCCGGGCCGTCGCCGGGCAGCGCCAGCAGTCCGTTGGCCAGGTCCAGTTGGTCGGCCGCGGGCTTGCCGCGCGTCAGGTCCAGCTTGAGGTTCTTGGCTTGCAGGTCGGCGTAGTTGCGCTGCTGCGTGTCGTGATGCGCAGCCAGTTCGTCACGGCCCAGCGACTGAAACGACACCGCTCGCCTTTCACAGAGATCGTCGAAAACGTACAGAGGTCGTCGAAAACGTAAGGGGACCCCGCGCACCCGCCAGAGCCCGTTGACCCTTGCTGCCTTCCGGCCCTGGGGGAGTTCACAGGATGGACGCCGCGCGGGGTCCGCAGCGAGTCTAACCGGTGCCGGCATTGGGGAGCGACGGCGGCCGTCGGCTACCATGGCCCGCGGAGGATTCGCCTAGTGGCCTATGGCGCTCGCCTGGAACGCGGGTTGGGTTAATAGCCCTCGCGGGTTCAAATCCCGCATCCTCCGCGCTCGCCCGGGATGCGACTCATCGCTCCGTCGCATCCCGGGCACCACGATCGAGGAGGAGCATGGGCCGCACCGTCGCGGTGGTTTGGCACGCATCGTTCTCGATCGTCGCCGGTGTCCTGTTCTTCTTCTTCGTCCTGCCCCGCACCTACGAGCTGCTGGGTGACACCCCCCACACGCTGGGCACGGTGGCGCGCATCGTCACCGGCGCGTTGATCGGGCTCGCGGCGTTGCCCGTCGTGTTCACGCTGCTGCGGTCCCGCCGTCCCGAGTTCGGGGTGCCCCGGCTGGCGCTGCGGCTGCGCACGGTCTCGGCGGCCCTACACGTGCTCGCCGGTGTGCTGATCGTCGGCGCGGCGGTGGCCGAGATCTGGCTGTCGCTGGACAGCGCGGGTCAGTGGCTGTTCGGCATCTACGGCGCGGCCGCGGCGATCGCCCTGCTCGCGGTCCTGGCGTTCTACCTGGCGTTCGTCGCCGAGCTGCCGCCGCCGCCGCCGAAACCGGTCAAGGTCAAGGAGCGCGCGCCGCGTCGTCGTCGCGGCAGGAAAGACGCCGCCGCTCCCGACGATGCCGCAGCCGAAGACCCCACGGACACCGAAGACACCGAGAGCGTCGGGGAGACCGAGGCCGTCGACGACGAGGCCGAGCCCCAGACGGCGCCGACCTCGGACACCGACACCGACGCCGACGTCGACCAGCCCGTCGGCAAGCTGCAGAACAAGCGTCCGACCGGCAAGGGAACACTGCTCGGCAGACGCGGCCGCACCCGCGGCGGGGTGGCGCTCGAGGACTGAGGCCGGACCGAGGTCATTCGCCTCGTTCGACAGCAGCCATCGGCCCGGCCAGTATTGATGAGTATGCGTACGATTCCCCGCCTCCGGCCGATCGTGGTGGCCTTCGCCGCGATGCTCGCGCTCGTCGCGCCGGTGGCACCCGCGGCCGCCGCGCCCACCGATCTGACCGCGGTCGCCGACCAGGTGGAACCCTCGGTCGTGCGGATCGACACGCAGGTCGACTACCAGGGTCTGCTGGGCGCCGGAACGGGGTTCGTGATCGACCCCGGCGGCCAGGTGTTGACGAACTTCCATGTGGTGCAGGGTGCCGACCGCATCACCGGCACCATCAACGGCCGCCCCTTCCCCGCGGTCCTCGTGGGATACGACCGCAAACGCGACGTCGCGGTGCTGCAGCTGCAGGGCGCGGGTGGATTGCCGCCCGCAGCGATCGGCGACTCGAACTCCCTGGTCCCCGGTGAACCCGTGGTCGCGCTCGGCAACGCGTCGGGCACCGGTAGCCCGCTGACGCGCGAGGTCGGGACGTTCACCGCGTTCAACCAGACCGTCAACGCCGAGGACACCTTCACCGGCACCACCGACGAGGTCACCGGCCTGATGGAGTTCGCAGCGCCGGTGCGCGCGGGCGATTCGGGCGGGCCTGTCGTCGACGGCGCCGGTCAGGTCGTCGGGATCACGACGGCGGCATCGGTGAACTTCAAGATGGGGCCGGGGGGCAAGGGATTCGCGATCCCGATCAACGACGCGATGGCGATCGCCAATCAGATCCGGGCGGGGGCAGCGTCGGACACCGTGCACATCGGCCCGCCGGTGCTGCTCGGCGTCGGTATCCGGACCGCGGCGCGCGACGAGCCGGGCGTGGTTATCCAGGAGGTGCTGCGTGGTGGCCCGGCCCAGCAGGCAGGCCTGGTGGACGGCGATCTGCTGGTCGCGGTGGATGGAGTGCGGCTGGACTCGTCCAAGTCGCTGCCCGCGCTCCTGGACCGGCACTACGCCGGTGATGTGGTCGAACTGACGTGGATCGACGCCGGCGGCGCCACCCGGACCGGCAAGGCGCTGCTCACGCCCGGGACGTAGCGCCCCGCGTCAGCCTGGGATCTCGCGCAGTGTCCTGGCGATCACGTCGATGACGGCCTGCGGTTGCTTCTCCAGATAGAAGTGGCCGCCGGCGAACGTGTGCACCTCGCCGCCCGCCGCGGTGTGCTCGTGCCACGCCGACGCATCGGCCACGCTGGTCTTCGGGTCGTCGGTGGCCGTCATGACGATGACCGGCGCACCGATCCCGACGTCGGTGGGGCGGTGGTAGGCCTGCAGCGCCCGGTAGTCGTTGCGGAACGCGGGCAGGAATGTCTCGAGCATCTCGGCGTTGTCCAGCACCCGCGGGTCGGTCCCGCCGAGGTCCCGCATCACGTCGATCAGCGCGCCGTCGTCCTTGTGTTCGCGTTCGTCGCCGTAGCGGCTGGGTGCGCGCGATCCGGACGCGAACACGATGACCGGGGTGCGCGCCCCCGCCCGCTCCAGGCGGCGGGTCACCTCGAAGGCGAGCACGGCCCCCATGCTGTGACCGAAGAACGCGACCCGCCCGTCGGGGACGGCGGCCAATTCGGCGGTGACCTGATCGGCCAGCTCGTCGATCGTCTCGACGAACGGCTCCTTGTACCGGTCCTGCCGGCCCGGGTACTGCACCGCGTACACGTCGAATTCCGGCGACAGTGCCCGCGACAGCGGGAAGTAGTAGCTGGCCGAGCCGCCCGCGTGCGGAAAGCACACCAGCCGGGTATCGGCGTCCGGCGCGGGGTTGAAGTTGCGGATCCACGGGCTGCGCTGCGGGCCGCTCATGGTTGCGGCGCCGGTGCGGGAGGCGGGACGGGCGCCCCGGGCGGGGGCGGCGGGGCGGGCGGCTGCTCGACCACCCGGATCACGTTGGCCGTCAACCGCGCTCCGGGCCGGCCCTCGATCTGGACGTCCTTGAAGATCTCGGCCTTGTCGCCCTGCACGGTGAACTTACCGGGCTGCGGTTGGTTGCCCCCGGCGACCTCGTACTCCACGGTGAACGGTGTCTCCGGGAAGGCATGCAGCCCAACGTATTTGGGCTCGATCGTGTAGGTGTACACGCAACGGTCGGCCGGTTGGCAGGTCTGGGCGGTCACGGTCACACCGATGAGGAACTCCTTGACTGTCGGTACCGACGGCGGCGGTGGCGCAGGCGGTGTGCGCCGCGGCGCGCTGGCCTGCTGCTGGTCGGGTCCGGCGACCAGCAGAAACGACGCAAGCCCCACGCCACTGGCCAGCACCCCCACGATCGCCAGCGCGGCGAGCAGTTTGCGGAAGGTCACCTGCGCAGGGTAGCGGGCCGAGTCCGGGCGCGACGCCGGCACGGGTCGATCGGACCGAACGCCTACTGAATCGGGTTACCGTCCTCGTCCCAGTGCGCCGCCACTTTCTTGCTCGGCTGCACGCGCGGCGGTTCGCCCGGCATCTTCGGATAGCTCGGCGGGTAGGGCAGGTCACCCAGCCCCCGCTCCTCGTCGGCGGCCACCATCTCCAGGAGCGTCTCGATCGACTGCGCGGTGTCGTCGATGCCTGCCCACGGGTCGGGCCGACCGGCCACGAACGCGGGCACCGTGCGGATCGTGAAGTCGTCTGGGTCGGCGTCGCGCAGTTCGTCCCAGGTCAGCGGCGTCGAGACGGTCGCGATCTCGGTCTTGCGCACCGAGTACGGCGAGGCGAATGTGCGGTCGCGGGCGTTCTGGTTGTAGTCGATGAACAGCCGCTCGCCACGCTCCTCCTTCCACCACGACGTCGTCACCGCGTCGGGCGCGCGGCGCTCCACTTCGCGGGCCAGCGCGATGCCCGCCCGCCGCACGGCGACGAAGTCCCAGTCGGTGCCGATCCGCAGGAACACGTGCACCCCGCGTCCCCCGGAGGTCTTCGGGTATCCGACCAGACCGAGTTCGTCGAGTAGCGGCTTGAGCACGTCCACCGCGACGGTGCGGGCCTCGGCGAAGCCGGTGCCCGGTTGCGGGTCGAGGTCGACGCGCAGTTCGTCGGGATGTTCGGTGTCCGGGCAGCGCACCTGCCAGGGATGGAGGGTCACCGCACCCATCTGCGCGGCCCACGCGATCGCCGAGGGGTGGGTGATCTTCAGCGCGTCGGCCGTGCGGCCGGACGGGAACGTGACCGTGCACGTCTCGAGGTAGTCGGGGTGTTTCTGCGGCACCCGCTTCTGGTAGATCTCCTCACCCTCGATGCCGTCGGGGAAACGCTGCAGGTGCACCGGCCGGTCCCGCAGCAGCGCCACCATCGGGTCGGCCACCGACAGGTAGTACTCGACCAGCTTGCCCTTGGTGCCGTCCTTGCCGAGCTTCGGGAAGTACGGTTTGTCCGGGTTGGTGAGCCGGACCTTCACCCCGTCGACGTCGATTTCCGTTGCGGGAGATGGCATGTCACTCCAAAACGTCGTAGAGGTCGTAGGTGATCGGCACGTCGAGTTGCTCGAAGGTGCAGCTGGCCGGCTCCCGGTCGGGCCGCCACCGCAGGAACTTCACCGCGTGGCGGAAGCGGTCACCCTCCATCTGGTCGTAGGCGACCTCACATACCCGCTCCGGCCGCACCGGAATCCACCGCTTGTCCGCCGCCGAGTTCCATCGGCTGGCCTCGCCGTCGCGCACGTCGTCACCGATCCGCAGCGGCTCCAGGTCGGCCAGCAGCGTCAGCCGCGCCTTCGCGGTGAACGAGGCCGCCCCGCCGACCATCTGCAGCTCACCGTCGTCGCGGTACAGGCCGAGCAGGATCGAGCCGATTCCCTCCCCGCTCTTGTGGATTCGGTAACCGATGGCAACGCAGTCGGCGTCGCGGGCGTGCTTGACCTTCACCATGTCCCGCTTACCGGGCAGGTAGAGCCCGTCAAGCCGCTTGGCGATGACACCGTCGAGCCCGGCGCCCTCGAAGTCGGCGAGCCATCCGGTGGCGAGCTCTGCGTCCTCGGTGGTGCGGGTGACGTGGCACCACTTCTTCTCGGTCACCGCCTGGGCCAGCGCTTCTCGGCGCGCCCGGAACGGTTCCTTCACCAGTGCCGTGTCGCCGAGGGCCAGCGCGTCGAAGCCGATGAAGTGCGCAGGCGTCTGGTCGGACAGCAACCGGACCCGGGATTCGGCCGGATGGATGCGCTGGCTCAGCGATTCCCAGTCCAGCCGCACCCGTCCGTCCACCTCGCGGGGAACGACGATCTCGCCGTCGAGCACGCAGCGCGGCGCGAGTTCGTCGCGCACCGCGTCGAGCACCTCGGGGAAGTAACGGGCCAGATCCTTGCCGCTACGGGAAAGCAGCACGACCTCGTCGCCGTCACGAAACACCAATGCCCGTCTAGTTGACTGAACTTCGGCGAGCCTTCCGAACCGAGTAGGGCTGCGGACGGAGGATCGCACTGTGGCGGTGTTGGGTCGTGTGGAGTCAGCGCAGAGCGGATTGCCGTGGCGGGTGATTTTCCCCGACGCCGAGCACCTTGGGGCGACGTCGTACCTGCGAGAGTTGGCGGCGTCGGATTGCAGTCCACTCACAGTTCGAAGTTACGCGTTCGACCTCCTGCGGTGGTTCCGGTTTCTACATGAGCGCCTTATTGGCTGGGAACGAGCCGAGCGTGTCGACGTCCGCGCCTTCGTCGAACACCTGCGGGAGGCGCCCAATCCGCAGCGTCTGCGCCGACGTCCGGATGGCCCGCCGCCGGGGTCGGTGAACGCTGTAACCGGCAAGGCGGAGTTGTCCACCAAATACGCGCCGCGCACCATCAACCATCAGCTGTCGGTGCTGTTCGGGTTCTACGAACACGCGTGTGCCGCCGATCTGGGCCCGCTTGTCAATCCCGTTCCCGCGCAACGCGCCAGACACGGTGGGCGTCCGCATGCGCACCATAATCCGATGGAGGACTTCGCGATCTTCCGGCGCGCCAACTATCGGCAGAAGACCCCTCGGCCGGTGTGGCGAGCGATCCCGGACGACGCTGCCGCAGCGCTGTTCAACGCGTTGCGCAGTCACCGCGATCGGGCGTTGGTGAGCTTCTATCTGTCATCGGGTGTGCGGGCATCGGAGCTGTTGGGATTGCGTCATGGCGATCTGGATGCGGGCCGCTACACCATCACGGTCACCAGCAAGGGCAGCCGCACGCGAGAGACCGTCCCGGCGTCGGTGGACTCGTTCGTGTGGTTAGCGCTGTATCTGTCCGAACAGCCGCCGATCGAGCCGGGTGGCGCGGTGTGGTGGACCCGACGCTCGCAGCCGGCGCCGCTGAACTATCACGCGATGCGTGCGGTGCTGCGGCGCGCCAACGCCAGCTTGGGCGCGAACTGGTCGTTGCACGACTTCCGCCACACCGCCGCCGCGAGGATGCTGGCTGATCCCGCGTTCACGCTGGTCGACGTGCAGACCGTGTTGCGGCACGCCAGCGTGACGACGACTCAGATCTATACCCAGCCGCGCCTAGAAGATCTGATCGGCAAGGTGTTGGAGCACCACGCCCGGCCGAAAGTCGACGTCGCGACGATCGAACCTGCCTACGACGCCGCGGCGGTCCGGGAACTATTGGGGCTCCCGAATTGAGCGCCGAGGACACCCGGTCGCCCGCACGTCAGCAGGCCGCCGCGACGCGACGCGCGATGAGCCCTCAAGTCCAGCTGCTGTCACGGCCCGATTCGCCGCATCTGCAGGCAGTGCCAGCCGATAGCCGATTCGGCCCCGCTGGCCTGGTACGCCCTCTGTGGGGGTCCGACGCCAATCACGAGCCACCATCGATGCCAAAGGCCGCCCGCGGTGCTGTGATGCAAGCACTGAGCATCACGGAGGTGTGCGACGTCGTAGCCGAGCACCACCTGACGTTTTCGCACAAGCAACGCCAGCCGATCCTTCGGGGTACGCAGGCAGTGCTGACTGTTCTGGCTCAGTATCCGGGACAGACGTGGGAACAGCGGTGGCTGGCCAGCGGCTACGACGCCGCCCCGCGCAGTTGGTTCGAGCATGACGCGCTGCCGCACTACGACCACTGGTCTCCCACTCTCAAGGGAATCAACGCACTGTTGCAGGCGCGCGTGCTGCGGCCGTCCTACAGTTGGCTGCTGGATTCCAAGCAGCGGGTGACCCTCGGGAAGTTCCTGGACCGCAACGGCGGCCCGGACTTGGATCGGTTGCGGGCGCTGCCCGCCTACCAGGACGCGGTACCCAAGTACCAGGCCGACGCCGAAAATGCTTTGGCGCGCGTGATGATTCGCACTGGTAAGACCGTCGCCCAATTGTGCGGCGATGATCTGCTGTTCTACGCCGACGTGGTGCGCACGTCGGGACGACAGCGTCGCGAACATCTCATCTGGGAGCTGCTGGTGGTCTTGGGCCCCCTGGCAGGGGAAGCTCCGACGTTGAGGGCGACGTGGTCAGCGCGGGGCAACTCACGCCAGCACAGCGCTGCCACGCTGGTTGACCGATACGGCATCCCCGCCTCAGGGGTGCGCGACCTACTCGTCGACTACCTGCAAGAGATTCAGCCCGCCATGGACTACAGCTCGCTGGAGGGACTGGCCTACCGCCTGGCCCGGCTGTTCTGGTGGGAGATCCTTCAGATCAACCCTGGCCAATCCGACCTGGCGTTGTCGGCCGAGGTGGTAACGGCGTGGCGGGAACGGTTGGCGCTGACCCTCGACGGCCGGCCGCGACGCGAAGTGCACTCGATCCTGTTCGCCATTCGCGGGATGTATCGCGACCTTGCCGAGTGGTCGCACGATGACCCGGTCCGCTGGGGCGTTTGGGTGGCACCGTGCCCGGTGCCGCGAGAGCTCAGTCGCGCAGCGGCCAAGCAGAAACGCCGTCAGAAGGCCTCGATGCAGGACCGCACCCGCATGCTGACGCCGCTGCTACCGGCGCTGGTGGCCGCGGCCACTGCGCACAAGGATCGCACCGCGACGCTGCTGCAGCGTGCCCTGGCTTGTACGCACGACCAGGAGTTCGTCGTCGACGGCTCCACCTTCCTGCGGCACAGCCCACCGGAACAGTGCAAAGCGGATATCCACGCGCGGATCTGGGTGTTCTTAGCCCCTGGCCAGGAACGACCGACCTGGATTCGGGGGCGCCGCGAACGCATCGACGTGACCGCGCTGGAAGAGGAGGGGTTCTGGGGTTGGGCGGTCGTGGAGACGTTGCGGCACACTGGTATTCGCATCGAGGAACTGCTCGAACTGACTCAGCTGTCGTTGCGGCATTACACCGCTTCCACTACGGCCACGTTGGTGCCGTTGCTGCACATCGTGCCGTCCAAGACGGACTGCGAGCGGCTCATTCCGATGACCCCAGAACTGGTCGGGGTGCTGCTCGAGGTGCTGCGCCGCGCCAAGGCCGGCAAGGATCACGTTCCGCTATCGATCGCCTACGACACCAACGACAAGGTCCACAGCGAACCGTTCCCGCACCTATTCGCGCGCCCCCTGGGTACCCGCCACGAGGTCCTGGGACGGCACTACGTGAGCCAGATGCTCATCCATCTCGCCACCATCGCCGGCCTTACTGATGCCGGTCAACCGGTGCACTTCACTCCACACGACTTCCGCCGACTGTTCGCCACCGACGCTGTCAACAACGGCCTACCGCTGCACATCGCCGCGGCGCTGCTCGGCCATCTCAACCTCGACACCACCCGCGGCTACACCGCGGTGTTCCCCGAGCACATCGTCACCGCGCACCAGGCGTTCATCGAACGCCGCCGCCAACTGCGCCCATACGAGGAGGCCAAGGTCGCCAACGACGACGAGTGGGCCGATTTCGAAGAGCACTTCCTACTGCGTCGCGTTGCCCTCGGCGAGTGCCACCGCCCCTACGGCACACCCTGCGTGCACGAGCACGCGTGCACGCGATGCCGGTTCCTGCGCGTCGACCCCGCCCAGCTGGGCCGCATCAACGAAATGACCGAGAACGCCGAGGAACGCCTCATTGAGGCCAAGGACCGCGCCTGGCTCGGCGAGGTCGCCGCGTTGGAGGAAAGCCTCAAACACCTTCGCATCCGACAAACTGAGGCACAGCAACGGCTTTCACACGGCGCCAACCCGTTCGCCGACCAGAGACCACAATGAGACTATGAAGCTCCCCGTCATGCCCCCGGTCTCACCGATGTTGGCCAAGTCGGTCTCGACGATCCCGCCCGATGCGTCATATGAACCGAAGTGGGACGGGTTCCGTTCGATCTGCTTTCGCGACGGTGAGGAGGTTCAGCTGGGCAGCCGCAACGAACGGCCCCTGACCCGGTACTTCCCCGAACTGGTAGCCGCAGCCACCGCTGAGCTGCCGCAGCGGTGCGTCATCGACGGTGAGATCATCATCGCCACCAACCACGGGTTGGACTTCGAGGCGCTGCAACAACGCATCCATCCGGCCGACTCGCGAGTGCGGATGCTCGCGGAGAAGACTCCCGCGTCCTTCGTAGCGTTCGATCTCCTCGCGTTGGGCGACGAGGACTACACCCGGCGGCCGTTCGTCGAGCGCCGCACCGCACTCGAGCAGGCTTTGGCCCACGCCGGTCCCTCGGTTCACCTCACACCGGCCACCACCGATCTCGCGACCGCTCAACGGTGGTTTGAGGAGTTCGAGGGAGCCGGCCTCGACGGGGTGATCGCCAAGCCATTGACGATCACCTATCAGCCCGACAAGCGGGTCATGTTCAAGGTCAAGCATCAGCGGACCGCCGACTGCGTCATCGCCGGCTATCGAGTGCACAAGTCCAGCGACGACGCGATCGGCTCCCTGCTGCTCGGGCTATACACCGACGACGGCACCCTCGCCTCGGTCGGCGTGATCGGTGCGTTCCCGATGGCCAAACGGCGACAGTTGTTCCTCGAATTGCAGCCGCTGGTAACCACTTTCGATGGCCATCCGTGGAACTGGGCCGCTCACAACGCCGGTGACCGCACACCGCGCAAGAACGAAACCTCGCGCTGGAACGCCGGCAAGGATCTCTCATTCGTCCAGTTGCGGCCCGAGCGAGTGGTCGAGGTGCGCTATGACCACATGGAAGGCGAGCGATTCCGCCACACCGCACAGTTCAACCGCTGGAGGCCCGACCGCGACCCACATTCGTGCACCTACGCGCAACTAGAGCAGCCGCTCACCTTCAGCTTGGAAGACATTCTCCCTGGACTGGGAGGGCCGTGACCGAGCTGGATGCTGCCGAGGTGGTGCGGCTTTATGGTCCGTGGAAGCTCCGCACACCGCATGACGCGGCCAGATTCCTTACCGGTTATTCGGGCCGGTGGTGGATTGGCGGCGGCTGGGCGATTGAAGCTTTCGTCGGGACCCCGCGGGCACATGGCGATCTCGACATCGGTATCCCTCGTGCCGAACTTGACGGCTTCATCGAGTTCGCAGGTACTTCGTTAGACGTGTGGGCAGCGGCGGGGAGCCTCACACCTCTTCTTCATCGACCCTCAAATGTGTCGCCGCACTGCGGCAACCTCTGGTTGCGGGCCAGCGGAGCAGACCCGTGGGAATACGACGTCCAGCTCAACACCGTTGAGGGCCCGACCTGGCGATACAAACGCAACCCGAACATTGCCCGCCCCCTGAGCGATTGCCTCTGGTCCCACGATGGGATCACCTACCTGCGACCAGAGATTCAACTTCTATACAAGGCCAAGCACGTCCGAGATAAGGACACCCTCGACTTTCAGCGCTGCTTGCCCCTTCTCGATGGACCGAGCCGCATATGGCTTGCCCAGTCGCTACGTTTGGAAAGCCCGCGTCATCCGTGGCTCACCGAGGTAGCTGCCGACCGTTGATCACGCGCTCCCGGCGGAGCCGGCCATTCTGGTTACGCGTTGTCACGTTGTGCAACAAGGACGGCGGCGGGTCCGCTGGTCTGATCGGCAGGGAGGCGGAGGTCGGCCACGGGTCGCAATCCCGCCTGTTGCACTAGGGCGATGAGTTGTTCTGGCTTCCATTGGTAGGTCGTCCACCGGACCGGCACCCCGTTATAGGCCTCGGACCGCTCGACGTCGTTGTCACCGACGTGGGTCGCAATGATCAGTTGACCTCCCGGAAGTAGAGCCGCGGCGAAGGAGGCCAGAACCGTGGGCAGGATGTTGCGCGGCAGGTTGAACAGGGACCACCAGCCTAGGATTCCGCCCAGTGAAGCCGGGCGGAGGTCGAGGTCGGTCGCCGATCCGACTGTGAACGTGCACTGGGGATACAGTCGCCGCGCGTGGTCGATCATGCGCGGGGATAGATCGATTCCCGAGACTTCGATGTCACGCTCGGCAAGGTAGGCCGTGAGCGTTCCTGGTCCGCAGCCGACGTCAAGGACAGGACCGATCGGCTTGACTGCGTCAATGAATGCATCCACGGCTGCTTTGAGCCACGGGTGGGTGCGAATGTCCCCGATACCCGTGGTCGCCACCATCTCGACGTAGCTGTCAGCCACGCGGTCATACGAGTCGCGGACGGTGTCGAGATCGGCAGGTTGCGGACTGGATCCCCTACGCACATCGCTGACGATAATGATGACCGCACAGAGGCGCCATGGATTTCCTAGAGAACCTGGGGGTTCCGGTTCTGTCTCACTCCTGGAGTGGCCCTACACATGGGAAACGATGGTGTGCGCCACGGCGGGTGTATGCCAGAATCCGTCGATGACACCTGCGCGCATGGTCCTTCGTGCGGCGACGGCTGATGATGCTCCATTCGTTGTCGAGATGGCGCGTCACGCCTGCGTGATCGAAGATCGGCCTCTTCCCGACCCCGACGACGACGAAGTGTTGGAGATGCTCCCACCGTCTGGAGTGGTACCAATCATCGCCGAGGATCACAGCGGGACACCGCTCGGTGCGGTATGGACGTATTACGGCAATCCGCCATTGCGTTGTGACGCGGCGGGTGTGCCACTACCCGAGCTGTGCATTGCCGTTACGCCAGGGCACCGGGGTGCCGGTGTTGGCGGCAATCTGCTTGACGCACTCTTCTCCGCCCTCGCGGAAGACCACGACGCGATGTGCACCAACGTTCACGCGCGCAACCCAGCCAAGCGTCTCTATGAACGCAAAGGGTTCCGCGGTGTCGGACAAGGCAATGGTCCGCTAGGACTCGCACTGATCAAAAAATTTCGATCAAGCGACGCAACGATTTCGGCCTCAACGCTTGCCGAGTAGGAGCATTCTGCGGAGAGTCGCAGGCAACCAGAGCGCCCAATCGCAGACGCCCCATGGGGTCCGACTATTCGCGAGGCAGGCCGTCTCGTTTCTGGAGATTTGGGGCGATCAGATCCCGTCTCGCGTGAAATTGGCTTTCGCCCCGACACTGAGAGCGGACTCTGCAGCCTCCACGGTTTGAGCGAGTAGGACCGCGATCGTGGTCGGCCCTACCCCGCCGGGCACGGGGGTGATGAGTCGGGCACGTTGGGCGGCCGCGGTGTACTCGACGTCACCGATGTTGCCGGGGTTGTAGCCGGCATCGACGACGACGGCGCCGGACTTGATCCAGCTGCCCTTGATGAGTTCGGGCCGACCGACTGCGGCGACGACGATGTCGGCTTCACTCACCACGCTGGCGAGATCGACGGTCTTGGAGTGGCAGTAGGTCACCGTGGTGTCGCGCGCGAGGAGCAGCATCCCGACCGGTTTGCCGAGGATGGGGCTGCGGCCAACTACGACGGCGCGTTGCCCGGCGAGGTCGACGCCATACGCGTCGAGTAGCTGCATGATGCCTCCGGGAGTGCAGGAAACGAAACCCTTGTGTCCCAACGCCATTGCTGCAAAGGACGCGCCCGTCACGCCATCGACGTCCTTGGCAGGGGTGATCGCTTCGAATACCTGCCGTTCGTCGACCTGGGGCGGCATCGGATGCTGAACCAAGATGCCGTCCACTCCGTTGTCGCGTGCCAGCCTCGCGACGAGCGCCACCACTTCCGCGGTGGTCGCGGTGCCGGAAAGTCGATGGGCTTGGGAGTCCAGGCCAATGGTTCGGCAACGGTTGATCTTCATCCGTACGTAGGTGTGTGAAGCAGGATCATCGCCCACCAGGACGGTGGCAAGGCACGGCCTTCGGCCCGCGATCTCGGCGAACTGCGTGGCGCGGACAGCAGCGTCGGACAGAATCCGGCTTGCAACGGCGTTGCCGTCGATAACGTCGGCGCTCACAGACGTCTCCTCGGTAAGAGGAGCACCCAGGCGTTCGATGCTTCCGCGTTTTGCTTCCTGGTGGTGTCCCACCTGCGCCAGTCGCGTCGACACCATCGTAGCGATGCGCAAAGGCGAGTTGACAAGTTCAGTGAAGGAAGCCATCCCATTTCGGCTCGTAGGACCACACCCCAGGATCGACAGGCACGGCCGTCTGCGCCTTGGCCAGCATCGGTTCCAGCGGCGGCAGCACGGGCAGGTCCATGGTTCCCATCCTCGTGCAGACCCGGCCGTCGGGACAATCTCATCGCGGGCCGGTCTCATCGCGGGTTCAGGTGAGCGCCCGGTTCAGCAGGTAGAGGAACGGCCGGTGACTCACCCGGCCGCCACCGCCCCGCAACGGCATGCTGTCGGCCGCCGCCGCGTACCACTGCTCGCGGGTGATCCATGTCAGGTCGAGGTGTCGTCCGCAGCGCGCCGCGATCTCGAGCAGCAGCACCGCGCCGGCGCGTCCGTTGCCTTCCCGGAACGGGTGGATCTGGTTGTAGGTGGCATAGAGGCGGGCCAGCTCGTAGGCCAGCCGCGGACCGTCGGCGTCACCGGCCACCAGGTCGCGCGCGGTCGCGTGCACCTCGTCCATTCGGGCCTCGATCGTCGAGACCGAGCCGAATACGGTTCTGCCTCGCCGTAATTCGACGATGCGGTAGTGCCCGGCCCAGCCGTAGGAGTCGCCGAACAGGTGCCGGTGCAGCGTCCGTACGTCCAGCGCCTCCTGCGGTGGAGCCTGCGGTGCCCGAAGCCAGCTGACCATGCGCGCCGCCGACGCCGAGTACTCCAGGTCGGCCAGCGCCTCGGCCGTCGTCACACCGAACTCGTTGCGCAGGAGCTGTGTTCCTGGCAGCAGGTACGGCGTCGACCGGCCCAGCCGCAACCGCCGGCGGGGGTGCTGCGGCGGCGGATGCCGATCCCGACAGGTCTGCAGATACTCGACCACCGAGAGCCCGTCCGTGGCGATGGCGTGCAGTGCGTCGACCTGGTCGGTGCTCGGGCGCCATCCCTCGATGCGGTGCACCGCGACCGTCGTCGCGACAGCGTGGGTCACGGGGGCGGTCGGCACGTCGACCTACCGCTCCCCGAACGCCGAGACCGACGACAGATAGTTCAGTTTGCGCATCACCCCGGAGACGTCGCGGGCGACGCCGCGCAGCGCGGCACGGTCGTGCGGCGACAGGTCACCCAACGAGACCACGTCCCCGGTAGCGCGGCCCGCGCGCAGCGCCGCGAGGTGCCGGTGCCACCGGAACCGCAGCAGCCACAGGTGGCACTCGCGCAGCACCCCGGCGTCGTCGGCGTCGAGCAGGCCGCCGGCCTGACCGCTGTCGAGCCGCTCCCGGGTGGACAGCGCCGCTGACCCGGCGGACAGCGCCGCCCATCGGGCGATCTTGACGACCGGATCGATGACCGCGCGTTTGACGTCGACGGTGTCGCCGCCGCTGACGAACAACCGCAACCGTGACGGGATCGTCGCCCGCACGGCCGTCGCGTCCTGCACCATGGCCTGCCGCACCGGATAGTGCCTGCCGGCCGCCGAGACCGCCTGATCGCGCAGGAGATCGGCCATCCCCGCGTCCAGCCCGGTGGCGTCTGCCATCAGCCCGGTCATCACGACGCCGCGGTCGCGTTCGGGCTCGGCGCACCAGCGTTCGATGCCGTCGGCCCAGCTGCTCCGCCGACGGCAGAACCGCGGCCGGCTGGCCAGCACACCGTTGGCGTCCCCGCGAACTCCGCAGCGTTCCAGCAGCGCGTGCACCTGCGCGGCGCGGTCCAGCAGCTCGGCCTTGCCCGCGTCGTCGACCCCGTCACCGAGGACGATCAGCGTCTCCACGTCGGATCCGGGCACGGCTTCACCGCGGGCGACGCTGCCCGAGACGAACCAGGTCCACTCCGCCGGGCCTGCCAGCCGCGCCCCGGCGGACACGGCGTGCCGCAGCACCGCCGACCACGCCGTGGCCAGGGCGGGCGCGTGCGCCCGCGGTTCCGCCGCCACCGCGTCGGCGGCCCGATCGACCGCGGCGCGCAGCTCGGCCTCACCACCGGCACCGTCGAGCGCGACGACGTGTCCGGTCAGGTCCCGACCAGACGGTGAAGCCAGCGACATGACCACGATTGTCACCCCTGACGCGCACGGTCACACGTTCGTGACCTCGGAGAAACGGCCAGCACACGAATGCTTTGTACTTTTCTGTCACGCGACAGGAATGTCCGACCAGCAGGGAGACCGCATGACCGCCGGCTTCGACTCCGCCATCTCCTCCCACGAGGACGCCTCCACGCTGGAGGAACTCGGCTACACCCAGGAGCTGCACCGCGGTGTCGGCGGCTACGCGTCGTTCGCGGCGGGCTTCTCGTTCGTGTCGATCCTGACCACGGTGTTCGCGTTCTTCCCGCTGGGCTTCGCGCTCGGCGGTCCCGCGTTCTTCTTCACCTGGCCGATCGTCTTCGTCTGCCAGTTCTGCGTGTGCCTGGTGTTCGCCGAGCTGTCCGGCAAGTTCCCGGTGGCCGGCGCGATCTACCAGTGGTCGCGGCGGCTCGCGGGCAATGCGGTCGGCTGGTTCGCCGGTTGGTTCATGCTGATCGGCTACATCGTGTCGATCGCGGCGCTGGCCATCGCGATGCAGACGGTGCTCCCGCCGATCTGGTCGGGCTTTCAGCTGGTCGGCTCGGACATGGACCCGCTCTCGGTCGACGGGGCCACCAACGGCATCATCCTTGGCGCGATCACCATCGTCTGCTGCACGATCATCAGCGCCGCCGGCGTGCGGTTCATGGCGCGGATCACCGTCACCGGCGTGACGCTCGAGATCATCGGTGTCGTGCTCATCATCGGCGCGATGTTCCTGACCGCCGAGCGCAGCCCAGCCCAAGCGGTGCTCGACACCGGCGGCCACGGAACCGGGGTGGGGTACCTGCCCGCGCTGCTCGCCTCGATGCTGATGGCCGCCTACGTGATGTACGGCTTCGACAGCGCCGCCGAGCTCAGCGAGGAAACCCGCAATCCGCGCAAGACCGCACCCAAGGCGATCGTCACCGCGTTGCTCGTGTCGTTCGTCGGCGGCGGCCTGATGATCCTCGCGGCCCTGATGTCGGCCCCCGAGCTGGGTGACGACCTCGCGCACGGCGGCATGGCGTGGGTGATCGAGAGCCAGCTCGACACCTGGCTGGGCAAGACGCTGCTCGGCCTGGTCGCGGTGGCGATCTTCTCGGCCACGCTGGCCATCCAGGCATCGGCGTCGCGGGTGATGTTCTCGATGGCGCGCGACAACCGGCTGCCGTTCGGTTCCGCGTTGGCGCGCGTCAACAAGAGCACCGGTACCCCCGTCGTCACCGGCATCGCCGTCAGCGCGCTGGCCATCCTGGTGCTGTTGGTCAACCTGGGCCAGGCCAGCGTGTTCGCCGCCATCGCCTCGGTGTCGGTGGTGATCGTCTACCTGGCCTACCTGATGGTGACCGTCCCGGCGCTGGTGCACCGGCTGCGCGGGACGAGCCTGTCGTACGGCAAGCCGGTCATGGACCTCGGCAGGTGGGGCATCCCGGTCAACGTGGTGGCCGTCGTGATGGGCGGGCTGCTGGTGATCAACATCGGCTGGCCGCGCCAGGAGGTCTACAACCCGGCGGGCGACTCCCTGTTCCTGCAGTACTTCGCGGTCATCTTCGTCGCGCTCACCCTGATCGTGGGCTACGCGGCCTTCCGGGTGGTCCGCGGCCGCGACGGCGCACCGGATCCCGCCGACGCGCTCGTCGGCAAGAAGGGCTGAGCCGCCTCGTCGGTCCCGGCGGTGAGAATGGGGTCGATGAGACTCCCCGTGATGCCGCCGGTGGCACCGATGCTGGCGAAGTCGGTCACCGAGATACCGCCGGACGCCTGGTATGAACCGAAGTGGGACGGGTTCCGGTCGATCCTCTTCCGCGACGGTGACGAGGTCGAACTCGGCAGCCGCAACGAACGCCCGATGACGCGGTACTTCCCCGAGATCGCCGACGCGGCGCGGACGGAGCTGCCGCCGCGGTGCGTGATCGACGGAGAGATCGTGATCGCCACCGGAGCGGGTCTGGATTTCGAGGCGCTGCAGCTGCGCCTGCACCCGGCCGCGTCGCGGGTGAAGATGCTCGCCGAACGGACCCCTGCAGCGTTCATCGCGTTCGATCTGCTGGCCCTGGGTGACCTCGACCTGACCGGCCGCCCGTTCGCGCAACGGCGGGCCGCCCTCGTCGATGCCCTCGCGGGATCGGGCCCAACGTTCCACCTCACCCCGGCGACCACGGATCTCACCACCGCCGGCCGATGGTTCGAGGAGTTCGAGGGGGCCGGCCTGGACGGCGTCATCGCCAAACCGGCGGATCTGCCCTATCAGCCCGACAAGCGCGTGATGTTCAAGATCAAGCACCAGCGCACCGCCGACTGTGTGGTGGCCGGGTACCGGCTGCACAAATCCGGTCCCGACGCGATCGGTTCGCTGCTGCTCGGGCTCTACCGCCCGGGCGGCCGGCTGGCGTCGGTCGGCGTCATCGGGGCGTTCCCGATGGCGCGCCGGCGCAAACTGTTCGCCGAACTGCAACCGCTGGTGACGACGTTCGACGACCACCCGTGGAACTGGGCCGCCGACGCCGACCCCGAGGTGGTGCGCCGCCACGGCGGCGGCTCGCGGTGGAACGCAGGCAAGGACCTGTCGTTCGTGCCGCTGCGCCCCGAGCGCGTGGTCGAGGTGCGCTACGACCACATGGAAGGCGAACGGTTCCGGCACACCGCGCAGTTCAACCGGTGGCGGCCCGACCGAGATCCCCGGTCCTGCACCTACGAACAGCTCGACCGGCCGGTCACGTTCCGGCTCGACGACATCGTGCCTGGTCTCGGACCGTCCTGAAACTGGCAGTCCATCGGGTTGCAGGCCGGTTGCTGCCAACCGGGAATGGTATTCCCCGGCACCGTCTTGTAGACGACTATGCAACTCGGATTCAGCATTCCCATCCTCGACATCGACGGCGGCACCACGGCCATCGGACCCGAGCTCGCCCGGGTCGGCGCTGCCGCGGAGGCCGCCGGTGCGAACTCACTCTGGTTCATGGACCACTTCTTCCAGATCGAGCCGACCGGGCTGCCCGCCGAGGCCAACATGCTGGAGGGCTACACGCTGCTCGGCTACCTCGCCGGCCACACCTCTCGCATCGACCTGGGCCTGCTCGTCACCGGTGTGACCTACCGCCACCCGGGACTGCTCGCGAAGACCGTGACGACCGTCGATGTGCTGTCGGGCGGGCGCGCCGTGCTGGGCATCGGCGCGGCCTGGTTCGAGCGTGAGCACCTCGGCCTCGGTGTGCCCTACCCGGCGCTGACCGAACGGTTCGAGCGGCTCGAAGAGGCCATTCAGATCTGCAACCAGATGTGGGATCCGGACAACAACGGCGAGTACCGCGGCAAGCACTACCACCTGCAGGAGACGCTGTGTAATCCGCAGCCGATCAACAAGCCCAAGGTGCTCATCGGCGGCAGCGGGGAGCGCAAGACGCTGCGGCTGGTCGCCCAGTACGGCGATGCGTGCAACCTGTTCGGCACCTCCCCCGACGAGGTCGCCCACAAATTGCAGGTGCTGCGCGGGCACTGCGACACCGTCGGACGCGACTACGACACCATCCGCAAGACCATCATGGTCAACGACCTGAGCCCGGCACCGGAGACTCGCGACGAGTTCGTCCGCGCCATGGACGACTACGCGAAGCTGGGGATCGACGAGGCGATCGTGTTCCCGCCCAACGGTTCTCCGGCGGCGTGGATCGAGAGCACCGCCCCGGCGGTGACCCAACTGGCCGACCTGGGTTGAGTCACCCCCGCGAGAAGCGTCGACCTCGGCGGCCCCACCGATGCACGGTGTGCACACGAAGTGCAAGTGATCGCGTGCACAACGTGCAGGCCTGAGGCCGGTGGTACTCGGCACCACCTACAGTGTCTGCTCGGCGGAGATGGCGACCAGCCCGCGGGCGACCGCGAAGCGCGGTCCGTGCACGCCGTCGATGTCGGCGCGACCCACCACGACACGCTGGGGGCGCAGCGCCTCGGCGACGGTACGCATCAACTCGTCGTCGAGCGCGCCGCCCCCGGCCAGCACCAGCGCACCCGGTGGTTGGTCGAAGGCGGTCAGACACCGCGCGATGTTGGCCGCGACGGTGGCCTGCTTGATCGCCAGTCGCAGGCTGCGCCACTCCTCGGCGGCCAGGCGATGGGAGAACGGCACCAGGCCCGCCCCGCCGCGGGTGCACAGCCGACCGATGGCGTCGGCATTCGCCGGGGCGTCGAGGAACACCCGCCTCCCGTCCTCTTCGTGCGCGACGTGCGGACCTTCGACGCGCACGGCCGGCGTGCGCTTCACGGTTTCGGCCAGCGCCCGCGGGATGCCGAGGACCCGGGCGATCGCGACGGTGATCGACTCCCCCGCACCCGCCGCGACCACGGTGCGGTCCTCACCGATCAGGTCGACGGTGCCACCCCCGACGTCGCAGACCATCGCCCCTGGCGGGAAGCCCGGGGTGGTGCGCGCACCCCAGGCGGCCGCCTCCGGCTCCGAGCACAGTGTGCGGACCGACCGTCCGGTCAGCCGGCCGAGCGTTTCGGCGGCGTCGGTCGCCTCGTCGGCCGCCAGCAGGGCGACCACGGCACCCTGGGTGTCGGCCACCCCGCGGCGCAGCCACGCCCCGCTGTCGATCGCCGACAGTTCGGTGAAGAACGCGTCGTGGACGTCCTGCTCCGTTGACGAAAGCGCTTGCAGAAGAACCTTTTCCACCGACCCTGGTACCGACCGGCGGATCAGGGCATTGGCTTGCGCAGGCGGGTACCGCATCAGGCGTCCGTCGACGCGGATGTCGACGTGGTCGTCGGCCGGCTCGGGCACCGGTGGCGGACCGGTGCGTGGGGTCACCGCGATGGCCGCGGAATCGGCCAGTTCCCTGCAGAATTCGGCCACCTCGGGCAGCAGCTGCGGTGAGAGTCTCAGCGCGGCGCACAGTGCGATCGGATCGGCCATCGCCCGGTATGCACGGCCCTCCTCGACCACCTCGACCGCGACCAGTGCCCCCGGTGCGAGACCGTCGACGTCGACCTCGTCGACCACGGGTACGTCCACCGGGATCCGGTTGCGGATCAGCACCGCATCGTCTTGGACCGCGATGACCCCGGCGAGCCGCCAGCCCCGATGCACCGCGGCGCTGATCTCCCGGGCGGCGACCTCGAAATCGGTGACGGCGTCGACGGACACCACCACGGGTCCGTCCACTGGCGCGGTGGCCAGATCGGCCAACCGAACATGCTGTCCGACACCATGTCCCGCGCCTGCCGGGGTGCTGGCATCCGGGCGGCGCAGGCTGCGGACCGGCGCACTCGGCGAATAGGCCGGAGCCAGCGGCGCCGTCGCGGTGTCCGCCGGGCGCAGCGCCGCGAGCAGCACCTCGTCGGCACGGACACCGGCGTCGACCTCGACGCGGTGCAGCAGCAACGCCGCGCCCTCCAGAGATTCCGCGCTGCCCTTGCGACCCCGGGTGGGTGCCTGGGCGTGGGCGACGGCGGTCACGGTGCCGTCCTCCACGCCGTCCCCGACCGTGGCCAGCAGGATCTCGGTGGTGTGGTTGCCGACGTCGACGCCGGCCACCAGGCGGGTCAACGCAGCAGGCCGCGGCGCGCGTACGCCGCGGCGGCCTGTTCGACCAGCGCCGCGCACCGCGATGCGCCTCGGTCAACCAGAGATGTTCGCAGCGTCGCCAATTCGTCGGCCGTGGAACGGTGCGGTCGCAGCGCCTCGTAGAGCGCCATCACGTCACCGTCGTCCATCGTCGCCAATTCGGCTGCCCGCCGGAAGTTCTCGGCCAGTTGCGGGTTGCCGCCCTGCTCGGCGACGGCGGCCTGGTGGTCGAGCACGGCCGGGTCCATCCGCAGCTGCGCCAGCCCGAGTTTGCCGTCGACGGCGTTGCCGACGGTGATGTCCGTCATGGGAATTCCACCTTCACCGTGACCGGCGGCTCACCGGGCTCGCACGCCTGCCGCTCCAGCGCGACCAGGGCCACCGCCCGCGCGTGATAGCGCGCCGAGATCGATTCGTCGGTGCCGCCGGTGAAGATCGGGACCGGCGCCATCCCCTTCGCGTGCCTGGCGGCGTTCTTGCCGAGCTCGCGGTACCTCCCTGCCGTCAGCAACGGCGCCACGCTGAACAGCTCCAGGTTGGCCAGAGGCGCCAGGTCCCGCCGGTGGATCAGCGCGGTCCCCTTGCCCTGCAGCCCGATTCCGATCCCGGATCCGGACAGCCGCGCGGCGGTCAACCCGATCAGCCCGACGTCGATGGTGGAGCGCACGCGCACGGTACGGGCGACACAGCCCTCCTCCTCCAGGCCCGCCGAGATCTGCCGCAGCACCTCCCCGATCGTCAGCCCGCACAGGCTGAGCCAGACGCTGCGACCCCACGCGGGCGACAGGCCGATGCAGACCTCGCGGGGATCACTGCCCTGCCGGGCCGGTTCGACGTCGGTGACGACGACGTGGCCGCGGTGGGTGTCCTGGTCGGCGGTCAACTCGGCGCTGGTGCGCGCCTGCCGGATGGCGTCGATCTCGGCGCGCCGGGCCGCGGTGGGCGTGTATCCCGTGGCGGGCCCGGTGTAGTCGTTGGGGTCGGTGACCTTCGACAGCACCCGGAAGTTCTCGTCGAAGATCGCCGAGGTCTGCAACTGGTCACCACGCAACCGCTCGCGGGTCAGCGTGGTGATGGCCTCGGCCTCGTCGGTGAACCCGGTGCGCTGCAGCGAGGCGATCACGTCGAACACAGTCAACTGCCTGGCCTCGATCGACGCCGCGGCTTCGGCGACCATCTTGGGATGACCCGGTGGCAGATCGCGAGACCCGTTGGCGCGGACCACCTCGTCGACACGCGCGTCGTCGTAGTCGGCCAGCCCGAGGTCGCGGTAGACGGCCTGCACGGCGCGTGCCGCCCGCCGGCGCACCGCCGCCAGGTGCTCGGGGGTGACGGTGCGCAGACCACCGTCTGCTCCCCAGTCACGCTGCAGGACAAGGAAATCGTCCATGTCGTCGGAGTTGAAGTTCGACAGCGCGAAAGCGTTGTCGTAGCGGGGTATCGAGCCGAAGCCGGAGAAGATGAAGTCGGCGCCCGCCAGCAGCACCGGCAGGGTGTGGGCACTGCGGCGGATGTCCGACTCGGAGATCAGGTTGTCGTTGCCCGCGCACGACTCCAGGTCGCGCATCATCACCATCAGGTTCTCGGCGAGTAGCTCCTTCATGCCCTCGGGCACCGCGGCCACCACGCCGACGCCGTCGATGCCGCCGTTCTGCACGCCCTGCGATCCCAGCGCGCGGGCCAGCGACACACACCGCGATTCCAGGTAGAGGATCGAACACTGCTCGGCCGCACCCATCAGCACCTCGGCCCCGCCGCCGCTGGTGACCCGCATCTTCAACCCACGCGACGCGTACGCCGAGGTCAGGATCGCCTTGCTGAAGGGCGTGTCGTCGCCGTCGACGAACACCTGCTCGGTGCCGTAGATCGAGATCGTCTCGGCGTAGCTGGTCAGGCCGCGCAACCCCAACCGCAGCTCCAGCGCCTCCTCGATCGAACACTGCGCCATCGCCCCCGGCGTGCCGACCTGCGAACCGATCAGCAGCGCAACGGCATTCGACGGTGCGTCACCGAGGACCGGCACCGTCGTCTCGACCTCGCGAAAACCGTAGGCGACCGCGCTGGCGGCGTCGGCGGCGATCAGCAGCGGATCGTCGAGCTGGTTGGTGACGTGGGCCTGATTGCTGGGCGTGCGTCGGGCCCGCATCTTGGCCATCGCCATCTGCATCTCGACCGGTGACAGCAGTGCGATCACCCGGGCCAGCTTGGCCGGGGTGATGCCCCCGACGAGGCGCACCACCTCCGCCCGGTCGACGTTGATGTCCACCGCCATCCGGGCCAGCACCCGGTCGTCGAGGGCCATCGCCTCCTCGGCGACCGCGAGATCGATGCCGTAGCGGGCAATGAACTCGTCGATGACGTCGAACTCGACGGCGCCTTTGCCGTCGAGTTCGGAGACATGAGGCGTACCGGCGCTCCACTGGATGACCAGAGACGGTGCGGGGTCATGGGGGCTGCTCATCGCAGCCAGGCCGAGCCGGGCGTCCGGGACACTGAACCCGTCGAGGTTGACCGTCTTGGCGTTCAGTACCCGGAACCGGCCCAGCTCGTCGGACACTAGTCGCGGACTTCGTTGTCCTCGTACACGATCCGGCCGATCAGCTCATACCGGTCCGGATCCCGGAACTTGAAGTACAGCGCCACCGCGGCACCGAGCGCGAACAACCCGACCACGATCCACGGCGTCAGCTTGAACAGCAGGGTGCCCGACGCGGCACCTGCCGCGGCGTCCTTGTGCTCCCACAGCAGGTACACCACGTAGAGCATGCCGACGCCGCCGAGCAGGGGCGCCAGGAACGTCTTGAACCAGTGCGCGCTCGAGGGATGGTTCTTGTGGAAGTGGAAGTACGCGACGACGGAGAACGCGCACAGCGCCTGCACGATCAGGATCGCCATGGTGCCGAGGATCGCCAGCAGCGTGTACATGTGCACGTAGGGGTCCATGCCTGCGAAGAAGAACGCCAGGATCAGCACCAGCGTGATACCGGTCTGCACGAACGACGCGATGTGCGGTGAACCGTGGTGCTTGTGGGTGGCGCCCAGGGTCTTCTGCAGCCCGGAGTGCAGCCCCTCGCGCCCGAGCGCGTAGAGGTAGCGCGACGCGCAGTTGTGGAAGGCCATGCCGCAGGCGAACGATCCAGTCACCAGCAGGATGTTGAACAGCGTGATCGCCCATTCGCCGTAGGTGCTGCGCACCGGCCCGAAGAAGATCTCCGAGCTGGTCGCCGGGTCCTGGGCGAGCTCGATGGACTGCTGCGGGCCGGTGCCCGCGATCGCCATCCAGGACACGAAGATGTAGAAGATGCCGACGCCGAGCACCGCGATCATGGTGGCGCGCGGGATGATCCGCTTGGGGTCCTTGGACTCCTCGCCGTACATGGCGGTCGATTCGAAGCCCACCCACGACCAGAAGGCGAAGAACAGGCCGAGCCCGGCGCTGGCGCCGGCGATGGCGGCCGGCTGGAAGGCGCCCACCGGGTTGAGGATCTGGCCGACGGCGAAACCGTCGGGGCCGCCGCCCTTGACCGCCACCGCGAGCGCGCCGAGCGCGAGCATGACGATCTCGGTGATCAGGAAGACGCCGAGCACCTTGGCGGTCAGGTTGACGTCGAAGTAGGTGAGGATGCAGTTCAGCGCCAGCATCAGCAGAGCCGGGATCAGCCAGTGCACCTGGATGCCCAGCTGGGTGGAGAACAGGTTCTGGAAGAAGAACGCGAAGATGCCGATCAGCGAGCCTTCGAACACGATGTAGGCCATCGTGATGATGAGTCCGCTGGCCATCCCGATGACCCGGCCGAGTCCGTGGGAGATGTAGCCGTAGAACGCACCGGTCGAGGTGATGTGCTTGGCCATCGTGGCGTAGCCGATGGCGAACAGGCCGAGCACGATCGTGGCCACCAGATAGCCGGCCGGCGCGTGCGCACCGTTGCCGAATCCGACCGCGATCGGCACGTTTCCGACCATGGCGGTGATCGGCGCGGCGGTCGCCACGGCCATGAAGATCACCCCGAACGTCCCGACCGCGTTCCGTTTGAGCCGCTGAACGGGGTCTGTCGACGTCGTGCCGGGAGCGACGGTCACGGGTTTGTCGGTCATCTACGCAGTACCTCCCAGGACAGGGCTCGAACCGATCAGAACTTTGCTGCGGTCTAGACCACGGCGCAGGACCTGAGCAATATTGGCACTACCAAATCGACTCCGCAAGAGGAACTGCAACCATTGACACAAATGGTCGGACCCTTTTAGGTTGGGCGGGTGTACGACTACGGCACATTCTCGTTCGAGTCCAAGGACCAGGTCCTGGAATTGGCCAAGAAGTACTGGAACCCGGACAAGACGCAGTTCTGGTCCGACTCCGGTGTCGACCTGGTGATCGACCGCAGGCAGGACTACTTCCTGTGGGACATGGACGGCCGGCGCCTCATCGACATGCACCTCAACGGCGGCACCTACAACCTCGGACACCGCAATCCCGAACTGGTGCAAGCCATCACCGACGGAATGCAGTACTTCGACGTCGGCAACCACCACTTCCCCTCGGTCGCCCGCACCGCCCTGGCGCAGCGGCTGATCGAGTCCGCACCCGCGTCGCTGACGAAGGTCGCCTTCGGATCCGGTGGAGGCGAGGCGATCGACATCGCCCTCAAGAGCGCGAGGCACGCGACCGGGCGCCGCAAGATCGTCTCGATCGTGAAGGCCTACCACGGACACACCGGCTTGGCGGTGGCCACGGGTGACGACCGATTCGCCGCAATGTTCCTCGCCGACCGGCCCGACGAGTTCGTGAAGGTCCCGTTCGGCGACGTCGAGGCGATGGAACAGGCGCTCCGGCCCGGTGACGTGGCTGCCGTCATCATGGAGACCATTCCCGCCACCTACGGCTTCCCGCTGCCGCCGGCCGGTTACCTCGAGGCGGTCAAGCAACTCTGCGAGCGCCACGACGCCCTCTACATCGCCGACGAGGTGCAGACCGGGCTGATGCGCACCGGAGTGATGTGGGGAATCACCAAGCACGGCATCGAGCCCGACATCCTGGTCACCGGCAAGGGCCTGTCAGGCGGCATGTACCCCATCACCGCCGCCCTGCTCAGCGAACGCGCCGCGCAGTGGCTCTACGAGGACGGCTTCGGCCACATCTCGACCTTCGGCGGGGCCGAACTCGGCTGCGTCGCAGCCATCAAGACCCTGGAGATCACCAGCCGCCCCGAGGTGCGGGCGTCCGTGCACCGGCTCACCGGCATCTTCGCCGAGGGGCTGGCCCGGATCCAGGCCGACCATCCGGACTGGTTCCTCGGCATCCGGCAGAACGGTGTCGTGATCGGCCTCGAATTCGACCATCCCGAAGGCGCCAAATTCGTGATGCGGGAACTCTACGACAACGGCGTGTGGGCGATCTTCTCCACGTTGGATCCCCGTGTGCTGCAGTTCAAGCCGGGCCTGCTCCTCGACCCGGCACTGGCCGCCGACGTCCTCGACCGGCTCGAGTCGGCGGTCGCACGAGCCCAGCGTGCCGCTGCCGCGGCCGTCGTCGCACCGTAGTCTGGCCACGATGGCAGGAGACGACGACGCGGCGGTGGCCCAGCAGGCGCTGGACGCTTTCGACCTTCCCCTGGGCTCGACACTGCGGCTGCTCAACCTGAGTGAGAACGCCACCTACGCCGTGGAGGAACCCGGCACCGGGCACCGCTCCATCCTGCGGGTGCATCGCAGGGATTATCACCGGCGCGACCAGATCGAGTCGGAGCTGATGTGGCTCGACGCCCTGCGGCGCGACAGCGACCTGACCGTGCCCGCCGTGATCCCGGCGCTCGACGGCAGCCGGGTGGTGACCGTCGACCACGACGGGACGGCGCGCCACGTGGTGCACTTCGAGATGGTGCCCGGCGCCGAACCCGACGAGAACACCCTCACCCGAACTGATTTCCACACGCTGGGGTGCATCACCGCGGCACTGCACGAACACGCCCGCCGCTGGCAGCGCCCCACCACCTTCAGCCGGTTCGCCTGGGACTGGGAACACAGCCTAGGCGACGCGCCCCGGTGGGGTCGCTGGCGGGACGCGGTCGGCGTCGGCGCATCCGAGGCCGAGGTGCTCGACCGAGCCGCGCGGTTGCTGCACCGACGACTGTCCGAATACGGCAGCGCACCAGACACATTCGGCCTCGTGCACGCCGACCTGCGGCTGGCCAATCTGCTCGTCGACGGTGACACCATCACGGTCATCGATTTCGACGACTGTGGGTTCGGTTGGTATTTCTACGATTTCGGCACCGCGGTGTCGTTCTTCGAGGACCATCCCTCGGTGCCGGACTGGCAGGACGCCTGGGTCGAGGGTTACCGCACGTGCCGGCCGATGGACCGCGCGGACGAGGACATGCTGGCCTCGTTCGTGTTGCTGCGCCGACTGCTGCTGCTGGCCTGGATGGGAACCCACAGCCACTCCAGGGAATCCCAGGCCATCGCCGTCACCTACGCGGCGGGCAGTTGCACGCTCGCGGAGCGCTATCTGTCGTCCGAGGGTCACCTGATCTCCGACTGAAAGGTCCACTCGTCATGTTCACTTCGCTTCAAGGCCGCACGGCCGTTGTCACCGGCGGCAGCAAGGGCATCGGGCGCGGCATCGCCGAGACCTTCGCGCGGGCGGGCGTCGACGTCGTCATCACCGGGCGCACCAACGCCGACATCGAACGCACTGTCGCCGACCTGGCCGGCCTCGCCGGCACCGTCACCGGTGTCGCGGCGGATGTTGCCGACCCGCAGGACTGCCGCCGTGTCGTCGAGACCGCCGTCGAGCGCCACGGCGGACTCGACATCGTCTGCGCCAACGCGGGGATCTTCCCGTCCGGTCGGCTGGCCGAGCTGACCCCCGAGGACATCGAGCAGGTCATCGGCGTGAACTTCAAGGGCACCGTCTACATCGTGCAGGCCGCGCTGGACGCGCTGACCGCCAGCGGACACGGCCGGGTGATCATCACGTCCTCGATCACCGGACCGATCACCGGGTTCCCCGGGTGGTCGCACTATGGCGCGAGCAAGGCCGCCCAGCTGGGCTTCCTGCGCACCGCCGCGATCGAGCTGGCGCCCAAGAAGATCACCGTCAACGCGGTCCTGCCGGGCAACATCATCACCGAGGGGCTGATCGGGATGGGCCAGTCCTACATGGACCAGATGGCCGCGGCCGTGCCTGCGGGCCGGCTGGGCGATGTCGCCGACATCGGCAATGCCGCCCTGTTCTTCGCCACCGACGAGGCCGGTTACATCACCGGCCAGTCGCTGGTGGTCGACGGCGGGCAGATCCTGCCCGAATCCCCCGAGGCGCTGGCCGATCTCTGACGGGCACGTATCCTGAATTTGGTCATACCAATTGAGGCGCCGAGGAGGTCTGATGGGCAGCCAGACCGAGGAACTGCGGCGCCGGATCGTGGCCGACATCAATGCCGGCGACGCGGGCACCAAGCTCGGCAGCGAGCGTGAACTGGCGCAGCGGTACCGGACCAGCCGGTCGAGCCTGCGCCAGGTGCTCGCCGCACTGGAGGAGGCCGGTCTCGTCGACCGGGTGATCGGCCGCGCCGGAGGCATCTTCATCAGCCACGCCCAGGTGCAGCGCAACCTCGGCGACGTCGTCGGCGTCCCGGCCTTCCTCGCCAGCCAGGGTTATGTCGCCGGTACCCGGGTGCTCGCCACCAAGATCGGCGCTCCCGACACCGCCACCCGCAAGGCACTCAACCTCGGCGCCGACGACTTCGTCGTCGAGATCCAGCGCGTCCGCCTGGCAGACGGCTCCCCGATCTCGTTGGAACTGGCCCAGTTTCCCGCCGATGCCTTCCCCGGGCTGCTCGAGCAGCAGCTCGGCGGTTCTCTCTACGAGATCCTGGAGAGCCGGTACGGCCTGGTCACCGCCCGCGCCGACGAACGCATCGAGGCGGTCAACGCGACCCCCGAAGAGGCCACCCTGCTCGGGATCAAGCCGAAGTCGGCGCTGCTGCTGATCACCCGCATCACCTACGACCAACACGACACCCCGTGCGAATTCTCCCGCGATCTGTTCCGCGGGGACCGCACCCGGCTGACCGTCACCGCGCAGGGCCGCGGAGTGGGTGTCGCGCCGTCGGTGGCGGCGGCGTCGGTCGCACTGCACAGTCAGGGGCGCCGGGCCGTCTGACATGCTGGCACCGTGATGCTCGGGCCCGGTGCTGGCAGATTCGCACCCAGCCCATCGGCTGGTCTGCACATCGGCAACCTCCGCACCGCGGTACTGGCCTGGCTGTTCGCCCGCACCACCGGCCGCAGGTACCTGATGCGTGTCGAGGACCTCGACGACCGCACCCACCCCGAGATCGCCGAGCGCCAGCTGGCTGATCTCGCCGCGCTCGGCCTGGACTGGGACGGGCCCGCCACCCGGCAGAGCGCGCACCCGGCGCGCTACGCCGCCGTCATCGACGGTCTTGCCGAACGCGGACTGCTCTACGAATGTTATTGCAGCAGAAGAGATATTGCTTCTGCACCGCGCGCGCCGCACGCCCCGGAAGGCGCCTACCCGGGCACGTGCCGGGACCTGACCGCGGCGCAGCGCGACCAGCGCCGCGCCGACACCGGCCGCCCGCCGGCGCTCAGGCTGCGGTCCGAGGCGACGTCGGCCACCGTGCACGACGTACTGCACGGTGACTACACGGGAGTGGTCGACGACTTCGTCGTCCGACGCGGTGACGGGGTGCCCGCCTACAACCTCGCCGTCGTCGTCGACGACGCCGCCGCGCAGATCGACCAGGTGGTGCGCGGCGACGACCTGTTGTCCTCCGCCCCGCGGCAGGCCTACCTCGCACGCCTGCTCGGCCAGCGCGAACCGCAGTACGCCCATGTCCCGCTGGTGCTCAATGCCGACGGCGCCCGGCTGGCCAAACGGGACGGGGCGGTGACGCTGGCCGAGATCGGTGTGCCCGCCGCGCTCGCCCAGATCGCCGACTCCTTGGGCTACCGCGCACGCAGCGTCGATGCCATGCTGGAGGAGTTCGACCCGGCGCGGCTGCCCCGGGACCCATGGACATACCTGCCTGCGTGAGCCGAAGTCTTTGCATTGGCGGCGGGTATTGCTAGCGTGCGCCGGTGCATCGACTACGCCGCGTGCTTCCGGCGGTCCTCCTCATCACGGCGCTGCTGCTCGCCGCGTGTGGTGGACCGACCGCCAGCAGCGATACCCCGATCAAGTCCGCCGGCGTCCTGCGCGTCGGGACCGAGGGTGTCTACACGCCGTTCTCCTACCATGACGCCGGCGGCGAGCTGGTCGGTTACGACGTCGACGTCGCACGGGCCGTCGCCGAGAAGCTCGGCGTCAAGGTCGAGTTCGTCGAGACACCGTGGGACTCGATCTTCGCCGCGCTGGAGGCCAAACGCTTCGACGTGGTCGCCAACGAGGTCACGATCACCCCCGAACGTCAAGCCAAATACGATATGTCGCAACCGTATTCGGTGGGCGAAGGGGTGATCGTCACCCGGGCCGACGACAACTCGATCAAGAGCCTCGCCGACATCAAGGGCAAGGTCGCTGCCGCGAGCGCCACCAGCAACTGGGCCGACCTGGCTCGCAAGGCGGGCGCGCGGATCGAGACGGTCGAGGGCTTCAGCCAGGCCATGACACTGCTCAGCCAGGGCCGGGTCGACGTCGTGATCAACGACAGCATCTCGGTGTACGCCTACCTCGCCGAGACCAAGGACACGGCGGTCAAGATCGCAGGCAGTGCCGGCGACAAGAGCGAGCAGGGTTTCGCGGCCCGCAAGGACAGCGGCATGCTGCCCGAACTCAACTCCGCGCTCGACCAGCTGCGCGCCGACGGCACGCTGGCCAAGATCTCGCAGAAATACCTGAACGCCAACGCCACCGGCGCCCCGGCCGCCGCCGACGGGACGCCCGCGCCCCGGTCGACGTGGCAGCTGATCGTCGAGAACCTGTGGCCGCTGGCCAAGGCCGCTCTCACGATGACGATCCCGCTGACCATCGTCAGTTTCGTGCTCGGCCTGGTGATCGCGCTCGGGGTCGCGCTGGCCCGGCTCTCGTCGAACGTCGTGGTCACCAACCTCGCCCGGTTCTACATCTCGGTGATCCGCGGAACACCGCTGCTGGTGCAGCTGTTCATCGTCTTCTACGCGCTGCCGCAGCTCGGGGTGAAGATCGACCCGTTCCCCGCGGCGGTGATCGCGTTCTCCCTCAACGTCGGTGGCTACGCCGCCGAGATCATCCGCTCGGCCATCCAGAGCATCCCGAAGGGCCAGTGGGAGGCCGCGGAGACCATCGGTCTGGACTATCGCGGCACGCTGCGCCGCGTGATCCTGCCCCAGGCCAGCCGGGTCGCGGTGCCGCCGCTGTCCAACACGTTGATCTCCCTGGTGAAGGACACGTCGCTGGCCTCGACGATCCTGGTGACCGAACTCCTGCGCCAGGCACAGATCATCGCCGCACCGACGTTCGAGTTCTTCGCCCTCTACGGCACCGCCGCGGTCTACTACTGGGTGATCTGCCTGGTGCTGTCGTTCGGACAAGCCCGCATCGAACACCGACTCGAGAGGTACGTGGCGCGATGACCGAACCCACCACCACACCCGAGAACCGCATCGTCGCCGAAGGTGTACGCAAATCCTTCGGACCGCTCGAAGTGCTCAAGGGCGTGTCGTTCACCGTGCCCCGCGGTTCGGCGACCACGATCATCGGCCCGTCGGGGTCGGGTAAGACCACTCTGCTGCGCGCACTCAACGCCCTCGACACTCCCGACGCGGGTGTGATCGAGGTCGGCGGGGCCGACGGGGTCCGCATCGACTTCGGCGAACCGGTCGACAAGGCCCGGCTCCGGCAGTACCGCGCCCAGAGTGGCTTCGTCTTCCAGTCCCACAACCTGTTCCCGCACAAGACGGTTCTGCAGAACATCACCGAAGGACCGGTCGTCGCGCAGAAGCGGCCGCGAGACGAGGCGGTGGCCGAAGCGACGGAACTGCTCGACCAGGTCGGGCTGGCCGACAAACGCGACCAGTACCCGTTCCAGCTCTCCGGCGGCCAGCAGCAGCGGGTCGGGATCGCGCGCGCCCTTGCCCTGCGGCCCAAGGTCGTGTTGTTCGACGAACCGACGTCGGCACTGGATCCGGAACTGGTCGGCGAGGTGCTGGCGGTGATCCGCGACCTGGCCGTCGAGGGCTGGACCCTGGTCATCGTCACCCACGAAATCCAGTTCGCGCGAGCGGTTTCCGATCAGGTGCTGTTCACCGACTCCGGTGTGATCCTCGAACAGGGGCCACCCGCAGCGGTGATCGGCGATCCGCAGCACGAACGCACCCGGCAGTTCCTGCAGAGAATTCTCAACCCGCTCTAGACGCCGCGTGAGACGCTGTCCCCCATGGCAGCACAGCAGGCCGACGTCATCATCGTCGGCGCCGGACTCTCCGGGCTGATCGCCGCCCGCACCGTGCTGGCGGCGGGGCTGACCCCGCTGATCCTGGAAGCCGACCAGCGGGTGGGCGGGCGCATCCTCACCGAGGAGGTCGCCCCGGGGTTGCCGGTGGAACTCGGCGCTCAGTGGATCGGCGACACGCACCACCGGATGTTCGCCCTGGCCGACGAGCTCGGTGTCGACACCTACCCGCAGTACGACCAGGGTGAGACGTCCTATCAGTTGGCCGGTGGTCCGGTGTTGCGGGAGAACGAGTTCCACCGCAGGTTCGGAGGCGAGCTGGCCGAGCTGACCACGGTGCTGAGGCTGCTCGACGAACTCGCCGCCGAGGTGCCGCCCGAGGCGCCGTGGCGGGCGCCGCGCGCCGCGCAGTGGGATGCCATCACCGCGGGCGCCTGGTATGACGGCCAGGGTCTGTCGCCGGTGGCGCGGACGCTGCTGGAGATCTGCACCGTGGGGATCCTCGCCGTGCCGACGGTCGAGGTGTCGTTCCTGCATCTGCTGTTCACGATCCAGACCTGCGGGGTCACCGCCGAGCTGTTCGCCGAATCCGAGGGCGGCGCCCAGACCACCCGGTTCGTGGGCGGCACCGCCGAGATCCCCAACCGGTTGGCCGCGCTGGTGCAGAGCCACCTCGTCCTCGATGCGCCGGTGCAGCTGATCGAGCACACGCCCGACCGCGTGACCGTGCACTGCCGTGGCGGCCGGATCGCCGAGGGGCGCCGCGCCATCGTCGCGATCTCGCCGATGCTGGCCGGGCGCATCATGTACGACCCGCCGCTGCCCGGAGATCGGGACCAACTCACCCAGCGGATGCCGAATTCGGCTGCGATGAAAGCGTTTTTCGTCTACGACGAGCCGTTCTGGCGCGACGACGGCCTCAACGGTCAGCTGATCTCCGACGTCGGCCCGGCGCGGATGTCCAACGACACCTGCCTCCCCGGCGACGACCACGGGGTGATCCTGCTGTTCCTCGAGGGGGAACAGGCCCGCGCGCACGGGCACTGGTCACCGGAGGACCGGCGCGCGGCGCTGACCGCGGAACTGGTGCGGCACTTCGGGGATCGGGCCGCGCACCCACAGTGCTACATCGACGGCGAGTGGGGCGACCGACAATGGACCCGCGGCTGCTACAACGCCAACTGCGGTCCCCTGGTGTGGACGACCTACGGCGCCGCGCTCGCCGAACCGATCGGGCCGATCCACTGGGCGTCGACAGACACCGCGACCCGGTGGAGCGCCTACATGGAAGGGGCGGTGGAAGCCGGGGAGCGCGCCGCCCGCGAGGTCATCGAGGCGCTGGGCTAGGTGTACTGACAGCTAGGTGCGTGGAGCCTCATGCGTCCCATCTCCCGACGTTCTGCACTGAAAGTGCGAGTACACCGCTGCAGAACGTCACGACGTGGGACCCGGGTGATCTGGTCGACTAGCGCGTCGTCGCGTAGTACCGACCCAGGACGTCGTCGCGCAGCTCCTCGAACCGGCCGGCCGGGATCGCCGCCCGGATGTCGTCGACGAGCCGGACGACGAAACGCTCGTTGTGGATCGTGGCCAGCGTCGAGGCCAGCATCTCCTTGGCCTTGAACAGGTGGTGCAGGTAGGCGCGGGTGTAGTGCGCGCACGTGTAGCAGTCACATTCGGCGTCGATCGGGGTGAAGTCGCGGCGGTATCGCGAACCGGTGATGTTGTACCGGCCGTCGCGGGAGTAGACCGCGGCGTTGCGCGCAACCCGCGACGGCGACACACAGTCGAAGGTGTCCGCACCCGCCTCGATGGCGGCGAACAGGTCGTCGGGTTCGCTGATGCCGAGCAGGTGGCGGGGTTTGTCGTCGGGCAGTTCGCTGCTGACCCAGCCGACGATGGTGGCGAGGTTCTGCTTCTCCAGGGCGCCGCCGATGCCGTAGCCCGCGAAACCGTTGCCGTCCGCGTCCACGATTTCGGTCAGCCCCCGCGCCGCGGCACGTCGAAGGTCCTCGTACTGCGCGCCCTGCACCACCCCGAACAGCGCCTGCGCCGGCTTGTCCGACCGCAGTGCGCTCAGTCTGCGGTGCTCGGCCAGGCAGCGCACCGCCCACTCGTGCGTGCGCTGCACCGAACTCTCCTGGTAACCCCGGGTGTTCACCAGCGTGGTGAGCTCGTCGAACGCGAAGATGATGTCCGCGCCGAGTTGGTGCTGGATCCCGATCGACACCTCCGGGGTGAAGCGATGGGTCGACCCGTCGAGGTGCGAGCGGAACGTCACGCCGTCGTCGTCGACATGGGCCAACCGCTCCTTACCGTCGGCGATCACATCGTCGGCCTGCACCCGCGTCGTGTCCATCGCGAGCACCTTCTTGAAGCCGACGCCCAGGGACATCACCTGGAATCCGCCGCTGTCGGTGAACGTCGGACCCGGCCAGTTCATGAAGGCGCCCAGCCCACCAGCCTCGTCAACCACGTCGGGGCCCGGCTGCAGGTAGAGGTGATAGGCGTTGGCGAGAACAGCTGGTGCACCAAGGCTTTTCATGGCCTCGGGGAGGACGGCCTTGACGGTGGCCTGCGTGCCTACCGCGATGAACGCAGGCGTTGCGATGTCACCGTGCGGAGTGTGGATCACGCCGGTGCGGCCCTGCCGACCGGGCAGGTGTGCCTCCACGCGGAAGAATGGGGTGTCGGGATCGGCCACGGTTGAGCATTGTCCCATCGCGCTCGCGGCGTCGGCCGCACCCGGGGCTTCACGGTTGTCACAGTTTCGTCATTTGTCCATTCGGCGCCGGTCAGCCACCCATACTGCTGGAGATGACCCCCCGCCAGGGCGGTCACATGACAGAAGGAGAACCGTGGTGAAGCGTGAAATCCTGGTCGCCGTCGGCGGCGCAGCGATCCTCATCGCCGGCCTGTCGGGCTGCTCCGGAGACAAGAAGTCCGAGACCTCCGGCGAGACGTCGTCGGCCGCCTCGGCACAGGGCAAGACCACCGTCACCATCGACGGGAAAGACCAGGCGATCCAGGGCACCGTGGTGTGCTCCGACATGGGCGGCAACACCAACATCGCGATCGGCAACGCCAGCACCGGCATCGGCGCGGTCGTCAGCAGTGGCGACAGCCCGTCGGTGGTCTCGGTCGGGCTGGGCAACGTCAACGGCGTGACGCTCGGGTACGCGAGCGGTTCCGGCCAGGGTGAGGCGAAGGTCGAGAAGGACGACAAGACCTACAAGATCTCCGGGTCGGCGACGGGCGTCGACATGGCCAATCCGCTGCAGCCGGTCACCAAGCCGTTCGAGATCGAGGTGAGCTGCCCCTGAAGCCGGTAAAGGCCACTCACGACGGGGGTGTCAGCACTTAGGCTGTTCGCCATGAAGCGCAGGGCTGTGGTCGCGATCGCCGGTGGTCTCCTCGTCTCCCCCTTGCTGGGATGGGGCGCCGGTGTCGCGTCGGCGTCTCCGGACTCCTGCAGCGATGCGAGCTGCGTGCCCTACGTCGACCGCGGCGTGCACGCGGGCGCCGAGTGCAACCAGGGGACTCGCTACAACTTCGGGATGGACACGAGCGGGCGCACGCTGGCCTGCAGCTCGCACAGCGTGTGGGTGTCCTCCCCGCCGCTGCTCGGGGTGCGGTTGCTGCGATCGCCGTGCGGCCAGTCATCGGGGGTGGCGCAGACGCCCGACGGGGTTCCGCTCAAGTGTGCCGGCGGCGCGTGGAGCGCCGACTACTCGGTGATGTTCTACGGCTGAGAGCCACCGCGCGGGCCGGATGAGGCAGACTCGGCGTTCATGAGCAACGGCGACTACGACGACGCAGGCCCCGACAACACTTTGGGACCGAGCGAATCCCTGGACTCCGAGGAGGTCCGCAACGACGACGGCGACACCGTCGTCGACCCGCCCGAGGAGTGGATCGAGGCCGAGGAGGACGAGTCCCTCGACGAGCGGCTGGCCGCCGAGGAGCCCGACGTGCTCCCGACCGACGCACCCGAGGAAGTCCGGCCCGACCGCCGCACCTCCGGCCAGATCGACGGCACCCCCGAGGACGGGGACTCCTTCTACACCGTGGTCGACGGCGACGAGTGACGTGCCGTGGCGCTGAAAAGGATTCTCTGCTTCGGTGATTCGCTGACCTGGGGCTGGAACCCGGTGGCCGATGGGATGCCCACCGAGCGATATCCCCGTGGCGCACGCTGGACCGGGGTGCTCGCCGAGCGGCTGGGCGAGGACTACGAGGTCCTCGAAGAGGGGTTGAGTGCGCGCACCACCAACATCGACGACCCGGTCGACCCCCGGCTCAACGGTGCGTCGTACCTGCCGGCCTGCCTGGCCAGCCACCTGCCCCTGGATCTGGTGATCCTGATGCTGGGCACCAACGACACCAAGGCCTACTTCAACCGCTCCCCCCTCGACATCGCTCTGGGCATGTCGCTGCTCGTGACCCAGGTGCTCACCAGCGCGGGCGGCGTCGGCACCGGGTACCCGGCGCCGCAGGTGCTGGTGATGGCGCCGCCACCGCTGGCACCGACACCGCATCCGTGGTTCCAGCTGATCTTCGAAGGGAGCCAGGCGAAGTCGGCCCGGCTGGCCGAGGTGTACAGGGCCCTGGCCGATTTCGCGAAGGTCCCGTTCTTCGACGCCGGGTCGGTCATCTCCACCGACGGCGTCGACGGCGTCCACTTCACCGAACAGAACAACCACGATCTCGGGTCGCGCTGAGCGAGAAGGTCCGCGGGCTGCTCTAGGCGCGGATCACCGCGGGGCCGTGCGCCTCGTACCGGCGCGCCAGGGAGGCGTCGAGTTCGCTTCCGGTGACGATGGATTCGAAGTCCCCGACCTTGGCGAACCGGCAGAAACTGCTCTCCCCGAACTTCGAGTGCGCGGCCACCAGGACCGGCCGCCGCGCGACCCGCACCGCGGCGTTCTTCACGGCGGCCACCGCCGGGTCCGGTGTGGTGAGGCCGTGCTCGAGCGAGATCCCGTTGGTACCGAGGAAGGCCACGTCGACCACCAGGCTCTCGAGCATGTCGACAGCCCAGTGGTCGACGGTGGCCAATGTCCGCCCACGCATCCGGCCGCCCAGCAACAGCACGGTGACCGTGCGGCTGTGGGCGAGCGCCTCGGCCGCAAGCAGCGACGAGGTCACGACCGTCACGTCCTGCTCGGCCAGCCGCTCGGCGATCAGCCGTGGCGTGAAACCCTCGTCCAGATAGACGGTTTCGGCGCCGTGCAGCAGGTCGGTCGCCGCCGCCGCGATCCGGTGTTTCTGCGCGAGATCGACCTGACTGCGGTACTCCACCCCGGACTCGAAGGCCGCGGTTTCCAGCGGGACCGCGCCGCCGTGCACCCGTTTGAGCAGCCGACGGCCGGCGAGCACCTTGAGATCGCGCCGGATGGTCTCGCTCGCGACGTCCAATTCCGTCGCGAGCGAGGCCACCTCCACCCGCCCTCGAGTCCGCGCGAACTCGACGATCCTGCTCTGGCGGGTGTCGGAATCCACCGAGGTCACGCTAGTTGGCTGCGGTCAAGATCGCCTTGATCTCCTCCGACGTGGTGGCCTGGCGCAGCCGAGCCACGTCGTCGGACTTGAGGAACACCTGAGCGATCTTGGTCAGCAGAGCCATGTGGTCCTTACCGGCCCCCGCGATACCCACGACGAACTCGGCCGGCTTGCCGTTCCAGTCGATCGGCTCGGCGTACCGCACGAAGGACAGCCCCGTGCGCCGGATCGCATCCTTCGCCTCGTTGGTGCCGTGCGGGATCGCCAGACCGTTGCCCATGTAGGTCGAGATCGAACTCTCCCGATCGTGCATCGCCGTCACGTAGGCGGGCTCCACCGCCCCCGCGGTGACCAACAATTGACCGGCCTCGTCGATCGCGTCCGCGGCGCTGCGCGCGGTGCCGTTGAGCACGATCGAGTCCAGGGACAGCACGTCGCCGTCGGTCGCGGGCTCGTCGACGGGTTCGTCGACCGGCTGCACCACGGCACCCCCACTCCCGTTGGTCTGCTTCAGGTTCTCGACGATCTCGTCGTAGCGCGGGCTGCCCATGAAGTCGTCGACGGACACGTGCAGTGCCGACGGCGTGCGCTGCCGCGCCCGGTCCGTCAGATCCCGGTGCGAGACCACCAGGTCGTAGCTGTCGGTGAGGTTGGAGATGGCCGCGTTGGTCACCTTCACGTCACCGAAGCCGGCGCCCTGGATCTTGCGGCGCAGCACCGAAGCTCCCATCGCCGAGGACCCCATGCCCGCGTCGCAGGCGAACACGATGTTGTGGATCGGTGCGTGTCCGTTCGAGGAGACCAGAGCCGACGCGATGCTGGACTTCTTGCCCTTCATCGACTCCATGCTGGCGGTCGCGGCGGCCAGATCCGGCTCGTCGGTCTCACGGTCGGTCTTGAGCAGCAGCGCGGCGATGGCGAACGACACCGCGGTCGATGCCAGGACCGCGAGCGTGACGCCGATGAAGCTGTTGCCCGGCGTCTGGGCGTAGATCGCGATGATCGAGCCCGGCGCGGCCGGGGCCCGCAGGCCCGACCCGAACAGCACGTTGATGAACACACCGGTCATGCCGCCGAGAATGGTGGCCGCGATCAGCTTGGGCTTCATCAGCACGTAGGGGAAGTAGATCTCGTGGATGCCGCCGAAGAACTGGATGATGGCCGCGCCGGGGGCCGACGCGCGGGCCGCTCCACGGCCGAAGAACATGAAGGCCAGCAGCACACCGAGGCCAGGACCGGGGTTGGTCTCGAGGAGGAACAGGATCGACTTGCCGGTCTCCAGCGCCTGCGTCGTCCCCAGCGGGGTCAGCACGCCGTGGTTGATGGCGTTGTTGAGGAACAGCACCTTGGCCGGCTCGATCAGCAGCGAGGTGAGCGGCAGGAGATCGTTGTCGACGAGGAAGTCGACCGCGTTGCCGGCGCCGCGGGTGAACGCCGAGACGATCGGGCCGATGGCGAAGAACCCGAAGATCGCGAGAAACATGCCGAGGATGCCTGCCGAGAAGTTGTCGACGAGCATCTCGAAGCCGGGGCGGATCTTGCCCTCCCACAGCGCATCCAGCTTCTTCATCAGGTAGCCGCCGAGCGGGCCCATGATCATGGCGCCCATGAACATCGGCACGTCGGCACCGGTGACGACGCCGATGGTGGCGATCGCGCCCACCACGGCGCCGCGGTTGCCGTGGATCATCCGCCCGCCGGTGTAGCCGATCAGGATCGGCAGCAGGTAGGTGATCATCGGGCCGACGATGCCCGCGCCGTCGTAGGAGCCCCAGCCGCCGATCTGGGCGACCCAGCCGTCGGGGTTCCTGAGGCTGGAGAAGATGCCCTGTAGCCAGCCGGCCTTGATGAACAGGGCGGTGATCAGACCCCACGCGATGAACGCGCCGATGTTGGGCATGACCATGTTGGACAGTGCCGTGCCGAATTTCTGCACCCGCACCCGCGCCCCGGTGCGCGGTGTGTCCTGGGTTGCTGTTGCCATGAAGCTCCTCCGATTCTGCTGCCCGGTGACGCCGGTCACATGGTGTAGTAGACCGCATAAACGGGCATCAATGCAAGCATTCGGGCAGATTCGGTCAAGAGAATCGGTGGTTTTATGCCCGGGTGGCGGCTAGAGTGCGCAACAGCACACCTGAGCAGCCGTCGACTCGAGAGGACCCCGACCATGAAGGCATTGCGCTTCTACGCCCCCGAAGACGTCCGGCTGGAAGACGTCCCCGAGCCGGTGTGCGCGCCTGACGAGGTGAAGCTGCGGGTGCGTAACTGTTCGACGTGCGGCACCGACGTCAAGATCTTCTACAACGGCCACCAGAACCTCACCCCGCCGCGCACCATCGGCCACGAGATCGCCGGTGAGATCGCCGAGGTCGGCGCCGACGTGAACGCCACCTACGGCAGCAACTGGGCCGTCGGGGACCGGGTCCAGGTGATCGCCGCGGTGCCGTGCGGTGAATGCCACGAGTGCCTCAAGGGCTGGATGGCGGTGTGCCAGAACCAGACGTCGATGGGTTACCAGTACGACGGCGGCTTCGCCGAATACATGATCGTGCCCCGTCAGGTGCTGAAAGTCGATGGGCTGAATCGCATTCCGGACAACGTCGGATTCGACGAGGCGTCGGCCGCCGAGCCGTTCGCCTGCGCCATCAACGCCCAGGAGCTGCTCGGCATCGAGGAAGGCGACACCGTGGTGGTGTTCGGCGCCGGGCCGATCGGGTGCATGCACATCCGGATCGCCCGCGGCGTGCACAACTGCGGACCGGTCTATCTGGTGGACGTCAACGCCGCCCGGTTGCAGATGTCGGCCGACGCCGTGGCACCCGACGAGATCATCAACGGCGCCGAGGTCGACGTCGTCCAGCGCGTCATGGAGCTGACCGGCGGCCGGGGCGCCGACGTGGTGATCACCGCGACGGCTGCCAATGTCGCTCAGGAGCAAGCGATTTCGATGGCCGCCCGGAACGGGCGGATCTCGTTCTTCGGCGGTCTGCCCAAGACCGACCCTACGATCACGTGCGACTCGAACCTGGTGCACTACCGGCAGCTGCACATCCACGGCGCCAACGGTTCGGCCCCCGAACACAACAAGCGGGCGCTGGAGTACATCTCGACCGGCCAGGTGCCGGTGAAGGATCTGATCACCCGGCACATCCCGCTCGACGACGTGCTCGACGCGTTCCAGATCGTCAAGAACGGCGAAGCCATCAAGGTGACGGTGGAGCCGGTGCCGGCCGAGGTTCCCGCGGGGGTCTAGGAGTTCCGCGGACCCTGTGGCGCAGCCGTCCCCTCCGCGGCTGCGCCACAGGCTCGCGCAGCTTCCACTCTGACGGCGGGGCGGCACGGTGGCTGCAGTAGTGCGCTACTGCACTACACAGCCCTCTCTCAGCCGGGCGCGTGTTTGAGATGGCCGGGCTCCAGGTATCCCCCTGCCAGCGGTTCGAACGCCGAGCCGAGTGAGTAGCGAAGGGACCAGGCATATGAGCGCCGAAGACAAGGCCAGCAACAAGATCGAAGATCTGGGCGGCAAGGCCAAGGAAGGTCTCGGCAAGGTGACCGGCGACAAGAGCACCGAGAACGAAGGCAAGGTGGACCAGGCCAAGTCGAGCCTCAAGGACGCCGGCGAGAAGGTCAAGGACGCGTTCAAGAACTAGCGACCTCCGCACAGCAGCCCGTCACCCTGGGGGGTGACGGGCTGCTGTGCGTCTGGCGGTGGCGGAGGGATTTGAACCCTCGGACGGGGGTTACCCGTCACACGCTTTCGAGGCGTGCTCCTTAGGCCGCTCGGACACGCCACCGTGTGGCAGCTTACCGACGGACGGTCCCTGGCCCAAACCGGCCGCCGAGCGTGCACTTTTGACACGGTTTCGCGCCGAATCTGTCCACAAGGTGCACGCTCGGCGCTCTAGGCATGCCCGGGTCACCGCTGGCGCGCGAAGAACTCCTCCAGTGGCGCGGCGCACTCTGCGGACAGAACACCGGCGCGGACCTCGGGCCGGTGCGTCAGCCTCCGGTCACGCACCACATCCCACAGCGAGCCGACAGCGCCCGTCTTGGGTTCCCACGCCCCGAACACCAGCCGCGCCACCCGCGCCATCACCAGCGCGCCTGCGCACATGGTGCACGGCTCGACCGTGACGGCCAGCGTGGCACCGGCCAACCGCCAGCCGTCACCCGCGACCGACGCGGCGGCCCGCAGCGCAAGGATCTCCGCGTGCGCGGTGGGGTCGCCGAGTTCCTCGCGGGCATTGGCCGCCCGGGCCAGCACGGTGCCGTCGGCGTCGACGACCACCGCCCCGATCGGCACGTCCCGCGGCCCCACCTCGGCGGCGGCTTGGAGAGCGGCCCGAATCAGCTGCTCGTCGGTCACCGGTCCAAGGTGTCGAGCACGGCCGCCAACTCGTCGGCGAATCCCATCTCCCGAGCGATCCGACCCACTTGCTCGTCGGCGTAGAGGTCGTCGCTCTCGTCGAGGATCACGCCGAGAACTGCCTCGGGGAGCCCGATGTCGGACAGCACACCGAGATCGCCCTCCTCGAACGGGTCTGCGCTCTCCAGCTCCTCTTCGTCGAATTCGGCGTCAAGTTTCTCCAGAACCTCGGCGGCGATGTCGTAATCCAGCGCGGCGGTCGCGTCCGAAAGCAGCAGCCGGGTGCCCGACGGCGCCGGTCGGATGATGACGAAGAATTCGTCGTCAATGTCCAGGATTCCGAAAACCGCTCCCGCACTGCGCAATTCACGGAGTTCGGTCTCCGCGAGGGATAGACTGCTCAGCGACGCCGGCCGCAGGGCCGTGCACCGCCATTTGCCGTCCTCACGCACCACCGCAACGCCGAAGCCGTCGGGTGCTTCCACCGACCGCTGCTGAGCCTGTGCACGCTGCGTTGCCATGACAGGTAACGGTAGTCCCCCGGCAACGCCTTGACCATGTCGTCCACCCGCACGTATGCCAACCTGAACAGATGAGCAAGACACCGGTGTGCGTGGTCGGTCTCGGGCTGATCGGCGGTTCGCTGATGCGTGCCGCGCAGGCAGCAGGACGGGTGGTGTGGGGGTACAACCGTTCGGTCGAGGGCACCGAGGCGGCCCGCTTCGACGGCTACGACGCCACGAGCCACCTCGACGAGGCACTGCGCAGGGCGGCCGACGAGGGTGCGCTGATCGTACTGGCGGTGCCGATGCCTGCCCTGCCGACGATGCTGACCCACGTCCGCAACCTCGCCCCGCAGTGCCCGCTCACCGACGTGACCAGCGTCAAGGGTGCGGTGCAGAATGCGGTGGCCGGTGCCGGATTGCTCGGGGGGTTCGTCGGCGGGCACCCCATGACCGGCACCGCGCACTCCGGGTGGACGGCAGGCGCCGGCGACCTGTTCGCCGGTGCCCCGTGGGTGATCAGCGTCGACGACCACGTCGACCCCGCCGTCTGGACCGAGGTGATGACGCTCGCGCTGGACTGCCGCGCCGTCGTCGTGCCTGCGCGCGCCGACGAGCATGATCGGGCGGCGGCGACCATCTCGCATCTGCCCCACCTCCTGGCGGAGGCCCTGGCCGCGACGGCAGACCGGGTGCCGCTGGCGTTTCCCCTGGCGGCCGGCTCGTTCCGGGACGGCACGCGGGTCGCCGCCACCTCCCCGGACCTGGTGCGGGCCATGTGCGAGGCGAACGCGGGCGAGCTGCTGCCGGTGCTCGACGAGGCGCTGCGGCTGCTCGGCGATGCCCGCACAGAGCTGGCACGGAGCGGTTCGGTGGCCGAGCTGGTCGAGGCAGGCCACGCGGCGCGGGTGCGCTACGACAGCTTCGCCCGGCCTGAGATCGCCGGCACGGTGGTCGGTGCGCCGGGCTGGCGCGAGGAGCTGGCCGCCGCCGGACGCGCCGGCGGGGTGATCAGATCCGCTCTGCCAAGCCGGGATAGTCGAGGATGAATCCGTTCGCGTCCGCGGTGACGGTGGTGTCGGCGACGGGCGAATGCAGGTCGATGCCGGTGTCGGTGGCGCTGTAGCTGATGTGCGCCACGTCGACCGAGAGGTCGGGCACCCGCAGGTAGACGACGGGCACCGTCACCGACTCACCGCTGCCGGGCATGATGCCGAGGCGCCGGATCGGCAGGGCGTTGAAGAACGGGCTGAAGACCACGTCGACGTCGAGCGCGCCTTCGTATGCCGAGCGGCTGGTCTGCCCGGAGTGGTCCTGGACCAGCCACATGTTCTCTTCGTCCCGCGCGACGGACAGCTGACGCTCACGTTCGGCCATCGTGACCGTCAACGACAGGCGTTTGGTTCCGCCCAACTCGTCGGTGACCAGGTCATAAGAGGCACTGAACGCGGGGTGCGCCGCGGTGGCGGCCGCGACCACGCGCCCGTAGGCCTTGATCCGATTACCCGAGAGCTGCACCCGCACGGATTCCATCCGCGGGACGTCGGGTGCACGCCAGGTCAGAACGGCGGGGAAGGAGGTCGTGTCAGAGCGGTCGGCTTCACTCATGGGTCTACCGTAGGCGACGGGTCCCTCCGCCCGTGGCGGGCTCCCGAACTGGCTCCAGATTCCAGCGCCACCTCGTCGGAGAGCAACGGCTGCGGAATGGCTCGAGAGCCACGCAACCGCCCACTCCCCGGTACCGACGCCCACACCGCGAAAGCCATCGCGGCGTCGAGGATCAGCGCGAGTGCCGTCACCATCAGCGCCCCGACCAGCGCGATGTGGAACTGCCGGACCTTGATGCCGTCGATCAGGTAGCGGCCCAGCCCGCCGAGGCTCGCGTAGGCCGCGACGGTGGCGGTCGCGACGATCTGCAGCGTGGCGGTGCGCAGACCGCCGAGAATCAGCGGCATCGCGTTGGGCATCTCCACCCGCAGCAGGATCCGCGACTCCGTCATGCCCATGGACCGGGCCGCGTCGACCACCGCACGGTCCACGTTCGCGATGCCCGAGTAGGTGCCTGCCAGCAGCGGCGGGATGCCCAGCAGCATCAGCGCCACGGTCGGCGGCACCAGGCCGAGCCCCCACAGCAACACCCCGAGGAGCAGCACGCCCAGCGTCGGCAGCGCGCGCAGGGCGTTGACGCCGGTGACCACCAGGAACGTGCCCCGGCCGGTGTGCCCGATGAGCATGCCGATCGGCACCGCGATCAGCGCGGAGAACACCGTGGCCACCGCGGTGTACTGGAGGTGCTCGACGATGCGGATGCCCAGCCCGGCCGGTCCTGACCAGTTGGACGCGGTGAAGATGAACGACAGCGCCTGACTGAGGAAGTTCACGCCGCCACCCCCTTCGTCGCCGCAGGCCCGGGCTGCTTCGTCGTCTGGGCTTTCGTCTGTGTCCTGGTCCATGGCGTCAGGGCCTTGCCCGCCAGCATGATCAGCGTGTCGACGACGATCGCCAGCACGAAGATCGCCACGATGCCCGCGATGATCTGGTCACTCTTGTTGGACTGGTAGCCCTCGGTGAACCAGGTGCCCAGCCCGCCGATACCGATGACCGAGCCGACCGACACCATCGAGATGTTGGTGACCGCCACCACCCGCAGGCTTGCGATGAGCACGGGAACCGCCAGCGGCAGTTCGACTTTCAACATCCGGGTGAGCGGCTTGTAGCCGACCGCGGTGGCCGCGTCGAGGACCGCGGGCGACACCGCGTCTAGAGCCTCGGGCACGGCGCGCACCAGCAGCGCCACCGTGTACAGCGTGAGGGCGACGATGACGTTGGCCTCGTCGAGGATGCGGGTCGGGATGATCAGGGGCAGCGCCACGAACAACGCCAGCGACGGGATCGTGAAGATGATGCTCGCGGTGATGGTGGTGAGCCGTCGCAGCGCCGTGGTGCGCTGCACGAGCGCCCCCAGCGGCACGGCGACCACCAGACCCAGCACGATCGGGATCAGCGAGAGCCGCAGGTGGATCACCGTCAGCGCCCACAGATCGTCGAGGTGGGTGAACAGGTACCGCATCAGCCCTCCGCCTGCCTGGCGGTGCGTTGCGCCTCCAGCGCCTCGAGCACGTCGTCGGCACGCACGCCGCCGATCACCTGGCTTTTCTCGTCGACGGCCACGCCGAGCCCGGCCGGGGAGGACAGCGCCGCGTCCAGTGCCAGCCGCAGCGTCCCGTCCGGCCGGAACAGCGACCCGCCCGCGATGGTGCTGTCGTACAGGGAGCGGCCGGCGCGGTGCAGCTCGACACCTCCGGCGTCGATCCACGCATACGGCGTGCCGTCGGGCCGGGTGACCAGCGCCCACTGGCCCGGGTCCAGCGCCAGCGCGTCGATCTCGGGTTCTCCGACGTGGCGCAGCTCGTGCAACGGAAGACCCGTGGCGTGGAAGAACTGCAGGCCGCGATAACCGCGGTCGGCGCCGACGAATCCGGCGACGGCGTCGTTGGCGGGGTTGGACAGCAACCGCGACGGCTCGTCGTACTGCTGCAGTGTGCCGCCGCGGCCGAACACGGCGACCTTGTCACCGAGCTTGATCGCCTCGTCGATGTCGTGGGTGACGAACACGATCGTCTTGCGCAATTCGCTTTGCAGCCGCACGATCTCGTTCTGCAGATCGTCGCGCACCACCGGGTCGACCGCGCTGAACGGCTCGTCCATCAGCAGGATCGGCGGGTCGGCCGCCAGTGCGCGCGCCACCCCGACCCGCTGCTGCTGCCCACCCGACAGCTGCGCCGGGTACCGATTGGCCAGCGCCGGGTCCAGCCCGACCCGCTCCAGCACGGCCAGCGCGGATTTCCTTGCGCTGCGCCGTGATTCGCCCCTGAGCACCGGGACGGTCGCCACGTTGTCGACGACCCGCAGGTGCGGCATCAGGCCGGCACTCTGAATCACGTAGCCGATGCCGAGCCGCAGTTTCACGGCGTCGACGGTGGTGACGTCCTTGCCGTCGACGGTCAGCGTGCCCGATGTCGGATCGATCATCCGGTTGATCATCCGCATGGACGTGGTCTTGCCGCAGCCCGACGGACCCACGAACACCGTCAGGGTGCCTTCGGGCACTTCGAGCGTCAGGTCGTCGACCGCGACGGTGCCGTCCGGGTACTTCTTCGTGACGTTGGTGAAGGTGATCACGGTGCCTACTTCTGTACGGGCTTGTCGAAGCCGTTGTCGGCGATCCACTTTCGGGCCGCTTCGTCAGGATCGACGCCCTGGTTGCCTTCGACCGCGGTGTTCAACTGGATCAGGCCGTCAGTGGTGAGCTTCGCGCTCACCGCGTCGAGCACGGTCTTGAGATCATCGGACAACTTCTGCGAAGCGACCAGCGGGACCACGTTGGCCGCGAGGAACGCGTTCTTCGGGTCTTCGAGAACGACCAGCTTGCTCTCTTTGATCGCCGGCGACGTCGAGAACACGTTGGCCGTGGTGACCGCGCCTCCGGTCAGGGCCTGCACGGTGGCCGGACCGCCGCCGTCGCTGATCGCGACGAAGTTGGCCGGCGTGATGTCGAGACCGTACTTGGCCTTCAACCCGATCAGACCAGTCTGGCGCGTCATGAACTCCGATGGCGCGCCCATTTTCACCTCGGCGGAGTGCGTCGCGAGGTCTCCGATCGTCTTGAGATTCCAGCGCTGGGCCGTCGCCTCGGTCACGGCGATGGTGTCCTTGTCCTCGGCCGGGGACGGCACCAGGATCGACAGGTCGCCGGGCAGGGCCTTGAACAAGGCCAGCAACACCGAATCGGAGGTGGTCGCCGGGCTCTTGGGGTCGAAGTACTGCAGCAGGTTGCCGGTGTACTCGGGGATGAGATCGATCGAGTGATCCTGGACCGCGGGAATGTAGGTCTCTCGGCTGCCGATACCGAACTGCCGCGAGACGGTGAAACCGTTGGCTTCCAGCGCCTGCGCGTAGATCTCGGCAATGATCTTCGACTCGGTGAAGTCGGCCGAACCCACCTTGATCGACTTCAGATCCCCGGACACCTCGCCGCCGCCGAGGGGGTTGGAGCTTCCACACGCCGCCACCACGAGGGCCAGCAGGAGTGCGGGTACGACCCGCCGGAGGAACCGCCAGGTCTTTCTTGACCTCGTCACGTGGAATGTCCTTTCCAGTCAGCGGAGCTTTCGTGACCCTAACGCGACACCGCGACATGTTTCATTCGAAGCGGGAAAGGGCAAAGATGGAGCCATGTCCAGCGATCCGTTCGCATCGGCCGAGCCGCCGCCGAGTTTCGACGTGCCGGCCACCCCGGTGCGGGGTAGCGCACCGCCACCGACGTCGGCGGTGCACCGCACCCGGGCCGCGGCGCTCTGGCTGTCCCTGACGCTGGGTTTCTTGATCTTGATCGTGCTGTTGATCTTCATCGCCCAGAACACCGGGTCTGCCGAACTCGTGTTCCTGGGGTGGCACTGGAGTCTGCCGCTGGGGGTGTCGATCCTGTTCGCGGCGGTGGCGGGCGGCTTGCTGACCGTGGCGGTGGGCGCCGTCCGAATCTTCCAGTTGCGCCGAGCGGCGAAGAAGAACCTCAAAGCGGGGCTGTGATCTCGGCCGGGTGGGCAGCGAAAAGCACTGTCCCCCAACCAGATCAGGGGATCGCGTAACCCGCCGCGCCCCGCCGGTTTCGACCAAGCACGCGATAGTCGCGCGTCCGGATCACTTCAGCGCGGACAGTCCCTCGGCGATCAGCGGTGCGATGGACTCGCCGACCTTGTCGGACTCGTCGGTCACGCCGCCCATCCGGGAGCGGTAGGCGATGCCGGCTCCGATGATCGCCAGTTTGAAATACGCCAGCGCCATGTAGAAATCCCAGTCGTGCAGGTCTTCCCCTGCTGCCCTCGAGTACTTCTCGGCCAGCGCGTCGGGATCGGGGATGAGGTCCGAGGCCCAGGCCGCGTCGGCGTGCACCAGATGGAAGGTGGGGTGCCGATAGACGCACATCAGCGCGGCGTCACTGAGCGGATCGCCCAGCGTTGACATCTCCCAGTCCAGCACCGCGGCGACCTTCGTGGCGTCCTCGGCATCGAGGATCGTGTTGTCGATCCGGTAGTCGCCGTGCACGATCGCCGAACGGCTGTGGCTGGGCACGGTCTCGGCGAGTTTGGCGTGCAGCGCCCTGACGTCGTCATCGCAGGGGTCGTCGGCTTGTTTGACCAGCTCCCACTGCGAACCCCAGCGCCGCACCTGCCGCTCCAGGTAGCCGGCCGGCCTGCCGAAGTCGTCGAGGCCGACGGCGGCGGGATCGACTGCGTGCAGGTCGGCCAGCACGGCGATCAGGGCGTCCACGCACGCTTCGATCGTCTGCCGGTCGCCGAGCGCCTCGAGTTCGTCGGTGTGCCGGACGACCCGGCCCGGGACGTAGTCGACCATCTGGAACGGAGCTCCGAGCACCGAGTCGTCGTTGCGCATCGTCACCGCACGGGCCACCGGCACCGCGGTGTCGGCAAGAGCGGCCACGACGCGGTACTCGCGGGCCATGTCGTGCGCCGACGGGGTCAATCCGTGCAGCGGGGGCCGCCGCAGCACCCACTTCGACGCGTCGTCGGAGACGAGGAAGGTCAGGTTGGATCGGCCGCCGGACACCAGTTCGGCCTGCAGTGCGCCGGTGCGGGGCACCCCGTTCTCGCGCAGGTGGCGATCCAGGGCGCGCAGATCCAGGCCTTCGAGGTCGGTCACGGATTCTGTCTACCAGTTGCGGTTTCTCGGCAGCAGATCCCATACGTGTTCGGTGCCGTTGACGCTTGCCACCGACAACCGCCCGCTGCGCGACGACAGCACCCGGCTCACCGAGGCGTAGTCGACGTGGAAGTTGAGCAGCCGCTCGGTACCGAGGATCACGTGCAGCAACACGTTGATCACCCCGCCGTGGCTGAACAGCGCGACCGTGTCGTCATCGCCGGCGGCGGCGACGATGTCGGCCACCCCGGCGGTGACGCGGCCCCGGAACGCGTCTTCGTCGACTCCGCTGGGCAGGTGGCCGTCGATCAACCGCTGCAGTTCCCCGGGGTTCTCCCTGGCGATCTGCTCGATCGGGATGTAGTGCTCGAGGTCGCGATCGTATTCGGCCAGCCGGTCGTCGACGTCGATCGCGAGACCGAGCGCATCGGCGACCGGCCGACCGGTTTCGATCGCGCGCACCTGTGGACTGCTGACCAGTCGCGTGATCGGGAACCGGGCCAGCGCCGTGGGCAGCCGGGCGGCCTGTGCGCGCCCGTCGTCGGACAGGCTGGGGTCCGAACCCTGCCCGGGGTCGCTGCGCAGCGGCAGGGCGTGACGAACCAGAAGCAGTTGCACACCGCCACCTTATTCAGGGGGTGATGATCGCGAAGTCCGGGTCCGGCTTGTCGAGCACCCCGACGAGCTGGGCGAGAACCGCGCTGTCCCCGGTGATCTCGACGCCCGGTGAGGTCTCGTCACCGGCCGCCAGCGACAGCAGCCTCACCTTGTTCGCCAGTCGGATGGTCACCTGCGCCGTCGTCTCGTCGGCGTCGGTCCTGCGATACACCAGCACCCCGTTGCGCAGGGTGAGCCGGTAGTTGGCTGCGGTGTCGGCGAAGGTGACGTCGATGGCCAGGTCGAGGTCCCAGGCCCGCGGCCCGTTCACGCTGATCGCCAGCACGTCGAACATCTGCTCGGGCGAGAGTTGGGACAGGATGGTCGGCGACGTCGTCGCGGTGGGCGTCCCGAAGTTGCCCTCCCGCAACTCGGTGGCCCCGGCCAGGAAGAAGTTGCGCCACGTCGCCGTCTCGGCCCCGTATGCCAACTGCTCCAGGGTGTCGGCCTGGAGCCGGCGGGCAGCCTGATGGTTCTCGTCACTGAAGATGACGTGGTCGAGTAGCGTTGCCGCCCAACGGAAATCACCCTCACCGAACGCCACCTGGGCCAGCTCGACCACCCGGTCCGGTCCTCCCATCGCGGCGACGTAGCGCGGCGCGATCGCCTCGGGCGGGTGCTGCCACAACCGGGCGGGGTTCCCGTCGAACCAGCCCATGTACCGCTGGTAGATCGCCTTGACGTTGTGGCTGACCGATCCGTAGTAACCGTGTGCGTGCCAAGCCTTCTCGAGTGCCGGCGGCATGGCGAACGTCTCGGCGATCTCGATGCCGGTGAAACCCTGATTCAACTGGCGCAGGGTCTGATCGTGCAGGTATCCGTACAGATCCCTTTGCAGAGAGAGGAATTCGACGATCCGCTCGCTGCCCCAGGTGGGCCAGTGGTGCGATGCGAACACCACGTCGGCGCGGTCGGCGAAGGTGTCGATGGCCTCGGTCAGGTATCCCGACCAGCCGTGCGGGTCACGCACCAGCGCACCACGCAACGTCAGCAGGTTGTGCAGGTTGTGGGTCGCGTTCTCGGCCATGCACAGTGCGCGGTAACCGGGGAAGTAGAAGTGCATCTCGGCCGGTGCCTCGGTACCCGGGGCCATCTGGAATTCGATCTCGACACCGTCGACGGTGTGCGTCTCCCCCGTCTCGCGAATGTCGATGGTGGGCACGATGATCGCGACTTCACCGAGCGACGGGGTCTGGCCGAGCCCACAGCCCACCTGCCCCTGCGGGCCGCGTTCGAGCACCGCGCCGTACATGTAGGCCGCACGACGCGTCATCGCCGTCCCGGCGTAGACGTTCTCCTGCACCGCATGCGCGGTGAAACCCTCCGGCGCCAACACCACGACCTCGCCGGCATCGACGGCGGCCTGTGACGTCACCCCGAGCACACCGCCGAAATGGTCGACGTGACTGTGGGTGTAGATCACCGCGCGCACCGGGCGGTCCCCGCGATGCTCCCGGTACAGCGCCAGCGCCGCCGCCGCGACCTCGGTCGAGATGAGCGGGTCGATCACGATGACGCCGGTGTCCCCCTCGACGAACGTGATGTTCGACAGGTCGAACCCACGCACCTGGTAGATGCCTTCGACCACTTCGTAGAGGCCCTGTTTGGCGACCAGCTGAGATTGCCGCCACAGGCTCGGGTGCACCGTCGTCGGTGGATCGCCGCGCAGGAAATCGTAGACGTCGTTGTCCCACACCACCCGACCGTCGGCGGCGGTGATGACGCAGGGGTGACGGGCGGCGATGAACCCGCGGTCGGCGTCGGCGAAATCGCGGGTGTCGTCGAACGGCAGGCTGTCCAGATGTGCGCGGTGGGCGGCTTCGATCGTGGCGGTGGCCGGCTTGTGTTCCATTCCGCAGAGACTGCCACGGCGACACCGGTTTCGGTGGTCGACTCGGCCAATCGGTGTCCGCGTCACCGGTCCCGGCTGAGCCATTGCGCAGCACGCCGTTTCGACGCCCGGGACAGCCAGGCGTCCTGGATCAGTTCCTGCAATTCGGTCAGGGTCACCTCGCCGAGCCGGCTCGCGCGCACGAGCACCGACAGGTGCCCGTCGAAGTGCGCTGTGGTGAAGAACGGCGACGTCGGGTCCTGGGTCAGGGCAAGTTTGTCGGCCTCGGATTCGACCCAGATCACGATGACGTCGGGGTAGCGCTCACCGGTCTCCGCGTCGACCGCGTCGGGCCGCGGCGTGCGGAAGAAGACGAACGACTTGCCGCCGACCTGATAGACCGGGTTGCCGGCCTTCGGTCCCTCGACCCGTGTCACGTGCGGCATCCCCGACGCGGTCCGGTGCACGTCGTCGACGGTGGCGCGCCGGTCAGCCATCGCGGGGGATCCGGTGCAGCACGACGTCGGACAGTTCGCCGTCCGCGGCCGTCGCCGTCATGTAAGTGCAGTGCGGCTGGCGGCGCCGGTCGGTCGGGGAGCCGGGGTTGAGCAGGCGCAGGCCGGTGTCGGCGCGGGTGTCCCACGGAATGTGGCTGTGGCCGAACACCAGAACGTCGGTGTCCGGGTAGGCCTTCGCCATCCGCGCCTCCCGGCCCGCGGCACCACCTGTCTCGTGCACGACGGTGAACCGCAGCCCGCCGAGCTCGTCGTCGGCGCGCTCGGGCAGCCGACGGCGCAGTTCGTCGCCGTCGTTGTTGCCCCAGCAGGCCACCAACCGGCGGGAGCGGTCCTGCAGGGCGTCGAGCAGTCCGGCGTCCACCCAGTCCCCGGCGTGGATCACCACGTCGGCCGCGGTCACCGCGTCCCACACCTGGGGCGGTAGATCCCTGGCCCGTTTCGGGACGTGCGTGTCGGCGATCAGCAGGAGGCGCACGGCTCCAGCGTAGGGCGGTCGGTTGCGAAAATTGGCGCACAGGCCCCCCTTCGGTGGCTAATAGGCTGCTTCGCGTGGAGCGTTCGGTCGAGGTCGTGGTGTCGGAGCTGCAGGCGGCATCCGAGCGGCTGCGCGAGGCGGGTCAGCGCCTGCAGGACGGATTGTCCAGTGTCGACCTCGAGACGCGGCAGCTGCTCGGTTCGGCGTGGAAGGGTGACGCGGCCTCGGCCTACGGGCCGGCCTGGGATCAGTGGCACACCGGGGCGGGCCAGGTGGTTCGCGGGTTGCAGACGATGTCGGACCTGCTGAGTGTGGCGGGCAAGGAGTACGCCAAGACCGATCAGCAGTCCGGTGACGCACTGAACGCCACGATGCAGGGCGGCGGCAGCGCGCCGGCCGGCGGCGCACCGCCATCGAGTGCCGGTGCCGGGCCGGCCCCGGCGCCCGATCTCGCCCGGCAGATGAACCTCGACCAGCTGTCGTCGGCCGCGCAATCGGCGGGCTCGGTGCCCGGCCAGCTCGGCGGGTTCCTGCAGCAGGGCACCCAAATGGCCGGCGGCGTCGTCGAACAGGTGACGCAGCTCGCCGAGGGAGCGGGTCAGGGTGGCGTCACCGGCGAGGCGGGTCAGCCCGAGCCGGACGATCGTGACCAGGAGGACCGCGAGCGATGACGGCGCTGGTGGTGGATCTCGCCGCGCTGCGGGCGGCGATCACCCACATGGGGGAATTCGGGCGCGAGGTCACCGAATGCCTCGACGACATCGAGGCGACGATGGCCGCCCTGCGCGGGTCCTGGGAGGGTGCCGGCTCCGATGCCCAGGCCCAGGCCCAGCAGCAGTGGGACCAGGGCGCCCAGCAGATGAAGGAGGCGTTGTCCGCGCTGCAGAAGGTGGCCGACTCAGCGCACAAGAACTACACCGACGCCGTCGCCAAGAACGGCCAGATGTGGCAGACGTGAACGCCGGAAGGGCTGCCGGTGCGCATCGAGGTTGACCCGGAGGCGCTGATCGCCGCGGGTCAGCAGACCGGAGCGCTGGGTGGCCAACTGGCTCGCCTGTCAGATGCTTTGAGCTCGGCGCTGGGTGGCGGGATCTCCTCGGGTATGGATCCGGCGGGGATGAACTTCGGACTGAAGTACGGGCATCAGGCAGGCGAATTCACCTCGGCCGTCGCCGATGCGGCCAACGCGTTCTCCTCGGTAGGCCTGCTGCTGGAGGCCACCGGGTACAACTACCGCAACGCCGATGCCGCGTCGACGATCGGCGGGTCCGGCCCGTCGGGCGGGGTGAGCGGCGATCCGGCCAAGACGCTGCCCGCCCACGTGCCGCTTGGCCCCAACGGTGTCACGGTGCCGCCGCCGTCGAAGTGGTACCTGGTGCAGCCGCTGCTGCAGGTGCTGCCGGTGTTCGGTTCGGTTGCCGGGATGGCGATGACGTGGCCGTCGGGTAATGCGCCGATCATGGGTGTCACGGCGATGCAGTGGCGCAACTTCGCCACCGGGTTCGCGTTGATCGAGCCGCAGTTGACCGGGATCAAAGACGTCGTCTCCGCCCAGCAGATTCCCGAAGCGGGGGCGATGAAGAACGCTCTGGAGAGTCTGGGCACCGCCATCTCGTCCTTGGCCGACGTGTCGACCTCTGTCGCACAATCGATCACGGATTTCGCGTCGGGAGTGCAGGAGACGCAGGATGCCATCCGCCGGCTCCTGGACCGGCTGTCGCTGGACGGTCTGTGGGACACCGTGACGGGATTCCTCACCGGGGAGGGTGACGACATCCTGCGCGAGGTCGCCCGCGATGTCGGCACGACGCTGCACAATTTCCAGCAGCAGGTGAAGGGCCTCGTCGGACTGCTGGACGAACTCACCGGGCTGATCGGCGATGCGGCGACCGCTTTCCAGAAGTGGATCCGCCCGATCCTGGTGGAGCACTTCGGCGACCAGGCCGGTAATGCGCTCGCGAACGCGGTGACGTTCTACACCGACGTACAGGTGGGTGCGGTCACGGGTTTGATCGGGACCGTGTCCGGGGTCATCGCGATGGCCGACCCCGACACCTGGAAGGGCATGGCCGAGTTGGCCATGTCGATAGCCGAGGATCCGTCGAGCCTGCCCGGTGTGCTCGCCAACATGGGCAAGGAGTTCGTGGCGTGGGACAAGTGGTCCGGTGACCATCCCGGCCGCGCAGTGGGCGAGGCCGCGTTCAACATCGGGTCGTTGTTCGTGCCCGGTGGTGCGCTGTCGAAGACGGGCAGCGTGGCCAAGGGCCTGAATCTGAGCCGGCGCGTGCTCGAGGAAGGGCGGCTGCCCCGCGTCGGCGAGCTCGGCAGCTGGACGCGTGGGGCACCGACTCCCATTGAAACGCCGCATGTTCCGGAGTTCACGCCCGCCGGCCCCGGGGGTATCCCGCCGGTGCGGCCGCCCGAGGGTATTCCCGGGGCAGGCCCTGGTGCGCCCGGTGCCGGGTCGTCGCCTGGTGGGTCGCCGAATGGCGGTGGGCCCGCGCGCACCGGTGAGCCACCCGCCTCCCCGAATGGCCGCCCGTCGCCGGGTGGCGCCGAAGGCAGTGTTGGGCCGCGCGCACCGGTGGATCAGGCGGGACGGGGTGGCGCGGGTGCGCCTCAGCAACCGGGGTCGTCGTCGACAACGCAGGGCGGGGCCAGTCAGCCGGCGGCAACGACTGGGGGTGGATCCCCGAACGGCACGCACGGACCAGACGGCAACGGGCTGCCACAAGAACACTCTGCGCTGCCTTCTTCCGCCACTGAACCCGGTGCAGGACAGATGATTCACGAGGAGACGAACCCAAGCCTGACGGAGGTCAGCGGACATGAGCCTGAGCATCCGGTCTCCCAGGATGATTCGAGTAACGACGGGAGACACGACAGCGACTACGGGAACCATCCAGGATCGGCGGATCACAACGACATCGACGGGGGCAACCCGAATCACCTACACCATTACTATGCTGACGGCCAGACAGTCCCTACGAACGATCTCATCCACCCCCACGCAGATCTGCTCGACCAGGATCTGATCGCTGACGCAGTGAATAACGCGACCCGTGTCAGCGATGCATTGGCACCTGGTCTGCCGAGTACCCACCCCGAGGTTCAGAGCTTGATAACGGACTCGTACGACTCCCACGGTGGTCAACCTGCTGAGACGTGGAACCACGAGTACTGGCCCAGCGGTGAATTGGATATGCATGGGAATCCAAAGCTCGTCTGGCCAGATCCCCAAGACCATCCGCAAGGGTTCCTCTCCCCCGAGTCGCGTGAACCTGCTGTTCTCAATCCTGGGGACACCTTCGACCGTTTCGGGCCTGGTTTCGGCCAGTTCGGTTCGCCGGTGGGTACAGACTTCGCTAGCCGGGGTCTTCCACCGCACAGCTTGGACGCGGGTTACCACCGCTACGAGGTCGTCAGGCCCATACCGATTTGGGAAGGTCCCATTGCGCCGGCAATGGCACAACCTGGCGGAGGCGTTCAGTACTACTTTCCGCAAGCAATCGTCGACTTACTCAACGCCGGATATCTGAGAGAGGTCCACTTTGAACCTGAATGAGCTCGGACAAGCGCTCGCCAAAATTGGCATCTCACGGCAGGTATTGGCATTGGGGGGTCAGGCGGATTACTCGTGGTGCGTCGAACCCGGTGCCGACGGGATGTGGGAGGTGTATTGGTACGAGCGTGGAACGAAAAATGGATTAGTCCGGCTGCCCACTGAATCCGACGCGTGCTTGCAATTGCTTGGCCGCCTCACATACAGCCAACTGCTGGCGGGGGCAATTGAATTGCGAGGAAATAAGCATGAATAGCTCTTTCGTCCCGCGGTTCGTCCGGGTGTCCGTGCCGACCTTCTCGCGCGAACTGGTGGAGTGGGCAGGCAAAGATTTGCTCACTCGGACGTCAGAAGCGGCATCCACCTACCGAGATTAGTGGCACCAACGAAATGGGATCGCGTTGCCGATGAATATTGAATCGGCGCACCGGATCCCGAGGGATTTCGCGCGCTGATCGATGGAATGGGACAACGCGTGGCGACCACTCGAGGAGGAATTAGTGGCTCATCGACTCTCGCAAAGCTGTCACATCGCATGTCCTCGTCCTTAGAGGACATCATCGCGTCTTTCGAAGACCCAGAAGGGTATCCGCTCTTCCGGGTGAGATCAGTCGGAACTTCCCGCGCCGGATCGTCAGCTCTGGTGATCACCCCGCTCCTCGGCGAGCGCCCGCAGCGGACCCTGCACCCACGCGTCGACCTCGGCCTGCCCTCGTAACCGCACGACGACAGGACCGTCGGCTTGCCTGGTCACAGCGAGTGCCCGGCGCTGTTCGGCATGGAAGGTCGTCCACGACCACCGGACGATGTGTTCGGGGTCGGTGAAAATCGTTGACAGGGGCGGTTCCCGGTTACCGTTCCACAATTCCACGCGGCGGACGCGCCGGTGCAGCGTTCGCCGCACGACGCGCCCCATGACCGTCGCCCGGCTGTGATCGAGCCACACCAGCGTGTCGGCTCGCTCCAGCAGCATCGACCGCACCTTGGTGTACTGCCATTCGATCACCCACCGCGGCCCTGCCGTGAAGCGTTCGACATCGGCGACGAAGCCGGGCCGCTGCGTCCACCCCGGACCGTGGAACAGCGAATCCATCTCGACGGTGGGCAGCGCGAGCACGTCGCTGATGACCTGTCGCAGAGTAGTTTTCCCGGCCCCGGACGCGCCGGTGACGAGCAGACGCGCGGTGGTGGGCGCAAGCGGATCGCTCGGCCCGTGTAACACCATGACTGCCAGGGTAGTTGGGCCGCCCTCTTTCGCCGAGTGCGCCGATGTCTTCACGTTCGCCGGCGAGCGTGCTGACAACTTCACACTCGGCCCCGCGGCCCCCCAAGTAGAGCGCCCCAAGCCGAGTGCCCCCTAAGCAGAGCCTCTTACGAGCCCGTCACCCATCCCGCCACCGACAGCCCGAACACCGCGAACAGCAGCAGGGTGCCTGCCACATCACCCACCGGGTTGGACCCCACCGCCGCGGTCACCACACCCAGCACCACCGCCAGAGATACGAACGCGATGCGTCCCACCAGCAGAAGTCGTTGGCGCAGAACCGAAGACAACACCGGACCGGGCACCACACGCAGCACCCATGCCAACGGCACCACCAGTGCCACAGCCAACATTCCCGCCGCGACCCGCGGGATGACGGTCGGCAGCCCGTCGTCATCCGCGGCCATCACCACGATCAGCGCGACCGCCAGGAACACCACCGACGCCGTCGCCATCCGCAACACGCGCGCCATCGCCAGCCCGACGTTGTCGATCACCAAGGGGCGCACGGACGGATCCAACCGCTCCGCAGCCACCAGTCCGCGCACCGCCAGGGTGAGCGTCCCCCACCGGAGCCGGCTCACCGCGAGGTTGTGCGTCGCCAGCGCATGGTTCGGTGCGATTCGCAGCGCCTCGAGATACTGCGCTTCGGCGGCGCCCGCACCCCACACCGTCCGGAAGATGTCCCCGCGCAACACCAGCGCATCCGGGTTCGCCGGATCCAACCGCAGCGCCTCGTCGAGCACCGCCAACGCCTGCTGGTCCTGACGGGACTCGTGCAGCAGCCCGGCGTACGTGTACTGCGCCAGCGCCGACCGCGGGTGTTCGGTGAGCAACCGCCACGCCATCGACAGCGCATCGGCCAATCGGCCCTGCCCGTGCAACGCGAGAGCATAGAGCCGCATGGCGTGCTCGTCGGACGGATCGACGGACAGCGCCTGCCACGCCGCGGAGGCGGCCGCGCCATAGTCCCTGTTGTCCAGGCTCGCCTGGGCCATCTGCGTGAACATCACGGTGTCGTGCGGGCCGGCGGCACCCCTGCTGTCGGACATCACCGAAATCCTATCGGCGCCCCGGCAGCGCTCCGCGCACGTCTTCGGCGAGGAATCTCTGATCCGTGCGTTAATTGAGGGCGACGGAAGCGACGGGTGGAGGTGAGTGCAGATGGCAGCCGGCGCTCGCAGGACCCCCGACGGAGAGGACGCCCGCGTCGTCCGGACCCGCGCCGACGTCGGCCGCACCGCGCTCGACGTCCTGGTCAACGAGGGATCCGACGCACTGACCCACGCCCGCGTCGCCGAACTGGCCGGCTACTCCAAGACGACGCTGTACACCCACTGGCCGTCGAGGTTCGACCTGCTCACCATCGCGCTCGACGCCATCGGGGAGTTACCCCACCAGGAACCCTCGGGCGATGTGCGCGCCGACCTGATCGGCGAGCTGACGTCGTTCCGGCGGGCCGTGGTGGATCTGCACATGGACCGCGTCCTGTCGGCGATGGCGCAGTGGGCGACGGTCGAGACGATGGCCGAGATCCGGGACGCACTCAACACCGAGGCGCAACGCCCGATCCGCGCGATGTTGGAGACCGTGTTCGAGGGCGCGCGACTGGAGGCGGCGATCTCGATGCTCGCCGGAGTGGTGGCGTGCCCGTCGCTGATGTTCGGCAGAGTGCCGGATGACGAGGTGATCGAGGCCGCGGTCGACCTCGCCCTCGAGGGTGTGGAATCGAAGCGCGCCCGAAGGGATTCGAAACCCTTCTGATCGTGTCCGACCGACTGCGACGTCTTCGCTTGGCGAGGCACGGTTCTGCGCGGACGCTCGTCGCACGCGTCAGGGCAGCAGTTTCAGGTCCTCGAGCGGAGCGGTGTCGAGGGCGGCGAAATTCTTCACCCAGCTCATGAAGGTCGCCGCGTCGAGGGCCTTGGCGAAGAAGAAGCCCTGGGCGGCGTCGCAGCCGAGCCGCTCGAGCGCCTGCAGGGTCACCTGGTCCTCGACGCCCTCGGCCACGACGGTCAGACCGAGGTTGTGGCCGAGTGCGATCGCTGACTCCACCAGCGTGCGGTCAGTGCCTGCGGTGACCATGTCCGTGACGAAGGAGCGGTCGACCTTCACTTCGTCCACGGGCAGGATCCTGAGGTAGGCCATCGACGCGTAACCGGTGCCGAAGTCGTCGATCGACGTCCGCACGCCCAGGGCGCGAATCCGTCGCAGCACGTCGATGGCGCCCTCGGGGTCGGTGAGGATCGTGCTCTCGGTGATCTCCACGCAGAGGAGCTCGCCGGGCACCCCGGCGGCCACCAGGCACTGGGCGATCGTGTCAGGGAACGTCGCGTCCAGCAGGCAGCGGGTCGACACGTTGACCGCGACCGGGATCGGGCACAGGTCATCGAGCCACGTGCGAGCCTGCTTCAAGGCCAGGGTGAGCACGTGGGTGGTGAAGGGCTCGATGAGACTGGTCCGCTCCAGGGCCGGGATGAACTCGCTGGGCGGGAGCAGCCCACGGGTCGGGTGCTGCCAGCGGGCCAGCGCCTCGGCCCCGATCAGCCGGCCGGTGTCGACCGCGATCTTCGGCTGGAAGTGCAGCACGATCTGGTCGGTGTCCAGGGCGGTCTTCAGTGAGCTGATGAGGGTGACCCGGCTCGCGGCGTCGACCAGCTGGTCGGGCTCGAACCGGCTGTAGCCCAGGCGATGCTCCTTGGCGACGTACATCGCAACGTCGGCGTCGCGGACCACGTCGTTGACCTGTTGGTCAGGCGATGCCGTGGCGATCCCCACGCTGGCCGCCACCTCCAGGCTCTGGTGCTCGATCACGAACGGATGGTTGAGCACCCGGGCGATGCGCACGGCGGTGTCCTCACCGACCTGCCGATCAGCATCGGTGATCAGGAAGGCGAACTCGTCACCCCCGAACCGGCAGACGACGTCCTGCCCACGGACGCACGTGCGGAAACGCTCGGCGACCTCGATCAGCAGCAGGTCGCCGACGTGGTGCCCGAGGCTGTCGTTGACGTCCTTGAACCCGTCGAGGTCGACCATGAGCACCGTCGGCGCCCGTCCGTTCATGTCACCGGCGGTGCGCAGGGCAAGTTCGGCGTGGGCGGTGAAGGCGACGCGGTTCGGAAGCCCGGTGAGCGCGTCCTCGGCCGCCATCCGCTCGATCAGGCGGCGGTCGGACCGGCTCTTGCGGCCGGTGGCGACCAGCACGACCAGCCCGAGCAGGAAAAGGGCCGACATCGCGAACGAGAGCAGCCACGAGGCCTGTGTGACGCGCTCGATCGTGTCCGCGTTGGTCCGGGCGTGGTGGACTTCCTGCGCCCGCACGAACGTGCGCAGCTCGCCCATCAGGCCTTCCTGGGCCTCGATGATGCTCACCGCGGTCGCCGAGCTGCCCTGTTCCAGATTCGCGAGAATCCGTGCCGTGGCCGCCTGCAGCTCCAGCTCCTTGCCCAACATCACCGTGAACCGGTCGGCCTCACCGTCTTCGCCGTCGCCCTTCTCGACGAGACCGGCCAACGACGCAACGACGCGAGGCTGGATGGCCTCCAACTCGGCGCGCTCCTCGGGCGAGGGGTCAGCCACCAGCGCCTGCATCAGGTAGTGCTCTTCGGTCACGAGCGAGCTGACATCTTGGTACGCGCGGGCCTCCGAGGCGGCCGCGTTCGTGCTGCGCAACAGGACCGACTGGCTCCAGGTGCCGAGCATCGCCACCGAGATCAACACGACCAGCGTGACGGTCAGGACGGTGCTCGTCCGGCGAGCGCGTGAAGCGTGCCCCAGGATCGGCGCCGAGCGGGACGGCACAGCGCCTCCTTGACTTCGACTTCCTCTGGGAGTCAACGTCGGTCCCCGGCCCGTTCTCTCTCGTCACGGATGATGGGGAGTTCGCGCCAACGCTGATCAGCAGGCCGTTGCGCAGCTCGTGCGACTTCCTCGGCGGCTTGGGAAGGCTGCCCCACTTCTGGTCGTCCCTGCACAACTGACCGGGGGCTCCGCTCGGGTCTGGGATACCAACCCGCTGGTCGCGTGACAGGTGGCGGTGTCGGTGGTGGCCGTTCCGTCATGATGCTCAATTCCGTTGCATAGCAGGCAATGAGAGATTCGAACGCGGCCGCGGGGTTGCAGGCGTCATTCCGCGCGCCGCAGTACGGCGCCGACGGTCATCACGAGAATTTGCACGTCCAGCCACAGCGACCAGTTCTCGATGTAGAAGTTGTCCCATTCGGCGCGGTCGTCGATAGAGGTTTGGCCGCGTAGGCCGTGCACCTGCGCCCAGCCGGTCATCCCGGCCTTGACCCGATGCCGCTCACCGTAGCGCCGGATTTGGGCGTTGAAGACGTCGACGAACTCGGGACGTTCGGGGCGCGGGCCAACCAGGCTCATGTCGCCCTTGATGACATTGATCAACTGCGGGAGTTCGTCAAGCGAACTCGACCGCATGATCTTGCCGATCCGGGTGCGTCGGTCGACGCCCTCCACCCCCCCGGGTGCGGTGCCCTGGTGTAAAGCGAACTGGGCGTCTGAGATTGACGGTGGGCGCATGGACCGGAACTTCAGGCAATCGAACACGTCGCCGTCGCGGCCGATCCTGGGCTGCCGAAAGAATGCCGATCCGGGTGAGGACAGCTTCACCGCCGCCGTGAGCATGCCGAACACCGGTGAGATCGCAACGAGTATGACGACCGCGCCGATGCGGTCCAAGACGTGCTTGGTGGCAAATTGCCAACCCTTTGGGTTGGTGTGGGACAACACCAGCAGCGGCAGGCCACCCACGTAGTCGACTCGAGACCGTGCGCACACGCTGTCGAACATCCGTGGCACCACCCAGACCGAAAGGCCGGCGAGCCGGGCAGTCCTGATGACGGGGACCAGATCTTGGTCACGGGTTCTGGAGAAGGTGACGACGATGGCCTCCGCCCGGGTGCGTCGGATCGCCTCGGCAAAGTTCTCTGGTGTGCCGACGGACGGGACGGAGCCGTCCACGGCGCCGGTGGCCGACCATGGGGGCTCGGCGTCGACGAAGCCGACCGGCAGGATTCCGTATTGGGGACTGTCGATGAACCGTTTCGCAAGGTGGCGAGCGACGGTGCCGTTGCCGACGATGAGCGTCCTCGACTGCAGCAGATGGTGTCGACGCAACGCCCGTTTGGCTTGCACCGCGGAGATCCTGCCGACGGGCAGCAGCACAGCGGTCACCATCCACACCTTGGCCACCGTGCCGCCCAAGTATCCGGGGACTCCACTGAGGACCATGCCGCCCAGTAGCAGCATGGCCGCCAGTGCCGCGGTCGTTTGTACGGTCACGCACTCGCCGATCAGGGAGCTGTGAATCGACCGGCGGTAGGTCGAGCGCATGGCGAATATCACCAGCAGCATCGGCGCGTAACAGGCCATCATCCACACCGGCGGCATAGGCATCCCGATCTTGCTGGCCCAGATCAGACCTGCGGTAGACGCGACCGCGGCCATGCACAGGTCTGCAGAGAATTTGATCAGCACGCCGAGCGAACCCATCGGCATCGCCCGGTGGCCGCGCAGCCACGGGACATCGGCAATTGGTGACGTCACGACAGCCTCGATGGGCCATCCACTAGTCACCGTATGTACGGCCAAGACCGTCACCCCCCACGCACAGCAGACCCCGAGGTTATCCTACTTTTCGTTTGCTTACTCCGAAGTGTGTGCGTCATTCCAGCAAATGTGGTAACTGGAGTTGCAGCAGTTCACGAATATTTCTCGCCAGTTTTCGCGAACAACAGTATCTCGCAAACAATCGCCGCTCCGTGGTCGTCGGCGTTTGCTCGCACGCCCACGATCGCGCAACGTGCACGCGCAGGGCTTGACAGGTGCGCGCCGGAGGTCTGCATCCTGGTCACGCACGGAAGGCTGTGATTCGCAGCGCCTCGAGCAGCCAACGCGCTCTCGACTCGAGCCACGCCAGCACACGCGCGCCGCACACTCAGCAACGTGCAGCGTGTCGCGGGTTGCGGGCTTTCCGGCAGGATCTGATTGTTCAGATCATTTCCGCTGGGAACCGAAGCGCGCCCGAAGGGATTCGAACCCCTAACCTTCTGATCCGTAGTCAGATGCTCTATCCGTTGAGCTACGGGCGCTTGGGTGGTGCTATTCAGTTGTGAGCGGAGGCGAGAGGATTTGAACCTCCGGTCCGCTTTAAGACGGACAACTCATTAGCAGTGAGTCCCATTCGGCCGCTCTGGCACGCCTCCCGACGTTTACCGCCGAAGGAAGAGAGTACACAGGCCCCACCGCGGGAAGCAAAGCAGCTCGACGGCACCCCTAAACTGGTTCGGTGCCTGCCCGTCTGCGTCCCGAACTCGCCGATCTGCCCGCCTACACGCCGGGCCGGACCGTACCGGGCGCAATCAAGATCGCGAGCAACGAGACCGTGCACGGTCCGCTGCCCAGCGTCCGGGCGGCGATCGAGAAGGCCATCGACGGCATCAACCGCTATCCCGACAACGGGTTCGTCGAGCTCAAGGAGCGGCTGGCCAAGCACGTCAACTTCGCCCCCGAGCACATCTCGGTGGGGTCGGGCTCGGTCAGCCTGTGTCAGCAGCTGATCCAGATCACGTGCACCGTCGGCGACGAGGTGCTGTTCGGCTGGCGCAGCTTCGAGATCTACCCGCTGCAGGTCCGCACCGCAGGCGCCACCCCGGTCCAGGTGCCGCTGACCGACCACACCTTCGACCTGGACGCGATGCTCGCCGCGGTCACCGACCGCACCCGGCTGATCTTCGTGTGCAACCCGAACAACCCGACCAGCACCGTCGTCGAACCGGATGCGCTGGCGCGCTTCGTGGCCGCGGTCCCTCCGCACATCATGGTGGTGCTCGACGAGGCCTACATCGAATACATCCGCGACGACCTGGTGCCCGACAGCTTCGGGCTGGTCCGCGCCCACCCCAACGTGGTGGTGCTGCGCACGTTCTCCAAGGCCTACGGCCTGGCGGGTCTGCGCATCGGGTACGCCGTCGCCGACCCGGACATCGTCACCGCGCTGTCGAAGGTGTACGTGCCCTTCACCGCGACGAGCGTGTCGCAGGCCGGGGCCATCGCCTCGCTGGACGCCGCGGACGAGCTACTCGCCCGCACCGACACCGTCGTCGCCGAGCGCACCCGGGTCTCCGAGGCGCTGCGCGACGCCGGTTACGAGCTGCCGCCATCGCAGGCCAACTTCGTGTGGCTGCCGTTGCCCGGCCGCGCCCAACAGTTCGCCGCCGACGCTGCCAACAGCCGCGTCATCGTGCGCCCCTACGCCGAGGACGGGGTGCGGGTGACGGTGGCCGCCGCCCACGAGAACGACGCCTTCCTCGCGTTCGCTCGCACCTGGACAGGACGCGCATGAGCGACCCCCGCATCACCTTCACCGAGCTGACCAGGCGCACCGACCGCATCGACGACGCCGAACTCGACGCGTTCTGGGGCACGCTCGCACCGGCGACGATCGAGTTCATGCTCGGCGAGTGGAGGGGCGGCGAGTTCGACACCGGCCACAAGGCCAACGGATTCATGAAGCGGCTCAACTGGTTCGGCAAGACGTTCGACTCGGCGGCCGACGCCAAGCCGCTGGTGTGCCTGGACGCCGACGGCAACAGGTTCTCGAACACCGAGGCGATGAGCGGCGAGGCCAGCCTGTGGATGGACGAGTTCCGCGGGGAGACGGTCGCGTCGATGGTCTACGACGGCAAGCCGGTGCACGATCACTTCAAGGTCGTCGACGACAATGCCGTGCTCGGCATCATGAACGGTAAGGGCGCGCTGGACACCAGCTCCGGCACGCCGCGCCACCTGTACTTCTATCTGGAACGGGTGTAGCCCCCTATCGTGGCGACCATGAAGACGCGCGTGCGGGTGACGATGGCAGCGCTGGCCGGCCTGGCGATGGTGCTGGGCGTGACGGCGTGCCAGCAGACCACCGAGGGCGTTGTCGCGCAGACCACCGAGCCCGGCCCGCCGCTGACCACCGAACCCAGCGCGCCCGGCCGGCTGCCGACCATCCCCGGTCTGCCGGAGATCACCATCCCCAACCTGCCGCTGCCGACCCGCGGTTCGAACGTGCCCGAGGTGCCCCCGCCGCCGAATGCGACCAGCATGTCGTGCGAGGAGTACAGCAAGCTCGACGAGCCCACCCGGGTCGCGGTGGTGAAGGCGATCCTCGAAGAGGGCGACAACCCGCTGGGCGCCAACGGGGAGACCGTCGGGCAGTTGCTCGCCGATGCGGCCTGCCAGTTCCTGCCGAGCGCCACGGTCAGCGAAGTCCTCATGGGTGGCTAGCTGACCCAGGCGGCTAGCCTCATGGTCCATGGGCAGCAGCTATGAGTCACTGACCGTCGAGATCGCCGACCACATCGCGCAGGTCACTCTGATCGGTCCTGGCAAGGGCAACGCGATGGGCCCGGCGTTCTGGGCCGAACTGCCGCAGGTCTTCGCCGAACTCGACGCTGATCCCGACGTGCGAGCGATTGTGCTGACCGGTTCGGGTCGCAATTTCAGCTACGGGCTGGATCTCGCGGCGATGGGCGACACGCTGTCGCCGATGTTGGCCGAGGGCGCGCTGGCCAAGCCGCGCGCCGATTTCCACACCCGACTCAAGGCCATGCAGCAGTCGATCACCGCGGTGGCGGACTGCCGCACCCCGACGATCGCGTCGGTGCACGGCTGGTGCATCGGCGGTGGCGTCGACCTGATCTCGGCCGTGGACATTCGCTACGCCAGTGCCGACGCGAAGTTCTCCGTGCGTGAGGTCAAGCTCGCGATCGTCGCCGACGTCGGGTCGCTGGCCCGGTTGCCGCTGATCCTGTCCGACGGACACCTGCGTGAGCTCGCGCTGACGGGCAAGGACATAGATTCAGAACGCGCGGCACGTATCGGTCTGGTCAACGACGTGCATCCCGACGCCGAGGCGACCCTGGCCGCGGCGCGCGCCACCGCCGCGGAGATCGCCGCGAACCCGCCCCTGGTCGTCGCCGGGGTCAAGGACGTCCTCGACGAGCAGCGCACTGCCGCGGTCTCGGCGAGCCTGCGCTACGTCGCGGCGTGGAACTCGGCATTCCTGCCGTCGAAGGATCTCACCGAGGGCATCACCGCGATGTTCCAGAAGCGGCCGCCGGAATTCACCGGCGAGTAGACCTCAGACCCCGTCGAACCGAACGACGAGGTCCCGTCCCGACGTCTCCGGTAGGGCGCGCACGCAGACCAGGCTGACCAGCGCGAGGGCGCCCATCATCACCGAGACCGCCCATCCGCCCACGTCGGCCAGCAGCAGCGGCGACACCACCGGAGGCACGGCGCCGCCGACGATCGCCCCGAACGTGTGGGACAGCGCGGCGCCGGTGTAGCGGTACTGCGGGGCGAAGATCTCGGGAAGCAGGGCCGCGAGCGGTCCCATGCACCACCCGATCAGGCAGTAGGTCGCCACGATCGTCACCCCGAACACCACTTTCTCACCGGTCTCGATGAGCGGGAACACCGCGAACGACCACGGCGCGGCCACCGCGAAACCGAGGGTGACGACGCGGCGCCGCCCGACGGTGTCGCTGAGAATAGCCGAGAGCACAGCAAACCCGACCGCGCACAGACCCCCGATCACGCCGACCATCAGCACCAGGTCGTACGAGAAGTCCAGCCGGTCGGCGGCGTAATGGGTGAAGAACGTGCCCGCCTGGAACACCAGCATCGGGGCGCAGATCGCGACGCCGCCCGCGAGCAGCACCTGGCGCCCCTGCCGCCGGAACAACTCGACCAGAGGTGTACCGGTGTGGGCCTCGGCGGGTTCGGCGTGGGTCGGCGATTCGGTGACGTGGACGCGAACGTAGAGGGCGACCAAGATCAGAACACCGCTGAGCAGGAACGGGATTCGCCAGGCCCAGCCGAAGAACGCCGACCCGGGATCCTCGCCGAACACCATCTGGACGAGGTAGAACACCAGGTTCGCGAGTACCAGCGCGGTGCCGAGGCCGAGCTGGGTGAACATGCCGTAGAAGCCGCGCCGCTCCTGCGGCGAACTTTCCGCGCTGAGCAGCACCGCGCCGGCCCACTCCCCGCCGACGGCGAAGCCCTGAACCAGGCGCAGACCGAGCAGCAACAGCGGCGCGGCGATACCAATGGTTGCTGTGTCCGGGATGAGACCGACACCCACCGTGGCGAACCCCATCATCAACAGCGTCACGACGAGGGTGTGTTTGCGGCTGATCCGGTCGCCGAAGTGTCCGAACACGGCCGCGCCGACCGGCCGGGCCAGGAACGCGGCCGCGAACGCGCCGAGCGACGCCGTCGTCGCCATCAGCGGCCCGAGGTCGGGAAAGAAGACCGTCGGGAACACCAGGGCGGCGGCGGTGCCGTAGATGAAGAAGTCGTAGAACTCGATGGCCGAGCCGGCGTAGCTCGACAGCGAGATCCGCCGCAGCTCAGCGGAACCGGCCGTTGCAGTCGTCATGGGTAGATATTGACGGCTTTGCCGGACAATTACATCCGCTATTGGGTGAAATGGGAGCGGTGGCGGAGGGATTTGAACCCCCGGACGGTGTTAGCCGTCTCTCGCTTTCAAGGCGAGTGCATTAGGCCGCTCTGCCACGCCACCGCGGGACAGTCTAGACGCGGCCCATCTTGACCGGCTCCGTGCCCGACTTGAGGGCGACGCTGATCCGGCGGCAGTTCTCCCCCATCGCCGCGACCTGGGGCCGCGACAGCCGGTCCAGGAAGTGGTCGCGCACCCCGGCGCCGTAGGTGTGCAGCGCCGAGGACAGCACCTCTCGCCCCTCCGGCGTGATGCGGGCCAGCACGCCGCGCCCGTCGTCCGGACTGGCGTCGCGTCCCACCAGAGCTTGCTTCTCGAGGCGGTGGATCTGGCGGGTCACCCGGCTGGGCAGTGACATCAACGACTCCGCGAGATCCCCCATCCGCGCGGTGCCCGACGGCGACTTCGACAGCAGGTCGAGCAGCCGGACGTCGTTGAGAGTGAGCTTGTGCTGGTCCACCAGCGAACGATTTATCGTGGCGTGCAAGCGAAGAGCGGCGTCCAGAAAGTGCTGCCATGCTCGTTGTTCGGCGATGTCGAGGCCTGGTGTGTCGCTGGCCGTGCGCCCCCCGATGATCCCCTCCATGACGTCATAGTAGAGGGACCACCGCATAGCTGGTGGGCAAAATCCCTGTCGTTTCCGCTGCATAGTAGGTTGCTGGCATGTACGCGATCGTGGCCCGTTCCGGGCGCCTCAGCTGGGAATCCGTCTCCGACATTTCGCCGGCGCCCGGTGAGGTGCTGATCCGGGTCAGCGCCGCCGGGGTCAACCGCGCCGATCTGATGCAGGCTGCCGGAAAGTATCCGCCCCCGGCCGGGGCCAGCGATGTCATCGGCCTCGAGGTGTCGGGGCACATCGAGCAGGTCGGCGACGGCGTCACCGACTGGTCGGCCGGGCAACAAGTGTGCGCTTTGCTGGCCGGTGGTGGGTACGCCGAGTACGTCGCCGTCCCCGCCGGTCAGGTGCTGCCTGCACCCGACGGCGTCCCGCTGGAACACGCCGCCGGCCTGCCGGAGGTCGCGTGCACCGTCTGGTCGAACGTGGTGATGGCCGCCGGCCTGCGACCCTCCCAGCTGCTGCTGGTCCACGGCGGCGCCAGCGGCATCGGCACGCACGCCATCCAGGTCGCGCGGGCGCTGGGTTGTCGCGTCGCCGTGACCGCCGGTTCCCGCAACAAACTGGACCTCTGCGCCGAGCTCGGCGCTGACATCACCGTCGATTACCACAGCGACGATTTCGTCGAGGCCGTGCGGGGTGACGACGGAGGCCGCCAGGGCGCCGACGTGATCCTCGACATCATGGGAGCGTCCTACCTCGACCGCAACATCGACGCGCTGGCCCCCGACGGCCGGCTGGTGATCATCGGGATGCAGGGCGGCGTCACGGGTGAGCTGAACATCGGCAAGCTGCTGGCCAAGCGCGCCGGGGTCATCGCGACGGGTCTGCGCCACCGGCCTCTCGACGGTCCGGCGGGCAAGGCCGAGATCGTGGCGCAGGTGCGTGAGAACGTGTGGCCGATGATCGCCGACGGCCAGGTCCGGCCGGTGATCGGGGCGGAGTTCCCCGTCTCCGAGGCCCAAGCCGCCCACGAGCTGCTCGAGTCCGGCGACGTGTCCGGGAAAGTGCTTCTGCGCGTTGGTGATTGACCGCTCAGCCGAGTGAGGCCAGCGCACGCACCAGCTGGTCGACCTCGGCGGCGGTGCTGTAGTGCGACAGCCCGATGGTGACCGCACCGCCGACGTCGTTGACGCCGATGACGTCGAGGACGCGCGAATTGGCGTTGGCGATCGCGAGGATCCCGTTGTCGGCCAGCCGCTGCACCACCCGCTCGGCCGGCACGTTCTCCACGGCGAAACTGAGCACCGGGATGCGCATCTCGGGGCTGCCGATCACCATCACCGCGGGCAACAGCCGCAGCGAGGACAGCAGGTAGTCGAACAACCCGTCCAGATATCCCGCGGCCGACCCCATCGACACCGTGAGCCGTTCGCGGCGACTGCCCTGGGCGGTTTCGTCAAGCGAGGCAAGGTATTCGATGCTCGCGACGACACCGGCGAGAAGACCGAACTGGTGCGAGCCGACCTCGAGCCGGTCCGGTCCGGTCGCGTTCGGGTTCAGCGAGACCGATCCGAACGCGTCGATCAGCGCCGGGTCACGGAAGACCAGCGCACCGATCGGCGGCCCGCCCCAGGCCAGCGCGTTGACCGCAACCACGTCGGCTTCGACCTCGTCGATGTCGATCAGCCGGTACGGTGCGGCGGCGGAGTGGTCCACGACGACGAGCCCGCCGACCTCGTGCACCAGCTTGGTGACTTCGCGCAACTCGGTGACCGTTCCCAAAGTCGCTGAGGCCGAGGTCAATGCGACCATGCGGGTGGGCCGGGTGATCAGGCCCTCCCACTGCCAGGTGGGCACCTCGCCGGTCTCGATGTCGACCTCGGCCCACTTCACCTTCGCGCCGTAGCGATTGGCGGCGCGCAGCCACGGGGCGATGTTGGCTTCGTCGTCGAGCCGCGACACGACGACCTCGTAACCCAGCCCCACCCGGGCCGACGCGGCGTCGGCCAGCGAGGTCAGCAGCACCGCACGATCCGCGCCGAGTACCACCCCGGCGGGGTCGGCATTGATCAGATCGGCCACGGCCTGCCGGGCGGCGGCCAGCACCGCTGCGCTGCGCCGCGACGACGGATGCGGGCTCGACACGGTCGGCATGGAACCCCGGAATGCCGTGGACACGGCACGGCTGACCGTGTCAGGCAGCAGCATGCCGTGCTGGGCGTCCAGGTGCACCCAGCCATCGCCCAGCGACGGGTGCAATCCCCGCACCCGGGCGACGTCGTATGCCATGGAAGCCCACCTTAGTGCGTCAAGGGAACCTCGCCGTACCGCCCGATGGCAGATGGCGGAGCGTTGCCCGACCTCGCTCGTGCTCCCCGCACCGTGGCCGGTACGGGTCATCTGGGCAGCCATACTAATGCAGTGAGCTTCGGGTACGGAGTGCTACTTGCGCTCGTGTTGCTGGTGGGGCCCGGGGCAATCGGCGCACGGTGCGGCGGGCTGCGCTGGCCTGCGGCGGTGGCGGTCGGGCCGAGCCTGACCTACGGCGCCGTGGCCATGGCGATCGTGCCGTTCGGCGCGCTCGGGGTGCGGTGGAACGCGGTGTCGGCACTGCTCGCCGTCGTCGTCGTGGCGGTCGCTGTCATCTGTTTGCGGACGGTCTTGCGCCGCTTCGTCCCCAGCGGCCCTGACCAGGCCGCCGCACCCCCGCGCGGCGCCGCTCTGCTGGTGGCCGGCGGGGTGCTGCTCGGCGCGGCGCTGATCTTCCTCGCCGCCGCGCGCGGCCTGCCGAGCTGGCAGTCGGTACCCAGCACCTGGGACGCCGTCTGGCATGCCAACACGATCCGGTTCATCCTCGACACCGGGCAAGCCTCACCCACCCACATGGGTGAGCTGCGCAACATCGATACCCACGAAGCGCTGTACTACCCGTCGACGTTCCACGCGGTCGGTGCGGTCTACGCACAGGTGGCCGGCGCCGCCCCGACGACGGCCTACACCGTGATGTCCGTCGCGGTGTCCTGCTGGCTTTTCCCGGTCAGCGCCGCGGTGTTGACCTGGCAGCTGCTGCACCGGCGCACCGGTGCGTGGCCGACCGCGGGCGCCGCCGCGACCGCGGCCGCGCTGTCGGCGTCGTTCACGGCGGTGCCCTACGTCGAATTCGACACGGCGTCCATCCCGAACCTCGCCGCCTACGGCATCGCGGTGCCGACCTTCGTGC